>Ga0187864_10002130_pt1 | contig 17532 bp, 18 predicted proteins | sample June2016WEW_11_4_FD_132985 | JGI IMG/M metagenome (GOLD analysis project Ga0187864, IMG submission 132985) | Peatland microbial communities from SPRUCE experiment site at the Marcell Experimental Forest, Minnesota, USA - June2016WEW_11_40 | ecosystem: Environmental > Terrestrial > Soil >...
CCTTCAAACAAGGATTAAACGAGAGCTGAAAGGGCTGGTTTTGTTTCTCACCCATTGGGTCGAGCCTCCGTAGAGTTCGTTTTGCTCTCAAAGCCGCATGAATACTGGTGTTGGCTCGATCATGCAACCACTTACTCAGAGTTCAAAAAGGAAATGTGGGCTTACTCTCTTCCGTGGCCACCGGGCACCTTTTTTCTATTTGTCTTGCCTGTCAGGGATACGTCCATGCGCACGTCCACATGCGCACGTCCACATGCGCGGCGCTGCGCTCCCCGCGTCAGGAACGTGCCTTCCGGGAATATGTGGCTGGTCTCCCGGTCTCCCGAATAGTCTCCCGAAACTGCCGAATGAGGTAATATTGTGTCGTTTGGGATGCCTGAGAGCAGCACTAAGTTGTTGAGAACAGGTTGGAGGAGGTGAGTTAGGCCGATTTCAAGACCGCCTGTTTCAACCGCTCACACATCCCTCCGCACCTCTAATTTATCGAGTTTCCCGGCCACTTGCAAAAACTTCTGAACAGCCATGCGAAGGGTGGAGCACATGCCTTGGAGGGCCACGATTAGATCCAAAACAGCGGGACGAGGCCGAGCGCTCCGAGGGCCACCAGCAGGCAGATGCTCGCAATGCCCGTCTTGCGATCGGCAAAGGCGTACGCGTAGATTCCCTTGACGAAATTGTTGCTGGCGGCGGCAATCAAGATGGCTTCTGCCCCCAGCTTCAAAGCCGTGCTGGCGCCGGCGGTCTGGGTGATCCCCAGAATAAACGGATCCACGTCGGTCACGCCCATGATGGCGGCCAGAGTATTGATTCCGGCCCTACCCAGGTAGGCGACCGCCAACTGGGTAGCGGTGATCATGGCCAGAAAAAGAAAAGCAAACAGAAAGGCTGCCCGCAACTCCAGCGGGTTCTTTGGCTCGTATTCCCTGGCCACCTTGGCCTCAGTTTTATCCGGCCGGCGCGCCCAGATGAAGCCGCTCGCGATCGCCAATCCCGCCAATACAAGGAACGCCGGCGCCAACATTACCATCAGTTGGCGATTGAATAATCCCAGCAGTAGGATCAGCCGGAGATACATGACGCCGCAAGCCATCAAGATGCCGCCCGAGAACAGGTGCGGACGCTCCTCACGCGCCGCTCGGCGTGCCAGCACCACGGTTGTAATCGTCGAGGAGTACGCTCCTCCCAGCAGAGAAGCCAGCAGGATTCCGCCTCGCCCCTTGGTCACCTTCTGCAGTACGTAGCTCGCATAGGAGATCGCGCTAACCGCAACCACCACCAGCCACGTCTTGAAGGGATTGATATGGAACGGACCAAAATCACGATGGGGCAGAATAGGCAGAACGACGGCTGACAAGAGCAGGAACTTGGCAAAGGTAAGAATCTCTTCCCCTGGGATACGGCCGGCGAGTTCCTCGAGAAAGACCTTGAGCTCCAGCAGCAGCAAACTCGCCACGCTTAAGGCGGTCGCGATCCAAAAGTGGCCGTAATAGACGAGCGCGCCGACCAGGTAGGTTGTCAGGCCGGACATCTCCGTGGTGACCCCGGCAGCTACGGAAGCGGAAAGCTTGTGCCAGTAAGAAAGCAGAAGAAATGCGGCTATGACCAGGAATCCGAGGGTGACCGGGACCATTTGCGTCCCGGAAAGCAGCGCCATCGAATAGCCGATCAGCCCGATGAGCGGGAAGGTGCGCACTCCCCCAAAGCTGTAATGTCCGACTGCGGCTTTATGCTCCTCACGTTCCAGTCCGACCAGGAACGACAAGAAGAGCACCAGCAGGATCTGCACAGCTTCCGGCGGCAATGAGCGATAGAGTTCCACGGGTCAGCAAGGTCTCCGCCTGCTATTCAATGCCGGCCGGGGCGCATTGTAAAGCGAGGGCCGAATGCGGGCAGCGTCCTGGCAGGGAGCTGCTGGGCTTAATCCTCGACCAAAAACGGCAGGTTCGTTCTATATGCCATGAGTTTGGTAGGGTTGGATTTGTCAGTATGCGCCTGAAACCGGAGCACGCCGTCATCCAAGTTGGTGACCTGGGCTCGCTCGTAAGTATCTGCCTTGCTGTCGGGCCGGTATAGCGTGATGGTGGACATTCATCCTCCTTTTGATTGCTTAAACTCGATAAGATCAAACGCGCCTCATTGGGGAGTGGCATCGGGTTAGGGCAGAGCATTTTCAAGCTATCCGGACGAAATGTGTTGGCGATTCGACAACCGCAAGGACCCCATATCTGTTTCGTGACAACATGAAGGGAATACCCAACTCTGACACCCTCGAGTTCAAGGAACTCGCCGCAGCGGCATGAGTCTTTCTCTACAAGACTCTGCTATTAACTGGGTATCCGTAATGCACCACGTATTTAAGGAAGTCCTTCCCCCTAACTAACTGTTATTCCAATAGTATCCCCTGGCTGGTCAAGAATTAGAACTTGGCCCTTCATGTAGGAAATCCACTCTTCGAACGAATAATTCCTATACTGGACAGGGTATTGCATCACGGCGGCGTCGTAATACGCTTTGACTTGTTCGCGGCGCATTATTCCCCCGTTTAGCGCTTGTAGGGCCAAGAGTTGGCTCTTATATATCGACCACCACGTCTTGTCATACATGTAAGAAATCAACCCAGTCGCGATTACCTTAATTAAGGTCGGCTCGCGCTCGCTTTGTGGGTAGGCAGATATTGCAGTGTGAAAGCTGGTCTCGAATTCGGCCTGCAGGACACTGTTATAGGATTCACTCAGCGCCTTCCGTATATCAACTGCGGAAGCCCCCGTCGTTAGAGCGGTTGTAGCAACAGATTGCACCCCTGATTCCTGCCGTTGTTGCCCGCGCTGCTGCAACTTTACGAGGAGGAACAGTACACCAGCAGCAAATAATAGTCCGACGATAGATGCCCAATCGCTCGATATGTGGGGAACATAAGCCAGCAATTTCTTTACCAACTTCCAAGAGAGTATCGCAACAACAACGTCGAAAATCAGCTTGGCATGCTCTGCCCATTCCAGCCAAGTCCTAGTCGTGCGAAACCATCCCATAACACGCACCTCCACTAACCCGCACTAGCATTAGCCAACAGGCTGACAGAGGCATCGTATCGCGCTGGGCTGCCTTGAGTCGAGGACAATCCTGACGCGCGATCGTTCATTCCGCCTACACAGACTGCGGAAGAGTCTGGTGGGAGCCCCCTGCTTCAGCAGGGGGAAGCTGGACATTAGTCCAGCGGGGAAGGTCGTCGATCCTAAGATGGGCTTTAGCCCCGGGATTTCGCGATCCCGGCGCTAAAGCGCATGGACTGAAGGCGAGCTTTTCCCGGAGCGCTGAAGCGCTCCTTCCCCCGCATAAATGCGGGGACTCCCACCGAGTCCCCCATTCCCAAATTGAAACTAAGCCGACATTTTGTGCCACTACGGAACGCCAAAAGGCTTTTTTCCGTGCTCACGCGGTGCTATGGTTGAGCTACATTCGCAAAGTTGTCGCCAGGCCGAGCCTGGCAACCCGCTGAGAGACCGGTCAAGTTTCTCAGACAGTCATGTTTCTCCCAGGCGGCTGACGCGCTGTGTCCAGTTTGGAATTCTCCGGCGCGCCGCCATCCAAAAAGACCCCCGGGAAGGAAGCGCGTGCCAACGCTGCGTGCGCCAACGCTGCGTGTGCCAACGACGCGCGTGACAAAGACGCGCTGTGCTTTGCTATTCCTTCTTGCGTGCGGCGTCGCCTTGACAGGCTTGCCGGCGACTGCGCAGACACTGCTGACCACAATTCCGACGGGGTTGCACCCGGTGGCGCTGGCGCCGAATCCGGCAAACGGGAAGCTCTACGTCGCCAACCAGTACAGTGCCAACGTAACCGTGATCGATGAAACTACCTATGCCACCGCTACGATACCGGTAGGATCTTATCCCACTGACATAGCGGTCAATCCTGTGAGCAACCAGATTTACGTCGCCAACCAAAACAGCGCCACGGTCATGGTGATTGACGGGGTAACGAGTTCCACCGCTATAGTTGCCACGGGACGCTCTCCGGTAGCCTTGGCCATCAACTCGGTCACGAACTACATCTTTGTTGCCAATTACAACGACAACAGCGTTACTGCCATTAATGGGTCAAATAATTCGACCGTTACCATAGCTGTCGGCAACTACCCCATGGCGATAGCTCTTAACTCGTCGACCAACAAAATTTATGTTGCCAATCTGAACAGCAACACGGTAACGGTGATCGATGGCGTGACCGGCAACACTGCTACCGTCGCCGTCGGTAGCTTTCCTAGGGCTGTGGCCGTCAATCCGCTGACCAACAAGATTTATGTCGCGAATGCCACTTATTTCGCCGGCTCTACAGGAACCGTGACCGTGATCGATGGCGAAACCAACTCCACAACCGTCGTGCCTACGGGGCTATATCCCGACGCGCTGGCGATCAATCTTGCGACCAACCAAATCTACGTCGTCAATGCGGGCGACGGAACGGTAACCGCCATCGACGGCGCCACCAATTTCACCGAGACCATCCCTGTGGGCAGTTCTCCTGGTCTGGTGGCGGTCGACCCGGTTATCGACGCGATCTATGTCACCGACAATCTGCGGAACGGCAGCTTAACCATAATCGACGGCGCCACCGGTTCCACAACCACGGTCACAGTTTTTGGGTATCCCTATGCCGTGGCGGTTGATCCCGCAAATCATCACGTGTACACGGCGAATCTGACCGACAACTCGGTCGCGGTGATTGGCAACGCCGGGCCCCCCCCCGCCCACTGGACTGCAATTCGTTCCTGCCACTCCGTGCCGGGTTGTGGACACCCGTAAACCTAACGGGGAATTTGGCGGTCCGGCGATAAGTGGTGGCAGCTTCCGCGACTTTATTGTCCCTGACAATCTTAGCTGTGGCATCCCCGCGACCGCCGCCGCCTACTCGCTGAATGTCGCGGTCGTCCCGCACGGAGGATTGGGATATCTAACGGTGTGGCCCACCGGCGAGGTGCAGCCCGTGGTTTCCACCCTGAATTCGGTGGACGGCCGGATCAAGGCGAACGCCGCCATCGTGCCGGCAGGGACCAACGGCGCCATTCGTATCTACGCCAGCAACACCACCGATGTCGTGCTGGATATTGACGGGTACTTTCTCCCTGCGCCCGATCCCTCGGCTTATGCGTTCTTCCCGTTGACCCCATGCCGTGTGGCGGATACCCGCACGGCCAACGGTCCGCTGGGTGGACCGTACTTGTATGGCGGCCAGTAACGCGACTTCCCGGTGCTGGCTGCGACCTCGTGCGACATTCCCAATAGCGCGATCGCGTATTCGCTTAACTTCGCCGCCATACCGCGATTGGGTGCCCCGCTCGGTTACCTGACCGTGTGGCCGACGGGGCAAAGCCAGCCTCTGGTGTCCACGCTGAATGCGCTGACGGGCACCGTCACCGCAAATGCGGCGATCGTGCCGGCGGGCCAAAATGGGGAGATCAGCGTCTATCCCAGCAGCGACACCGACCTGGTGATTGACATCAACGGCTATTTCGCGCCGGCGGCGGCTGGCGGGCTTTCGCTGTATGCGACCGCGCCTTGTCGCGTACTCGACACCCGTAAGAGCTCGGGCGCCTTCAATGGCGAACTCACGGTGAATGTTGTGGGCGGTCCTTGCGGCCTGCCGGCAACCGCACAGGCCTATGTGTTTAACGCAGCCGTCGTTCCCCAAGGCCCATTGGGATATTTGACGCTGTGGCCCGATGGACAGCCGCGCCCGCTGGCCTCCACTCTGAACGCCTTGGACGGAGCCATCACTTCGAACATGGCCATTGTGCCCACCAGCAACGGCTATATCGATGCCTATGCCTCCGGCCTGACGCAACTGGTCCTGGACATCTCCAGCTACTTCGCGCCGTGAGCGTGCGGCGGCGTTCCTGCCGCATTCGTTCTGCTTCAATCAACAGCAAAGCCGCATGGCTGCAGAGCTCTCCGCTCTTGTCCCTCGATCGGGAGTGCGCAATGAGGAAGTTTGACTAAGCCATGCGGGTGGTAGAAAATACTTGAGATGCCAGCTTTCCGGGCATCTGCCTTCTTGCAACAGTGGGCCTGTGGCGCAGCTGGGAGCGCGCTTCCATGGCATGGAAGAGGTCGCCGGTTCGATCCCGGCCAGGTCCACCAAATCCCTCAACAGCTTTAGACAGGGCAGTGCTTGCCATCATGACGTTGGCGTCATGGCTTGTGTCATGACCTGCCCTTCTGCGACGCAGCGTTGCCAAAGCCGAACCCGCCTGGCGCCGTTTCAGCCCTCCATGCTGCGCGCCCATGGGCAATGCGTTGCCGATGCGGACGAGTGCGAACCCCTGTTGCCAAACGGCGCAGATGTCACCGCCTCTAGATGAACAGAGGGTGTCAGGCAGGCTGCAAACCAAACAAATCCTCGAGAGACTGGCCCCCGCGAACGGGCACTGTCCTAATTTGAAATTAGGACACTACCTGCGAACGAATATCCTTGACTTCACCGGTGCGGAAAATGTTTCTATGACTCGCGTGGTTTGTACGCATCCGGGAGAACTGGCGACTTCTGGTTGGCAAGTGAGGACTCGCACGAAAGAAAATCGCCACTTCGAAGTTGCCGAGGCTAAACGCCTCGCCAGTCGTCAGGGAATTGAATGGGCCGGATTCGCGCACAAACCTTGCGTCACCTGGGCGGCACGGCGCTTTGGGGCGGCGCGGCAGTCGATGAAGACGCTGAAGACGCTGAAGAGTTTGGCGTGGAAGGCTGCAATCAGAACGCAAGAAAGTAGAACGACAGAACTAGAACCTTGTGGTACGTTGCGCTACCGATCCTCATCGTGGTAGCGTGTGTCCTCCAACCGCAGGCCCGAGCCCAAATGACGTCGACGGGTATCGACTGCTCGCAGATTGGCGCCCTCCGCCTGTTGCAGCAAGACAACATGCGCGCCGGCTTGACTTTGATCGAATGCGGCGTCGTGCAAGGCGGTCGGCCTACCAGTTCAGGCGATGAAGTCACTGGCGACACGCCTTCTCCTCCCAACATCCTGGTTAGCAATCGCAGACTGCGGCGGACCCACCAGCTGCACCCATAGTGAAAGCATGGTGTACGCCAGCCCCAGGGCCGGCGATCACACCGTCGTTGTCAATTACAACGACCACAATGGTAACAACTACTCGGGTACGTCCTACTCCACCGATGGCGGCTCCACCTTCACCGAAATTCTGCCACCACCCTTTGCCAGCGGCCACGGGACTAACTACGGAGATCCCATCGTGGTTTACAACTCCAAGTTGGCCATGTGGTTTGGGGGCGACTTGGCGACCGGCTGCGGTGGTCAGGACGTGGGCATGTGGAAGTCCCCAGGGCCAGAACTGGACGGTCGTGGCGTGCGCCCATAACGGCGGCTCTGACGATCGCGAGTCCTTGTGGGTTGACAACTCCCCGTACAGCCGGGCATACGGCCGCATGTACGTTTCCTTCAACGACTTTAATCGGAACGGTGGCCTTTTCGTTAGCCACACCGACGATGGCGTAACCTGGAGCACGCCCGTCCAGATAGCCAGTGGCACACCCTTCATTCGTGACGTACAGATCACCGGCACCTTGCCCGGCTCAATTCCTCCGTCTGCCGGTTGGATGAGCCCCGTGTTTCTGGAAGGCATGGATGAGGGCAGCGGGGGTTTGAGCACCCGCCAGAACATCATGTATCGATCCACCGACGGGGGCGCCACCTGGACCTCGGCCACTCAGGGTCCCCGCTTCAATCCCGTGGGTGACGGTACCTGCGGCTACTTCGCAAAAGTCAATCCCATCTGGCGGCACATGGGCTGGGGAGAGCCGGCCGTTGGTCCGAACCACGTGATCCACTATGCCTACGCTGGCCAGGGACAAGCCCCCGGTGACACCGGGGACATCTATCATCTCTCGGACAAACAAGCCGAAAGTTGCGCCACAGCCGTGCATCGACGATTGGATCAGTCCCGCTCTGCGGGACGAAAGATGATAGCCCAGCGCTTCAGCGCTGCGTAGGGTGGAAATAAGACCGAGTCCTGTAGGGACGGCAGAGGTTGCGACACAGTCCCGAGGAGTGTGTGGCGGCACCGCTGAGTCCGCTAATTCCGTCCGGCTGCGCGCAGTTGCTCTTCGCTCGCGGGTGTCGCGGGGGCGGCCTCCTGTGCGCTCTCCAGCCTTCTACCTTCCGGGCTAAATCGGGGCAGGCGGACCAGTCCCCAATGGTGAAGCGCAAACTGGAGCGTCGTACCCATCACGCCCAGACCGTAGGTGACGCTACGACGAAAATTGATGGAAGACGCCTCTTCAAAGTACTTGGTCGGGCAGGAGACCTCGCCAATGCGAAATCCGAAGTGCACACATTGCGCCAGCATCTGGTTGTCGAACACAAAGTCAGGAGAATTTTCCAGCAGCGGCAGCTCGGTCAAGACTTTGCGGCTGAAGGCGCGATAGCCGGTGTGATACTCGGAGAGCTTTACGCCCAGGAACAGGTTCTCGAAGGCCGTCAGAAAGCGGTTGGAGATGTACTTGTACAGCGGCATGCCGCCACGCAGCGCCTGGCCACCGATGATTCGCGACCCCAGCACCACGTCATAGACATCGTAAGCCACCATGCTCGCCAGGGCGGTGGTGAGCAGCGGCGTGTACTGATAATCCGGATGGACCATGACCACGACGTCGGCGCCCGCGGCCAGAGCTTCGCGGTAGCAGGTCTGTTGGTTCCCGCCATAGCCAAGGTTGCGGTCGTGCTCAAACACCGTCAGCCCTAACCGCCGGGCCACTTCCACGGTTTCGTCTTTGCTGTAATCGTCCACCAGGATGCGGATGTCCACCAGGTCAGGTATCTCCTGGACCGTCGCTTCCAGGGTGCTCTCCGCGTTGTAGGCCGGCATGACCACCGCGACCCGTTTACCGTTGATCATCGGGGCTCTCTTAAGGCTTATCTCGCAACATCTGGTACATGATACCGCGCCCCCGGCCGTTTCCTCGCAGAAGGCCGGTGGTGGCCTCGCTGATGTCGGCGGGGGCGCTTGACTCTGCTAATCTGAAAAGCTCTCCATGCATTCTGCGCTCAACGTTGTTGCCGTGCTCTGCACGCTGCTGGCTCTGGCTGGCGCGGCTTATTTCGCGATGTGCATTGCGGCGGCCAAGCGCTTCCGGCGAGAGTGCTCCCGTCCTGGTCTTGGCGAAATGCGCTTCACTCCTCCGGTCAGTATCCTGAAGTCGCTGAAGGGGCTCGATCCCCACATGTACAACGCTTTGCGCAGCCATTGTTCGCTCGATTACCCGGAATACGAAGTGTTGTTTGGCGTGAGCGATGCTAACGATCCGGCGCTGGCGCTGGTCGAGAAGCTGCGTGACGAATTTCCGCAAGCGAAGCTGCGAGTTGTGCATTGCCCGCAGGCGCTCGGCCTCAATGGCAAAGTCAGCAATCTTGTCCAGATGCTGCCGCAGGCCCGCTACGAGCACATCATCATCAACGACAGCGACATCCTGGTTCCGCGTGACTATCTTGAGCGCGTGCTTGTGCCGTTCACGCAACCGGGAGTTGGCATGGTCACCGCGCTCTATCGCGGCCTTGCGGGCCGAACGCTGGGCTCGAAGCTCGAGGCGCTGGGGCTCAGCACCGACTTCAGCGGGGGCGTGCTGGTGGCCCGCGTTATGGAAGGTGGCATTCGTTTCGCACTCGGAGCGACCATCGCCACCACTAAAACCGTACTGCGCGAAATCGGCGGCTTGGAGCCACTGGCCGACTACCTCGGCGACGATTACGAACTGGGTACGCGCGCCTCCGCCGCGCGATATCAAGTCCGATTGGCCGACATCGTCGTTGAGACCGCGCTACCCGATTACGGTTTTCGCGAATTCTGGGCGCACCAGTTGCGCTGGGCACGCAACGTCAGAGACCGCCGCGGGGCGCAGTATCTTGGATTGATCGTGAGCTTTGGGTTGATTTGGGGTGTGCTCGCCGTGGTGTCGGCGCCTCGCGCGTGGTGGACATGGCTGGCCGTCGCCGTTACTGCCGCTCTCCGTTTGACATCAGCCGTGGTGGTTGGCCGGAGAGTTCTCGCGGATCCACAAGTTTTGCGAGATCTATGGCTTCTACCGCTGCGCGACCTGGTTGCGCTGGCAATTTGGTTGGTCAGCTACTTCGGAGATGAAGTGGAATGGCGCGGGATGCGCTTCAGGCTGCGCCACGGAAAGCTCGAACGAATTTAGCGGAGTTTAGTCGTGCCCGTGCGGCATGCTGTCAGTTAGGCAAGCTGACAGGACGCTGCTCGGGCGTAATTCTGCCTTCGTTGCCGAACTGGTAGGTCTCGCCGCGCCAGAAAAATGTCTTGCCAGAGAAACTGGCGACCCAGACGCCAAAACCCAGCAGATCGCGTAGAAGGTATAACCAGCACAGCCACAGGGAACGGCGGTCACGCATGATGCCCCATCCCACCGCCAGCGCCAGCAGCATGCGATTCAGCCAGGCCATCAGGAACAGTTCGAGCCCAGCGCGCAAATGATTGCTGTGGCCCAAGCCCAACAACAACGCCAGCAAGCCGAACGGAACCGCATAGGTGAGACCCGAGCCGACATGTCCCAGCGAACGGGAGAAGCGCGTGCTCTTCAGCCAACGCAATTGATCGCCCAGTGTCCTCGGCAGCGAGCGGCTGGCGAGCACGTGTCCCACTTTGTAATGCGACAACACAACCTCATAACCGGCCCCCGCGATGCGGTTGCCCAGCACGAAGTCATCGGAGTAAAAATACCCGGTCTCGCGAATGCCGCCAATAGCTTCTATCGCGTCGCGCCGCACCGCCATGGCCGCACCAAGGGCAAACTTCATGCCGTCCACCATCTCGGCCACCAGAACGCCGGAAGGCATCTCGATCGACATTCCCAAGGCGTCGAGCTGCGACCAGAGACCGCGAGCGGGAATGCCCTGGTAAAGACAGGTCACCAATCCGACTTTCGGATTCAGCAAGGGCGGTATCACGTTGCGCAAGAAGTCGGGGCGAACCAGAACATCGCTGTCGCTGATAACCAGGAACTGGCCGGCGCAAGAAGCCATCATGTTGCTAAGGGAGTACACCTTGGCGCTCGGCCACGACGGCTCACCGGAAACGACGATTCGCGTCGGCACCTGCGGGTACTTGGCCTGCAGCTTATCGACCACGCTGAGCGCTTGGTCCTCGTAGTTGCGGACGCCAAAGACGATCGCGAACTCCGGGTAATCCTGCCGGAAGAAGCTCTCCAGGTTCTCCTCGAGCCTCGCTTCCCTGCCATGAAGCGGCTTCAGGATGGTTACTGCAGGCAGCTCCCACAGCGGCACGCCCAGTACTCGCTGCCGTTGGGTCCGGCAAGTCATCGCGTAACGGACGGCCGCAAACAAGACCATGCCGAGAAAGACGGTCGAGGTCAGCGATCCCATCAGGGCGATGGACCACAGCAATTGCCGCACCAGGTGCCACGCAGGAGCGGCGCCCGCCATCGCGAACAAGACTGGGTTTACGGGGTGTATCAAGTGTGCTTTCTCAGGCCGCTAGAGATCCGTTCCCGAGCGGCCACCGAAAACAAAGGCGGTTCCCTGCCCGGGCTTGGTCGAGTGCGGTCCCGCCAGAGCATTGATTGTAACGACTGCTTGCCAGGATGTCTCAATCTGCAGGGTAAAGGCTACTGTTTGTGCGGCACCAGCCGATTCATGAGAATCAGCTTTCCGCCGCTGCGCGCGAGCTGGTAGCTGCCGCACTGCTTAATGAAGAGCGGCACATTGTCTTCTTCGGCCCACAGAAACACGCGCTGCGGGCCTTTCCACAGGGCCTGGAGCGATGCGTCATCCTCGAAGATGGAGGGCGCATCCGGAAACAGCGCTCCATAATACATGTTGCCTTCATCGCGTGAGTTTACGATGTGGATGGGCTGACGCAGGTAGAAGTTTAAGGTGGAGGCATCCTCGTAAGTCCCATTGGCCACCAGTAGGTCCCCGGGCCGATACTCCTGCTCGATCGCGTCGGCAAGTTTTTTTGACGAAAGGATGGGAGAGAACATGACCAATCCCTGATGCACGGCGAAAAGTACGAACACCATCATGATGGTCAACACCCAGTTGCCGGCCTGGGCAAAATTGCTCCTCCGGTACAACACGTTCAGTAGAGTACCCACCAACAACGCAATCGAAAATATTGCCATTGGCGCTCGAAACAGTCCCAGCGCCCGCGGTGTGAGATCGAAAATGTGCCCTAGCGAAAGCGCGTATTCGTTCGGGCTCTTCTTGAGCAGGTCGGCCAAGTCGCTGCCGGCAGGCATGCTCTTGCTCTGCATCAGCAAGAACATTGCGATTGCGAAGATGACAACCGAAAGGACGAGCAGGGCCATCGACCCGATTCGCCCATTGCGCCGCAGCCGGGAAGCAGCGGGCGATTCGTCTTCCTGTTGCAGCCAGGCGCCGATCAGCAAAGCCAGTGCGGGCAGTGCAGGGATGGTGTAATACTCCTGGCGGGTGGAGAAGCTGAAGAACACCGGTATCGCCGTCGCCCAGATTGCGTATAGCAATAGCGCCCGTTGTCGTTGGTTCATGCCGCTGCGCCACTCTCTCCAGCGGTGCGGGACCTGTGCCAGCGACTGCAAGACGAATGCCGACCAGGGAAACAGCCACAACAGGATCAATCCCCAGAAAACTAACAGGGGCACAGTGTCGTAATCGCGTGGAATGCGCTTGTTCAAGTAACGCAGAAAGTGCTCATTGATGAAGTAGAACCAGAGGAAGCCTCGTGATTGCCCTGCGGGTGGATTCTCCAGCGCGGCCGCGATATGCCATGGGGCCGCAATCGCCAACAGAACCGTGACGCTCGAAAGCAGCCGCATGCGTAGCAGGTGCCTGAGATTTCCGGTCAGAAGCAGATACAGCCCGATAATTGCTGCCGGAAATATCACACCGATCAGCCCCTTGGTGAGCACATTCAGAGCTGCGGTCGCCGCCAATCCCCAGCACGAAAGGCGCGAAGGAGGCTCCTCGTCCAACGTTCGCAGAAAAAAGTCAAAACCAAGGATCAGCCACAACCCCACGAGTATGTCGGGAATGAGAATGCGGGTGAAGATGTACGGGCCGATCGAAACCGCGAGCACGACTGCCGCCCAAAAACCTGCGCGGTCTCCCAGGGTCCGTTTGCCCAGCGAGTAAGTAGCCAGCAGCAGCGCCAGCACTCCGAGCACGAGCGGCAACCGGGCTGCCCAGTCCCGCGCGCCGAACACCGTGTAGCTGGCCGCCATTCCCCAATAGATCAACGGCGCCTTTTCCAGGAAGCGCACCCCGTCAAGGTAGAGCGTGGTCCAGTCGTGGCGGACGATCAACTCGCGCGCCGCCTCAGCGTGGATCGAATCGGCGTCGTCCAGCAGCGGCGGCGAAAACAGACCCGGGATGTAAACGATGGCCCACAGCAGCACGATCCAAATCCAACGGCGTCGTGGCGAGGGCGAGTGGCGAGGGATTTCGTTCGAATCGGGGCCGGCAATTGCTGTTCGGGCTTGAGGAGAGGGCATTCTTCGTTCGACAGGACCCCATTATAAAGGAGCCACCACAACAGGTCCTGAGCGAAGTCGAAGGAACGGGGCACCCAGGTTTATGGGAAGTCCTAGGATGGGGCGCTCGGCAACTGTTTCCTCTCTGTTGGAATAATCTGAGATGCGATCAGCGCCAGTCTTGCGCACTGTGATAGATATGCAGGATTTCGACGGCTTCAGCTTTCACCGCGTAGACCACAACGTCGCCTACGCGCGATATCTCGGGGATGCAATCCGGCCGGCGCACCTGGCCTTCTTCTATCCTCATGCCAGACAGGCCAGTTGGAGGGCTATCCGCAGTGACACAGGCGGTCGGGTGGCCCAGGCAACCATCCTGAGCTTGCCCCACCCTCTAAATTCTAGGGTTGGCCGGCGCCGTGATGAGAACCTGGCTTGGCTTTTCCGGCGTGAGGCTTCGCAGCACTTGTTGCCCAATCCGAAAGCGCCTGCCACTGCGAGCAAACGCCACCCGCCTGCTTCACGCACACCTCGAAGGCGTACACCGGATGAATCTCCCAGCCGGAAAGCCGGTGCGGGTTGTCGGCGGGAGAGAAGCCCGGCTCGCCGCAAATCTTGTGGTCCGCGTCGTATATAAGCTGCCCCGACACGCGAACCAGCGTGGTGTGACCAACCTTGTCCAGATTGGTTTTTGTCCAGCTTGCGGGCCGGTAATGCGGGGTCATCTCGGCGCTGTTGCTCTGGCATTCGTCGGTAGTGGCTGACTGCGGTACCAGGGCAATGTGGATGTCATTGGAAGCTTCGTCGTCTTTGACGTCGCAATTCACGCCTTCGCCACTGGTGAGATCGGCATAGTGCGCTTCCAGCACGTAGCCGACGAACTGCACGGGCGTACCCTCGCCCAGACTCACGAAGCCGGAGCGGCTGGCCGGCATATTTTCCCCAGACCATTCCATGTATCCCGGGAGCGCTGCCACCTTGGCTTGTTTGCTGAGCAAGTCTGCTTGCGCAATCGACTGATAACTTGTGCCGGCGCAGAAATTATTCTTGGTTTGGTTCTGCAGCGCCGATCCACCCTGGCCTTTACCGGTCAGCCCGCATGAGCTATCGATGGGGTGCTGCACTTCGATTGCCTTGAACGGATGGCAAGTCATGGGGAACTTCTGCTGCCCCACGGCGACCGTGCCAAGTGCCATGGTGATTGCCACAAACCATTGCCACCTCATACACCCTCCTACGCGCCAGACCCGGCTGCGCTGCTTCTGTCGATTTTCTCCCCCAGGCGAGAACGGGCATCCGCAATCATACGCCGCAGAACGATTTATGAGATGAGTCGATGAGTTCTAGAGTTCCCGGTAGCCCCTCACAGGTGAAAATGGATATAGGGGTCCTTCGACTCGGTCGCCGCGGCGACCTCGCTCAGGATGACAGACAGAAACTCAGATCAAGCTCTAACGGGAAGAACGGAGCACGTCTTCATGGTCCAAAGGTGCTAAGGCTGGGGCCGGTAAAAGTTCCGGCGCAAAGCGGGGTAAATCTGGCTGCCGCCATGAGGCTCGTACCTTCTCGGCGAAAGCGTCGGCCTCTAAGGGCTGGCTAAAGTAGAACCCCTGAATTTCATCGCAATGGTGGTTTCGCAGGAAAGACATTTGTTCCTCGGTCTCCACGCCTTCGGCCAGCACCTTCAGGTTGAGGCTGTTTCCCATGCTGATCACCGCAGCTATGATCGCGGCGTCGCGTGGGTTGAGCGTCATGGCGTTTACAAACGAACGATCGATTTTCAATTTGCAGACGGGAAGATCTTGCAAATAACTAAGGCTGGAATATGCGGCCGCTGCGCGGGAACTGGGACCGGGGTTAATCAAGGCGAATATAAACTCGTCTCCTCCCACCTTAGCCACCGTGTCTTGCGCGCGGGTATGCTGGTGCAAACGTTCTCCGACTTGCTTCAGAAGAAGGTCGCCCACCGTGTGTCCCAGTGAGTCATTAATGGTTTTGAAGTTATCCAGATCGAGCCACAGTACGGCGACCCGTTCTTCGCGCCGGCGGGCATTGGCCAGCGCCTTGGCCAGCCGGTCTTCGAAAAGCACCCGATTGGGCAAACCGGTCAGGTCATCGTGATAGGCCAGGAACTGGACCCGCGCTTCGGCCGCCTTGCGTTCGCTGATGTCCTGCACCGTGCCTTCGAGACAGATACTCGTCCCCGCGCTGTCCGCCATGGCACCCACATTGATGGAAGTCGTTCGCGTTCCCCCGTCCTTGGTCTTGAACTCCACCTCGAAATCGCGCACCACCTTTTGCGCCAGGACCAGCTCGCGCAGTTCGTCTCGGCGTTTTAAGTCGACATAGATCTCGCCTGCGCCATGGACGTTGTTAAGAAAATCTTCGGGGGAATCATAACCAGCCAATCGGGCCAGGGCCGGATTCACCCTGAGAAACTCTCCCTCCGCATTGGTTTGAAAGATGCCCAGCACCGCGTTCTCGAAAATGCTACGGTACTTCTGTTCTGCGTTCCGCAGTGCCTGCTCCGCCAGTTTCCGCGGAGTAATGTCCTGCTTGATGGCGACGTAGTGGCTGATGGCGCCGGCAGCGGAGCGCACTGGCGCCACCGTCATTTCCTCGGTGTAGAGACTGCCATCTTTTTTGCGGTTGACGACTTCCCCCCGCCAGACCGTTCCGGCGGCGATGGTGTTCCACAAAGCCTCATAAAACGCGGCATCCTGCTTGTCGGAACGCCAAAGGCTGGGATCCTTTCCCATCGCCTCCGCGGCCGTGTACCCGGTCATTTGCGTGAAAGCGGAGTTCACCCACAGGATGGTGCCTTGGCTGTCGGTCAGCACGACCGCGTTGGCCGCTTCTTCCAGGGCGGCCGCCAGCAGGCGAAGCCGCTCCTCCGCCCGCTTGCGCTCGTCGATGTCCATCGCGATTCCCGAGATCTTCAGCAGCCGGCCCTGCTGGTCAAAGAAGCCCCGTCCCTTCACCCAAATCCAGCGCACCGTGCCATCGCGCCAGGACGGCAACGGCACCTTCGATACCACGCTCAACAGCCAGGGATTTCCTATAAATGGCGACTATGGCAACGCCTTTATGAAGGTCTCGGTTGGCGGCGGGCTCGCGGTTGCCGACTACTTCACCATGTACAACACAGTGCAGGAATCAGACAGCGATGAAGACTTGGGCTCGGGCGGAGCCATGATCTTGCCCGATCTCACCGACAGCCAAGGTCGAGTGCATCACTTGGCCGTGGGAGCGGGGAAGGACACCAACATCTACGTGGTTGATCGCGACAACATGGGGAAGTTCAATCCCAATAATGACAGCGCCATCTACCAGGAGATCGATGGGGCGCTGCCCGGGGGCGTGTGGGCCATGCCCGCGTACTTCAACAACACCGTTTATTACGGTTCGGTGGGAAGCCCGCTGAAGGCGTTCGGCATTTCCAACGCGAAACTTTCCACCTCGCCGAGCAGCCAGACGGCAACGTCGTTCACCTATCCCGGAACCACGCCCAGCGTATCCGCCAACGGAACCTCCAATGGAATCGTTTGGGCAATCGAGAACACCAGCCCGGCGGTGCTGCATGCCTACGACGCCACCAATCTTTCGCACGAGCTGTACAACAGCAACCAGGCTGGATCGCGCGACCAGTTTGGACCGGGCAACAAATTCATCACTCCCCTGATCGTGAACGGCAAAGTGTTTGTCGGCACACAGACGGGAGTGGCCATGTTCGGACTGCTGCACTAACGGAGGAATATTCAGTCTTTGACTAAGACCGGGGATAACGTACTCCGAGATAAGAGCCAGGAGCAGCGATGTTGCGAACCAAGTCTTTTCTAATCGAAGAATGAGCCTGAAGGAAGCCTGAGCGGGTGGCCGAGGAAAGCTCCTTTCAGGGTTTGAATTTAAAAAACAGTCTAGTACTTAGTTGCGTAGATTAGCGTAAGATAAATGGGGATGCACATTGCGAATCTCGCGTTTCGTCCACTCGAAGGGCGTGGCGGTTTTGTTGTATGCGGCTATGAATCGGTCAATCGC
>Ga0187864_10002132_pt1 | contig 17522 bp, 19 predicted proteins | sample June2016WEW_11_4_FD_132985 | JGI IMG/M metagenome (GOLD analysis project Ga0187864, IMG submission 132985) | Peatland microbial communities from SPRUCE experiment site at the Marcell Experimental Forest, Minnesota, USA - June2016WEW_11_40 | ecosystem: Environmental > Terrestrial > Soil >...
AATTGACCGAAACCGCGCGCCGAACGCTACGTCGAATGCGCCGCCGTCCGCGTCTGATTACCGCCTTCTGGCAGCAGGCCTCTTTGTGGCCAGAGTGACTCTATATTGAGCGGGACTCAGTAGATACACGTCTATCCTTCCGTTGTTCTGCTTTCTCTGCGGTCTCTGTGCCTTCTCTGGCCCTCTGTGGTAAATTTCACGTCCAAGATCGCCTCATGCCCGACGACCTCACCCGAGATATCATCGGTGCTGCTATCGAGGTGCACAAGCTCCTCGGACCTGGCCTCCTTGAATCCGCATACGAAGAATGCCTCGCCCGCGAATTCGTACTGCGTGGAATCCGATTCGAGCGCCAGAAACCTGCACCGGTCGTGTACAAAGACGTCAAACTTGAGTGCGGCTACCGGATGGATTTCCTAGTTGATGGCAGGGTCGTCGTCGAGTTGAAAGCCGTCGAAGCACTCGCACCAGTCCATGAGGCAATCGTGCTAACGTATCTGCGTCTCTCCGGATGCAGGGTGGGCCTCCTAATCAACTTCAACGTTCGGTTGCTAACGGAAGGAATTCGGCGATTCATCCTCTGACCACGAAGGGATGAAACACAGAGGACACAGAGAGAAGACACTGAGAGCACAGAGAAAGAAATAGATGCCCGAGAAGAAGATACGCGTGCTGATTGCGAAGCCGGGGCTCGATGGCCACGACCGCGGCGCGAAGGTGATCGCCCGTGCCCTGCGCGATGCCGGTATGGAAGTCATCTACACGGGCCTACGGCAGACGCCGGAGATGATTGCCTCGGCGGCAGCGCAGGAAGATGTCGACGTCATCGGGCTTTCCATCCTTTCCGGCGCGCACAACACGCTTTGCTCGCGCCTGATGGAGCTCCTGCACGCGAAGGGCATGACCGACGTCACGGTCCTGATCGGCGGCATCATTCCCGAAGCGGACATCCCTGCGCTGAAGAAGGCCGGCGTCGCCGAAATCTTTCTTCCCGGCACAACGACACAGGCGATCGTCGATTTCATCCGGCAGCGAGTCGCAGCCGCGCTGCATGGAGCCTGAGTCGCGATAGAACTTCGCAGCTTCTGTTACTGAAAACCTGGAGGGCCTTCCGGTGGTGACGCGGACGCAGGATTCGAGAGCTCGATCGGCATATCCTGCCCTTCCACATCCACCTCCAGCGTTTCAAAACTCCAGCGGTTCGCATGTCTTTTCCCAACCACGAGGATGCGCCCACGCCCCTTCGCTCCCGAGATGGGAATGCTGAGGTTTGCGTTGCCGTCCGCATTGTTGTAGTTGAGGTTCCCACTCAACAACCATCCCGCACGAAAGGGACTGCCTACTTTTGTCGCCACCTCGGCCGACTCGTTGGCGCGCTGGATGGCAAATTTGTAGGGATACGAAGCGCGAAACATGGAGTAAATGATCGACAGAAGTCCGAACGCAAACAAGCCCAAGCAAAGAGCTGACACCAACACCAACACGGGAACGGCGATCTTCCAATTGTTGAACCACTTTCTCCTGGGTTGTGGCGCGGACAACGCTTGGGTGCCCGGCACAGGTGGAGAAGTCATGTCCGCTCTCCTCGACCCCACTTAGTACATCCAACTTGCACTGATTGCAACATGCCGGGCCATGATATCAGCCGGTTGGCGCACCACTCGAACACATTCCGGGCGGAACTCAAAACATATCGCCGATGATACAATTCGACCCTCGGCGAAAAGGGCCAGGCCGTCACAAAGGATTCGAGTGAGCGAAACGGTCATCGCAACGCGCATTGACAGTGGAACCGCGGCGTTCCAAAAGAACAGCCGCGAGATGGTCGATCGCCTCACGGAGATCAAGAACGAAGAGGAAACGATCCGGGAGGGCGGCGGCGCGAAGGCCATCCAAGCGCAGCACAAGAAGGGTCGCCTGACGGCGCGCGAGCGAATCGCCCGGCTCGTCGACCCGAAAACAGAATTCTTCGAGCTGGGGCTGTACGCCGCCTACGAGATGTACGAAGAATGGGGCGGCGCGCCCGCCGCCGGCACAATCACGGGACTCGGCCACGTCGCAGGGCGCCGCGTGATGATCATCGCGAACGACGCCACGGTGAAAGCCGGCGCCTTCTTCCCCATGACCGCGAAGAAGGTGATCCGCGCGCAGAACATCGCTATCGAGAACCATATGCCCACAATCTATCTGGTCGATTCGGCGGGCGTTTTTCTGCCGCTCCAAGAGGACGTTTTCCCAGACACGGACGACTTCGGCCGCGTCTTCCGCAACAACGCAGTGATGAGCGCCATGGGGATTCCGCAGATCACCGCCATCATGGGAATGTGCGTCGCGGGGGGCGCGTATCTGCCGGTAATGTGCGACCACATCCTGATGACCGAGGGCAGTGGCCTATTTCTCGCTGGACCCGCCCTCGTGCAGGCGGCCATCGGCCAGAAGACCTCCGCCGAGGAACTGGGTGGCGCTCAGATGCACGCGCAGATCAGCGGCACGGTCGATTTTCGCGAGCCGGACGATGATGCGTGTATCGTCCGCCTACGCGCGCTCGTCGACAAAATGGGGCATGCGCCCGGCGCGCTGTTCGACCATAAGCCTTCGAAACCACCGGCGTACCCCGCCGAGGAACTCTACGGCATCTTTTCGGCCGAGGCGGCGAAGCAGTACGACATGCGCGAAATCATCGCGCGCATCATCGACGACAGCCGCTTCGATGAGTACCGCGCCGAATACGGCCAGACGGTCGTTTGCGCGTATGCACGCATCGGCGGCTGGGCGGTTGGGATCGTCGCGAACCAGAAAAAGAATGTCACCGTCGCTGCGCCGGGGACGGGCGAGAAGCGCATCGAGTTCGGCGGGGTGATCTACACGGAGGCGGCGGACAAAGCCGCGCGCTTCATCCTCGACTGTAACCAGAATCTCGTTCCGCTCGTTTTCCTGCACGACGTCAACGGCTTCATGGTTGGCAAAGAGGCCGAGTGGAGCGGGATCATCCGCGCAGGCGCGAAAATGGTGAACGCCGTCGCGAACAGCGTCGTGCCGAAGATCGCCGTCATCTGCGGCGGCAGCTTTGGCGCGGGCCACTACGCGATGTGCGGCAAGGCGTACGATCCGCGGTTCATCTTTGCGTGGCCCACCGCGCGCTACGCCGTGATGAGCGGAGACTCCGCCGCCGGGACACTGGTGGAAATCAAGATCAAGCAGCTGGAGCGCCAGGGGAAAAAACTGAGTTCTGCCGATAAGAAAGAGTTGCACGAATCGATCCGCGCAACCTATGAGCACCAGACCGACCCGCGCTATGCCGCCGCACGCCTTTGGGTCGACGCCATCATCGACCCCGCGCACACGCGCGAGGCGTTGATCGAGGCGCTCGAATCCGCGGCGCTGAATCCTCACGTCGCGGAATTCAAAACCGGAGTATTGCAGACCTAAATGAGCGCCATTATGCGGGACCGGAAGCTCAGCGGAGCCGGCGCGCTTTCGCTCACGTTGCTGCTTATTACGCCATCCGTCATCGCCTTCTTTGCTTCCGCTGCCCTCGCGCACGAAGCGGACTTCCCGTCTTCGGCGCTATGGTTTCTCTATAACAATTCTCTCTACATCGGTTATGTGGGAGCGGTTGTTGCAGGGATTTTGACCGTGTTTGAAGCTGTGCAAGGACAAATCTCTCGGGTCTTCATCTGGCTGATGGGTGCATCCGTGATCGCCGCAGTTTTGCTCCTATGGTACGCACACCACGTTTATCGAAATCCTTGGTACGCTAGCACCTGATGAACAGCGACATAACAATCATCGAATGCCCCCGCGACGCCTGGCAGGGGTTGCCGCAAATCATTCCCACTGAAGGAAAGATCGAGTATCTCACGGGCCTCGTCTCGCTCGGCTTCCGCCACATCGACGCCGTCAGCTTCGTCTCCCCGAAGCATGTGCCGCAAATGGCCGATAGCGAAGCGGTGATGCAAGAGCTGAGCCGCGCGAAACTGCCCTCCGGGGAGACACCGGAAATTATCGGCATTGTCGTCAACGCTCAGGGTCTCGAGCGCGCTCTCGCCGCGCCCGGCGTGACGACTATCGGGTATCCTTATTCGATCTCGGCCTATTTCCGGCGGGCGAATGCGAACATGTCACGCGCGGAATCCCGGGAACTGGTCGAAAAACTTCAACGCGAGACGAAAGCCTCCAAGCGAAGACTCGTCGTTTATATCTCGATGGCGTTCGGCAACCCCTACGAGGAGCCGTGGGGGCCGGAAATTGTCGAGGAGACGCTTGTGTGGCTCAAAGACACCGGCGTCCGTACGGTCTCGCTCGCGGATACTGTGGGAACAGCATCGCCGGAAGATGTAGCGCACCTCTATCTCGCTGTGAAGGACTGCGTCGCGGGCGTCGAGATCGGGCTCCATCTCCACAGCCGTCCCGAGCGCGCGGCCGAAAAGGTCCTCGCGGCGTACGAAGCGGGTTGCCGTCGCTTCGATGGCGCGCTCACGGGCCTCGGCGGCTGCCCTTTTGCAGGCGACGCGCTTGTCGGCAACATTCCAACGGAAACCGTGCTGGCGACGCTCGCGGCGCGCGGTGTCGCCACCGGCATCGACACAAAATCGCTCGCGATTGCTTGTGCCATGACGCACGAACTTCGCGAAAAGTACGCGTACGATCCTGCGGCCACGAAGCCGAATTAACGTTGGAGTGTCGAGGATGGGCTACCAGACGCTGACCTTCCAGTGCGACGACAAAATCGCGACGATCGCGCTGACCGTGCCAGAGAAGCGCAATGCCATTTCCGCGCAGATGATCGCAGACCTGCTCGGCGCGCTCGATCAAGCCGAGGTGAGTGCCGCTTGTGTGGTGATCCTCACCGGGGCGGGCAAGGCCTTTTGCGCGGGTATGGACCTCGGCGAACTGCAGCACCTGGCGAGGCAGACGCAGCAGAAAAATCTCGAAGATGCGCGGCGCATGACCAAGCTGTTGTACCGGCTTTACAGCTTTCCGAAGCCCATTATTGCGGCGGTGAACGGCCCTGCGATTGCCGGCGGTTGCGGGCTTGCCACTGTGGCCGACTTCATCCTGGCCGTCCCGGAAGCCAAATTCGGATACACCGAGGTCAGGATTGGGTTCACCCCCGCCCTGGTTTCGGTCTTCTTGCGCCGCCGAATCGGCGACACGCACGTGCGGGATCTGCTCCTCACCGGGCGAATCATCGACGCAGCGGAAGCGTACCGGATTGGACTCGTAACGGAGGTCGTTCCGATGGAAGCGCTGATGGAGCGGGCGCGAGAGATCGCGTCCCTGTTGCTCGCCGCGAGTCCAACGGCCGTCGCGCAGACCAAGAAACTGCTGATCAGTTTCGACCGGGCGGCTATCCGCGCCGAGCTCGAAGCGGCGATCGAGACCAACGCCGATATTCGTTCCACTCCTGATTTTCGCGAGGGCATTTCAGCGTTCCTCGAAAAGCGTCCTCCGAAATGGAGCAGAGGAGATTGATATGGCCACGCGAGACGCGCCCATCAGGAATCCGTGCACGTTCACCACTCCGAAGGTGCAAGCCGTCCTTGACCGTTTGTACGGCAATGCGAAGGTCATCGATCAGCCCGCGCTGGCCATCGCGAACCCGGTGACGGATGCCATGGAGGGAGATGAGAAGTATCGCGTGCGCTCCGAGATGCTCTCCGAAGCCTACCTTCCGGTCCCGCGCGATGTTGGGCGGCTGCTCTACATCCTTGCAAGAGCCCACGCCTGCAAAACAATCGTGGAGTTCGGCACTTCCCTCGCGATTTCGACCATCTATCTTGCTGCGGCCGTCCGGGACAACGGTGGGGGCACGGTCATCACAACGGAGCTGCACACGGAGAAGGCCCGCCGCGCGGCCGAAAACGTGCGAGACGCCGGATTGATCGACCTGGTGGAGATTCGCGTCGGTGATGCACGAGAGACGCTTCGAACGATCGATCGTCCTGTCGACTTCGTCTTCATCGACGGCTGGAAGGAACTCTACCTGCCGGTTTTGAAGGTCGTCGAACCGCACCTGCGGGCGGGCGCTCTCGTGGTCGCCGACAACATGAGCCTGGGCTCAACCGTCATGAAACCCTTCCTCGAGTATGTGAATGCGGAAGAAAACGGCTACCTCTCGGTGGAACTGCCCATCGGAGACCGGGTGGCAGTTTCCCTGAGACTCACGAACCCATGAAAGACTACGCAGATACGACCATCCGCGTGCGGTATGCGGAGACCGACCAGATGGGCGTCGTTTACTACGGAAATTACTTTACGTGGTTCGAGATCGGCCGAGTCGAGTTCTGCCGCCAGCTCGGCTTGGAGTACAAGCAGATGGAGATCGAAGACGACAGCTTCATCGTCGTCGCCAAAGCCTCCTGCCGCTACAAGCGCCCGGCCCGATTCGATGACGTTCTGATCGTGCGCACGCGGGTCACACAATCGCAGCGGCGCATGATTCGTTTCGCGTATGAAATTCTCCATCAAGCTTCCGGCGAGTTGCTCGCCACCGGCGAAACGCTTCACGTGATTTGCGACCACCTGGGCAAGCCGAAATCTTTGCCCGAAAAGTATCGGCAATACTTTCCGGCAGGCGGCGGAGCGCCATCGCAATAGCTCTTCACGATACGCTCTCCTTGCGCAGGATTCCCTGCGTACTAAGATGGGGACTGCGGATATCGCCATGAACCCGATCCAAATCGACGGCGAACATCTGACGCTCGATGACCTGTACCGCATCGTCGACGGCGCACCGGCAGAAATTGCGCCCGTGGCGCGCGAGAAGATGAATGCCTCGCGCGCAGTGATCGAGCGCCTGATCGAATCGGACGCCGCGGTCTATGGCGTGACTACCGGCTTCGGGAAGATGGCCTCAGTGCGCATTTCGCACAAGGAGATCGGCCATCTGCAATTGAATCTCGTGCGCAGCCACGCCTGCGGCGTTGGAGCCCCACTCAGCGAGGATGTGACGCGCGCGATGCTGGCCTTGCGCGCGAATGCAATCGCAAAAGGCTTCTCGGGAGTGCGCCCGGTGGTCGTCGAAACCCTCGTCGCGATGCTGAACCACGGCGTGCATCCGGTGATCCCCTCGCAGGGCTCCGTAGGAGCGTCCGGAGACCTCGCACCGCTCGCTCACTTGGCGCAGGTGACAATCGGCGAAGGCGAGGCAATCCACCAGGGCAGGCGCATGGCCGGCGGCGAGGCGATGCGCGCCTCCGGAATCGTTTCGCTTGTGCTCGAAGCCAAGGAAGGCCTCGCGCTTCTCAACGGCACGCAGGCGATGCTCGCTCTTCTCGTCCTCGCACTGCGCGAAGCCGAGATCGCCGCCGATACAGCGGATGTGGCCACGGCCCTTTCGCTCGACGCGTTGCGTGGAAGCCCAATGGCGTTCGACGCCCGAATCGCGAAACTACGCCCCCATGCGGGACAGGCTGTAACCGCGCGAAACGTCGAGCGGCTCAATCGCGGCAGCGAGATCCGCGAATCGCATCGTTCCCCAGCGAAGGATTCGCGAGTTCAGGACCCGTACAGCCTGCGGTGCGCGCCGCAGATCCACGGCGCCGTCCGCGATGCGCTCGCGCACGTTCGTGCGACCGTCACGATCGAGCTCAACAGCGCAACCGACAATCCGCTCGTGTTTGCCGAATCCGGCGACGTGATCAGCGGCGGAAATTTTCACGGCCAGCCGCTCGCCATGGCGGCCGACCACATGGCTGTCGCGCTCGCGACTCTCGGGGGAATCTCCGAACGCCGCCTCGAGCAGATGACCAATCCGCAAACCAGTCGATTGCCGGCATTTCTGGTGCGCGAGGCGGGGCTGAACTCCGGATTCATGATTCTGCAGGTCGTAGCGGCGGCGCTGGCGAGCGAGATGAAGGCGCTCGCCGCCTCTCATTCGGTCGATTCGATTCCCACGTCGGCCAATCAGGAAGACTACGTTTCGATGGGAATGGGAGCGGCACGCCGGCTCGCGCCGATGCTGGCAAATCTGCGCAATATCCTCGCGATTGAATTGCTGGCGGCGTGCCAGGGAATCGATCTTCTCGCCCCGCTGCAACCCGGACCAGCCACCCGTAAGGCATACGACATCGTGCGCTCAATCTCGAAAAGCGTCGACGTCGACCGCTCACTCTCGCCCGACATTGAAGCTGTCGCGAAAGCGATAGCCTTCGGACGCTTCAGCGAGATTCTGCGCTAACGCGCGTCCAGCGCCCGCTGCAGGAATTTCCCGAACCGGTACCCCGCAATGTAGCTGAAGGGCGCCACGCCCATCGAATAGTGCCCGCATGGGAGCGACAGGCTCTCGAACCCCACTTGCTCGCGGCGAAGTTTTTGCAGCAGCGCATCGGTGAACTCCGGCCAGAACGTCGGATCGTAGCGCCCTGTGATCAGCAGAATCCTTTTCTCCGCGCCACGCAGCCTCGCGATGTACGGAAACGGGCTAATGGGCGCCCAGTAGTGGCGCAGCTCGTCGCGTGAGACGCCAGCCGAAAGCGACTCCCAAACGTTCGTCGTCGTCAGGCCGTGGCTGACGACTTCGCCAAAATAGGTCGAAGCATGCAGGAACGCTCCGGCGCGCAGCGCCGGCTCGTGGCACATGGTAATGAATCCGATCGCCGAGCCGATGCTCGTGCCGAGGACGCCGAGCCGGTCGTAGCCCTGTTGCTCGAGCCACCGCAGCGTGCGGCGGACGTCTACTACAGCCTGGCGGCCCGCCTGCATCGTGAGGCCGATGTTCGGGCCGACGAGGTGGTCGGCGCGCGGATGGCCGGGGATGGCGCGGCGGTCGTGGTACGGAAGACTCATCTTGACCGCAGTGATGCCGAGCTTGGTGAGCCAGCGGCAGACGCTCTGTTGCTCTTCCCAACGGGCATTCCATTGAGCCAGGACCACAACGGCGGGGCCGGAGCGGCGGGCGCGAAAGAGCTGGCCATGGACACGATTGTTTTCGGGCCACGGGGAAGCGATCGCGCTCGTGAATGTCAGGACGTCGCCGTGGAGCACGTAGTCATCGGCGGGCGTCGCGGCGTACCAAGCGTCGCTGTGGGTCAGCGCCTCGTCCACGAATCGATCGAGAAAAACTCGAGGATTGGAGTCTGTCGCGTCGCCGCCGATGTGTTCGAGGCCCCAGGCAAAGGGTAGCCTGCGTCGATTCGGCTCCTGATCGAAGCGCATCTGTTCGTAGCGGCGGATTCTCTGCTCGAACCAGGACATGAGCCGATCAACCGCCGCCCGCCAGGCAGCGAAGGCGAGCGCCCGTGAGACGCGTGAGGACCCAGGTTTTGTCCAGTCGCGCACCGAGGCTGCGGTAAAACCCAATCGACGGGGCATTCCAGTCGAGAACGATCCACTCCATCTGCTGGCATCCCCTTCGAACCGCAATGCGCGCGAGGGCCGACATCATCGCCTTCCCCGCGCCCCCGCCACGCTCCTCAGGCAGTACGAAGACATCCTCGACGAAGAGCACCGGGCTGCATGTGAAGCTGGAATACGCGAAGTAATAGATCGCGTAGCCGACAGAGCGCCCTGCTCGCATGCAGATCAGCGACTCGAAATAACGGCGTCGCCCGAAGCCGTCGCGCCGCAGTCGTTTTGCATCGAGGCGCAGGTAGCGCGTCAGGCGCTCGTACTTCGCCAACGCGCGGATCAGGCGCAGGATCACGGGTACGTCCCGTGCCGTGCCCCGACGAATCCGATAGGCCACACTCTTCGAGACTCTTTTCTTCACGTTCCTCGCCATCTCCCAAGCCTAAACCAAGCAGTATATCCGCGGTGCCACGCCGTGGGAAATTCCTCGGCGACCTGGCACAGCGCGAAGCCTCTGTTAGCAGTCGGGCAACGGCGCACGGCGCGCGGCTTGAGAGCGCCTCGGGGATGTGGCAGATTCAAATCGTGGCCCCTGCGACGCTGATCGGCATATTCGCTTTCCTGCTTGGGCTGATCATCGGCAGCTTCTTGAACGTATGCATCGTCCGGATTCCAGAGCGAAAATCGATCGTGACGCCGGCCTCGGCGTGCCTCAAGTGCGGCACGGCCATCCGCCCGTACGACAACATCCCGGTGGTGAGCTATCTGGTTCTGGGCGGAAAGTGCCGCGCGTGCAAGACGAAAATCTCGCCGATGTATCCGCTGGTCGAGCTGCTCACGGCGGTGCTTTTCTTCGGATGCTACTACGCGTTCGGCCCGACGCCCGAGGCGTTGAAGTGGGCCGTGTTCTCGGCCCTGATGATCGTGCTGATCTTCACGGATCTGCGCGAGAGGATCTTGCCCGACGTCGTGAACTTCACGGGTTCCGGCCTGGGGCTGGCGCTGAGCCTTTTCACGAAGCCCTCCGACGGAGCAGCGCTCTGGGTGGCGCACCGCCTGTTCGACTTCCCTCCTCCGGCACCTGTGCTCTCGCTCGTCGATGCGCTCATCGGCGCGGCGGTCGGCAGCAGCCTGCTATGGCTTGTGTCGGAAGCCTATTTCCGGCTGCGCAAGCGCGAGGGGATGGGCCTGGGCGACGTGAAGATGATGCTGATGGCGGGCGCGTTTCTCGGAGCCCGGCGCACGCTGCTTACGATCCTTGCGGGATCGCTGCTCGGGAGCGTGCTCGGAATCGCGTTTATTCTCGCGAGGCGCAAGGACTCGAACTACGAGTTGCCGTTCGGCTCGTTTCTCGGGATGGCCGCTCTGCTGGTCGTTTTCTTCGGAACGCCGGTCGTGAATTGGTACCAATCTTTGCTGATGGGGCGATGATGCAGAAAGAGAATTCGCGATGAAGCCGCCGCTGCCTTTGCATCCTACGATGACGCCGGCCGGTATCATCTACGCGGTCGTGACGTTCGTGATTCTTCTCGGGGCGATCTTCGCGCTCGTAGTCCTGGTCCGAAAATTCTTTCGCAGCGAATCCGAGCGTTCAGGCAGTGACTGGACCACTCCAAAAGCCGACACCGAAAACGCCTCTGCCTTCATGACCGCGTCGATGCAGGGCGTGATCGAAAAACTGCGCGCGCAAGAGAAGGAACTGGCCCGGCTGCACTTGGTGGCGCAGGAGCGGGCGCAGGAATCCGAGCGGCTGACGGAGGAAGTGACGCGGAACATGCCGACCGGGCTGCTGCTCGTCAGCGCGACCGGCGCGATCAGCTCGACGAACCCGGCCGCCGAAGAAGCTCTTGGCGTGCGGCCGATGCGCTACCGTTCCTACAAGGAAATCCTCGGCGCCGACTCGGATCTCGCGCGGATGCTCACGGCGTGCCTGCATGACGGAAAGACGTTTCACCGGAGCGAAGTCGAACACCTGACGCCGCAAGGAGAGGTCCGGCATTTGGGCGTCACTATCTCGCCGATCTATCGCGCGGCGCGCCCGGGAAGCGCGGGGGGACCTACTGTGCGCACCCAGGTCTTCGGCTCTCAGGACAGGAAAGTGAGCGGCGCGCTGTGCCTGATGAGCGATCTGACGGAGCTGGCCGCGCTGCAAAAGCAGATGCGCTGGAAGGAAAACCTCGCGGCGCTCGGCGAAATGTCCGCGGGCATCGCCCACGAGTTCAAGAATGCGCTCGCGACGATTTCCGGGTACGCCCAAATGATCCGCAGCGAAGCCAAGCCCGGGGAAATCCGCGAATCGTCCGAGCGCATCCTGGATCAGACGCGCTCTCTGACGCACGTTGTGACCGAATTCCTCCGCTTCGCCAAGCCGCTCGAAATCTGCTACGAGACGGTCCCGATGCAGACTCTCGTTGAACGCGTGGCGGAAGAGTTGCAAGAAGCCGTCCCGCAGTGCACCGTCGCGTGCGAAGGCACATTCGTCGATCTGCCGGGCGATGAGGCACTCCTGCGGCAGGCGCTCGTCAACCTGACGCGCAATGCGGCGGAAGCGGCGGGCGCTGCCGGATCTGCGTCGCGGGTGACGATTTCCGGAACGACGGAGGAGCTCGGGGGGCGCAAATGGCAACGCATCTGCGTTTCAGACAACGGGCCGGGCATCCCGGAGCACGATCTTCCTAAGATATTCCTCCCGTTCTACACTACGAAGTCCGAAGGCACGGGCCTTGGGCTCGCCGTAGTGCAGAAGGTGGCTTTGCAGCACGGTGGCAGCATCGAGGCGCGCAACCGGCCCGGCGGCGGGGCCGACTTCGTCTTGTGGTTACCTTTGAGGCAGGAGCCTTCGCCGTCTCTATTCCCCTCGCAGGCAGCCCGCATCTAAACTTCAAGTAGGCGTATCCTGGTGTGCCGAGGAGGCGCAAGCCATGCGCACAGTCAGATGGTTGGCCGTGGTCGCGATCTTTGCTTTCCCGGGGATCGGGCGGTGCCAGCAGCAGGGGCAGAGTTCGTCGCCGGCCTCGCCCCAGGCGGCTCCCCCTCCCCAAAAGGACTCTCTTGCCGAGGCGGCACGCAAGGCACGGGAACAGCACAAGGAATCGGCGAAGGCCGCCAAGGTCTTCACGAACGACGACCTGCCCACACAGGGCGGCGTATCGACGGTCGGCTCCAGTTCAGCGGTGGCTCCATCGGAAGCTACGGCGGCAGGCGGAGCCAAGACCCCGGCGGGAAACAATGAAAAGGCCTGGCGTGACAGGTTCTCGCAGCTGCGCCACAAGCTCGAACAGGATCAGGCGGAGCTCGACGTGATGCAGCGCGAAGTCGGCGTGGCCGAGGTGCAGTACTACAACGGCGACCCACAGAAGGCGCAGCAGGACAAGACGAGCCAGCAGGCGCTCGGCACCGCGTACAACAAAAAGGTGGCCGACATCGACGCGAAGAAAAAGCAAGTCGAGGCCGACCAGCAGGCCATCTCGGACGCCGAGGACGATCTTCGCAAGGCTGGCGGCGATTCCGGCTGGGCGCGCTAGAGTTTTTCAGCAATGGAACCTGTTCTCCTCGTCGAAGACAAAGCCGAGCTGAGAGCCATGCTCCGCAAGGCGCTCGAGCGCGCGGGCTACACCGTCGAGGAGGCGCCCGATGGGAATACCGCAATCGAGAAGGTCCGCAGCCGCCGTTACCAGCTCGTCCTTTCCGACTTGAAGCTTCCCGGTAGCTCTGGAATCGACGTGCTGCGCGAGGCCCGGCGCGTTGAGCCCACTCTTCCCGTGATTCTCGTCACCGCGTACGGTTCGGTCGAAGAGGCCGTCACGGCGATGAAGGAGGGCGCGTTCGATTTCATTCAAAAGCCCGTGGATCTCGATCACCTGAAGCTGCTGCTCGAGCGCGCCGCGCGACAGCAAGAACTCTTGCGCGAAAACCTGCTCCTTCGCGAAGAGTACGCGGCACGCTACGGTTTCCCGCGAATCGTCGGCGAGCATCCGGCCATGAAGGAAGCAAGCCAGATGACGCAGCGGGTCGCGGCGACGGACTCGACCGTCCTGCTGCTCGGCGAAAGCGGAACTGGAAAAGAACTTTTCGCTCGCGCGGTTCACCATCTGAGCCCGCGAGCGGAGCATCCGTTTGTCGCGCTCAACTGCGCGGCGATCCCCGAGGGTCTCGTCGAGAACGAGCTTTTCGGTCACGAGCGAGGAGCGTACACAGGCGCGGGCGCGCGGAAGATAGGCAAAATCGAGCTGGCGCACCGCGGAACGCTCTTCCTCGACGAAATCGGCGACCTGCCGCCGGCAATTCAAGGCAAGCTATTGCGCGTGCTGGAGGAGAGGCGCTTCGAGCGTGTCGGTGGAACGCAGGCCATCGACGTGAACGTCCGCATCCTCACTGCCACCAACAAGGATCTGCGCGCGGCCGTCGCCGACAAGACGTTTCGCGAAGACCTCTACTTCCGTATTTCCGCCGTGCCCATCACGATTCCGCCGCTGCGGGAGCGCGGAGAAGACGTCATCCTGCTGGCGGAGCATTTCCTCGAGCGGTTTAAGCGGGAGTTTCACAAACCGTCGCTCGGATTGACCGGCGACGCCCGCGCCCGGCTCCGAAGCTACTCGTGGCCGGGAAACGTCCGGGAGTTGCAGAACGCGATCGAGCGCGCAGCCATCCTGTCGAACGCTGAAATCGACGCGGCGGCTCTCCAATTGCCCACCGCGAAACCGGCGCCCGAGGAACTGCCCGATGGGATGCTCGAAGAACAGTTCTTGTGGGAAGGGCCGCTCGATGAAGTGTCCCAGCGCGCCGTCGCCCACGTCGAGCGATTCAAGATTCACAACGCGCTGCGCGAATCGAAGTGGAACAAGACGCGCGCCGCCGAAAAGCTCGGCGTATCGTACAAGACACTCCTCACGAAGATCCGGAGCCTCGGCCTCGAGAACTAGCTTCGCTAGCTCAACAATTCGACAAACACCTCGTTTGAAATCGCCAGCCACTCGGGGGCAAGCCGCAGGTTCGTGCCGTCGAGTTCGATCAAGCCGTGTGAATGCAGGGTGTCGATCCGGCCGCGCAGAACGGCGAGCCGGTCTTTCACGTGCGCCTCGTAGTCGCGCTCGATGCGCGCGAGATCGATGCCCTCGAGCTGACGCAGGCCAAGGAAAAACTCTTCGTGCAGCGCGTTCCAGGGAGTGACAGGCTCGATCTGCTCGCGCGTGGACAGCCCGCGCTCGATGCACGTCACGTAGCGGCCGGAATCGTGGATGTTGGCCCAGCGCGTGGTGCCGTCGAACGAATGCGCCCCAGCGCCAAATCCGAGATAGGGCTCGCGCCGCCAGTATTTCAGGTTGTGGCGCGAGGGGTGGCCGGGCAGCGCCCAGTTCGAGATTTCGTAGTGTTCGTAACCCGCGGCACCCAGGCGCGCACACGCAGATTCGTAGAAATCCGCCATGGCGTCGTCGCTCGGGATCGCAGCGGCGCTGTAACGCTCGCCGCCGGCAAGCGCTTCCCTGCCGAGGCGGCTACCTTCGTCGATTTCGAGCATGTAAACGGAAACATGCTCAGGATAGATACGAAGGAACTGGCTGACCGATTCCTCCCACGATTCGCGTGTCTGGTGCGGCAGCCCCGCGATCAAATCCATGCTGATGTTGCGGAAGCCGGCGGCACGCAGAAAGTCCGTGGCTCGGAACACATCTTCGCGGCGGTGCATCCGGCCCGCAGCCTGAAGTTCACGGTCATGGAAGGACTGGACGCCCAGGCTGATGCGGTCAAAGCCGGCCGCTCGCCATGCGGACGCCTTTACGGGCGAAATCGTTTCGGGGTCGGCTTCGAGCGTGACTTCGAGAAGATCGGTGCGATAGCACCGCCGCAGCGTGTCGAGAATCTTCGCCAGCGCGGAAGGGTCCAGAAGGCTCGGCGTGCCGCCTCCGAAATACACGGTGTCGATGGTGTCCGTGCCGGCAGACGACACTGATTCTGTAATCTCGCGGCAAACGGCTTCGGCGTAGGGCTGATAGCGGTCGCGGGAAACCACACCCGTATGGAAGTTGCAGTAGGTGCATTTCGTCTGGCAGAACGGCACCTGAATGTAGACACCGAGAGTCATCGCCTATCCAAGAATCTAGCACAGCTCGCCGCGGCACTGCTCTCTCGCCGCATCCCGAATCCACGCGCACCCATCTGATAAGATGGGGCCGGGCATGGACACGCCACTGATCGAGGAACATCGCGCCGTCGGCGCGCATCTCGCTGAATTCGAGAGCTGCGTCCTGCCGGAGTCTTTTTCGAACCCTGAGCGCGAATATCGCGCGGCGCGTGAGAGCGTTGCGCTGTTCGATACGAACTGGCACGCAATCCTCACCCTTGCCGGCCGCGATCGCGTCAAATACCTGCACAATGTCTCATCGAACGACATCAAGTCCCTGCCCGAGGGGCGCGGCACGCTCGCACTGCTGCTGAACCCACAGGGCCACATCCTGGCAGAACTCGAAGTCTATGCGCTGCCGGAAAAGCTGCTCCTGCTTTCGCACGCCTCGTTGCGCGAACGCACGATCGCAACGCTCAAGAAATACATCATCGGGTCGCAAGTGCAGGTCGAAGACTTGACCGGCAAGATGGGCAGTCTCGCGGTCGAGGGCCCGCGCGCGGCAGAGGTTGTCGCGCAGGCGTGCGGCGTGTCGCTCGCGGAACTTGCGGAGTTGTCGGTCCAAGAAGTGACCCTGGACGGGATACCGTGCTACTTGCTGCGCCGCTCGCATTTCGGCTCGCCGGGCGCGGAATTCATCGCCCCGCGGGAAAGCCTGCCTGCGCTGTGGCGGAAGCTGTTGACGGCGGTGCGCGCGCAAGGCGGCGATCCCATCGGAATGTCTGCTTTCCACGCGCTGCGGCTCGAGGCGGGCGTACCCTGGTTCCCTGCCGACTTCAACGACGCGATGATCCCCCACGAGGCCGCCCTTGAAAACACGCACATCAGCTTCAGCAAGGGCTGCTATACCGGGCAGGAGATCGTCGAGCGTGTCCGGTCGCGCGGGCATGTGAACCGGAAGCGCGTCTCGCTCAAATTCTCCACCAGCGCACCGCCATTACCGGGCACGACGTTGCGCGCGGGAAGTGCCGAGGTCGGCTACGTGACGAGCGCGGCATTGTTACCTGCGGCGGGCGCCGCAATCGGCATGGGGTACGTGCGGCGCGAGCAGTTTGCGCCAGGCAGCTTGCTGGAGTTCGACGGTGGAACGGCCGAAGTGACGATCCGATCAGAATCGTCATCCTGAGTGAGCGAAGCGAGCGAAGGATCTCCCCCCAACGGTCCGGCTCAGATCTCAGTTAGCTCTTCGACAAGTTGAGCGAACGCAGGAAACTGCCGCGATCCGCGTCGATCTTCTTCTGTAGCTGGAAGACGGCGTAGAGAAGCGCCTCGGGGCGCGGTGGGCATCCCGGAACGTAGACGTCGATCGGAATGACCTGGTTGACTCCCTGCACGATAGCGTAGTTGTTGAAGACGCCGCCGGAAGTGGCACAGGCTCCCATCGAAATTGCCCATTTGGGTTCCGGCATCTGGGCGTAAAGCTGCTTGATCACGGGAGCCATTTTCTGCGACACGCGGCCCGCGATGATCATCAGATCGGACTGCCGCGGCGAGCCGCGAAAAACCTCCGCGCCGAAGCGGGAAATATCGTAGCGCGACGCGGCCATCGACATCATTTCGATCGCGCAGCAGGCCAGGCCGAACGACATTGGCCAGATCGAGCTACGGCGCGCCCAGTTCACCACTTTGTCGAGCGACGCGAAGAGAATCCCTTCGTCCTTCAAAAAGCTCGCATCTTCTCCCGGATTTTCGAGCGTCACGCCCTTCGAGAGTTCAACGGCCATGGTTGGATCTGGCTCCCTTCGCTTCGACCGCCCAGCCCCTACGGCTTCATTTTGCATCTTCGCCTGGGAATTTGCAAAGGCCGCGATTCAGTGGACCTCAACGGTAACCGTGGCGGACTTCGTGCGGCCCGCCGCATCCGTGGCCGTCAGCGTGTACGTGGTAGTTTTCCGGGGCGAGACGCTGACGCAGCGCTCGAACGACGGCCAAACGGCGTTCGACTGCGGCTCGAGCGTCACCGATTTTGCGTTCGAAACACTGTAGCAGAGGCCGGTGCGAACGCGACCAAAACACCCAGCCCACGTAGCTCAGCGCTAGGACGAAAACCGTCGCGGAAACGAGCAGGTAGCTGCGAAGCCCCGTTCGCGGCTTCGGATCAGGATTGGCG
>Ga0187864_10002133_pt1 | contig 17522 bp, 12 predicted proteins | sample June2016WEW_11_4_FD_132985 | JGI IMG/M metagenome (GOLD analysis project Ga0187864, IMG submission 132985) | Peatland microbial communities from SPRUCE experiment site at the Marcell Experimental Forest, Minnesota, USA - June2016WEW_11_40 | ecosystem: Environmental > Terrestrial > Soil >...
CGCCCGGACCGAACCCGCCGGCCCCGCACCACGGACTACCCCCGCTCTCCGACCGGCGACCTGCACAAACATCAGACACCCGCGAACCGACCCGAAGAGGTGCAGTGTGAAACCAAAGGTTTCGCCCGGGGTGACCGGACTGGAGTCTTGATGATCCGCGTGCTGTTGCCGGCGAGGACGGCGTCGAACACCGGCGTGAACTTGCTGTCGCGATCGCGAATCAGGAATCTGAAATGGCCGGCGCGTTCGCCGAGATCCATGAACAGGTTGCGGGCCTGCTGCGCAGTCCACGCGCCGATGGGGCCGGCGGTAACGCCCAGGATGTGCACCCGCCGGGTCTCGATCTCCATCACGAAGAAGACATACAAGCGCTTGAGGAACACGGTGTCCACGTGCAAGAAGTCGCACGACAGTAACCCGGACGCCTGCGAGGTCAGGAACTGCCGCCAGGTCGGCGACGCCGGGCGCGGTGCGGGCTCGAGTCCGGCTGCGGCCAGAATCCGGCAGATCGTTCCCTCACCGATGCGGTGGCCGAGGCCGACGAGCTCGCCCTGAATGCGCCGGTGCCCCCACCGCGGGTTCTGCCAGGCCAGCCGCCGGACCAGCTCGCGGATCTCCTCCGAGATCGGCCGACGTCCCGCGGTATTCGCGCAGGTCCATTTGTTCTTGACCAGGCGCCGGTGCCAGGCCATTAGGGTGCCCGGCGTCACGATCCGGTGCAGCCGAATGCGTCTGGGCAGCAGCTGCGCCAGCGCGGCGATCACGGCGCGGTCGGCCCAGTCCGGTTTCGCGCGGCCGACCTGACGCCGCAGGACCGCGACCTCGTGCCGCAGTACCAGGATCTCCACGTCCTTGGAGGCGTCGCGCCGCGCGAGCAGCACCAGCCAGCCGAACAACCGGAATATGAGCAGATAGACGAGGCGAAAGAGCACGAGTGCTGAGGGTATAAGCCGAGGTCAGATGCTCTGCACGAGTTTTGGCACCCCACACGCAGGCTGTCGCGCCACTGCGGCGCCGTATACAGGACGGCTGCCGCCTTCGGGGCGCAGACCCACTTGTGCAGGTTCCCCACCCAGAAATCGGCACCCAGCCGGCCGAGGTCCACCGGCAGCATGCCCGCCGCGTGCGCGCCGTCGACCAGGACCGGGACGCCCCGCCGCCGGCACTCGGCCGCGATCTCCTCGACCGGGAACACCATCCCGCTGCAGGAGGCAACGTGATCGACGACCACCAGGCGGGTACGCGGGCTCAGCCGGGACAGCACGGCCTCGGCCACGACCGCGCGCCCGCCCGCAGGCTGCGGCACCGGGGCGATCGCCAGTTCCGCCCCGGCACGATCGGCGGCACGGCGCAGCTGCGCCAGGATCGCCGGGTAGCAGTGGTCGGTCGTCAGCACGTCGTCTCCGGGTGCGAGCCGGGCCTGCGCGATCACGGTCTGCATGCCGGTTGTCGCGTTACCCGTAAAGACGAGGCCGCCCTCATCGGCGCCGAGGAACGCGGCGACTTGCGCCCGCACCGCGTCCAGCAAGTCCGGCAGCTGGCGCACCAGGAAACCCGTGGGATTGCGTTCCATGTCAGCCTGCCAGTCCCGCTGCTCGGCCTGCACGCAAGCCGGCGTAGCCCCGAATCCGCCGTGGTTCAGGTAGGCCAGGCCCGGATCCAGTGCCCACGCGGACGCGTCAGGAAGCCCGGTTGCCTTAGCCATGCCAACCGGATGCTAACAGCTGGCCGCCGCGCACCCGGCCGGGCAGGGCCGCAAGCCGGTCGACTCGAGGTAGCCCGGTCACGGCACGTCGACCAGGACCTTGCCGACGGTCCCCGCTTCCACTGCCTCGTGCGCCACCGCGATGTCGTCCAGCGGGAATCGGCGCACGGGCAGCACGGTAAGGTCCCCGGCTGCCATCGCGGCCGTGATGTCCTCGCTGGCTCTCAGCCGGGCCTGCGCCGGCACCCCGTACAGGAGCACGAACCGGAGCGTCCGGCCGTCTCCGTAGACTTGCCTGGTGGGCTCCCCGAATCCGGCCGCGACGTGAGCACCGCCCAGGAGGTGCTGGGCCGCGTCTTCGGTTATGACTCGTTCCGGGGCGAGCAGCGGGAGATCATCGAGCATGTCGCCGGCGGCGGCGACGCTCTCGTGCTGATGCCCACCGGCGGCGGCAAGTCGCTCTGCTATCAGGTGCCAGCGCTGCTGCGGGAGGGCACGGGCGTCGTCGTCTCGCCGCTCATCGCGCTGATGCAGGACCAGGTGGATGCGCTCACCGCGATCGGCGTGCGGGCCGGGTTCCTCAACTCCGCCCAGGATCCCGGCCAGCGCCGTCAGGTCGAGGACGAGTTCCTGGCCGGCCAGCTGGACCTGCTCTACCTGGCGCCGGAGCGGCTGCGGACCGAGTCGACGCTGCGGCTGCTCGACCGCGGCACGATCGCCCTGTTCGCCATTGACGAGGCGCACTGCGTGGCGCAGTGGGGGCACGACTTCCGGCCTGACTATCTCGCCCTGTCCGCGCTGCACGAGCGCTGGCCCGCCGTGCCGAGGATCGCGCTGACCGCTACCGCGACCGCCGCGACGCACGCCGAGATCGCCTCCCGCCTCAGGCTGGAGGACGCACGCCACTTCGTCGCGAGCTTCGACCGCCCGAACATCCGGTACCGGATCGAGCCGAAGAACGAGCCGCGGCAGCAGCTGCTCCAGCTGCTGCGCACGGAGCATGCGGGCGACGCCGGGATCGTCTACTGCCTGTCCCGGGCGTCGGTGGACGCGACGGCCGAGTTCCTGGTGCGGAACGGGATCGGGGCGCTCCCGTATCACGCCGGGCTGGATGCGGGCACCCGGGCCGCGAACCAGGCCAGGTTCCTGCGCGAGGACGGCCTGATCATCGTGGCCACGATCGCCTTCGGCATGGGCATCGACAAGCCGGACGTGCGGTTTGTCGCCCACCTTGACCTGCCCAGGTCGGTGGAGGGCTACTACCAGGAAACTGGCCGGGCCGGACGTGACGGGCTGCCCTCGACCGCCTGGATGGCCTACGGCCTGCAGGACGTCGTGCTGCAGCGGAAGCTGATCGATAACTCCGAGGGGGACAGCGCGCACCGCCGCCGCCTCGCTGGTCACCTGGACGCCATGCTGGCCCTGTGCGAGACGGTCGAGTGCCGCCGCGGCCAGCTGCTCGCCTACTTCGGCCAGCCGGCCAGCGCCTGCGGCAACTGCGACACCTGCCTGTCCCCGCCGCAGACCTGGGATGGCACGGTTGCCGCGCAAAAGCTCCTGTCGGCGATCTACCGGCTCGGCCGGGAGCGGCAGCAGAAGTTCGGCGCCGGCCAGGTCATCGACATCCTGCTGGGCAGGCAGACGGCGAAGGTCGCTCAGCACGGGCACGACTCCCTGACCGTGTTCGGCGTCGGCACGGAGCTGCGCGAGGCCGAATGGCGTGCCGTGGTGCGGCAGCTGCTGGCGCAGGGCCTCCTGGCCGTCGAGGGCGACTACGGCACCCTGGTGCTCACCAGCGCCAGCGCCGACGTGCTGGCCCAGCGCCGGAAGGTCCTGCTACGGCGCGAGCCAGAGCGGCCGGCGCGGCCCAGGGCGGCCAGGGCAAGCAGCGGCCCCGCCGCCGAGCTGGCCGGGACGGCCGCGGCATTTTTCGAGCAGCTCCGCACCTGGCGGGCCGCTGCGGCCAGGGAGCAGGGCGTGCCCGCCTACGTGATCTTCCATGACGCGACCTTGCGGCAGATCGCGTCCGACGCGCCTGCCACCCTGGCCGGACTCGCCTCGGTGAACGGGGTCGGCGAGAGCAAGCTGGCGAAATACGGCCAGCAGATCCTCGGCATCCTCAGCGATTCGCGGGTCATGACGGCCGCGACCGCGGACGGCTGGGCTCCCCCGGCCGATGGTGCCGTGCCGTCGTGATCTCGGCTTGCGCTGGCAGGATCCGGGCCTGCGTCATGGCCCGGGGTTGCGCCCTCATGACGCGGCCCGGCGCCGGCGGCCGCGGCCCCGTTAGCCGCGGCGTCCAGGGCGCTGTCGAGGCGCGGGTAGATGGCAACGAGCTGATCGGCGCCCAGTAGTGAGAAGACCCGCAGCACCCCCGGCGTGCCGATGACCAGCCGCAGCTCGCAGCCGGTCGCCAGGGCCTGCTTGTAGGCCAGCATCACGGCCCGGACTCCGGCCGAGTCGCAGAAGGTTGTCGGGCTCATGTCCACGACGAGCGCCGCGGGCCGCTGGCTCAGCGCCGACATCAGGCCATCCTGGATCGCGACTGCGTTCGACAGATCGGCCTCGTCAGGCAGCGTGACCACGGCCAGCTTCTCGTGCCACTGCACGGGAAAGCGCTCTGACGACATCGCTTGGTCACCAGCCCGGCATGATAGGAAGCGGCATCGGCCGGGGGCCCGGCGGTCCGATACTCACGACGCTAGAAGTGACTCCCGACATTTTCCTGACCAGGTCTGGGCCGGTGCAAGCCAGGGATGATCTCCTGTCCCTGGTTGTTAACCACAATAACGGGCAGCTGCGCGGGCTAGTCGATCGGAGGGCGGTCGGGCCGATGGACGGCACCGAGGGCCTGGAGTCGCTGTTCCCCGGACCCAGCGCGATGGCGGCGCTGATGCGGGAGCGGGACTGGCGGCAGTCCCCGCTGGGACCGCCTGCCGGCTGGCCGTCGAGCCTGCAGACCGCGTACCGGATCTGCCTGACGTCACGCTTCCCGATGATCGTGTGGTGGGGCCCCGATCTGCGCTTCATCTACAACGACGCCTACCTGCCGCTGCTCGGCACCAAGCACCCCGCTCTGGACATTCCGGGCGCCGACGTATGGCATGAAATCTGGCACATTATCGGGCCGATGCTGCGGGGGGTGCTGGAGACAGGGCTCCCTACCTGGTCAGAGGACCTGCTGCTGCCGATGAACCGGCACGGCTACTGGGAAGAGACGTACTGGACCTATTCCTACAGTCCCCTGCATGACGATGCGGGTGCTGTCCGCGGCGTCTTCACCGCGGTGACGGACACCACCGACGGCATCGACGGGCTGGCCCTGGCGCAGGAGCTGAGGGGCGACCCGCGCACCGCCGCGATCCCGCTGCTGTTGCTCTCCGCGAGGGCCGGGCAGGAAGCGGCGATCGAGGGACTCAACGCGGGCGCGGACGACTACCTCATCAAGCCCTTCGCTGCCGAGGAGCTGCTGGCCAGGGTCCGGGCCAATGTCGAGCTGACCAGGCTCCGCAGCCAGCAGGCCCGCTGGCGGGCCGCGCTCACCGAGTCACTGCAGGAAGGGTTCTTCATCGTCGACCCGGACGGCCGCCTGATGGAGACCAACCAGGCGTTCCGTGACATCCTCGGATACGGTGCCGAGCCGGCGGCCGACGGCCACCCGCCACCCTGGTGGCCGGATGAGGCGGCCGATCTCGACGGCTACCGTCGCGTGGCCGAGGCCTTCGCGAGCGCTCAGAGCCTCGACAAGGGACGTTTCGTCCTGCCGCTGCGGCACCGCGACGGCCACCGGATCTGGGCCGCGGCGACGTTTAGCGCCGTGGAGGATCCGGAGGGCCGCGGGCGGATGCTGGTGGGCACGCTGCGCGATATCACGGCCGAGCGGCTCGCCGCGCACCGGGAGGCGGCCGTGTCCGCCCTGAGCGTCCGGCTGTCCCAGTCCGCCACCCTGCAGGAGGTGCTGGATACCGGGGTAGCGGAGCTGCGGCGGCAGTGGAACGCCGCACGCGTCCTGGCCGCCACCTGGGAGCGGGGCAACCCGGTGGCGCTCACATCGACGTCGGCCTCCCTGGACTGGGACGACCTGCAGCCGCAGCTCAGGGAGGCCATCGAGGCACTGCGCGCCCAGCCGCTGCACGTCAGCATGGCCGCCGGCGCCGACGGTGACCGGCCCGCCGGGGCAGGCACTGCCGTCGAGTACTCCGGCGGCATGGCCGCGATCTGGATCGATCTGGACGGCACTCAGCGTTTCGGCCTGGAGGACCGTACCCTGCTGGCGCTGCTCGGCGGCAGCCTCGGCCAGGCGCTGAACCGCGCTCGCCTGCTCGACCAGCAGCGCGAAGTCGGGCTGGCCCTGCAGCACGCGATCCTGGGCCCTGGCTGGATGCCGCCCGGCTTCGCGGTCCGGTACGAGCCCGCAACGCCCCCGCTGGAAGTCGGCGGAGACTGGTACGACATCGCCGAGCTGGCGGGCAACCGCATCGGCATCATCGTGGGCGACTGCGTCGGCCGCGGCTTGCCGGCCGCCAGCGTCATGGGGCAGCTGCGCAGCGCGTGCCGGGCCCTGCTGCTGCAGTCGGCCGGGCCGGCGCAGGCGCTGACCGCGCTGGACCGGTTCGCCGAGTTCATCCCGGATGCGCTGTGCAGCACGGTCTTCTGCGGAGTCCTGGACACAGCGACCGGCCGCCTGACGTATTGCAGCGCTGGCCACCCGCCCGGGATCCTGGCTCACCCCGGCGGCCGGGTCGAGCTGCTCGACCAGGGACGATCCCTCCCGCTGGCCCTGTCGCCGACCCACCCGCGGCGGGAGGCGACCACCCACATCCCGCTCGGGGCCAGGCTGCTGCTGTATACAGATGGCCTGGTGGAGCGCCGCCGCCGCCCGATTGACGCCGGCACGGCACAGCTCAGCGCGCTGCTCCGGCGAGCGGCCAGGGACCTGCCCGTGGACGATCTCGCCGGGCAGATCATGACCGGCCTCATCCCTGACCAGGGCTACGAGGACGACGTGGCGGTGCTGCTCTACCACCGGGTCGCTCCGCTGGAACTGGCCTTCCGCGCCGATCCGGGCGAGCTCACCGCGGTCCGGCGGCAGCTGCGCAGCTGGCTGCGCCAGCTCAGCCTGGGCACCATGCTGGCCCAGGATGTCCTGATCGCCGCCTGCGAGGCCTGCGCCAACGCCATCGAGCATGGCTACCGCGATTCCCCCGGCGGCATCGTCCGGCTGAAGGTCGAGGTCACCGGTCCCGACCTGCGCATCACCGTGACCGACAGCGGCAGCTGGCGGCCGCCGCGGCGAGTGCCCTACCGCGGTAACGGGCTGAACCTGATCCGGGCGACCATGCAGCACGTCGAGATCTCGGCGGGCGACTCCGGTACCACGGTGGCGATGCGGGCCCGGTCGCTGCCCTCAGCGCTAGCCAGCGCACCGCGCCCCTCCGGCCGCTAGCCGCCGTCGTCCGTCTCCTGCGGGCCATCCCCCGAGTCCGCGCTCAGCCCGGTCCGGCCCTGGCCGGGCCGCCAGGCGCTCACCACCTTCCCGACCGCTGTGACCAGGAACAGCTGCCCGGTCAGCATCTCCATGACCGCGAAGGTCTGGCCAGGGTTGCCGGCCGGGACGAGGTTGCCGTAGCCCGTCGTAGTGAGCGTGGTGAACGAGAAGAAGAGATCCTGCGGGAACGTGCCCGCCCCATTGGCGCCGAAGAATGGCGGCACCTGGTGCGCAAGGCCGATCGAGCGATAGAGAAAGGCAAAGAACATCCCGGCCATGAGGTAAGCGGCAATCGCTCCCAGGACCGTCTCGGAATCCACGATCCGCCGGAGCACAAGATGGCGGAGGATCGACAGCGGCGCGATCAGGTACAGCAGGCAGCTGAACCAGGAAACGACGGCGCCGCCCTGGATCTGCTTGTGCAGGAAGATGTTCGCGACCGCGGCGAGCGCCGCGGCGGCCAGGGCGACGTTGGTGACGGCCCGGAACCACCGGCGCGCGTGGGAGGCTCGCAGGGTTACCCAGACGGTGGCAATCTGCACGCCCACGACCAGGGATCCTGCCCACGACGGCGCCGTGAGCGCGGCCGACAGGGCGTACGTCACGACAATGAGCAGGAGCACCAGGCCGTAGCTATCCGGCGAGGAGAAGGCCTGCACGATCCGCCGGCCGCGGCGTCCCGAAGCCGGCTCGCGGACCTGCTCGCCAGAATGATCCGGCCCCATGACGCGCACCCCCCGGCGTGCCGACCTGCTGAGTCGCCTTACCCCGCCGGGCTGCCGCGATGCCGTCCGCACCGGGTGGTCCCGCCCGCCGCCCGGTGTGGCCAGGTGACCGGCGGGGCAAGCTCCGAGCGCGCCGCGACCCGGCCGAGCGCGCCGCGACCCGGCCGGGCGGCCCGCAGAGCAGGCTGCGGGCCGGCCTTGTCACCCCGTACGGGTGAAGTAGCAGGCGGCCGGACGGGACATCGTAGCTTCGTTGCCCTCGCGGCCGCCCCGCGATTCTGGCGGAGCAGGAACGGACGGCAGCATTCACACGGGGACCCGGCGGATCTGCCGGGCGGCGGCTGAGGGGAGCCGGCAGATGGGGGTACTAGCAGTTGAGGCGCCGGTCCGGCCTGCGCAGCGCTACCAGCTCGAGACGGCGCTGGGGCACCTGACCCCGGCCGAGCGCGCTGCTCGCGGCATGGAGGCGCAGGCCGAGGTGCCGAGGGAAAGCCACGCCGCGTGGGAACCGCCCGCCGACCGGCCCGACCCGATCGCGCAGCTGGAGGAGCAGGCGAAGACCCGCGTTCCGGAGCTGGTGCCAATCCGATGGGGCCGGATGATGGCGTCACCGTTCAGCTACTTCCGCGGTGCTGCCCTGCCAATGGCCAGCGACCTGGCCATGACTCCGCGGTCCGGGCTGGCCGTCCAGGCCTGCGGCGATGCGCACCTGTCGAACTTCGGCGTCTTCGGCTCGGCCGAGCGCCGGCTGGTCTTCGATGTCAACGACTTCGACGAGACCACGCCAGGCCCGTGGGAGTGGGACGTCAAGCGGCTCGCGGCCAGCCTGGAGGTGGCGGCGCGATCGAACGGATTCTCCGCCAAGCAGCGCCGCAAGATCGTCATGTGGGCCGTCTCGCGGTACCGGGAGGCGATGCGGCTATTCGCCGGGATGACGAACCTGGAGGTCTGGTACGCGAGCGCTGACATGACCGAGTTGCGGGCGCAGTTCGCCTCACAGCTGAAGAAGGGGCAGCGCAAGGCGGTGGACAAGGGCATGGCCAAGGCGCGGACCAGGGACAGCATGCAGGAGGTTGGCAAGCTCACCCACCTGGTGAACGGCCGGCCGCGGATCATCTCCGACCCGCCGCTGCTCGTGCCCATCGACGAGCTCATCGCCAGGCAGCGGGACCGGACGGCGTTCGTCTCCCAGCTGAGCGACCTGGTCGGCAAGTACCGGCGGACGCTGGAGACCGACCGGCGGTACCTGCTCGACCAGTTCGAGTTCGCCGACCTGGCCCGCAAGGTCGTCGGCGTCGGCAGTGTCGGGACCCGGTGCTGGATCGTCCTGATGCTCGGCCGCGACGAGTCCGACCCGCTGTTCCTGCAGGTCAAGGAGGCCGAGGAATCGGTGCTCAGCCACTTCATCGGGACCACCAAATTCGCCAATCAGGGCCAGCGGGTGGTCGCCGGCCAGCGGCTGATGCAGGCCTCCAGTGACATCTTCCTGGGCTGGCAGCGGATCGAGGCCGGGCTGGACGGCAGGCAGCGCGACTTCTACGTCCGCCAGCTGCGGGACTGGAAGCTGTCTCTCGACATCGAGGACATGATCCCGCGCGGCATGCGCCTGTACGGCGCGCTGTGCGGCTGGACCCTGGCCCGGGCGCACGCCCGCTCCGGCGACCGCATCGCCATCGCCGCCTACCTCGGCGGATCGGACGTCTTCGACCAGGCCATCGCCCAGTTCGCGGACGCCTACGCCGACCAGAACGAGCGCGACCACCAGGCGCTCGTTGATGCTGTCGCATCGGGCCGGATCATCGCTGAGCGCGGCGTCTGAGCGACCCGGCGGCGCGGACCCGCTCGCGCTGCTGCGGTCTCGCCGCTACATCGCGCTGCTGGTGCTCGCCGCGATCATCGGCGTGCCTGTCTCGGCCGTCGCGTACTTCTTCCTGGCGCTGGTCAGCGAGCTGCAGCGATGGATTTTCACCGACCTCCCGCGGGGCCTGGGGTTGCACGGGGAGCCGCTGTGGTGGCCGGTCCTGCCGCTGGTGCTGGCCGGGATACTGGTCAGCCTGACGATCCGGTACCTGCCCGGCAAGGGCGGCCGTTCGCCGGCCGAAGGGTTCAAGATGGGCCAGGGCGAAGGACCGCCCGCGCCGATCGAGCTGCCCGGCATCGTGCTGGCTGCCCTGGCGACCCTGAGCCTGGGCGTGGTGCTCGGCCCGGAGGCGCCGCATCTCGGCTCGCCCACGGGTCCCGAATTCCTCTGGGCGCTGGCAATCGGGATCACGGCAGCGCTGCTCGGCCCGGCGATCCGGCGGCTGGGACTGTTCCTCCGCCCGCATGTCGAGCGGCGGATGCTGCTGGCTCTATGTGGCATCGGCGAGGCTGATGCCCCGGCCCCGGCCCCGGCCCCGGCAGCGCCTGCCCCGCGCCTGCGCCGGCCGCGGCATCGGCGACCGCGGTCGTGCCCGCAGGCGCCCGCGCCGCCCCGCACCGCTGAGCGGCCGCCTCAGAGCACACCCGTGGCGCTAGCTGATACTGACGGCTGCCGCTGGTAGCCTCTCGGCCCTGTGACTCTTGCCGCATCCGCCACCGATCACGACCAGGGCCGGCCCGCCGGTCCCGTACGCCCTGACCTGCTGCTGTCGCTGCGAAGCTGGCAGACGAGCGCCTACCACGAGTACTTTCGCGTGCCGCGGCGCGACTTCCTGCTGGTGGCGACGCCGGGAGCCGGGAAGACGGCCTTCGCGCTGACGATCGCGGCCGAGCTACTGGCCAGGCGGGAGATCGCCGCCGTCACGGTGGTCACGCCCACCGAGCACCTCAAGCACCAGTGGTCACAGTCGGCACACGCGATGGGGATTCCGCTGGACTCCGCCTACCGCAACGCACAGGGCCGGGCGTCGGCCGACTTCACCGGCGTCGCGGTCACGTACGCGCAGGTGGCCGCGCACCCGGCGCTGCACCGGCAGCGCACGCTGAACAGGCGCACGCTGGTGATCTTCGACGAGATCCATCACGCCGGCGACGCGCTGTCGTGGGGCGAGGCGGTCAGAACAGCCTTTGAGCCTGCGAAACGGAGGCTGGCCCTCACCGGGACGCCCTTCCGCAGCGACACCAACACGATCCCGTTCGTCACCTACGCCATGGAGGCGGACGGCAGCCGTCGCAGCTCGTCCGACTACGTGTACGGGTACGGGCCGGCGCTGGAGGACGGCGTCGTCCGGCCGGTCATCTTCCTGGCTTACTCGGGCGAGATGCGGTGGCGGGTCCGGGCGGGTGACGAGATGACGGGCACCCTGGGCGCCCCGATGACGCCCGACCTGCTGGCCCAGGCCTGGCGGACGGCGCTGGATCCGGAGGGCGCCTGGATCAGCCGCGTGCTGGAGGCCGCGGACCGGCGGCTCACCGAGGTCCGGCGGGGCATGCCGGACGCCGCGGGCCTGGTGATCGCGGGTGACCATGCCGACGCCCGCGCTTACGCTGCGCTGCTGCGCCGCATCTGCGGCGCCCGTCCCGTGGTCGTGCTCTCCGATGACCCGGCGGCCAGCCGGAAGATCGCCAGGTTCGCCACGTCCGGCGAGCGGTGGATGGTGGCCGTCCGGATGGTCTCCGAGGGCGTCGACATCCCGCGGCTCGCCGTGGGCGTGTACGCGACCAGCGTCGGCACGGCGCTGTTCTTCGCCCAGGCCGTCGGCCGCTTCGTCCGGGCGCGGCAGCGCGGCGAGACCGCCTCAGTCTTCCTGCCATCCATCCCGGTGCTGCTCGGCTACGCGGCGGAGCTGGAGGCAGAACGGGACCATGTGCTGAGCCGTCGCACGGACGGCGAGGAGGAGGAGCGCGAGCTCGCCGAGGCCCGGCGTCAGCGGGACACGCCGGACCAGCTGGACGACGTCCCGTTCCGGGCGCTGGAGGCATCGGCGCACTTCGACCGCGTGCTCTACGACGGCGCCGAGTTCGGCGTGTCGGCGGAGGAGGAAGAATTCCTGGGCCTGCCGGGCCTGCTCGGGCCGGAGCAGGTCGCGCTGCTGCTGCGCAAGCGGCAGGCGAGCCAGGCCGGCCAGGCCGCGACGTCAGGCGGCGCTTCCGGTGATCCTGGCCGCGCCGTCACGGCCGCGCCCGGCCCGGCTGCCGCTGCGGGCCCGCCTGCAGCGGCCGGCCCGGCGGCCGGCAGCGCGGCGGCCGGGCCTGCCACCACCCGCGAGACGCTCGCCTCGCTGCGGAAGGAGCTCAACGGGCTCGTCGCCGCCTGGCACCACCGGACCAGTCAGCCGCACGGCGCCATCCACGCGGAGCTGCGCCGTGCCTGCGGCGGCCCGCCGCTGCCGCAGGCCACCGGCGACCAGATCCGGGCGCGGATCGAGATGATCCAGCGCTGGGCCAGGTCGGGCCGCTAGCGGCCGTGACCGCCGGGTGGCTGAGGCGCCGCCGCCACGTCCGCCTCCAGCGGGCCGAGCAGACGGCCGCGGACCGGACCTGGAAAGGCCCCGTTTTTCGCCGGATCAGGTATCGCAGGCCGGCCTCGGTCAGCCGGGTGACCGCCAGCCAGCCCTGACGGCGCCGCGCCGGGTGGGTTACCGTCGATCTCATGTGCCGAAGCATCAAGACGCTGCGTGAGCCCTACACCGAGCAGGTGACCGAGCAGGACGTCCGCGCGGCCGCCCTGCAGTACGTGCGGAAAGTCAGCGGGTTCCGGACTCCGGCCGGCCATAATGCGGAAGCATTCGACCGGGCGGTCGAGGCCATCGCGCAGGCGACCGGCGACCTGCTGGCCCAGCTGCGGGTACGCGGCCAGTCCAGCCCGGCCGTGCGCTGACCGCCGCAGCCAGGCCGCCTGCCCTGCGAGCTACCAGAAAGCGAGACTGACGCAGTGACCGACTACAACGCCCAGATCATCGAGGAGTTCCGCGCTAACGGCGGCAAGGTGGGCGGCCCGTTCGAGGGCGCCCCGCTGCTGCTGCTGCACACCGTGGGGGCGAGGACCGGCCAGGAGCGGGTGAACCCCATGATGTACCGGTCGGCGGGGACCGGCTACGCGGTGTTCGCGTCCAAGGCAGGAGCGCCGACGCATCCGGACTGGTACCACAACCTGATCGCGCATCCGCAGGTCATGGCCGAGATCGGGACCGAGACCGTCAGCCTCACCGCGCGGGTCGCCAGCCCCGGGGAGCGCGAGCAGATCTGGGCGGCGCACAAGCGCGAGTATCCCGGCTTTGCCGATTACGAGCAGAAGACGACGCGGCAGATTCCGGTCGTCATCCTGGAGCCGGTCAGCTAGCCGGCGGCAGCCGTCGGCCAGCGGGGAAGGGACGGGTAGAGTCGCCGCGTGGCAGATAACGACTGGCGGGTCACCATCACGCTCGCGGACGAAGAGCACGCGGGGCACGCGCTGAGATCGCTGCGCGAGCACCGGCACGAGGAGAACCGCGACCAGCAGGTCGAGGACGACATCAAGCAGCGGCTGGGCCGCACGGTCGCGGCCGGGGCCGGCGAGAACCAGATCTTCCTTTATGCGGCCACCGAGGACACCGCCAGGCAGGCCGAGCAGGCCGCCCGCGACCTGCTGGCCCGGCGGGGACTGGACGCCACCTTCACCCTGAACCGCTGGCACCCCATCGAGGAGAAATGGGAGGATCCGTCGGCGGCCGTGCCCGCCACGGACGAGCAGCGGCAGGCGGAGCAGCGGCGGCTCGACGACGAGGAAACGGCCGAGTCGCTGGCGAGCGGGGTAGCCCAGTACCAGGTCCGGATCGAGCTGCCGACGCACCGCGAGGCCGTCGCGCTGGCCGAGCGGCTCAAGGCCGAGGGCCTGCCCGTGATCAGGCGCTGGAAGTTCATGGTGGTCGGAACCAATAACGAGGACGAGGCGAACGACCTGGCCAGCAGGCTCAAGCAGGAGGTGCCGACCGACGCGACGGTGCAGGCCGAGCACGCGGGCGCGCTGATGCCGTTCATCATGTTCTCCTAGCCGCTCAGCTCGCGCCGCGCGGCGCCCGCCAGGGTTCACTGCCCGCCGGGCCGCCGGGTATCGCTAGGCTGAGCTGGTGGGCAGGGACGCCGACCGAGAGCACGTGCCGGCGCCGATGCGCCACGATGTACGGCTGCTCGGCAAGATCCTCGGAGAGGTCCTGAGCGAGTCCGGCGGCCAGGACCTCCTTGATGACGTGGAGCGGCTCCGGCGCGGCGTCATCGGCGCCCGCCGCGACGATGCCCCGGCCTACGCGGACGACCAGATCGCCAGCCTGGTGGCCGGCTGGTCACTGCAGCGGGCCGAATCCGTCGCGCGGGCCTTCACCGTGTACTTTCACCTGGCCAACCTGGCCGAGGAATACCAGCGGGTCCGGACCCTGCGGGAACGCGACACCGGCCAGCGCCCGCCCAGCGAGTCGGTGGCGGCCGCCCTCGAAGTGCTGCGCGCCGAGCTGGCCCCCGCCGCACTGAGCGCGCTGCTGGCGGGCCTGCGGGTGCATCCGGTGCTGACCGCGCATCCCACCGAGGCCAGGCGCCGGGCGGTGACCGAGGCGCTGCGCCGGATCGGCGGGCTGCTGGCGACCCTGGACGACGCACGGATCGGCGCGGCCGAGCGCGGCGAGACGCGGCGCAGGCTGCGCGAGGAGATCGACCTGCTCTGGCGGACCTCCGCGCTGCGGCTGCAGGCGATGCGCCCGCTGGACGAGGTCCGCACGGCCATGGCCGTCTTTGACGACACGCTCTTCACGACGCTGCCGGCCCTGTACCGATCGCTCGATCAGGTGCTGCAGGGCAAGGAGTCCGGCCGGGCCGCCCCGGTCGCGCCGGCCTTCGTCCGGCTCGGCAGCTGGATCGGGGCGGACCGGGACGGCAACCCGTTCGTGACGGCCCAGGTGACCAGCGAGACGGCGCGGATCCAGGCCGATCATGCACTGCGCGCGCTGGAGAACGCCGCGACCAGGATCGGCCGCGCCCTGACCGTGCACGCCGAGCAGCCCGCCGGAGCCGAGTTCGGCCGCGCCCTGACCGCCGCGCGGGCTGCGCATCCCGAGCTGATGACCGACCTGATGGACCGGTCGCCGCAGGAGCCCTACCGGGCATTCCTGATCTTCACGGCGGCGCGGCTGCGCGCCACCAGGGACGGGGACGCCGGGCTCGCCTACCACGGGCCGGCCGAGTTCATCAGCGACCTGCGGCTGCTGCAGCGGGAATTGCAGGCGGCCGGGGCGGTCCGGCAGGCCTACGGCGAGCTGCAGCACCTGTGCTGGCAGGCCGAGACGTTCGGGTTCCACCTGGCCGAGCTGGAGGTCCGCCAGCACAGCGCGGTGCACGACGCCGCCCTGGCGCAGCTGCGGGCCGGAGCGGACCCGTCCGCCCAGACCCGCGAGGTGCTGGCCACGCTGGCGGCCATGGCCGAGATCCAGGACGCCCACGGCGAGCAGGCATGCCGGCGCTACGTGGTCAGCTTTACCAGGTCGGCGGCCGACATCGCCGCCGTGCACGAGCTCGCCGGGCTGGCCACACCGGGACGCAGCGCGCCCGTGCTGGACGTGGTGCCGCTCTTCGAGAGCGCGGCTGACCTGGAGAACGCCGCCAATGTGCTGGACGACATGCTGAAACTGGAGCCGGTCGCCGAGCGGCTCGCCGCCACCGGCGGAGAGCTGGAGGTCATGCTCGGCTACTCCGACTCGGCCAAGGAACTGGGCCCGGTCAGCGCCACCATCCGGCTCTATGACGCCCAGCAGCGGCTAGCCCGGTGGGCTGACGCCCGCGGCATCCGGCTCACGCTGTTTCACGGCCGCGGCGGCGCCCTCGGACGCGGCGGCGGTCCGGCGGGGCGGGCCGTGCTCGCGCAGGCGCCCGGCTCGGTCGAGGGCAGGTTCAAGGTCACCGAGCAAGGCGAGGTGATCTTCGCCAGGTACGGCCAGCGGGATATCGCGATCCGGCACCTGGAGCAGGTCACCTCGGCCGTGCTGCTCGCATCTGCCCCGGTCCGGCGCGCCGCCGAGCGCCCGGATCCGCCTCCCCGCGCCGAGGGCTGGCCCATGGTCCCGCGCGCGGGCTACCGGCAGGACAGCAGCCAGTACCGCGCGGTGGCGGACCGGATCGAGGCAGCGGCCCGCCGCGCCTACCAGGAGCTGGTGGAGACCGACGGCTTCGCCGAGTGGTTCAGCGCGGTCAGCCCGGTGGCCGAGATCGGCGGCATGCGGATCGGCTCGAGGCCCGCCCGGCGCGGTGTCGCCCAGCTGTCCGGCCTGGCGGACCTGCGGGCCATCCCGTGGGTATTCGCCTGGGCGCAGACGCGGCTGAACCTGCCCGGCTGGTTCGGGCTGGGCAGCGGCCTGGCCGCCGTGACCGACGGGCCCGGCGGCATCGCCGAGGCCCGCGCCGTCTACCTTGGCTGGCCGCTGTTCGCGGTGCTGCTCGACAACGCCGAGATGAGCCTGGCCAAGACCAACCGCCGGATCGCCGAGCGCTACCTGCGGCTCGGCGCCCGGCCCGACCTGACCGCCGCGGTGCTCGCGGAATACGACCGCACCAGGAGCCTGGTGCTCGCGGTCACCGGGCATCACCGGCTGCTGGCCAACCGGCACGTGCTCTCGCGCGCGGTCGCCTTGCGCGACCCGTACGTGGATGCGCTGTCGCACCTGCAGCTGCGTGCGCTGACCGCCCTGCGCCGCAGCAGCGAGCCCGACCGCGAGGTGCTCGAGCGGCTGCTGCTGCTGACGGTGAACGGCGTGGCCGCCGGACTGCAGAACACCGGCTGAGCAGGGCGACCGGCCAGCCGGTCAGGCCGCGTCCGCCGGGCCCGGCGGGACCGGCGGGACCGGCGGCGCGGCGCGGTTAAGATCCTCCTGCACCACCGCGTCGGGCAGGTCGAGCAGCCGGCAGCCGACGATGATCTCGAACCTGGCCTGGGCCGGCGAGGAGACGCCGGCCAGCCAGCGCCGGGTGGCGGCGGCGAAGCTGTCCTTCGCGATCGGCAGCACCTGCCGCTGAGGCTCGGTGACCGGGCCGCCCGCGCCCGCGACATGCTCGAGAACCGCCAGGTGCACGTGCTCGATCCGCTCGATCATCTCGCTGTAGGTCCGGCTGGTCTCGGTCAGGACCCGGCTCAGCGCGGTCGTCAGCTGCTGCTCGCGCTGGGCCGCGCGGAGCTCCCTGAGCAGCTGGCTCGTCACCCGCTCGCGGACGGTCTCGCCGCGCGGCAGCTCGGCGGAGACCCGCCGCAGCGCATCGGCGTACCGGCGCAGCGTGATCGCCAGCAGCACGTGATCCTTGGCCGGGAAGTAGCGGTACAGCGTGGCCACCGAGACATCCGCGCGCTGCGACAGCTCCTTCATCTGCAGCGCGTCCTCGCCGCCGGCCGACAGCATGGCGGTCGCCGCCTGCAGGATGCGATCGCACCGGCCATGCTGGGCCGGCGTGGAGGGCACGGCCGGCCGCAGCGCCTGCGCGGCTGCCGCCCGCGTCCCGGCCGGCCGCGTCCCGGCGGAGCGGGCGGCAGCGCGAGACCCGGCGGTGGCCAGGCCGTCGGCGGCACGGCCGGCCGCGGCCTGGCCAGCGGTGCGCGTCACAGCCGTAGCGTCGCCGCCAGCCGGTCCAGCTGCGCACCGGGATCACCGAACAGCACCTTCCCGGACAGCGC
>Ga0187864_10002139_pt1 | contig 17506 bp, 7 predicted proteins | sample June2016WEW_11_4_FD_132985 | JGI IMG/M metagenome (GOLD analysis project Ga0187864, IMG submission 132985) | Peatland microbial communities from SPRUCE experiment site at the Marcell Experimental Forest, Minnesota, USA - June2016WEW_11_40 | ecosystem: Environmental > Terrestrial > Soil >...
GACGCCTCGGAGGTGCACACCCGGCGGGTAACAAACAAAACCAGCCCTTTCAGTTCTCGTTTAATGCTTCCTTGAAGGTCGATTCCCAGGGATCGCGAGTGACTTCCGACGGTGGCCTGATTCTGGTTCGGGAGTTGGATGAGCGACTCGGTCTGGAGAAGCTCATCGAGGAACACTGGCGCGACTCCCGACAAGGCTTGAACAAGCAGTTCATGCTGGCCGATATGCTGCGGCAGTCGGTCTACAGTCGTTTGGCGGGCTACGAGGACCTCAATGACGCCGAACGACTGGCCGCTGACCCGACGTTCCGGTTGATCAGTTCGCAGAAAATCTGGGACCGGGGCGCGGCGCTGACCTTGACCTTGCATTGGTTCGAGACCGAGCTGCTGACCAGGGAAGAGAATCTGATCGGGTTGATGGCGTTGAACCGGGAGACGCTGGGGCAGGCCGAGTCTCTCGATGGTTCCGACCGCGTCGTGTTCGACATGGACTGCAGCGAGAGTCCAGTTCATGGGGAGCAAGAGGGCAGCGCCTACAACGGGCACTTCGAGTCGGTCTGCTACCGCCCCCTGTTTCTGTTCAATAGTTGCTGGAGGGGCAGACCCTGAAGCAGCGGCGAGCGGTAGCCGCGGGTTTACCCCGCGAGCCCGGACGTGGCGGCATAAAGCCGCCTCTACGGACGGGCGAACTGCTCGACCTCGCCATCCAGATTGCGTTTCATAGTGCTGATCACTGCTGCTCCAGTTCTTAAGCTTGCGGCCGACTCTGGGCGTGGCGATGCCTGCTAAGAGGGGCTCGATAACCTTTTCTCGCAGAACCACCAGGGCGGCGACGGTTTTGAGACCCGGCGACAGCGGCTGGTAATGGCCGGAGGAACCGACTTTCATCACTAGGTCCTTGCCTCGAATTTTCTTCAGGTAATCGTGCTTCTTGAGTTCTTGGAGCCAGTAGACTGGCCAGCCAGACAGAGCTACACTCATCCCGATGATGTTAACGCTGCCGCGAAGGTGGGACAAACTCGTCAAGGGCGCTGCGCGCTTGCGCGCCGGGATGGTGGTTCGGTGTGATGCGCTGCTCTTAGTGGCGCTCCAACTTCCGCTTCTCCTATGGTGTGCGCAGACTCCGTCTCCACCGGCCGCCCCTGAAAAGCTGCCCGCGGCCGCGGCTGCGCACTTCGCATCCGCGCAAAAGCTGCTGGCGCAGCATACGCCTAAATTGGCGGAGGCGGAGATCCGCGCCGGCCTTAAGCTGGCGCCCCGGAGCCTCGAGGGTCTGAACCTCCTCGCCACGGCACTGGAAGAACAGAAGGACTTTGCGGGGGCAGTAGAAGCCTTGCAAAAGGCTCTGAAAATAGACCCTGGCTCGACCGCCACGCAATTCAACCTGACCCAGGCGTACCTGGGCGCCGGTCAGAAGGAGAAGGGGCTCGCACTTGCCCGCTCGCTCTCCGAGCAGGCGAAGAACGACGTTCGCACCCACTTTACCCTCGGGGTGCTCTTGGCCAAACAAGGGCAGTACAGCGAGGCCATCCATGAGTTCGAAGCGGCGGACGCGCTTCAGCCCGGCACCTTCGAGATTCTTCACAACCTGGGTCACGCCTACCTGCAAAGCGGGGATTCCGTGAAGGCCCTGGATATTCTGAATCGTGCTCTCAAACTTTCCCCCGATTCGGTAGAGACGCTTTACTTCATGGCGCAAGCGTACGCAAACCAGGGCAAAGACCTCGACGCACTCGATTTGATCGCCAAAGCGCACAAACTGGCCCCGCGCAATACGGATGTGATCGTCTTAATGGCGAGTCTCAGCATGAGGCAGTCCTATTACGAGGACGCTATTCCTTTGTTGCAGGAGGGATTGAAAGTTGATCCCCGCCGCCCGGACCTGCTCGCCGAACTCGGCGAATGTTATTACGTGTCGGGAAAGGTCGATCAGGCGCTTCCCATTTTCCAGACGCTCCTTCAGGTCGATTCCTCCAGCCGCGCCTACGCGTTTATCGGTGTTTGTTACAGCCACCTGGGGCGATTCGAAGAGGCGGAGAAATACTTGCAGGAGGGTCTGAAACTCGATCCTCAGGATGTGCCGTGCCTCTACAACTTAGGTTTCATTGCGAGCCGGCAGGGGAAATACGAGCTGGCGGATCGATATCTCAGTGAAACCCTCCAGGTCGACCCGAACTACGCGGGTGCGTTTCTGGAATTGGGCAACCTGAAGATGCACCAAAAGAAGTTCGAGGATGCCGTGCCGTTGTTGCGGAAGGCTGTGCAATTGAACCCTCAGGCCGCCACAGTCTACTATCGCCTGGCTATCGCCGAGCGAAGCCTCCATCAAATGGAAGCGGCGGAAAGAGACCTGAAGATCTTCCAAACCCTTTCCAAAGACCCCACTCGTCAACCCGCTGCCTTCCAGCACCTTTACGACTATCTGGGTCTGCGGGCTCAACTTTCTCCACAACAGAAGAACCTGAATGACCTCGAGCAGCTGGAACGGGAGATGAAAGCGCATCCTGACGAGCCGCAGAACCTTTATTTTCTTGGGGAAGCCTATTTGAAGGTTGGCCGAATCGAGGACGCCAAGCAGGCGATCGCTCAGCTCGACCAATTAAGCCAGGGGGATTTTCGCACCCTGGTGGGCGTAGGGGTCCTGCTGGCGCGTTATCATCTCTACGCGGAGGCCATCGCGCGTTTTCAGCAGGCACTTCAGTCCAACCCGAATTCCGACGACGCTTGGTACGACCTCGCCGATGCCTGTTTCCGCAAGCACGATTATTCGGCTGCCCTTGAGGCTGCGCAGCACGTCTCGCCTCAGGGGCAGAAGGACACCAGCTATTTAGCCCTCGACGCGGATATCCTCGCCCACCTCGGCCGGATCGAAGAGGCTACCAAGCTACTGCGTGAGGAGATCGCCGAAAACCCCGATCAGGATCAGGCCTATCTTTCTCTGGCGCTGGTCTATCTCCGCTCTGGATACACCTCTGGCGCGCGGGCCGCCCTCCAACAGGGCCTGGCACGCACTCCGGACGCAGGTGAACTGCTGTGGGGCATGGGGGTCTTGTCTGTAATGGAGGGGCAAAGCGACAAGGCGCAAGAATACCTCGAGAAATCGGTGGATTTGCTTCCTGATTGGCCGGGAAGTTATTCGGCGCTGGGAGTTCTCTATTTCCAAACAGGACAAATCCAAAAGTCGCGAGAAACCCTGGAACGATTCAGACAAGCGGGGCCTCGAGGCGGGCTCGATGTTCAGCGTATCGAGCAAGCCCTCGACGCCGCGTCGGCTCAGCATCTCGATTCGGCGAAAGCCCAGGCCCTTTCGCCGCAAGCCCGGCAACAATTCCTGCAAGTCGCCTTGGCCTTCGCTGACCAGGCCCCGTGATGGACGATTCTCGATTGCCGATTGTCGACTTCTGTCACTACTGAGTCCGCACCCCCACTACAAACGGCAGAAACCAGAAAATGGAAAATAGAAAATGGAAACTGCGCCAGTTTCCAGCTTCCATTTTCCAGTTTCCGGTTTTTGAATTTTGAATTTCTTTTCCCGGCAGCGAGGTGGTAGTCTAGAGCGCATAAGGAGCAATATCCGGGGTCAAGAGTCAGCAGGGGCGGTATGCATCGGGGATCCAAGACACGACTTTCCCGCAGGGTCGCACCTTTAATCCTGCTCGCCACGCTGGGGTCCTTTAATCCCCGGGCAGCTTGCGGGCAGGAGATCCCTGGGGCGGGGCGTGGATTCAGGACAGTGTCGGGGCAGGTGGTGACCGAAGGAGAGGTTGCCATTGCGTCGGGCGTAACGATTGTTATCGAGGCGCACGACGGAAAGCGTTCGGCTGATATACACCCCAATGTGCAGGGGCGGTTTGAGGTACCGGGTCTCTATCGCCAGACCTACATCATGACCGTCACCGCGGAAGGGTTCTTCCCTCAAGAGCTTTTTCTGGACCTCAAAGACGGAGAAGGTGCGGTCACGCTGCAAGTCGTAATGCACCGCGCGTCCAGGACCAAGTCCTCCTCGCCTTTGCCGGCCTTGACGGACCTGAGCGCGCCCAAAAACGCCCGCAAATTGTTTCAGCAAGCCGTCCACTCTCTTCAAGCCAACCATGTAGATGAAGCGCGAGAGAAATTCCAGACAGCCATCGCGGAGTATCCTTGCTACGCTCGTGCCCGAACCGGCCTGGCTTCGATTCAAATCGCCGCCCGCGATCTTGAGAGCGTAGCAGCGAACTTGCGTGAAGCTATTCGTTGCGATCCCGGGTTTCCGGACGCTTGCGCCCTGCTGGGCAAAGTCCTGAACAACCAAAAGAAGTTCGCCGAAAGTGAAGAGATACTGAATCAGGGACTGCGGCTATCGCCCGATGCCTGGCCATTGTACGATCAACTCGCAACGGCGCATTACAATCTGGGTCAATACGGCAAGGCGCAGGACGAATGGCTGCGCGTCATTGCTCTTGACCCTGCGCCGCCCGCTGAGTTGCACGCGAAGCTGGCCGCCGTTTACGTTCGGGGAGGCGCTCGCGACAAAGCCTACGCTGAAATGCAGGCCTACCTTCGCGCTGACCCGAACGGCCGATTCGCCTCCGCGTTCAAAGCCCTCATGTCGCGCCTGGAAACGCCGGGGGCACACGCTGCCACTTCACCCCAGCCCGAAGCGGTGCAGCCCCAAATTCCCAACCCGTGAGAATATAAAACATACTAGAGAACCCCACAAAAAGCTTGACAATCCTGCGACAAACATGTTATTCGATTAGGCGTTTTACTGCACACTTTCTTGCGTCGGGCGAACGTCATTTAGACCGCGTCGGGTAAGAAGTCTCTGAAAATCGGGCAAAAGAGGTACGCCATTCTTTCAGATTCTGCTGAAGGAAGTACGCGCCTCGATTCGTGCTTAGGTTCCGTAGCCACGCGGCAGCAGAACCTGGAGAAGAGACGACCGAAAGCGCACTCTCGCCTCCAGGCCAAGCCGGCCGCACCCAACTCCATTATTCTGTCGATCTCCAGCCGCAGAGTTGTGCGGCGGAGGAGAGGAGAATGAACGGATGCCAAGACGCAGCAGTTTCCTGCATTTTGTATTTCTTGCCGTGGCAATCTCCGCGCTCTCGCTTCTGACCTGCGCGAGCCTTCGAGCCCAGGTCGACACCGGCTCGATCACAGGGACAATCAAGGACCAAAGCGGCGCGGTGATCCCCGGCGCCAAAGTGAGCTTGAGGAACGAGGGGACCGACCTTGTGGTTACAGCAACCACTAGCCCTGACGGCAGTTACACTTTCTCCCCGGTCAAGATCGGGACTTACGAGCTAAGCGCCGAAGCCGCGGGGTTTTCCAAAGCTGTCCAATCGCACATCACGGTCAGTATTGACCAGCACATCGTCCTGGACCTCTCGCTCACGCCGGGCGTTGTCACCCAAACCGTGGAAGTCACGGCTGCTCCTCCTGCGCTGCAAACCCAAGATGCCTCGGTCGGCCAGGTGGTCAACAGTCGGAGCGTGAACGACCTTCCCCTGAACGGGCGAAATTTTACCTTCCTCGCTCAGACCGTGGCCGGCGTCAACACACCTCAGCCCGACACGCGCGGCAACGCCGCCAATGGTGCCTTCTCCGCCAATGGTATGCGCCCCTCTCAAAACAACTACCTACTCGATGGAATTGACAACAATTCCGACAACGTTGACTTCCTGAACGGCACCAACTTCGTCGTTCTTCCACCTCCCGACGCCCTTTCGGAGTTCAAAGTCCAAACCACCGATTTCAGCGCCCAGTACGGCCGCGCAGGCGGTGCGATCATGAACGCCACCATAAAGGCCGGGACGAATGGACTTCATGGTGACCTGTGGGAATTTGTCCGCAACGACAAGTTCGATGCCGCCGACTTTTTCGAGGACGAAGGGAATGTCACGAAAGGCGAGTACCGCCAGAACCAATACGGCCTGACCATCGGCGGACCCGTAGTGATTCCTCACGTCTTTAACGGCAGAAACAAGCTGTTCTTCTTTGGCGATTACGAGGCTTTGCGCAGGCACCAAGGAAGTGTTTTCAGCAACACCGTCCCCACGGCGGACGAGGTGTCCAGCGGGTATACGAATCTCGCCGACACTATTCTCGGCAGCACCACTCCGGCCTGCCTCAGTAACGGGAATTGCACCTATACGGATAACCTGGGACGCACGTTGCCCGACGGGACGGTCACCGACCCCGCTACCACCCGGGAGGTCATTGCGGGGCAGACGGACCCGGTGACGGGCCTTACTGCCACGGCCAGCGGCTATATTTCCGATCCGTTTTATACCGCCGGCCCAGTCGGCAAAATGATGAATTTTGCCAGCGCTTGCACCAGCGAGTCGAATTGCCTGCTCAACCAACTCCCCGCCAACCGAATCGATCCCAACGCGCTCAAACTCTTTGGCCTTTACCCTACTGCCCAGAAGGGCTTCGTGAGTGGGGCGCCGACCGTTGTTCTCAACAGCACCACCGATCCCCTTCTTGTCGAAAACCGCAACGCCATGGACAGCCGGATGGACTTTAACCAGAGCGACAGGAACCAGATATTTGGAACTTTCAGCTACATCAGCGACCCGATATTCCTGCCCGGACCCTTCGGGGGAATTGCAGACGGCGGCGCGTTCCAGCAGGGCGAGCAGGACGCGAAGTCCATCCTCACCGCGGCCAGTTATACGCACATCTTCTCCCCGAGCCTAGTTAATGAAGTGCGGCTGGGAGAGGACCGCCTCCATGCCACGCGTTACGGGCCTGTGGGGACTCAACTTAACATCCCGGCCCAGTTCGGCATCCAGGGAATCGAGCAGGCGGCGGAAAACGGCGGCTTGCCGGCCATTACCATCGGCAACCTGAGCACCCTCGGGTCGAATCCCTATCTGCCCTCGGATGAAATCACCCAGACCACGCAATTAACCGAGAACCTGACCAAAATCTACGGGAAGCACAGCTTCAAAATGGGCATGGAGTTTCAACACATCAAGTTCTCGACACTTCAGCCGGCTTGCTCGCACGGTTGCATCGACTTCAACGGCACATTCGCAGGTGTCGGAATGGCTCAGATGGAGTTGACGCCCACCGCCTCCAGCCTCCCTGCCGGAGTTGGGCTTGATAACGTCGGCGGCTCCGATGACATCTACATCTCCAACTTCTCGCCCACCGATGACGGCCACAATTATTGGGCGGCGTACTTCCAGGACGACTGGAAAGTGACCTCGAAATTAACGCTGAACCTCGGCCTGCGCTGGGACCACTTTGGCCAGATCGCGGAGAACCACGGACGGCAGGCCAACTTCGTTCCCAATGTGACTCCCGGAGGTCAAGCGGAGTACCTGGAGCCCAACAACGGGAAAAACCAGGCGATCGTGGTCAATTCGACTTTTCCCACCGGGCTGGCCAAGGATAACATCGCGCTCAAGTATATCGACAACTTCGGCTTGGCCACTACCCAGAACGATAACTTCGGTCCCCGCATCGGGCTCGCTTATCGAGTGCTGCCGAAGGTCGTCTTGCGAACCGGCTTCGGCATCTTTTACAACGGGTTCGAAAACGCCGGATACGGGCCCAACATCGGCGAGAATTATCCCTTCCAGTTCACCATCGGCTACAGCAACCCTAACGGTGGAACACCCATCACCGTCCCCAGAGCCACTGGCGGAAACTGCCTCCGAGGCGCCACCCTCGAGCAATCGTTCGCCTGCATTCCCCTCGATCCCTCTCTAATCGATACAGAGGGGCTGGGGCTCGAAGGTCTCCAGTACAACTGGAAAACGCCTTACACGCTGGGTTGGAACTTCACCCTGGAGTACGAGATCACGCCCACTATGACCCTTAACATCGGGTACGTCGGCAACGCCACGCGCCACCTGGATGAGGATCCTGGAGCGAATTCGGAGCCCGAGATCGAAATGAATCCCCTCGCCCCGACTTCACTTGCTGGCAGCGCTGAACCCTTCCCGGACTTCGGTGGCGGGGGCAGCTATCAGATGAGCGCGGGAAGCAGCTACTACTCGGGCCTCCAGACAAGCCTCGAGAAACGTTATTCGAACGGCTTGAACTTCCTGGCCACCTATACCTGGTCCCACTGCCGCAGCGACGCGGGCGACCTGCTGAACGGCGGCGCCGTTTACAACCGGGCAGCTTGGGTTCAGGGGATTGGGATTCAGCGCGATTACGGCGACTGCGACTTCAACATCTTTGACGTGTTCCATTACAGCGGCGGATACCAGCTTCCCTTTGGCGCCGGGAGTAAGTTCCTTTCACATGCCAACGGCATCACCAACCAGATTGTCGGCGGTTGGTCATTCATCTGGAACGCTACACTCGAAGGTGGCCAGCCGATAAGCATTGGTTGCCCGTACGGGACCAACAACAGCATCGGCTGCCAAGCTCTGACGGTTCCGGGACAGAGCCAGTTCACGAACAACGGACACCCTGTGGACGGTTTCTGGAACCCGAACGGCTTCACTCAGCCCTGCCCCGCTCCGGGCTTTACGCAGCCCTCTCGATGCACGCCTGTCAACAACTTGCCCAGTATTGCCGTGTCGGGCACGAACATCGCTCCCTGCACACCCGTCTCAGCTTGCGTCGGGCTCCTGGGGGGAAGCATCGGTCAGACGTCCGGACCCGCCATCGGCCGCCTGGATTTCTCCACCTTCAAAAACTTCCGTTTGAATGAGAGATCGCACCTCGAATTCCGGGCGGAATTCTTCAACATCACCAATCACCCGACATTCAACGCTCCCGGATTCGGCGGTAACGGCGTCGTCGCGGTCGGGGGATCGACGAACTACTTCAACACCAACTTCGGCAAGATTGGGTCCACGCGCTTCCCCTTCCTCGACCCGCGCCAGATCCAGTTTGCTCTGAAGCTTTACTTCTAGTTCGCACGTAGGGGCGCATCGCGATGCGCCCCTACCAACTAAGCAAAGGGGCGGGCCTTGTGCTCGCCCTCGGGCGCCCGCCAGGGGCGCCCTTTTTGTTTTCTCAGTGACCTGGAACCCGTTCCGGTAGCGCGCTTCGTGGCAAGGGCGTCCCGCCCCTGCCCGACATGGACAAACTGACCATGCCAGGCGCTGCCGAAGCTGGGGCATTACCTTTTTTCACATTTTCCGCTTGACAGCCTCGCGAACCTGTGATAGCCTATAATTGTGGTCTTGTTGGAGACACTTTGTCGTAGGCGAGCGTCGCCACGCGCCGGAGGCCAGCCGCAAGTGGAAGGGTCCCGGCTATGGAGGAATGTAGAAAACTACAAAAAATGAAAAATAGTGGGAACGAAGCTAAGGAGTACCTGAAAACAAAGGACATCACTTTTTTTGATGGTGCAAAATACGTGCGTTTTGCGCGCAAATCAGCACCCATTTGACCTCAAGAGGAGCAAAAAACACCGCATTTTGCGAAAACGAAGTCAAGGCTTCCCAGGCGCAAGATGAGGCCGCGACAGCGACAATTAGTCGGCTACACAAGGGCCGGGTAGTCTAAAGTGGCGCCGACCTTCAGAGCCTGCCCTGAGCCCGTTCGCTTCGCTCAGGATAAACTCCGCGAAGGGTCGGCACACAACCAAGATTCGGGTTTCAACCGCGCAGCGGGTTTTTATGCGACCGAGAGTAATCCTGCGACTGAGAGGAGTTGGAGTTTGGGGGCTGGCCTTCTCTCTCGCACCGCTTTTGTTCGGGCAAGACCTCCTGATCGAGAGTAATTTGGACAGTCCGACGGGGTTGTCCTCCCCTTTGGCGTCGCTACTAGTGGCGACAAGCCAGGACCAAGCGGAAAGCCGCCAGACCCTCGACCGCAAGTTCCAGTCCGCGCTGGCCCATTTCAATTCCCGCCAGTACGCCGCCGCCCGGCAGGAGCTTGAGTCGCTTGTCAAGGTTTTGCCCAACAGTTTTGAGGTCCAGGAACTGCTGGGTCTGGTCTACTCCGCCGAAGGCCAGGATGAGAAAGCGACGACGCCCTTCGAGCAGGCCGTGCGGCTGCGCCCGAAATCCGGCGAGGCCCGCATTAATTTGGGCACGAACCTCGTGAGGCGGGGAAAGATGGCGCTGGCCGAGACTGAGTTCAAGGATGGCGTTGCACTCGAACCGGGGAGTTTCGACGCCAACCGCGACCTGGGTTCGTTTTACTTGCGAGCGGGAAGAATCGCCGAGGCCATTCCATACCTTGAAAAAGCTCAAGTTGTAAATCCCGCGTCATATGACAACGGCTACGATCTGGCGCTCGCTGATGAGGAACTAGGGCGCTTGCCGGAGGCCCGGCGGCAGATTCAGGCACTCGTAAATCAGAAGGACACGCCCGAATTGCACAACCTGCTGGCCGAGGTTGAGGAAAAGGCCGGGAACTACGTGCTCGCTGCGAACGAGTACGAAAAGGCTGCGCACCTGGATCCGAACGAATCGAACCTGTTTGATTGGGGCAGCGAACTGCTGGCGCATCAGACCCCTGCTCCAGCCGCAGAAGTTTTCTCCGAAGGGCTAAAGCGTTACCCGCACTCTTCGCGGCTTGCGATCGGACTTGGGCTCGCCCTTTACTTGCGGGGCCGCTACGATGAAGCCGTGCAGTCGCTTCTGAAGGGCGTTAGCCTTGACCCCTCCGACGCACGCGCCTACTATTTCTTGAGCAAAGCATACGAGCAAGCGCCCGGCTGGGCCGACCCGGTGGTGGAGGCCTTCCGCCGATATGCGGAGCTGCGTGCCCATGATGCCCTGGCCACCTACTATTATGCGATCAGCCTGTGGAAGGGCCGCCGCTCGGAAACCTCGCCGGCCTATCTTGATCACGTCGAGTCTCAGTTGAAGAAAGCCGTCGCTCTCGACCCTTCGCTCCCGGATGCCCACCTCCAGCTTGCAAATCTCTATTCCCAGCGGCTCCGATACGACGCGGCCGTACCGGAGTATCAGCAGGCGCTCAGGCTCGCTCCGAATGTTCCCGATGCACACTTTCGGCTGGGGCAGGCTTATGTGCACTTGGGCAAGAAGGAACTGGCAGACAAGGAATTTCAACTCCACAAGCAGCTTTACGAGCGGCATCTGGCGGATGTCGACAAGCAGCGGTCGGAGATTCTGCAGTTTGTCTATTCGATGAAGGACGCGAAGTGAGCGTTTGTGATTGGTGTTTGATGGGCAATCAGAAATCACCCATCGCAAATCACCAATGCTAACTGACCCGGGTGCCCAAGGCATCCGCGAACCGGTCGAGCGTAACCGGCGCCGCTTCGTGCGCGAGGGAGAATTCCTGGGACCGACAACGTCTGGTTCAGAGAGGCTCTCGGCCAGACAGACGCAGGCGGTCGAGCGCCGCAGCTCGGCAAGCGAGAAAGCCGCGGCGACTCAGGGATGCTGCCCGCCAGGAGATTGAACGGCTGGTTCGCTGGGTTCAATCTGACATTGATTGCCTCAGAGACGGCATTCAGTATAACGAGCTAACATAAGTGATCTTACGGTGGCGTGCGGATCCAAAATAGTAGCCTTTCGGAGCGAACTGCCAGGAAGTACACTGCTGTTGCTCAGAACGTAGAAATGGAAATTCTGGGTAGAACTTGGGGGATTTCGATGTGCTCTACCCGGCATCAACCTTTGCAGACCAGGAAGTCGTGCTTGGGCTGCCCACAGGCTTTCCTTCAGTCACGGAGCCAGGCATGACCTTCAAGAAAGCATTGGGTTGGTTCTTTACGGCAATTGGCGCGTTGGTCGTTGTGCTTCTGCAGTCGATCATCATGCTGGCTGGTCTGACATGCGCCGGGGAAAACAAGAATGGGTTTGGAACTCTAGCCCAAACCGAGCAGGGCGCCGTGGACGGTTTTGTGATTCCCGATTTCCAATCAATCGCCTGGCTTGGAATTCCGTACGCAAGACCGCCGGTTGGGAGCCTCCGTTGGAAAGCGCCGCAGGATGCGGTGCGCCGAGACGGTGCGCTGACTACCAAGTCTTATGGGAGCCAATGTTTTCAGACGGGCGCCAAATCCAGCGAGGACTGCCTGTACTTGAACATCTGGCGCCCTGACAGCACGGAGAAAAGGCTGCCGGTATTCGTCTACATTCACGGGGGGAGCAATATCGATGGTTCCGCAGAAGGCCCCTGGTACACGGTCGCTCACCACTACAATGTGGTGGTTGTTACATTCAATTACCGCCTAGGTCCGATGGGCTGGTTCCTGAACCCTGCATTGCTTACAGGAAACCCGAAGGACGACTCGGGGAACTTTGGGACGCTAGATCAGATCAAGGCGCTGGAGTGGGTGCAGAAGAACATTGAGCAATTCGGAGGCGAAAAAACGAATGTGACTCTCGCGGGCGCTTCGGCCGGGGCACAGAACGTCTCGTACCTGATGCACACGGCGCTCGCAAAGGATCTGTTCCAGAAGGCAATAATCGAGAGCAATTATCCCGGAATCCGCCCTGTCAGCGCGGCGTACAAGTCGTCTCAACAGGTTCTCTACAATCTCCTGGTTGCGGAAGGAAGGGCGCCAAATGCAAAGGCGGCCAAGGTTTATGCCGAGTCGCACATGACGGCGCGCGAGGTTCGTGACTATCTCTATAGCAGGACGCCTGCGGAGATCAGCAAGGCGTACTTCAACGCCGACATGGGGGCCATTAATTGGGGTGATTTCTACCGCGATGACATCCACGCAGGGCGCAATCATTTGCCGCCGCCGTTGGTCCAGTGTGCCGAGAACCGGCCCGAGTTCGTGTATGTCATTGGAGACGGGTTTGTCCTGCCGAGAGGAGTCCCGTTGGCGGATTTTTCTGAGGGACACGTTTTCCCCAAGCCGATGATCGTCGGCACCACACGGAATGAAAACAACATGTGGAATGCGACTTGGCCATTCAATTTCCAGGAAGGGAAATCTCTGTCGGCCCTGATCACGGAGGCTGTGGAGGGGACCAACCCGGCTTATCGTCGCCTTCAGAGATTCTATGATGCCTTTGGGGAGGGCAATGCCAATACTTTCCGACAGAATTACAGCTTTGCCACTCATTTGATCGATGAACTCGATACCTATTTGGGGTCGCAGATGCCAGCCAGACACATGGCTGCAATCAAGGCAATGCAGCAATTACCCATCTATGTCTACCGCTTCGATTGGGGGTCGGACCCGAAAAAGAACTACAAGATCCCATTCGAAGATTCGTGGGTGTTTTATAAGGGCGCCATTCACGTATCCGAGTCCGATTTCTTTTACCAGAACTTCTTCGGGCTGACGGAAGGCCGTAACGAGGCAGCATACCAGTATACCGCCGCCAACCTTGAGGGTAGAAAAGCGCTTTCGCTGGCTATCAAGTCGTATCTTTGGGAGTTTCTTCACAACAGAAGCGGTCGAATACAGAAGACCAGTGCACAGCCCGTCGCTTGGGAACCCTGGACCGCTAGCACGGCGCAGTACATCGTGTTCGACGCGGACTGCGCGAAGATCGATGTCCACACGAGCACCACCGCCATAAGCCGGACGCCGGAACAGCTTTATGCAGCGCACGCAGCCCACCCGAACGAAGCCGTCCGCGACTTCATCGAGTACTACGTGCTTTGGGCTTGGAATTGGAACTGGTACCCGAACTCCTCGGTCGGGCACTTTAACACATCACCCGGACCCAATGCGCTGTTTGACCCGGCGAAGCCATGAGACGACGGGAGGAATATGCCCGTTTTCCCCGCGCGATGCGTCCTGCTATTGATCGACCATGCCAGCCGTCGGGTCAGATCGAGGTTGAGCCGGCTGAGCCCGCAGAATTGTTGAGCCACCGTCCGTTGCATGCCCAAGCGGCGAAGTGTATGACAGCCACACGCCTGAAAATGTGTTTTCTGGTGTGGGAGGCTGGGTGACTTGTGAGTCAGGTGGGGGCGTGTCGGGACTGCGCGCTGGGTTACCGGGGTTTCGTTCGGCCCGCTTCTGCCAGAGCTACGTCACCTGTAAGGGTTCCTTAGCTGCAGCGACAGCGCGCCCGCTCAGGCACGCGCTAAATCCTCGCTCAACGCCTCGTCCAGCGCGCTCACCAGCAGCCCGGCGTCGGCCGCGTTGAAAGGAAGCGGGGGGCGGATCTTGATTACGTTGTGGAACTGTCCTTCAGTTCCTGTCAGGACGCCGCACTCGCGCAGCCGGTTAACGACGTAGGCGGTTTCCTCCGTCGCCGGTTCGATGGTCGTGCGGTCGCGGACGAGCTCTATCCCCACGAACAGCCCCATGCCTCGCACATCGCCGACTACGCGGTGGCGTCCCATCAATCCGCGCAAGCCATCGAGCAGGTCGGCTCCCACACGCCGCGCGTGCTCTTGGAGGCGCTCTTCCTCGATGACCTCCAGCACTGCCAGCCCCACTGCGCAGGACACGGTGTTCCCGCCGAAGGTGCTGAAGAACTCCATGCCATTGTCAAAGGAAGCGGCAATCTCCGGCGTGGTTACGACGGCGCCCAGCGGATGGCCGTTGCCGATCGGTTTACCCAGCACCACGATGTCGGGCACCACGCCCTGCGTCTCGAAACCCCAAAAGTGCGTGCCAAGCCGCCCTAGCCCCACCTGCACTTCATCGGCGATACACAGGCCGCCCGCCGCCCGCACCTGTGAATAGACCTCCCGGAGATAGTCCGGGGGCAAAACGATCTGTCCGCCAACACTGGGGAGCGACTCACAAATGAACGCCGCCGGACCGCGGCCTCGGTTTTCCAGCGTGGCGACAATTCCGGCCACTTGCCGAGCATACTTTCGGCCGGCCTCCGGGTCGTCGCGTCGGTACGGGCCGCGGTAATCATCGGGCAGCGGCGCGATCTGGACCCAAGGTTTGAGACCTTTGCCTCCCGGACCCTGAAACTTGTAAGGGCTGATATCAACCAGTGTCGTGGTGTGCCCATGATACGCGCCTTCTAAGACTACGACATCTTCTCGACTGGTGTGGGTTCGGGCCAGACGCAACGCCAGCTCGTTGGCCTCGCTGCCCGAGTTGACGAAGAAGCAGACGTTTAGGGGTTTGGGAAATTTCGCGCACAGGCGTTCGGCGTAGCGCACCAGGTTGTCGTGCAGGTAACGCGTATTGGTGTTGAGCAGGCCCATCTGCCCCCGCGCGGCCTCCACCACTCGCGGGTGACCGTGCCCAACGTGGGGCACGTTGTTGTAAGCGTCCAAGTAGCAGCGTCCCGTCTCGTCGTAGATATATTGCATCCAGCCACGCAGGATTTTCAGCGGCTGGCGATAGGATAGGGTCAGGTTAGAGCCGATGTGTTGCCGGCGGGCAGCCAGGGTCTGGGACTTCGTTGCCTCCGGCGGCGGAAAGCACTCGGCAGGTATCCCCAGAATGTGGTTCGGGTCAGGCGAGAGACTTTGCCAAATCTCGCGCTGGCTGGCAAATACCACGCCCGGAAAGTCACGCTCGAGATCCAGCAGATCTAGAATCAATTGGAAGTGCAGGTGAGGCGGCCAATCGCCATTAGTGGGGGGCGCTCCGACGCTGGCGATACACTCGCCGCGCATAACGGCTTGGCCTGGTACCAGCCTGTTGAGCGAATCCTCGCTAAGATGGCCGTAGAGGGTGTAGAACACGGAGTCGTCGGCAACAGCGTGTCGCAGGATGATCAATGGGCCATAGTCTTTGCGTGCAGTATTGTTGGCCAGGCAATACACCAATCCTTCGAGCGGCGCGTGGACGAGCGTTCCGGGTGGTACAAACAGGTCAATGCCCAGGTGAATGGTCCGGTGCTCGTCGGTGGGATGTCCGCCTTTGCCAAAGGCAGGACCGCGGTAGATCGGCCGCGCTTCGTCATACCGTCCAATGCCCACGCACGCGCCCCTTCTGCGCAGCTCGCCGAAAAGCGTTTGGGTTAAGGTGTCGGTCTCGGCGGCCTGAGGGTTGGCGCTCACGAGCAGACTTCCCACGCTCAGGTCAAGGACCGCGGACGAAGTCTGACCCAGGTCCACATGGAGCACCGGCGCGAAGGGAGCATGAGTGCGCAGCCATGTGACCACTGCCTTGCTGTGCGGCATTGGCGCGAGACCGCACGCCCGCCGAAACGTGTAGTGCGCAAAGCGCGGGTGAATTCCGGCTAATCGTTCGAGCGCCGCCCAGGCGGGTGCCTCGCTGACGGTGACGTACGGGTCATCTGGTTCGAGCGTCCGCCGATAGGCAGAGTTGACCACGCTCACACAGAGCCGCGCGCAGATGAGCGGAAAGAGCAGCGCGATTTCCTTTTCCTCGAGTGGGAAGGCGCTATGATAACCGGCCACCACGGCGCCAGCGGCCGCCAGCGGGTCGGTTGTCCCCAGGAGTGCGTAGGCAGCGGCCACGGCGACTTCTCCGGCCGTTTGGGTGAGGAGCATATCGCCGAAATCAATGACGCTCACCACCTGGCGCGGCTCCCGGCGCGACAAGCCCACCAGCACGTTGTAGTCGTTGGCGTCGTTGTGAATGACGCTCCGGCGCAAACCCGCCAGCAGCGGCACCACTTCGCCCTCGTACAGAGTGAAGTGACGCTCTACAAGTTTCCGCCGCTCAGGGTCTGAAACACAATGGAGGAAGCCGCGAATCCAACCAGCGCGGGCGAGGTCCCACTTCAGTTCTCGCTCGGCGGCCGGGTGGAAGAAGCCGGCTAAGGCGGCATCCAGCCGGCCCATGAACTGTCCCAGACTGTGGAGTAGTTCCACCGCACGCGGTCTGGTCTCGGCCAGTAGCTGGCCGGGGATGTAGGTGAGCATCCAGACCAGGCGCTTCGTTCCGTCACTGACCTGTGCGGTACCAATCGCTTCACCCGCCGGCGTCTTCCAAACACGCGGCAGGGTAAGCGCAGGATCCTGCTCGTCAGCATGCGCGAGAGCCCCGCACTGAAGGGCGACAAGCTCCGGCTCAATGTCGGCGCGCATAACTTTCAGCGTGAACTCGCTGCCCGGTTCGGCGTGCAGATGGAAATTGGCGTCGTATTCGCCCGGCAGCGCTTGGGCCGTCGCCGTCAGCCCATAGACTTCTCGGGAGATCCGCACGGCTTCGTCCGTTGTGAGTCGCGGCGCTCCGTGCTCGAGGAAAGCCACCCCAAATCCCTCTCGATCCAAGCAATCCCGCTGAAGATCGGGTCCCAATCCGAGCCCTCCCGATAATGGCGACTAAAGGAGGAAAACGCAAGGGGTGAGATACAGGGTCACCACTCACGTTTCCGCGCACGTGCGGCTCTCGGCTTTGCCCGCTTAAATAACTTCGATCTGGCGGACCATCAGTTCACATCATCAGCGTCCAAGATAATGCGCCTTTATCGGGCAGTTACGCGATCACTGTTAAGGGGACGCACGTTTCGTACTCCAATACTCTAGCTCGGATCATCTTACCGCACACGGTGCAGCAAGGGGACCGTGAATACCTGTTCAACGGCTTCACCTACCCCAAAACCGGCACGCTGATGATCCGGCTTACTCCTCTTTTTGGCGAGCGTCCTAACGCGCCCTTTCCACCGTCGGCAACTCGTTCTTGTAGAACTTGAAGTGCACCACCTTGTAAAGCTCCTAGCCATCCCCGGACAAATGCTTGTGGACCTCTTACTGCGGCCCATGCCTGGTCGAGC
>Ga0187864_10002143_pt1 | contig 17475 bp, 7 predicted proteins | sample June2016WEW_11_4_FD_132985 | JGI IMG/M metagenome (GOLD analysis project Ga0187864, IMG submission 132985) | Peatland microbial communities from SPRUCE experiment site at the Marcell Experimental Forest, Minnesota, USA - June2016WEW_11_40 | ecosystem: Environmental > Terrestrial > Soil >...
AACAGTGCAACCAGTACGGTACGTGCCAGTACCTCAATCAATACGAGGGCGTCAAGGCAGTCTTCGACGCGGAGTACAGCATCCCGCTCAGCAGCTTCTGTTCTGCCGACGAGGCGGCGGGAACCAACGGAGTCCTGTTCAACGTGGACCTGAACGGACCACGCCAACCATGCCGGTAGCGGGGCGGAGCGCGCACTCGGCCGGTTGCGGTGAGGTGACCGTCGCGTCCTGAGCGGCAGAGTTCTCGCGGCATTGCCGTTGCCTGAAGGCCCGTGTCCGGGGCGCGGGCGCGTTCGTCCCGCCTGTCAGCGATGGTTTTCGTGCTAGAGATCGTCGGGCAGTCCGCAAACGATCTCGGTGGCAGCCGGCTCAGGTCCGGAAGAGTCGCTTGAATTGCCGACGAGCGCACGGCTGATCTTGAGCCCGAGGGTCGCGAGCCAACAGATCAGGTTGTCGGCGGTCGTGGCGCACGCTGCCCAGGCACCATTGGCTTCGAAGCACCCAGAGGGGCGCTGTCGCAAGATGAGCCGTCGCCCCCTTCGCACGAGCAGCCGACGTCGTCCTCCAGGGCGTGGTCGAAGGCACGTGAAGCCTGCCCACCTGTGGCAGACCGCTTGCCCTTCCGGTAGCTCAAGAGATGCTCCCGAAAGGTGCCCGTGATGACTGGAACGCCGAGCGTCGGAGCTGTTCTCGCATGTCGTCATCGAGGTTGACCGCGTCATCAGACCTTCGCCTCCCCCGGACAGCCGACGTCCCGATTGCGCGCTCACCGCCCTACGGTTACGCTTGCGTTGTCAACTAGATGTACTTGCGAGGGACATGAAAAGGCCGAGAGACCCTAAAGGGTCAGGACGACCAGGATATTCAACCAATTTTCGGTGCTCTGCGTTGCAGGGCGCTCACTTGGGGGATTGTCGCGGCAGGACTGCTGACGGCCAACGACCGGGGGCGCTCAGGTGAGTGCACCTCGCGACCGGCGCGGCGGCAGGGCGACGCAGTCGGGGCAGGCAGAGCGCGAGTCTCGGCAGCCTCAGACTGGTCGCAAGCGACGCGGGCGCAAGCGGCTTTTGGAGCGTGACGCCTATCTGTCGGAGCTGCAATTGCTGTTCTCGGCCGACTGGGGACATCCGGTAGGCCCGATCGTCGTAAAAGGCCCGGCCGGCATGGGTAAGACGGCGCTCGTCGGAGCGGCATGTCAATTGGCTGCGGACGCAGGCTGGGTCGTGCTGAAGGCTCGGGGCGATGCCCACAAGGCGCAAGTGCCTTTCTTCATTCTGCGTCGGCTCGTCGACTTCCACGTCCATGAGACCTCCAGCGAACCAACAGACGAAGATCAGCCAGAGGTCGTTGTTGCGAAGCTGGACGCCCTTATCCGGATGCTCTCCACCGCGCGAGGAGTCGTCATCTCGATTGACGATGCCCAGTGGTGCGATGAAGAGTCGAGCGAGTGGCTCTATAACATCGGACCTTGGCCCTTGCCGCAGAGGGTTCGCTTGCTCGTCAGCATGGCGAGCCGGTTGCCGGGGTTGCAGCTTCGTGCCATGGAGCAGATAGCCTCCGAGCGGTCCGCTCGCGTCATGTCCGTCGGTCCACTTTCGCCCGGAGCCATTGGCGTGCTCGCGCGAGAGTACTTTGGGCAAGCTCCTGAAGAGACTTTTGTCCATGCGTGCCAGCAGGCAACCGGTGGCAATCCGTCTCTTCTCTTTGCGCTGTTCCGGGAGTTGCATTCTGAAGGGATTCTCCCAGACCTAAGAGCGGTCGAGAAGATCGAGACCGTGACATCTCCAGCCATCACACTCTCGACCCTGGCAAGGCTCTCCAGGTTGCCTCCAGAGGCGCCGCGTGTGCTCGAAGCTGTGGCGGTCGCTGGCGGTCCGATCGAACTGGACGTGGTCGCGGAGGTTATCGAGGTCGATACCGCGAAGGCCGGCGCGGCGGCTGACGCCCTGGCGGCGATCGATCTGCTGACACGCGATCGCCCGCTCCGTTTCCTGCAACCGCTGGTCGAAAGAACCGTTTATGCAGAGATTCCACCGACCCGTGCTGCCCAGCTCCATCTCAGAACGGCCAGGAGCCTGCAGGCCCGGGGCGCTCCGCTCGAGCAACTCGCCAAGCATTTGGTCGCGTCGGAACCCCATGGCGACGAGTGGGTAGCTAGCGTTCTCGAGGCGGCCGGGAACCTTGCCCTCAGCCAAGGATCTGCGATACAGGCCGTGCGCTACCTGAACCGGGCGCTCTCTGAGCAACCAGTGGCTCGCAGTCGCCCCGACATCCTGCTCGGCTTAGCCCGAGCCGAGGCCTCACTTGGTGCCAGGTCGGCACTGGAGCATCTGCGTCTGGCACTCGATCTAGATGCCGAGCCCAAGGCGGTTGCCCAAGCAGCAATACAAATGACTCGCACGCTCAACGACGTCACGATGAGGACCGAGCTCGGGCCGACCCTCGAAAGAATCGCCGGCATGCTCTCAGACGAAGACGTCGTCGACAAGGTCGATGTTGCGGTCGCCGCTGCACTGTTGGGCAGATCGCCGCTCGCTCCGGTCTCGGCCGCCAGATCCCTGGCGTCGGTCCTTACCTCGCGCCGCTCTCCCCGGACTCGCGCCGAGCGAGAAGGCCTCGCTCTTCTTGCGGTTGTGAACAGCGGCAGCCCGAAGCGAGCCCGCCCGGCGGAAGTCGCTGCGATGATACGGCGCGCTCTACTCGGCGCGGAGCTCGTCAGCGACGGTCCCCTGGCATGCGAACTGTGGGCTCGCGCCCTTCTTGCGCTCGCTCGCGCGGATGAGTTCGAAGAAGCAGACCAGATTGCCCGTAACGCCCAGACCGCAGCACGTTCGCAGAATCTCGAGCTCGCCGATGCCGAGTTCTCTGTGACCCTTGCAATGTCGCTCGCGCTCCAAGGCTCGCTCGTCGAAGCGGAACGGGAGGCCAACTGGGCGCTTTCTGCCGCTGAGGGACAACCGTGGATCAGGCGCTCAGAAGCCCTGGCGTGCCTCGCTGGTCTCTTGTTGGACCAGGGACGATCCGAGGAGGCGGAGGACCTCCTCTCGCGGCTCGGTGACCCCGAACTCCAACCATCGCCGATCGAAGGGCCCCTGCTCCTCGAGCAGCGCGGGCGGCTTCGCTCCCTGCAAGGGCGACGGGCCGACGCCCTCGCCGACTTCTTCAGCGCTGGTCGACGAGCGGACGAGTGCCATATCGACAGCCCAGTTGTGACGATCTGGCGCAGCGAAGCGGCCCTCACTCTGGCAGCTGAGGGCCGCCACGAGGACGCTCAGCGTCTTGCCGAGGAGAACCTTGAACTCGCTCGCGGCCACGGAGCCGCATGGGTAGTGGGCTCAGCCATGCACGTCATGGCTTGTGTCGGCAAGCCGGACGAACGTCTTGCCCTGATCGAGGAGGCAGTTCAGCTTCTCGAGGGCTCACCGGCTCGCCTCCGACTGGCAAGCGCGACGATCGATCTCGGTCGGGCGCTGCGAGAATCTGGTGCTTCCCCCCGCAGAGTTAGAGAGACGCTCCGAAGCGGTGCAGATCTAGCCTTTAGAAGTCGCGCGGCACCACTGATCTTGAGCGCCACAGCCGAGTTACGTCGCAGCGGAGCGCGGCCTCGCCGGCTCGCCCTCTCTGGTGCTGCCGCGCTTACGGCGAGCGAACGCCGCGTCGTCTCGCTCGCGATTGAAGGTCTCAGCAACGCGGAGATCGCGGCAACACTGGTCCTGGCCGAGAAGACCGTCGAGGGGCATCTCAGCCACGCCTTCCGCAAGCTCGGTATTCGATCGAGGCATGAACTCGAAGCAAAAGGTGGCTCGGAACGCACTGAGCACTATCCGATTGGTGAGCTGATGCCTCGACTCGAGCGACTCTCCGATTAGACACGCCGCGTCGTACAGCGCTCATGTCGCACGGCCCGGCTCACCCAGCCGGTGAGGAGCTCGTGACGGCCTGAGCGGCAGTCCTGGAAGACACAAGTTCGAAAGCCAGCCCTGTGGGGGCGCAGACGCCCTTGTCGCGGGAATCCCTGGGGCTTGGACCGTCGTTCGCGCCAAGCTGGCAGGTGTGGTCAGGAATCGCTGACCGGCCGTCATTCAGTGATGCCCTCTTGTCGCTCGGTCTTATCGGGGAAATAACAAGGGTATCGCGAGCTCTATTGCAAGGGTTCGTGAACGAAGCAAACGGGTCGGCGGCCCGAAAGTGTGGGGTTGGGAAGTCGTGATTTCCTACTTATACTGAGTAACTCTTCTCTCACTATGGAAATCACACTTATCACCGAGGGCACGTACCCCTTCCACCACGGTGGAGTCAGCGTATGGTGCGATCAGCTCGTGCGCGACCTCGGCGAATACCGGTTTCGTATTGTCGCGCTCTGCGCCACGGGTTCGGAACTAAGTATCTGGAAAAGCCCCGCCAATGTGGTCGCCGTCGACAAGTTGCCGCTTTGGGCATCAATGCCAGAGCGACAAAAGCGAAAGGTGCAGCGGACGTGCCTACCTGCCTGTGCGCGGTTCCTCTCGAGCCTCGCGATCGAAAGCGGCGGCATAGGTTTCACCGAGTCGCTGCGCGAGCTAGGCGAGCTTGCCCAAGCAGGAGAGCTATCGGGCACGCTGTCCTCGAAGGAGGCGGTGGACCTGCTTCTGGCGGTCGCTCCGGTCTGCAGCGATCGGAGCGGCGAGGCCGGCCCGGGACGTCTGAGCGTGGCCGACGCGGTTGATGTCCTCAGTCTGCTCGAGCACTTCCTGCGCCCGCTGGCGAGTCCACCACCGGAGTCGGAGCTCTGCCACTCTGTGGCGAACGGTCTCGGAGCCCTTCCAGCATTGGCGGCGAAATGGTCGCGGGGAACGCCCTTTTTGCTCACCGAGCACGGCCTCTACCTGCGTGAGCGCTACCTCTCCTACGGACCTGGGACGCTCAGTCAACCGGCGCGAGCAATCGTCCTGCGTTTCTTCAGGCTCCTGGTAGAGACCGCCTACGAAAATGCGGACGTCATCGCTCCTGGAAGCGCGTACAACCGCCTCTGGGAACTGACGAATGGGGCAGAGCCGGCTCGGATCCACCCCGTCCACAACGGGGTCGACCCGGTGTGCTTCCCGGTCGCAACTGGTGAACCAGCTGTCCCGACTCTTTCGTGGATCGGGCGTATCGACCCGTTGAAGGACGTTGAGACTTTGCTTCGCTCGTTCCATCTGGTGCGAAGGGCGGTGCCCACCTGCCGACTCCGGATCTTCGGAAGGGCGCACGAAGGCCAAGAGGACTATCAGCGCCGCTGCGTCAAACTAAGCGCTGAGCTGGGTCTCGATGGCGCGGCGACCTTCGAGGGTCCTGTCGAGTCGCCTCTCGAAGCCTATTACGCCGGACACGTCGTACTGCTCACCAGTATCTCCGAAGGTCTGCCTTACACCGTCGTAGAGGCGATGGCCTCTGGCCGGCCTGTCGTGGCAACCAACGTCGGCGGAGTCGCTGAGGCGGTTGGTGATGCAGGTATCCTCGTGTCGCCGCGGAACCCCTCTGAAACTGCCGCGGCATGCGTGCGTCTGCTGACCGACCCCGCTTTGAGACACGCGCTCGGCGAGGCCGCCAGGAGGCGAGTGATTGAGCGGTTCACCGCGGAGCGCTGTTTCGCCGAGTACCGGAGCTTGTACGCAAGACTGACGATGTCCCGTCGCCAACGCATCCTCCGGCTCCTGGCGCGACCACCCGCTCTCCCTCTCAGCTCGGCAGAGCCTCGGGCCCTGTCCCTTGAATGCGCAGGATCGTCGTGACCGGCCACCGACCACGCCTTGAAACGGCTTCAGTGAGTCCAGCAAGGCCCAGCGATATCCCGTTGCCTGCGGCGTTCGCCGAGATCAGCGACGAGGTACCCCCTCCCCTGCTTGGCGTAGTTGCCGCCGCTATAGACCGACTCGAGATCGCCGCGGCCCTCGAGACATGGGGTCTGAGCAATGCCTTCGTGCGTGAGCGCCTTGGCCAGGCTGACGTATTCAGCCTCGCCGAGCAGCTCTATGACGAGGTGGAGTATCGGACGGTCCCCGTGTCCGACACGCGAGCGAGGCGTCCCGGCCACCCCATGGACCTCGCTCGTGGCCTTGTGTTTGCGGCGCCGACGCTCATGTTCGCCGGTGCCGCTGTCGCCCTGCGGACACGGCTTTCGTGGTGGTCGATGCCACTGGCTTTGATCTGCGGCTGGACGCTGGGCCAGTTCGTATCCTTCGTGGGCTTCTCCCAGCGCGCTGGCGGTAAGGCCACAGGATCAGCGGTCGCTTGGAGCCTGATCGCCGCTGTGATCTGTTGCGCCGGCCTCGGCTTCGCCGCCGATGTGCTGCTTGGTGGCGGGATGGACGCAGTCCTTCTCGCGGTCATCGCCTGCATCTTCATGACGGCCTCCGCTGTCCTCGTCGCACACGACGAGGTGCACCTTGTCGCGCTCATGCTCGTCCCGGGAGCAATCGGGGCACTCGTCTTCATCACACATGAGCCCTTCACCCTGTCGGCGCCTATCGCTGCCCTGCTCGCTGGCACGAGCGTGCTCATCATGCTGGCCGCCGCCTTGCGGCACATACCGGCCCGCTGGTGGCATGTGCCACCGGTCCCCCGCGCGGGTCACGTCGCCGCGTTCCGTTACGCCGTGCACGGCCTTTGTTGCGGATTGTTCGTTGCCCTGTTCGTAGCGCTTGATCCCGCTCAGAGCGGGACGCGTGGCTGGCCGGCGGTGGCCGCCTACCCGATGATCCTTTCCCTGGGCGTGATGGAGTGGCAGCTGCGCTCGCTTCGTTCTGCAGCTCGACAGGCCCTGCTCCGCTCTTACACCGTGGCCCGGTTCACCCGCCTCGCACGAAAGGCGCTCTTTCGCTCCGCTTCGTCCTACCTTGCCGCGCTGATCGTCCTCACCGCTTTGATGCAAGCTCTCGCCTTCGCCCGAAGCGCACGGCCGTCGACGACACTGGTTGTCGACGCGACGTTGCTGGGCACCGCCTTCTTCCTCGCCTTGGTGGTCGCCTCGTGCGGTCGGATGGACCTTGTCCTGCGGTGCTGGCTCGCTGGGTTCACTCTCTACGGGGGTTGGCTGCTCATTGCCTGGGCGACCGGATCGGGCATATCCAGCTCCACCGCCAGACTCGCCTTTTGCTTGGCAACGTCGGTCGCGCTCGTCGGCCTGGCCGCCGCCGCCTCTGTCTCAATCGCCAATCCCAACTGTCACTCTTGAATGTCACATCGGAGGAAGTGATGCCCGAAATTGTCGCAGTGACCGGAGGGGACGGCTTCATTGGATCCCACCTGGTAGAGGCGCTCGTCCGCGCAGGCCATCGCGTGCGGGCGATGGCGCTGTACAACTCCTTAGGTTCCTGGGGCTGGCTCGACGATCTGGCCCCCGACATCCTGGCGTGGGTTGAAGTGCAATTCGGAGACGTGCGCGACCGTGAGTGCGTGCTCGCCCTCATGCGGGAAGCCGACGTCGTCTACAACCTTGCCGCGCTCATTGCGATTCCGTACTCGTATCGGGCGCCTGCCTCCTACCTCGAGACGAACGCCTTCGGCACGTTGAATGTGCTCGAGTCGGCACGGGTCCTCGGTACGCCGCGAATTGTCCACACATCGACGAGTGAGGTGTATGGAACTGCGCGCACCGTGCCGATCGACGAACATCACCCATTACAGGCACAGTCTCCCTACGCGGCATCAAAGGTCGCTGCCGACAAGCTTGCTGAAAGCTATAACCTGAGCTTCGGACTGCCGGTTGTCACCCTTCGGCCCTTCAATACCTATGGCCCGCGACAGTCGGCTCGCGCGGTGATCGCGACGCTGATCTCTCAGGTGGCGGCCGGGTCAAGGTCTCTTCAAGTCGGCTCGCTTGATCCTGTCCGGGACTTCAACTTTGTGGCCGACACGGTCTCCGCCTTTATGGCTGTCGGAACTGCTCCCCACGAACAGGTCGTCGGCCAGGTGCTGAACGCCGGATCGGGCATCGGGATATCGGTGGGCGAGCTCATAACCCTGATCGGCGAGGTGATGGGGGTGGAGCTCGAACCCGTGCTCGACGCGCAACGATTGCGGCCTCCGAACTCAGAAGTGATGCGGCTTATCTGTGACAGCACGATGCTCCAGAAACTCACCGACTGGCAGCCGGCTCACAGCCTAAAAGAGGGCCTCACCCTCACGGCCGCGTGGTTCAGCGACAAGGCGAATCTCCGGAGGTACAAGACCGATGTATACAACATCTAGAATAGCCGAGAGACCCGTCCGGCACGTCGCTACGAGCGCGCCACTGTGCAAGGAGGCGATCATCCTTGCCGGGGGGAAGGGCTTGAGGTTGCGTCCGTACACGACCCTGATCCCCAAGCCGCTCGTGCCCATCGGCGACCGGTACTCGGTGCTCGAGGTCGTGCTGCGACAGCTCTCCGCCCAAGGATTTGCCCGGGCGATCGTCACCATCGGTCACCTCGGTCAGCTGGTGCAGGCCTACGCAGGTGACGGCTCGCAGTGGGGCATCGAGATCGTCTACATGTCCGAGGAGTCCCCGCTTGGAACGATGGGGCCCGTCCTACCTGCGCTCGACATGCTCCCGGAGCATTTCGTCGTGATGAACGCCGACGTGCTTACCAACCTCCGCTACGACGACCTACTCAACGCCCATGTTCTAAGCGGTGCAGCACTCACTGTCGCCGCCCAGCAGCGGGAGCATCGAGTGGAATTCGGGGTCCTCGACGTGACTGACCGGCGGATCACCGGGTTCTCGGAGAAGCCCGTGCTCACCTACCGCGTCAACATGGGCATCTACGCAGTCTCGCGGCAGGCCTTGGAGCGCTACCAAAGCGGGCTTCCTTGGGGCTTCGACGATCTCATCCTGGACCTTCTCCAGCGGGGTGAGCGCGCGGCGACGTACGACTTCGAGGGGTACTGGCTGGACATTGGCCGCCCCGACGACTACGACCAGGCCAACCGGGAATTCGAGCTCCTAAGAGAGGAGTTCCTCCCGAATGGCTGATCAGCGGCTCCGCATCCTCGTTCTTGGCGCAAACGGGTTCCTGGGCGGCCACGTGGCGCGCCTGATTGGGTCTGGTCTCGGCGAGGGCATCTTCGTTGCCCGCCGCCGCCCGCACCCGACGGCGCCCGGCGAATGGGAGGAGTTCGACGTCGTTCAGGAGTCGGAGCGGGCACTTGGGCGACTGCTCGAGCGTCATCGGCCGGATGTGGTGGTCAACTGCGTCGGCGCCGCTACGGGCTCGCCCGGCGAGCTGAAGCGGGTCAACCTGCTCGCCACCTCCAGACTTGTGTCTGCTCTGGCACAGGGCTCGGGAACGCATCTCGTCCAGCTCGGCTCGGCCGCCGAGTACGGGCCCTCCGAAGCCTTGGCGCCAGTGCGCGAGACGACGAGGGCGCGGCCGGCGAGCGACTATGGGGCGACCAAGCTGGCCGCCACCGAGATGGTCGCCGAGGCCGTCGAGAACGGTCACATCAGCGCCACGGTACTCCGGGTGTTCAATCCCATCGGTGCCGGCGCGCCTGGATGGTCGCTTGTCGGCCGCGCCGTGCTGGCACTGGGTGAGGCATCGAGGAGCGGCGCGCCGTCCGTAGTGCTGGGCCGGCTCGACAGCTCTCGCGACTTCATCGATGCCAGAGACGTCGCCCGGGCGGTGCTGGCGGCCTCCCGCCGCGGCAGGTTGGCAGAGGTCCCGGTGATCCTCAACGTCGGCCGTGGGATCCCGGTCTCAGCCCGCTGGATCGTCCGCCGCCTGGCGCGCATAGCCCATTTCGAGGGCGAGATCATCGAGCACGACGAGTCGTCGCGCCGCTCGGACCTAGTCGTCTCGCAGTGGGCTGACACGACTGCCGCTCGCGTCTCACTCGGGTGGGTGCCCCGCTATCTGTTGTCCGAGGCGCTGGTCGAAGCGTGGACGCTAAGGGCCTTACCGTCCCCCGCCGAATTGCACGTCACCCCGCCTGACGCGACTTGCTTCGAGATGCGCTCACCCCCGAAGCGTCTGCAGGTGCCACCCCCACGTCTCGATCTTCAGCCCAAAGGTCCAACAACCAAGTACCACTCCACTGTCTAGAAGTTCAAACCCAAGTTCGGTAACTTCCACTCGAATGGAGCTTTTGTGCGACGTCTGATTTCCCTCCTAAAGCTCGCCTCGGCGTCAGCTTTGGTTGTTGGTGCGAGCGGTCTGGTCGCGCTCGGTGCCGCCTCGGCGGCCACGCCGGCGTCGACATTGGACCTGAACGTGCTGCTCATCGGGACGGGATCATCCGACCCCACAACGGCGGCCTGGCAGGCGGCATTGAGCAACGAGGGTGTGCCCTACACACTGGCGACAGCCACCGGTACCTACGGGTCCGAGACGGTGACGTTGCCGACGTTGTCGTCGGGGAGCACCGGTTACTTCAACGGCGTCGTCATCGCCGACTCCCCGGCTGGGTTCACGGCCGGGCAGCTGACCGCGCTGGACACCTATGAGGCGACGTTCGGAGTGAACCAGATCGACGGCTACACCTACCCGTACTTGGGGGAGACCGAAGTGTCGGGCGGTGCCCTGGACGGCACCACGGCGACGTTGACCGCGGCCGGCCTGGCGGCGCTGTCGGCTCTGGCCGGCCCGATCCCCTTTGCCACCGGCACCTACGGCTACCCCTCCTCGGTGAACGCCGGGGCACCGTTCACGCCCTGGTTGGAGAACACCGCCGGCAACGTGCTGGCCGGCGTGTACCAGCACCCGAGCACCGACCCGCAGGCAAACGTCGCCGAGCTCGAGCTCAACTTCGACTACAACGCGACCCAGCTCCAGTGGCTGCTGCTCGCCCCTGGGCTGATCAACTGGGTGACCCAGGACACCCACCTAGGCCTTTACCGCAACTACGTCGAGATGGACATCGACGACACCTTCACGCCCGACAACGCCTGGAGCACCACTGTCCACGACAACGACTACTCCGACGCCGACTCGCTGCGCATGGACCCCGCCGACGTGGTCACCGCGGCGGACTGGTCCAACCCGACCCAGGAAAAAGACTCGAGCGCCCGCCCAGCTGGTGAGCCGTCGACGCCTTTCCGCTTGGACCAGCTCTTCAACTACGGGGGCACCGTCGAGTACCAGAACGGCGAGCTGGACCTGCCCGGCGAGCCCACCTGCACCGGCACCCTCGATGCCGCCGGCACCTGCGGCCCGGACCCGCTCCTGGCGCAGTTCCAGGCCACAGACCCTGCGACGGGAAAGTCCTACGCGGACGACTTCGGCTGGTTGAGCCACACCTACGACACCCCCTACCTCGATGTCGGCTGCGCGACGCAGGACTACATCGAGGCCCAGCTGAACGAGAACACCAGCGATGTGACAGCGGCACCGGGAGCCACGCCCGGCACCGGTGGCCTCGGCCTGGCCGAGTCGAGCATCGCCGCCGGCGCCACGGACGTCTCGAACCCGTATGGGACCTACAACCCGCAGGTGTTCGTGCCGGGCAACCACTCCGGCTTCGCCGACTTAGAGCCGGGCACCCCGGCCACGGTCGACCCGCCTGACCTCGACGAGGCGGACGCGAGCACGACCGGGGGGACGCTGGCATCGGGCACCTATGAGTACGCGGTGACCGACCAGTTCAACGGGGCGGACTCGACGAGCACCGACCAGTCCCAGGCCTATGTGACCGATGGCCTCCAGGGCGATGTCGCCCCTGTCGTGGTGACGGGGCCGACCGGTTCGGTGAGCCTTATCTGGCAGGCCATCTGCCACGCCGCCAACTACATCATCTACCGGGCGCCGGTGTCCTCCACCGGGACAGTGGGGCCCTGGACCGAGATCGGCACCTACGCCACGCCGGACTCGGCCATCCTGCCCGACAACAGCTCCGGTGACACGAACCCGGCCCAGACGGCCACGGTCTGCTTGGGGTCGACCGGGGAGAGCGCGGAGGGCCCGGACCCCGCCTCCTGCGCCGGCGAGCAGGAGCTCACCTTCACCGACACCGGATCGGACACCGCCACGCCGCCCGCCGGGGTGACCTACTTGGACACATCTATGCCGTCAGGCTGGACGCCTCCGATCGTGGAGGACGCCAACGAGCTGCCCTGGGAGCAGAATCCCTATTTCACCCCCGCCCTCCAGGCGGTCGGGATCACCACGGTGGGGGCCGACGCCTCCAAGGCCTACCCCGACCCGGCCGACGACCAGTTCGGCATCGGCGCCACCTACAGCGGGGCGACCTACGCCGCTGGCCAGCCCTTCGTCGACGGCACCGCCCAGGTGGCGCCCCGGCACCCGATCAACATCTTCTACAACGTCGCCACCAACGCCCAGGAGCTCGACGAGTACAACACGCTTTACAGCTCCGCCGCGCCTGACTCCCAGTGCCATGACACCTCGGTGACCACGTGCTCTTCGAGCCTGTACACCTTCCCCGAGGTCATTGACCAGGGCGTCTCCGGCATGCTCGAGAACATGCTCTCCAACAACCCCGAGGTGAGCTACGTACACCAGACCAACTTGATGGGGACGCCGCCGTATTCGAGCATCCTGCCCCCGGCGAACTACGTGCCGGTGGCCACCGCCCAGTCCGGCACCGACGGTGACGGAACGCTCTACGAGGTGCTCAACCCGCTGATCTCGGAGTACGACAGCTACTTCAACTCCAACACCCCCTACGTGCAGCTGACCCTGGGCGGCATCGGGAATGTCCTGGCCGACCAGACCGCATGGGCCGACGTCCTGTCCGAGACCACTCCAACGGTGACCGCCAGCGAGACCAACGGCGTGGTCACCATCGACAACACCGGCACGGCACTGAACGTCCCCGTCACCGTGTCCACCGGCACGACCGTCGCCGGCTCCTCCCTCCAGTCCTACGGCGGCGAGCTGTCGAACTGGTTGAGCGTGGCCGGGAGCTCCTCGCAGACGCTCACCGAGAACGTGGCCCCGGTCATCGCCAGCGCGGCCTCCGCCACCTCGATCGTGGGCGCCCCGTTCAGCTCCACGGCGACCACAACGGGGGCACCCCTCCCCGCCCTCACCGAGACGGGGGTCTTGCCCGCCGGGATCACCTTCATCGACAACGGCAACGGCACGGCCACGATCGCGGGCACGTCCACGACCGGCAGCGGGGGGAGCTACCCGATAACGATCACCGCCACAAGCACGGCCGGGACGACATCACAGAGCTTCACACTGACCAACGATGAAGCGCCGGCCATTACCAGCGCCACCACAGCCGCTTTCAGCACCGGCGTGGCGGGCACCTACTCAGTGACCACCACGGGCTACCCGGCGCCGTCCCTCGGTGAGAGCGGGGCGCTCCCCGCCGGACTCACTTTCACCGATAACGGCAACGGGACGGCCACCATCGCGGGCACGCCGACGGCCACCGGCAGCTTCCCGGTCACGATCTCGGCCAGCAATGCCTCGGGGAGCACGAGCACGTTGTCGCTCACCATCACGGTGAACGTGTCCGCCGCCCCGGCCATCACGAGCTTGGCCACCGCCTACTTCACCTTGAACCAGACGGGCTCCTTCGCGATCGTAACGACCGGTTCGCCCACATCGGCCATCACCGAGACGGGCACGTTGCCGGCCGGGCTGACCTTCACCGACAACGGCGATGGCACCGCCCTCCTCTCGGGCACGCCGACGGCCACCGGCACGACCGACCTCACGGTCACTGCCAACAACGGGGTCACCCCGAACGCCACCCAGGCCCTCACCGTCGTGGTCGGCCAGGCTCCGGCCATTACCAGCGCCGCCTCGGCGTCTTTCACCCCGGGCATCGCGGGTAGTTTCGCCGTGACCACCACTGGCTACCCGGCGCCGTCCCTCGGTGAGAGCGGGGAGCTCCCCGCCGGACTCGCTTTCACCGATAACGGCAACGGGACGGCCACCATCACGGGCACGCCGACGGCCACAGGCAGCTTCTCGCTCACGATCACCGCTACCAACGGTACGGGCAGCGTCACCCAGAGCCTTGTACTCGGAGTCGGCCAGACAGCGCAGGCGATCACCTTCACCGGCCCCTCGTCGGGATCGGTGGGCACCTCGGCGACGCTGTCGGCGACAGGCGGGGCGTCGGGCAACCCGGTGGTCTTCTCAATCGACAGCACGAGCGGGACCGGGGTCTGCAACGTGTCCGGCACCAACGGCACGACGCTGAACTACACCGCCGCGGGCAGCTGTGTCATCGACGCCAACCAGGCGGGCAATACCAGCTACGCCGCCGCAACACAGGTTCAATGGTCGATCACGGTGGTCCAGCTCCCGGCCTTTACCAGTGTGCCCACCGATACCGTCCAGGACCCCTCAGCCTTCACCTTCTCGGTGACCGCCACGGGTACGCCTACGCCCGCCATAGCGCTGGCGTCCGGCTCCTCGCTGCCTGCGGGAGTCACCCTCGCCGACAACGGCAATGGCACGGCCACCTTGGCTGGAACCTCGTCGGTGGCTGCCGGTGTCTACAACTTCACCATCTCGGCCACCAACTCGGCAGGCAGCACTACACAGGCGTTCACGCTGACGGTGACGTCGGTGCCGGAGTTCACCTCTTTGACGTCGACGACGTTTACGGTGGGCCAACCGGCGTCGTTCACGGTGACTGCCACCGGTACGCCCACCCCGACGCTGTCCGAGTCCGGGACTCTGCCGGCGGGGGTGACCTTTACGGCCGGCACCGGGACCGGGACCGCCACGCTGGCGGGCACGTTGAGCTCGGCCGGTGAGGGGACGTTCCCTCTGATTCTCACCGCCACCAGCACGGCGGGCACAACAACCCAGCCATTTACCCTGACGGTGATCAGCGGGTCACAGGTGATCACCAGCGCGGCATCGACCACGTTCACCGCCGGCACGGCGGGGACGTTCACGGTCACGGCCACGGGCACGCCCACCCCGACGCTGTCGGAGTCGGGAGCGCTGCCCTCCGGGGTGACCTTCAAGGCCGGCACCGCGGGCACGGCGACCCTGAGCGGTACCCCGGCAGCCACGGCCAAGGGCATCTACCCGATCACCCTGACCGCCACCAACACGGCGGGGAGGACCAGCCAGGCGTTCACCCTGACGGTGGACCAGGTCCCGAGCTTCAGCAGTGCGGCGGCTGTCACCGAGACGGCGGGAACGGCGTTCAGCTTCACGGTAAGCACTACGGGCTACCCGACGCCGACGCTCAGCAGCGGGAGCTTGCCTGCCGGAGTGAGATTCTCCGACAACGGCAACGGGACCGGGACGCTGTCGGGCACTACGGCGGTCACGGCTGGGACCTACACCTTGACGGTCACGGCGGTGAACCCCGCCAGCACCAGCCAGACAATCACCCTGACGGTCAAGGCGGACGGGACTAAGGAGGCGGTGCCGTCCTTCACCAGCGCCACCACTGCCACGGCTACGGCAGGGACGGCGTTCAGCTTCACGGTCACAACGGCGGCCGCCACGACCTATTCCACGAACGTGACTCACAGCGGGACCCTCCCGGGCGGGGTCAGCTTCTCCAACAAAGGCAACGGGACTGCCACCCTCAGCGGCACGCCGACTGCGGCCAGCGGAGGCACCTACACGATCACGTTCACGGCAAAGAACACCGCAGGGACCACGACCCAGTCGTTCGTCCTGACCGTCAACGCCAAGCCGACCATCACGTCGGCGGCCAGCGCCACCGCCACCGTTGGCTCGACGTTCAGCTTCACCGTCAAGACCACCGGTTACCCGGCAGCAGCGTTCTCCGAGACGGGCGCCCTGCCTGCCGGGCTCAGCTTCAACAACAACGGGAACGGGACCGCCGCGTTCTCCGGTACCCCCAACGCCGGTAGCGGCGGGGTCTATACGATCACCATCTCGGCCACCAACTCCGTGGGGACCGCCACGCAGACCTTCGCCCTGACGGTCCGCCAACCCCCGGTGATCACCAGCGCCTCGACGGCGACGGCGACCCACGGGACGGCCTTTACCTTTACGTTCACAAGCACCGGCTATCCGTTGCCGACCATCACCCATACTGGCACCGTGCGGGGACTGACCTTCACCAACAACGGCAACGGGACGGCGACCTTGTCAGGGACCCCGACCACCGCCGATACCTACACGATCACCATCACCGCCACCAACAACAGCGGTACGGCCAAACAGACCTTCACCTTGACGGTGAAATGAGCGGCCTGGATCACCATCCCCACGCGGAAGGGTCCCGGCATGGCGCCGGGACCCTTCCGAAGGGTAGGGCAGTGACGAGACATGAATAACGACTAAGCCCATGACTCCGAGAGCACGAGGGTAGTACTGGAGCAACAACGAGGAGATAGCTATGAGGCAGAAACTGCACGCGAGCCCGCGCGTTCAAACGAGGCGGAGACTGCACGCGCGCACCCACGTGCTCTTGAGGCGGCTATTTGCTGCCTTCGTGCTTTGCGCGGCCACGGCTGGTGTGGCCTTCGGAATCAATCCCGCCGGGGCAGGCTCACCTGCGGTCACAGCTTGTGCAGGTACGTCCTGTTGGGTGCCACAGTCCGACGACGTCTGGCAATGGGATCTGGATGGCCAGGCAATCGTCGACACCATGCCCTGTTATCCGAGCGACGGGTCGGTCATCACCGACTGCCCGCTGGATAACGGGACGGAGCCGAACTGGATCGACTTCGACCCGCTCAATTCGCAGCAGGGCGACTGCGCGGCTGGGCAGGCTGGAGCGTCGTGTGACGAAACGCTGGCGACTCAGGCGGTCGCCGACTACCACGCGCTCGGCATGCACGTCGTTTGCTACGTGGACGTCGGTTCGGCGGAGGACTGGCGGCTAGATGTGGGTGACGGCAACTTCGACGTGCTCGACGCCGCCCTTGAGGCCGACGGCCTGACGCCCTCGGACCTGCTGGGCAACTCCGACGGATGGCCAGGCGAACTTTATTTGAACACTAATCCGACCGGGCCCGCTTACTCGTTCCTGCAGAACATGATGACGGCACGCTTCGAGCTCGCCCGGCAAGCCGGGTGCGACGCGATCGAGCCAGACGTCCTGGACGTCTCCGAGAACTCCGACACAGGTGTCACCGAAACGGCGGCTCAGGGCGACGAGTATGCCGAATGGGTTGCCGATGCAATCCACTCGCTCGGCATGTCCGTGGCGCAGAAGGGCTTCGAGGACCAGTCCGGCGTGCTCGAGCCTTACTTCGACTTCGTCATCGAAGAGCAGTGCTACCAGTATCAGGACTGTCAGGACCTCCAGCCCTACGTCACTGCAGGCAAGGCCGTGTTCGACGTCGAATACCCGAGTGGGACCATCTCCTCGGCCGCCTGCCCGACGGCGAACCTGGTCCCCGGCGTCAATGTGATGCTGAAGGATCTCAGCGTCGATCCGAGCCCGAGAATCGTTTGCCAGACACCCGCCTACGCGGGAGGGACGACGACGACCACACCGCCACCGCCGACGACCACACCGCCACCGCCGACGACCACACCGCCACCTACCACGACCACGGCGCCACCGACTACGACCACGGCGCCACCGACCACGACCACGGCGCCATCGACT
>Ga0187864_10002145_pt1 | contig 17471 bp, 14 predicted proteins | sample June2016WEW_11_4_FD_132985 | JGI IMG/M metagenome (GOLD analysis project Ga0187864, IMG submission 132985) | Peatland microbial communities from SPRUCE experiment site at the Marcell Experimental Forest, Minnesota, USA - June2016WEW_11_40 | ecosystem: Environmental > Terrestrial > Soil >...
CAGGTTCAGCTTCTCTGCTTCGTGCACGCTGGTTGTCAATCCTCAGCATGCCACTCGCTCCAGGCTCATCTTGTGTTGGAAACTGCCTCCTCCTTCAGGCTCATCTTGTATTGGAAAAGACTGCCATTTGACAACCGGGACAACCATGCTCACAATAGCGGGCAAGTTAGGAATTAGGGCATTGGCATAGGTCCACCAGTTCGATATCCCTCAGGCTGAATGTCCACGGGCAATCCTCATGGCGAAAATCCTCTGTGTCGATGACGAGCCGCACATTGTCACGCTAAAGTGTGCCATTCTCCAGGCCGCCGGACACCAAGTGACCCCCGCCACCTCCGCCCACGAAGCCATTGAGAAGCTGAAACTCAACCGCTACGACGCCGTGGTCACGGATTGGCGACTGGGCGACTCCAACGGTCGCGCCATCGTGCAGGCCGCCAAAATGAATTCCACCATGCCGGTGGTGGTGGTGTCGGCTTATGTAGCCGAGGCCTTCCAGGCTGCTGAACCGCTGGCTGACCTGTACCTGGAAAAGCCGGTCAACCCTGAGGAACTGGTCACGATCGTCAACGAGCTGCTGAAGACCAGCGAACTCACGCAATGAATGCTGTTTGAGTTCAGCACGTTCCCAGTTGCGCGATCCTATTCTCCCCGGGCAGCACGGGGCGGGCGCGGAGCAGGCAGTATTCTCCCGGCGTGCGAAAACCACAAGGGTGAAATTGGGAGGCCTTCAGTGGATGGAGGATGACTCAGACGGGACGGTGCGACGCTCGCTAACACTTTGCGACAGCCGGGGACGCGCCGGCACCACCGCCACCGAGGCCGTCGCCTGCGCCAGAATCCGGTGGTGAACTACAAACAGCGCCAATTCCAATCGGTCGGAGACCCCAATTTTGTCGAAGATGTTGCGCAAAGCGTTCTTGATCATCTGTTCGCTGGTGTAGAGCTGCAAGGCGATTTCGCGGTTCTTGTATCCCTGCACCACCGCGGCAGTAATCCGCAGTTCTCTGTCGGTGAGGCGGTCTCGCACCCGTGCGCCGACCAGGTCCTCGCTGACATCCGCATCTGCCGGGTTGGGACTTTGCAGAAACGACTGGCCCCGTGAGAGCCGCCGCACCGCTTCGATGGCGACGTTGCCGCAGGCCGAACGGTAGATGACGCCCTGCACTCCCATGCGCATGAAGTCCGATGCGCGCTCGGCGTTTTCCGCCAATATGAGCACTGCGATGCGATGCTCCGCAGCAATCTCTTGAATCTCGGGTAGTGAAGGCAGAAAACTGGTTGAGAGAATCAGGACATGCGAGCGCAGCTTGGGCAGCGAGTTCAGCAACTGCTCGGGTGACTGCGGCTGACCAACAATACGAATGTCTTCCTCCACCGCCAATACCTTGGCTATCCCGGCGCGAAAGATTGCTTGATGGTCAGCGATGATGACGTTGATCATAGTTGCTTAGAACGCGTTGCGATTCCGCTCTGCTTTTCCAGGGGGCCCGAATTCAACTTCGAGAGCGACTTACTGCGCCTCTCCGGAACGGAGGCGAGCTTGAATTTTGGTTTATACCACGAATGTAACAGCCAAAGATAGGTTTTTAGTCACCTGTAATCAATAGTTGAACTACCCGAAAGTTGTAGGTTGGCCCTAAAGAGGACCGCGGGCATAGCTCTCATAGCTTTGACTATCCCCGGAACTATTCAGTAAACCCTGGGCGGCTGGCGAGTCGCCGCTGCTGGCTTGTATGATCGAAGTCAGGTGGCTACAACCTTTACATCTTCTCGTGTCGAAACCCGGCCTAATTGGGCTGAAGTTTCTCTTCCCGCCTTGCGTCACAATTTCCGGGTATTGCAAAGGCATGTGGGCCCCGATGTCGCCATCTGCGCGGTGGTGAAGTGCGACGCCTACGGACATGGCGCGCAGGAGTGTGCGCTGGCGCTCGAGCAGGAAGGCGCAAAGTGGTTCGGAGTGACCTCTACCGACGAGGGAGTCATCTTGCGCGACACCGGCATCACGGGACGTGTGTTGGTGATGTGCGGCGTCTATCGGGGAGAGGAAGAAGACGCCTTGCGCCATTCGCTTACGCCTGCGGTGTTCCGTTTGCAAGATGCGGAGGCGCTGGCCCAGGCGGCCACTCGTCAGCGGCCCACTTCGCGGATTGCGATCCATCTGAAGATCGATACCGGCATGGCGCGTCTGGGACTTCCTCTGGCTGATCTGGAGTCGTTCGCCGAGGGCATCCAGCGCCTGCCGCAGATCGAGTTGGAAGGCGTATTCAGCCATCTTGCCTCGTCGGAGGTGCTCGATGACGAGGCCACTCAGCGGCAAATCGAGCGCTTCAACGCTGCGCTGCAGACGCTCGCGGCATACGGTCTGCGTCCCCGGTTGCGCCATCTCGCCAATACCAGCGCGGCCATCGAGCGTCCCGATAGCTGGCACAATTTTGTGCGGCCCGGCCTGGCGCTCTACGGATACGAGCAGCAACCGTGCTACCGCGATGGTTCGCCGGCGACAGCGCCTCCATTGCCGCTGCGGCCGGTATTAGCCTGGAAGACGCACGTCATCGCGGTTCGTGACGTCCCCGCCGGTCAGGCGCTGGGATACAACGGCGCCTATAAAACGACGGCGCCGGCACGCATCGCCACGGTTTCCGTCGGTTATGGTGACGGACTTTCGCGCAGGCTCTTCGGCAACGGTGAAGTACTGCTGCGCGGGCAGCGCGCGCCCATACGCGGGCGCATCTCGATGGACCTGACCTTGGTGGATGTCACTCACATTGCGGGCGCCGCAATTGGCGACGAGGTAACACTCATCGGCCGCAGCGGCGCGCAGGAGATCACGGCGCGCGACCTGGCGCGCTGGGAGGGCACCGTGGTCTACGAGACGTTGTGCAATCTCACCAAACGCGTGCCTCGACGGTACGTGGAGTAACGCCTGACCTCACGCCAGCCTGTAAAAGCTCAGCGATGCATCGCCCTGATCGAGTCGCCGCGAACGCACCAGCGCGCCGAAGCGTTCCCCGGGGTCAAACTTCTTTTCGTGCTCAGCAATGACAAGGCTTGCCGGCTGCAGCAGCCGCGATTGCGACAAATAACCGAGCGTGCGCTCGTAGCTGCCGCGCATGCGATAAGGCGGATCGAGAAAGCAGTAGTCGCAGACCACGCCCGTACTCTCCAAAAGTGGCAGCGCTTGCGCGACCTCGCGCTCGTGCAATTCAAATGCATCGGGCATGGCAAGCGGATCCAGATTTTCCCGCAGCAGGCGCGCATGTTTTTTCACGGGTTCCACAAAATACACCTGACGCGCCCCGCGACTCAGCGCCTCGATCCCAACCGCCCCCGTCCCGGCGTACAGATCGAGCCATACGCTGCCCTGCAGATTGCCTGCGGCGGCCAGCACATCGAATAGGGTCTCCCGCAGCCGGTCGCTGGTGGGCCGCAGATCGAGACCCGGCAGCGAACGCAGGCGGCGGCTCCGAAACTGTCCGGCGATGATGCGCATCTCTTAGAGTGTATAGAATGAAATTGGAGGCTGACGCGGAACCATGAGAAGTTGGTCAATTCCCGCAGGGCGATTGTTCGGAGTGGACATCCGCATCCACCTCACCTTTGTGTTTCTGCTGGCGTTTGTGTGGTTCACCCAATCGGTGACCATGGGCGCCGCGGGCGCAATGCGCGGTCTGGCGCTGGTTGGGATCATCTTCGGCTGCGTTGTACTGCATGAACTGGGACACGCAGTCGTGGCCAACCACAACGGTGTGGCCGTGCGATCCATCATCCTGCTTCCCATCGGTGGAGTCACCCTGATGGAAGACGTGGGACAGCACAATGCCGACTCCGCTCGCGATATCCGCATTTCCGCCGCTGGTCCCGTAGTCAACCTGGTGATCGCCGCAATCTCCGGTGCATTCATCCTGGCGTTTCTGCCGCAAGTGCACCTGTGGGCGCAGCCCTTCGTTCACGCCAATAATCTGCCGCGCAGTTTGTTCTGGGGAAATGTGTTCCTGGGCGGCTTCAATCTGCTGCCTGCCTATCCCATGGATGGCGGACGCATACTGCGAGCGCTTCTTGCTGAACGCATGGATTATGTACGCGCTACCCGCCGCGCCGTTGCCATCGGGCAAGCGTTCGCCATGCTTTTGATCTTTCTCGGAGTATGGAACACCTGGTTGATGGTGATTGGCTTCTTCCTCTTCGTTGGGGCGCAACTGGAAGATCGCTCGGTCGTCTTTCAGTCGGTGCTGGAGAGCGTGCGCATGGAAGATGTCATGCTGACCGGCTTCTCCACGCTCTCGCCGGCCGATACCCTGGAGGACGCGCTGCAGAAAGCGGTACACACTTTGCAAGACGACTTTCCGGTCGTCCGCGGCAGCGACATGATCGGGGTCATCAGCAAGCAGCGCATCGTTCAGGCGTTACGCGTCGGCGGCAACGGATACGTGCAGACGGCGATGGTGCGCGCCTTCGAAATTGCGCAAGGCAGTGACTCGCTGGCGTCGGCCTTCCGCAAGCTCGGCGGCCGCGGACTCAGCATGATTCCCGTGGTCGATCAGCAACGGCTGGTCGGCATCGTCACCATGCAAAACCTGATGCACAGCATGACCCTGCTGGCGGAGACCCGAAGGTCAAAAAAGCAGCAGGAAGCAGGTTAGCTGGGTGGGAGCCCCCGCATTCGTGCGGGGGAAGGAACGTTAAGCTCTCTTCAGTATTTCCTCAATACTCCAATCACTCTGCCCTGCACTTGCACCACAGCGGCGGGAACCATGATGGGCGGCATGGCGGCGTTGGAAGGTTGCAGGCGAATTTTGTTGCCCTCAACGTAGATTCGTTTCAAGGTGGCATCGCTGCCATTCACCAGGGCGACCACGATCTCGCCATCGCGGGCGACGTTGGTCTTCTCCACCAGAACATAGTCGCCATCCACGATGTGCTCGTCCTGCATGCTCTCTCCCTTCACCTGTAGCACATACACGTCTTTGGAGCGGGTGAAGTCGGCCAGCGAAATGGACTCGGGGTTCTCCATCGCCTCCAGCGGACGGCCAGCGGCGATGCGTCCCATCAGCGGCAGACTCATACCGCTCTCCGCCGCCGCTGCCGCAGCCACCGCCAGCGACTGCTTCATGCGTCCCCGCGGTTTCAGCAGATCGATAGAGCGGCTGCGATTGTAGTCGCGGCGCAACAATCCCTTCTGCTCCAGGTTGGTGATGTGCTTGTGCACGGTCGCCAGCGAGCTGAGGCCGAGTCCCTCGGCGATCTCCTCGAACGATGGCGAATAGCCGTGCCGGTCCACGAATGCGGAGATAAAGTCGTACACCTGTTTCTGACGGCGTGTGAGAGCCATGGCTGGGCGCGCACCTCCGCTTATATTGTTAGCGAATAAAAGGCGAATGTCAACGAGAGTTTGGCCACAGCGTTATTCAGTTGGTTTCTTCCGGGGACGACTTTCAGAACGGATTGCCACAGGAAGGGTGGCGCGATGTTCAGCATCCCAAGAATTTGCGTTACGCAGGATTCGCAATCCAATGCGTTGGATCGCTTGGAGCGTTCCTTTTCTGCAGAAAACACGGCTTGTCAGTTCAATCGCGCTCGCGCATTTGCAGGCCCGCTACTTTAGGCGGCGGCGGTGCTTCCTGATGCTGCTTCTGCCAGTCCGCTTCGCTGAGGGCTTGAATGGGTTCCAGTTTCTTCTGTTCCAGCGCGCTGTTGAGGGAGGGCAGTTGGTCCACGAGCTGCTTCTGGACCTTCTTGATAACGTCCTCCAGCTCGCGGCCCAATACTTCAGTGCGATCAACCTGCGCAGCGGTCGGCGGCCCGTTGTAGCCATTCACGTCGCCATAAACCGTGGTCAGGAATTCGCGCAGCCGTTCCTCGCCGGTGATGGCGCCGCCTTCCTTGGTAGCTACAATCTCCGAACGGATCTTGTCCGCTGAAGCGGCAAGCTGGGTGAGACGCTTGCGCAAGGGATCGTTTGCCGGCAGTGTGCCGGCCCGTTGGCTGGCGGCATCGCGAATTGCGATGATCGAATCGACCGCCCAGCTCATGTGAGCCAGCATGTTGTAGAGCTTCATGGTCAGATCAAATTGGGCCTGGCGCTCCGCCATCGTGTACTTGGTACGCGGATCTTCGACGACCTTCAGCTCGGTGGTGTACACCTCATCGCCTTTGGTCATTTTCACGGTGTAGGTGCCCGGCACGACAAGCGGTCCTTGTAGCGCGCCAAATGCTGCGGACGCCGCCGGAGGAATGGTCGGGGATTTCAGCCGCATCGACCAGGTGGCGCGGTTCAGACCACGATGCTTGCTGCCGCTGATGGTATCGAGCAACTTGCCCTGCTGGTCGAAGACTTCGATCTTCATGTCGCCGTAAATGTGACGGCTTCGCTGGTAGTAAGTGATGAGCGCGTCCGTCGGACGGCTGGGACCGATGAAGGTCTCGTCGCCCTCCGGCCACCCGGCATTGGCGTCGATGTACTGCGTAGCCGGCCTGCTGGTGATGAACGCCGCGGTTTTCGGCATCAGGTCGGGAGTCAAAGCACGCAAGGGCGAAATGTCGTCGATGATCCAGATGCCGCGGCCGTGGGTAGCCAGCACCAGATCGGACTCGCGCGGCTGCACGACGATGTCGCGCACCGCAACCGCCGGGAAGTCGCTACCTTTGTACTGCGCCCACTTGTTGCCACCATCGACCGAGATCCACAGGCCGAATTCAGTGCCCAGAAACAGGATGTTCCGGCTGACCGTATCTTCCGTGATGACGTGAGCGTAGCCGCGCACGCCGTTGTCCTGCGCTGGCAAAGACGTCCAGCTCTTGCCGTAGTCGGTGGTCTTGTAAACGTACGGCTGCATGTCGCCGAAGGTATGACGATCAAAGGTCACGTAAGCGGTACCTTCGTCGAAGCGGCTGGCCGCGACCGTGGATACCCACGAGTATTTCGCCACGCCGACGTTGCCAACAACGTTCGTCCAGGTCTTTCCGCCATTGCGCGTGATCTGCAAGTTTCCGTCGTCGGTGCCAACCCAGATGATGTTCCCATTCTTGGGCGACTCGCTGATGGAGTAGATCGTAGTGTGCATTTCGGCGGCAGAGTTATCCACGGTGACGCCGCCGGACTCTTCCTGCTTCTGCTTCTCGGGATCGTTGGTGGTCAGGTCAGCCGAGATGCGCTCCCAGGATTGTCCGTGATCGCGCGAACGGAACAGGAACTGCGCGCCCATGTAGATCGTTCCCTTTTCGTTGGGACTCATGGCGATGGGGGTGTTCCAGTTGAAGCGCAGTTTCTTCTCGCCATATTCGGGATAGGGCGTGATGACGCGGGTTTCATGAGAGTAGCGATTCACCCGGCCTATGGCGCCGCCCTGCAATTCCGCATAGATGTAAGCCGGGTCGGCGGGGTCCTCAAACATCCAGAAGCCGTCACCGTTGTACATGTTTTCCCAGCGTGAGTTGCTGACGCCACCGGGATAGGACGAATCGCCCACCCACGCGCTGTTGTCCTGCAAGCCGCCATAGACGTGATACGGGTCCGCATTGTCCACGCTGACGTGATAGAACTGCGAGACCGGCAGATTCATCTGGTGCTTCCATCGCGTGCCGCCGTCCTCACTGCGCCACAAGCCACCGTCATCGCCCGAATACACGATGTTGGTATTCACAGGATCGATCCAAACCGTGTGAAAGTCGCCATGCGCTGCGCTGGAAACCGGACTGAAGCTGCGACCGCCATTCACGCTGAGCAACAGCATGAGATCAGGCTTGAAAATCTTGTTCTCATCCTTGGGATCGACGATGAGGTTGGCAAAGTAAAACGGGCGCCACACCATGAACTGGCTGGCATCCATCTTGGCCCACGTCTTGCCGCCGTCGTCGGAGCGGAAGAGTGCGCTGTTTGCCGATTCGATCATGGCATAGACGACCTGCGGCTTGGCTGGCGCCACCGCCAGCGCGATGCGGCCGTAAGGTTTCGCGGGAAGGCCCTGGCTATTGGCGTCGGTAAGTTCCGTCCAGTGCTCGCCCCCGTCGCTGGACTTGTAGAGGCCGCTGCCCGGACCGCCGGAGCGGAAGGTCCAACCCTGGCGGCGAAAATCCCACATCGAGGCGAAGATCGTATTCGGTTCCAGCGGGCTCATGGACAACATACCGCAGCCGGTCGAAGCGTTGCTGCCCGCTAATACTTTACGCCACGTTTTTCCGCCATCACTGGTCTTGTAAACGCCGCGCTCGGTATTGTCATTCCAAAGATGGCCGGTGGCACACGCGTAAACGGTGTTGGAATCCTTCGGGTCCACCAGGATGCGGGCGATGTGCTCGGAATCTTTCAGCCCGACATTGGTCCAGTTCTCGCCGCCGTCCGTCGATTTGTAAATGCCGTCGCCCACCGAGACGCTGTTCCGAGTCCAAGCCTCACCGGTGCCCACCCACACGATGCGCGGATTGGAGGGGTCGATGGTGACGGCCCCGATCGACTGCACGTCAGGCTTGTCGAACACCGACTTGAAGGTGGTGCCGCCGTTGATCGACTTCCACACGCCGCCGCTGGCCGAGGCAGCAAAGACCGTCAGCCGGCCTTTGTCGTAGATCGCATCCACAGCGGCGATGCGCCCACTCATCCTGGCGGAGCCAATATTGCGGGCAGACAAGCCGGAGATGGTCGAGGAATCGAACTTGACGGGTGTTTGTGCCACCGCCGTGATCGCGCACAACGACAAAAATGCGCCCGGCAAAGACAGAACTCGTACGGTTTTGTTAACCCAGGAAGCAGCAATCATTTCGCTCAAATCCTCTTATTCGAAGATCGTGTAGCCCAATAGCAGGTGATATCTACCTGTATCGTCATTTCTTCGGGACCGGCATCTTGAACTGCGCATCGTTGATGGGAACGTTGACTTCAATGTTTTCTACGGTGATAACTACGTGCTGGCTGGGATCGTTCTTCGCGCCCACCTCAATGGAGTAAGGATAGTAAACGCCCGCCACCTGTTTGTAGGATCCCAGGAGCTCGTCGCTTTCATGCACCGAACCGCGGATGAACTGCTGCTTTTCCCGCTTGATTTCCAGATAGGTGTCGGGATCGAGGTAGTAATAAATGATGTCCGCGTTTTTCAGGGTGACCTTGAGTTCGTAAACGTCGTCCCCATCAACCGTGTCGTGGCCGAGATACTCAACTTTGTTGCCCTTGGCCTGGTAATCGACCAGCGGTCCATCGATGTCGGACTCTTCCACCAAGTCGCGCGTATCGTCTTCGCCCATTAACTCCGGGTCCTTGCGGCCGCCGAAGGGTTGAATCTGCCAACCAGTCGCGGCATCGTAAGCCTGGACCTGGGTCATGCCTTGGAGGGTGACGCCTTGGCGCAGCAAATTGCCGCGCTTTTTTTCCACCTCGATCCCGGCGTAAAAGCCGGCAACGTAAATCTTGCCGGTCATGCGGATGGTATTTACCGCCTTGATTTTTTCCAGGCCGCCATGGGCTTGAATATTCTTGGCGACCAGTTCCTCGGCGGTCTGGGCTGAAGCCAGGGCGGTGAGACAAAGAATTCCGAGCGCCACCTTCAGGGCTACGCGCATGTAGTTCGCTCCTCTTTTAACGCAACTAAACTGCTGACTCTCGCGGGGGCCGGTATGCCCATTCGACGTGCCGCAGGGAGTTTCGTGAGTTTCGGCATGGACCGGCCGGTTCCAGTTGCAGCGCCGCTTCGGCCCTCCATTGTAATGCAATTGGCTGGCGGTGAACCTTCAGTCGCGGCAGACGATGACCGGCTACCAGACCACACAGCGCTCAGCGGCCGGACGCACCATGGCAGAATCCGGCTTGCAGGAAAATGCGCTGGCGAACGGCGGAAAGTTGGACAGCGGACCAATCACGCGAAACTTGGCCACCGGGTGGGGGTCACCCTGCACCATGAGCCGCTGCGTTTCCGGCCTGGTCGCGTCTCCGCGGAACTGTCCCCACGCGATGAAGAACTGCTGATCGGGCGTGAAGCGGTCAATGAGTTCTAGTCGCAACCGATGGTGCTCAGCGGGCTCGAGAAGATTGCACCTTCCGCACGGCTGGCACCTTCCGCACGGCTGCCGGTTGACAGTCTGCTCTGAACGAGGCCAGTGACTGCATCCGCTGCCCTACCGCCGCCTGGATGAAGCACACCTCCCGGCTGAGCATGTCCGTGGCTTGCTGGCAGAGTACGGGTTGTTCCCGCATTAGACGAAGGAATTCCTCGCGTGTTACGCGTAGAACTACAGAGTTGGTGACAGCGATGGCCGTAAGGCTGTATGGACTTCCGGCGAATGTTGCTGGCAAGCCCAGCACCGACCCCGGCGGAAATACTCGATCCAATCGAGGCAAGCCCTCGACTCGAAGACATACTTTTCCCTTGCGTACCAGGAATACGCCGAGGTTTTCATCGCTGGTCTCGAACAGGACATCTCCGGCTGGAATTTGTTGCGCTTGACCGAGCCCTTCCAGAGAACTCTTCAATTCCGGCGACGCATTGAGGATGTTAGAACCGTTACCCACATGCTTCATTGTGTTCTTATGCCAGAGTTCGGCTCGAAGACGCGGTGATTAGCATCACACATCGCTGTGAAGTAGAACCGGTGGTTCGCGGTCGCGAGACCACCCGTGCGGGCAAAAAACACAGCCTGCGGATCTTTTCCCCCGCCAAATACGGGCAGTTGAGGGGGCGGTTGGCTGGGCGCCGATGCGACAAAGCTGGCAATTCCGACAAAAAAAGGTCGCGCCGTTAGGCATCGGGCGGAACAGGGGGTCTGGTTCGCCCGACAACGAAGACGGCGCGACCATCGAGTGAGTACAACGCCCTTATCGTAGTTTCAGGGCGCGCAAAATGCAGGGACCAAGGTCACGCTTCAACGTGCGATATTAACCAAGCGAGTGTGTTCTGCGTCGCTGGGCGATGTGCGCTCGCAACTCCGCTCCAAGGGAAGTTGGCCCGCGATCAGGCGCGGCCCAGATGGGTTATGCAGTACCACCTGCAATGCCCCTTGCTGTTTTGAGCAGCAAAAAAGGCCGCGGGACATGCCGCGGCCCTAGGGTTGGAGAGTTTAGCTCAGCGGCGTTTGCGGCCCTTCTTGGCGGCTTTCTTTTTCGCTCCGCCCGAAGACTTCTTGGCGGCTTTCTTGGCGGACTTCTTGGCCGGTTTCTTCGCGGCTTTCTTGGCTGACTTCTTCGCCGCCTTCTTGGCAGCCTTCTTGGCCGGCTTCTTGGCGGCTTTCTTCACCGCCTTTTTCGCTGCCTTCTTGGCAGCCTTCTTCACCGCCTTTTTCGCTGCCTTCTTAGGCGCTTTCTTGGCGGACTTCTTGGGAGCGCTCTCCCGCGGCTGACCCGCGACTGGCGCCCGTGATTCCGTGGTGATTTCCGGCTCCGCTTCCTCCACGTCAACCTCTTCCACTACTACGGAAACGGATTCCGGTTCCTCTTCTTCTTCCTCTTCCTCTTCGTATTCCTCGTCTTCGAGGGAATCGCCGTAGGAGCCGTCTCCGTAATCATCCATTTCGTCGTCTCGACCGTAGAGCGTCTCATCGAAAAAAGTCATGTGTCCTCCTGATTTTGCTCGACTCCGCAGAACTAAACGGAGGCAGCTCGTAAGGCTTAATTCAGATTTATACCAGAAAAAATACTGCCGCAATAGGCCCGCGATTATAGCACGGCAGGACCCCCGATCCGGTCATGATCGCGCCGCCCCAAAAAATCGTAACGGGCTTGTTGTAACAGAACATCCGCGCAAAGGGAAGAGAGCAAATTGGAAAATGATGGCGAATGGCAAAGGAGAAACACAACGGCCACTGCCTACTTGCGAATGACCAGCACCTCGCCGGCGCGCAGATTGGCGGCCAGCTTGGGGTTATCGCGCTTCAGAGCGGCCACGGAGGTGTGATTCGATTCGGCGATGCTGCTCAGGGTCTCGCCTTTCTGAACTTTGTGGTACTTGGCAGCCGCAGGGCTCGACGGCGTGGATGCGGACTTGCCTGTCTTGGCGGCTTTGACCGGAACGCTACCCCTATCCGATGACGCCTCTTCTGAACTGCCGCCAGCCAGCGGCTTGTAGATAAGCAGCATTCGTCCTGGAACCACCGCCGTTCCCCGTAGATGGTTCCATTTCCGTAACTTATCGACCGGAACCTCGAAATCGTCGGCGATGGAATACAGGGTGTCTCCCTTGCGCACTTTGTAATGCGTAGCGTGGCGCGAATAGGACGCAGTTTCGGTGTTCGAGCGCCCTGGAGCAACCGGAATGATGAGCTTCGAGCCTACCTTGACCTCGTCGGCAGTTAAGCCATTGGCTTCCGCGATCGACGAGGACGACGTGTAATATTTGTGGGCGATCGATGCCAGGGTATCCCCATATTCGACATGGTGATAGCGCCACCACGTCCGCATGTCAGGCGGTATCGCGGTCATGGCATTCTCGTATTTTTCGCGCGACCCGACTGGGAGATTGAGCGCAAAGCTCTGGTCCTTGGGAGTGGTCATCCGCAGCAGGCTGGGGTTCAACTCCTGGAGGTAGTTCACCGACGTATCCACGCACTCGGCTACCAGACGCAAGTCCACGGGGTAGTCGATGGTCACCTGGTCCATCTGCGGCGCCGGGTCAGGTGCGACGCGCTGCAGCCCATACTGCTCCGGATTCTTGGCCATGATGGTCTCGGCCAGGATGATGGGCACGTAGTTGCGGGTCTCCTGGGGCAGCACGCCGCGCCGGTATAGCTCCCAGAAATCGGCATAGCCGGTGCGTTCCACGGCGTGCTGCACCGTGCTGGCGCCTGAGTTGTAGGCCGCCATGGCCAGATACCAGTCGCCAAACTGCTTGTAGAGGTCCTTTAGATGGCGGGCCGCGGCACGGGTCGCCTTTTCTGGATCCTGGCGGTCATCCACCCACCAGTTCCGTTCCAGGCCGTACAGCGCGCCCGAGCCAGCCATGAACTGCCACATGCCTCGCGCGCCCGCCCGCGAAAGCGCCAGCGGCTGAAATCCCGACTCCGCTTGCGCCAGGTAGATCAGGTCCTGGGGAACGCCCTCCTCCTTGAAAATCCGCGCGACCATCTCGCGGTAACGGCCTGAGCGGGCCCACGCGTGCTCCAGCGTAGCCCGCCCTCTGGGGCTGGAGAAGTAATTGATAAACATCGCCACCTGGTCGTTGAGCACCAGCGGCAAGTCAGACTTGGTGGTCTTGATCTCGGCCTCGGCTGTTGCCTTGATGTTGGGATCGACGGGAAAGGTGATGTCGTTGGCTTCGTCGATGGGCGCTGGTTCGGAGCGCGGTTCGGTGAAGCCGTCGCCCTGCTTCAGCGCCGCCATTTCAAGCTCGTGTACGGCCTCGACGATCTTGTCGAATTCGCGTTCCAGCCGTTCATCGTTGCGGATGTCGAGATTGCTGGACAGCAGGGTGTTGAACGCCTGATCAAAGTTCTGTTTGGCAGCCTCCAGATGGTCCGCTCGATAGTTGGCCTGTCCGGCTGCGTATTGCTTTTCCGCCTGCGCGATCAGCGCCTCGGCCGGATCGGGCTTCGGATTATTCACCTGTGGCTGGATTTTGGACTTAGGATCAGCCGGTGGGTCGACGGGACCGGCGATCTCGGGAGCTTTGGCTTGAGCGGGGATGGAAGTGGCGGCCGGTTTGGGGTGATCGGTCTCGCATCCGGTGCCGAACACCAGGCCTGCCAGGAGGGCCACCGAAACCACGCCGCGAAAATTTCTCATTCCTTCGAAACAGCCCTCTCTCACCGCCGTCAGCGGGTGATTGCGATGTTACTACTCGCTGAAATTCAGGGTCAACGGACGCCGAAACTTGGATCGTGTCTTGCGCGGTTTGTATTTGATCCCAAAGTCGTCAGACTTCCCCGTCGAAGCCCGATCCCTTTCGAGGCGCGTCCGCTTTCCAGCGATAGTACACCTGCCCATCGTTCATGCTGGTGGTGACCTCGCCGCGCTCCGCCAGACGCTTCAAAATGGTGTGGATCGAAGCCAGCGGATTGGTGTAGGCACTCAAATTGAATCCAGCCTTTGCCAGCATCTCCCGGACGGCGATCGCAGTGGCGGCTTGTCCCCGATTCGCCCGGAGAACCTTGCGCACCGAATCGGTAAAGCCAGGAGGGTCGGCCACCAACTGCTCCAACTGCAGAAGCTGGTCCGCCTTTTCCTCGTCGGGGAGAAAATTCGCATTGGCAATGATGAGCTCGGAGACCCGTTCGATCTCCAGGTTAAGTTTTTCGCGCTTCGCCACCAGTTTGCGCAGCCGTGAACTGCCCAACAGGATGGCCACACGGTATCGTTTGAATCGATCTCTCATAGCAATTTCCTAACTGAGAGAAATTTATCATGTCTAAACAAAATATCAATACAAAAGATAATCGGATTGTGGAAAATATTTGAGAGTGGCCGTTGCCAACGCTTAAAGAGGATTGTTGACTGAACGGGGGGATGGCGATACTGCGGTGGCCGCGGTTTGGCTCAGGCGCGGGACAATGCCTGTTTCAAATCAGAGATCAAGTCGCCGCCGTCCTCGATTCCCACAGAAAGCCGGATGGTTGACGGCGACACCCCAAGCAAGCGCAGTCGCTTGGCGCCCAGTCCGACGTGCGACGACAGCACGGGATACGACACCGTGGATTCTACCCCTCCCAGGCTAGCCGCCAGATACCAGAGCTGCAAGCGGTCAATGAAGCGCTCGGCGGCGCGTTCGCCGCCGCGAATGTCGAACGACACCATCATCCCGAAGTCTTTCATCTGGCGGCGCGCCAACTGATGCGCCTCGTGACTTTCCAGGCCGGGATAGTACACGCGCGCGACTTTGGGATGGGCTTCGAGCGCCTCGGCAATTTGCGCGGCATTGCGGCAGGCGCGCTCCACTCGCACGTGCAGCGTCTTCAGCCCCCGCAGCAGCAGGTAGGCGCAGCCCGGATCGAGGCATCCGCCGGTGAGGATCATCGTCTGGCGCGCGGCCTCCATCCACTGCTTCGAACCGGCCAGCACACCGGCGGTGAGATCGCTGTGACCGCCCAGATACTTGGTCGCCGAATGGATGACGATGTCGGCCCCCAACTCCAGCGGCTTTTGCAGCACCGGCGTGGCGAAGGTGTTGTCGGCCACCACGCAAGCCTTGTGCTTGCGGCCCACTTCGGCCAGCGTGGCCAGATCGACGCAGCGCACCGTCGGATTGGTGGGCGTCTCCAGAAAGAGCATTCGCGTCTTGCGGCTGAAGTAGCGATCAGCATTCCCGATGTCGTGATACGGGATGAAGCGCGTCTTGATGCCGCAGCGCGGCAGCACCTGCTCGAACAACTTCAGCGTTCCGCCATAGATGTCGAGCATGGAGACGATCTCGTCGCCCGCCTGGCAGGTGATCAGGGCCGCAACCAGTTGCGCGGCCATGCCGCTGGAGGTGGCGACTGCGGCTTCGGCTCCTTCCAGCGCGGCAATCTTCTCTTCGGCGGCCGCGACCGTGGGGTTGCCATAGCGCGAATAAAGATACAAGTCGCGATCGCCCTCGGCGTAGCGGCGCAGCGCTTTGACATCGGGAAGAACGAAGACCGCGGTTTGCGCGATAGGCGTGGTCAAGGGCGCCGCTTGGCCGTGCCGCTCTTCGCCGGAATGCACACAGCGCGTGGCGTCGGCACTGGCTTTCCTGTTCATCCGCTATCCTTTCGAAAGTATTTCTCCAGCTCGGGAAATTCGATTGTAATTGAGACGCAAGGTGAGCAGATGGAATGGTTGCCCGTGATGCAACCGCAATCGGCAGCTGGTGCGAAGAACATTTCCTACAAGCCGGCTTCTCATTACTAATCGAAAGGAAAGGGGTGGTTCGCGAGCGGCCCGCGCCTGTCCCTACGGCCGCCTCAACTCACGCAAAGCCCTGTTGTCGTCAACTGAGAGCCAACATTCCGGATAGCCCTTGGCACGGGAGCCATCAGATCTGACGGGCACGCGTTGCGCGTGTTACTCCGTTGCCAATCGTGTGTTGCGCGTCTCTGGCATGAAGAAATAGAGAATAGCCAACGCTGCCGACGCCACCCCTGCGAGAAATAGAAAGCCAGTGCGATAGCCTGCGTGGTGAACGATGCTGCCGGCGATGACCTGACTGAGAGCCGCGCCGATGCCAACCGCAGCGCTGATGGCTCCCAGCGTGAGATTGAATCGGCCGGTGCCGCGCGTCAGATCGGCGATCACGAGCACGGACACAACGCCGAAGATCCCCGCCCCGACGCCGTCCATAACCTGGATGGCCACGAGCAATGCCGTATTGGCCGTGAGGGTGTAAAGAACACCGCGAATCGGAAGTGCGGCGAACGCGATCAGCAGAAGGGGCTTTCGACCCCACGTTCCGGCCTTGCGTCCCGACCAGGACGCGATCAGCGTGATGACAAACTGGGTCGTTACCACGCACGCCGACATAAAGAGCATGGAACTGCGCCCCTGACCCTTTGCCAGCAACTCGCCGAGCAGGGGCAGCATCGCCGCATTCGCAAAATGGAACATCACGGCGCAGACCAGGAAGAGGACCAGCGGGCGATCCCGGAATAGCACCCGGACGCTTTCCGCTTTGCCGGCTTTCTCGCCGTCATTTGCGCCCCGCGCGACCTCGTAGTCAATCTCGTCCGGCCTGATCAGAAGCAGGACGAAAATCGTGGGGACCGCGAGGGCCACGACGAAGAAGAAGATGCTCCGGTTGGAAACGAGGTAGCCGAGGAGGCCCATCGACAGGGCGGCAGTCACGTTCCCTGCCGAGTTGAATGTCTGATTGCGACCCTGGCGGGTGTCGAATGCGGCACGTCCGACGATCCCGAGCGACATCGCGCAGATGGCTGGGATGAAGACGCTGGATGTGCCGCCAATCAAGACCTGGGCGGCCAGGACGGGCCAGAACGACGGAAACAGTGCGATCAGGAGCGCTCCCGCAGCCAGCGCGGCCACGGCCACACCGACCAGCGCTCGCTTCGATCGGAGGAAGTCAACCAGCGCGCCGGCCGGCGTCTGCGTGAGAATTCCTGCGATCCCGCCGACCGTGAGCGCGAGCCCGACGCGCTCTTCGTTCCACCAGTAGCCGGCGAAATAAATCGCGACGAACGGCCCCACCCCCGTCTGCACGTCGGCGAGCAGGAAATTGAGCCAATCGAGGCCGCGCAGCGTCCCCCGCGAAGGGGACGTTTTGCTCTCGATGGAGGGGCTAGGCTCGCGCGCGCTCTTCATTGAGGGAACTCACATGTTGGAAGAAGGCGCGGATCCGCCCGCCATCCAGGAACTGCTCGGTCACGAGCGGCTTTCTACTATCCAGCGCTACGCCTAACTCACCACAAGACCGGTGCTGGAAGTTTACGACAGGACCCATCCCCGGGCGCGCTGGTAGCGTTTTACTAGTACTTAGTTGCATTGAAAAGCGGTCTATGCCATGATGGGGCATGAGCAAATACCCCACTGCCCTCACATTGACGACAGAAGACCGCTCCACGCTGGAGAGCTGGGTTCGTGCGGGTAA
>Ga0187864_10002146_pt1 | contig 17459 bp, 31 predicted proteins | sample June2016WEW_11_4_FD_132985 | JGI IMG/M metagenome (GOLD analysis project Ga0187864, IMG submission 132985) | Peatland microbial communities from SPRUCE experiment site at the Marcell Experimental Forest, Minnesota, USA - June2016WEW_11_40 | ecosystem: Environmental > Terrestrial > Soil >...
CCTGGCGCTTGACCGGCAGCCCACGCGGCGAAGACGATCTCGTGCGATCCCGCACCAATTCAAAAACCGACGATGCACTGCAACTCATTTGCGAAGCGAAGACTTGGTGAGAAATCCGGGTTAAACGGCTGTGGACCGGCTGAGCCCAGTTATCTCCACCGCACCGAAGGGCACCGCAACACCTCGATCTCGTCGGACACGCGAGCCGACTGGTCCGAGGCATTTGCGCTGGTCCCCGGCCTGCAAGTCGCCTACGTGTGGCACGCCTCGAAATTCACCCGCGAGGTGCTGGACGGCCTGCTGCGGATTGGCTTTGTGCATCATCAGCAGATCATCTGGAACAAGGGGCGGACGGTGCTCACCAGGACCCACTACTGGTTTCAGCATGAGCCTTGCTGGTACGTCCGCAAGATCAACGCGCCGTGGTATGGGAGGGCTGGAGAGAACTCCACGGTCTGGGATTCGCCGTCGCCGAAATTCATCATGGGCGGGTCGGACGAGGATAAGTTCGATCACCCCACGCAGAAGCCGGTGGAGTTGATGCGGCGGCCGATCATGAACCATACCAAGCAGCGGGAATCGGTGTACGATCCGTTTCTGGGCAGCGGGACGACGTTGGTGGCCGCGGAGTTGACGGGCCGCGTGTGCTGCGGTCTGGAGCTGGATCCCAAGTACGTGGACGTGATTATCGGACGGTGGCAGAAGGTGACCGGCCAAGAGGCGAAGCTGGATGGCACCGGCGCCACGTTCAAGGAGGTGCAATCCGAGCGTGGGCAACCGCCGGACAAGCGACCGAAGAAGGCAGTACCGAGAAAGCCTTCGAAGCGAAGGACGGGCGTCCAGTGAAGTCAACGAGAATGAGAAGTATCGCGAGGCGGATTACAGAGCTGGAAGAGGCCCTGTCGCCGCAATCCGAGACAGAAGACGGGCGTGGTCGGCGCGGGCGGAGGTCTCGTTCGCTACTTACTCACCGGCTTGAAATCCGACACGGATACATCCGCCGCCTGCCGCCAGACTACCAGGGCGAACGCCATGTAGAAATTGTGAAGCGCCTCCCGGATCAGAATGGCGAGGAGTGGTTCGAGTTCGAAGAGGTGCCCGGACCCCCTCCAATCGAACCACCAGAGGAACCCCGATTTCCTGAATGCCTGGAAGTGGTTCATCGCCTGAATGTGATTTACAGGGGACCGGACTGCGACCTAGACTGAACCTGAGGCCGAGTCCCAGCTCATGCAAGTGCGGCTCGCCGCAGGTTTCTCTCGTTGCAGTGCGGGAGTTGCTGCAGAACAGGATCTGGTCCTGAAGGTCCGGTCCTCTTACCGTGCTTCGTTTAACGGTCTCCGTGGTATACTGACCGTGTGATACGATCCTTCCGCGGCAAGGAAACCGAAAAACTCTTTCACCGCCAGCAGAGCCGCAGATTCGCCAACATCGGGACCGTGGCACGGCGGAAGCTGCGCATGCTGGATGACGCCGGGAAGCTGGAGGACATGGCGGCAGTTCCGGGAAACCGGCTTGAGGCCTTGGGCGGCGAAAGAAGGGGTCAACATAGTATCCGGATCAACGATCAATGGCGACTCTGCTTCGTCTGGCACGCAGGCGCGGCAGAAAGCGTCGAGATCGTCGATTATCATTAGCGAGGTGAATACGAGAATGGCTGGCAAAATGGTTACCAAGAATCGGCTTCCGCCGATTCATCCCGGAGAGATCCTTCGCGAAGAGTTCCTGTCTCCTCTTGGCATGTCGGCGAATGAGTTGGCTTTGGCTCTGCGGGTACCGGCAACGCGCATCAACGACATCGTGAATGAGAGGCGCGGCATCACGGCTGACACCGCCCTTCGTTTGTCACGTTACTTCGGCACTACGCCCAAGTTCTGGATGAACATGCAGGCATCCTGGGAGTTGGAGGTGGCGGAGGATCAACTGGGCTATTCGGTGAAGCGCGAGGTGCTGCCCAGGACCGCGTGAATGCCCTGCCCGATCTCGGTGCAAGGCTTCCAGCCGATTGAGGTATTGAAGAAGAACTCCTGTAGCCGCTAAGCTGCCTGATGGACGGGCTCGTGATGCAACCGCATCAGTTGCTCGGCCCTCAATGCTACCATGGCGTAGGTTTTGCCGTTGTCATCGGAGAACTCAACTTCGTAGGTGCCCGGAGCCCAGCTCTCGACAACCGTGCCGACCTGGCCGCGGACCAAGCCCTCCTCGGGCAGATCCTCGACCAGCGCAACCACGGAGAGCATCTCAATTCCGCTCATAACGAACCTTCCTCTTATAGTACATACTCTTCGAGCTTCCGAATATCCACAATGGCACGCTCGCCATTAGGCAGTTTCATAAATCATCCATCGTAACCGTGCATGGCTGCCGACACAAGTCGATTGCAGTCGGAGTGTGCGGATTCGGCGTGGGCTGGGTGCCGCAACTAACGCCGGCACCGGCTAATCCCCAGGCCGCTTCAGAAACTTGGACGGAGAGTTGTTTGCCGAGTGCGCGGAAAGCGGCTTCCAACTGGTCGAGCCGGGAAGCGTGTCGGAGATCGAGCAGCCGATCTACTTGGGGCATGTGGCAGTTCAGCCGGCGGGCCGGTTCGGCTTTGTTCACCCTGGCGATTCGCATTGCGATGTAGGACCAGCTTGGCTTCCGTCAAGAGCCCCGGAGGAGCTTTGGTATAGGTTCGCGATTCTTTCAGGCCGCGTGGCGCGGGCGCACTTCGGACCGGATTTTCGCATCCCACTCGTCGCGCGCGGTTTCGAGATCATACTGGGCCTGCATGTTGATCCAATAGTCTGGCGTCGTGTTGAAGTAGCGAGCCAGACGCAAGGCGGTCTCTCCGGTGATTCCACGCTGGCCGGCGACGATAGCGGAAATCCGGTTGGCCGGCACATGGAGCGCCTGGGCCAAACGGTTCATGCTAATCCCCAGATCGTCCAGCGTTTCTTTGAGGATTTCTCCGGGGTGAATGGGTGGCAACTTGCGGGCCATGGCGGTTCTCCTAGCGGTAGTGCTTGGTGATTTCGACATCATGGGGGCCGTCCTCTTTCCAGGTAAAGCAGACTCGGTATTGATCGTTGATCCGTATGCTGTGCTGCCCTGCGTGATCTCCGTGAAGGGCTTCCAGCCGATTGCCGGGAGGCACAAGAAGATCCGTCAGGGCTCGTGCATTGTTCAGGGCAAACAAGCGCCGCCGCGCCACCGATGCGATATTCGCGAATTCCTTGACGGTCTCCCGGCTGAACAACCGCTCTGTTTTCGTACAGGAGAACGTCCGGATCACGTATTGAGAATACTCCGCATTGACGTTGTACGTCAAGCGTAACTTAGCGCCCAGCCGAGCCCTGCCGGGCAGAACCGATACATCAGCCTGGCAGCGGCTTCATTTAGTGGCCCTCTTCTTAGGCGGACGCCCGAGCGGCAACTCCCCAGGCTTGCTGTTCCAGTAGGGAGTCTTGCACTTGGCACAACGCACGGGCCTGCCGGGCGTGCGCCGGACCCATTCATGCCCGCAACGGAGGCACCGGCAAATCATGCTCTTTGGGATCGCCATTTGTCTCTCATGATAGCACACTTTTACCTTGGCTGTCGGCATCTCTTATGCGAGAAGACTTATATGAGATCCCGCTCAGCCAGTGCCACCTGCCCGAACTGCAACACCCTCTTTGAACGCCTAGCCGTCGAGTACGACGAAGAAGGCGGATGCGTAGCGCTGAAAGTCACCCCCTGCACGGCGTGCAGACGGCTCCTCTGTTCCGCGTGCGACTGCTCCGAGTGCGACGGATGCGGCAACGTGTTCTGCGCCGACTGCCTGCAACTGGTCGAGGACGGCACCGGCAGCCCACTGCACTGCTGCCAAGTCTGCGTGCAGGAGGGGGCGGAAGCGCTGCCGCGGCCACCCCAGCCGGTGGCGTGCGGAGCGACCCAAACGACGGCCCAAGATGACCCCTTGTATCCGGGCCTGGAGCAGCCGGTGTGCTGCGAAACGCTGCCGGCAGTGGCTTAGTCGTCGAGGCCGAAATTGCATGTTTCCGGCGACAGCCACGCTGCTGGAACAGGAATGAGTCAAGAAGAAAGGAGAAAGACCGTGAAAGAAGTCGTGAAGTTTCCGATCGATACCCCAGTGGAAGTCACCCTGCAATTCGAGGAAGGCAAACGCGTCGAGGGCCGCTACGGCGATCAGGTGATGTATTCACTCGCCGACAGCCGGGTCATGTACGTGCCCCTCTACGTCGAGCAACGGTTCCAGGAGTTGGCCATTGGAGCCGGCGAGGCCTTGTTGCTCTGCAAGAAGGTAGTGAAGGAAGGCAGCCGGAACAGGACCGAGTGGAGCGTCAAACGAGCTCCCCAGCCACCGCTTGCGTCGGCAAGTGGAACCTCTGCTGCGGATTCCTTCGTGGCTGACGCAACACTCGATCTACAGCCAGTCGGGCCCACAGGCGACGAAGAAACTGTAGCGAGCAGCGGGGAAGGAACCTCAGACGAGCACCACAGCGTAGCGCTCGTTCGGGTGGAAGGCAACCACACACGGGAGGAGGAGCAGCCGAGCGCGAACTCGACTGCTCCCATGGCGCAGGAATTAGCTGTTCAGAGCAATAGCCAGCACCAACGACAGGATAGCGCAGAATGCCCCGGTACCGAAATCGTGCTCGCCTCCGCGCATCCGGTCGCGACCAAAGACAGCGTGTTCCTGCCGGCGATGAGCCTGGAGGTCGCCCTGGCGCGCCGCGCGGCCATCGTCGAGTTCACCCGCCGCATCATGGTCAGAGACCAGGACTTCGGCGAAATCCCCGGCACCAACAAGCCCACCCTACTCAAGCCGGGAGCCGAGAAGCTGTGCAACTTCTTCGGCCTGGAGCCGGAATTCACGCCCGTAATAGAAGACATCGACTGGACCGGCGCGCAGCACGGCGGCGAAGTCTTCTGCTATGCGCGTTACCGCTGCCGGCTGCTGCGGGAAGGACGGGTGGTCGGAGTGGGCGAAGGTTCCTGCAATTCCTGGGAAGCCAAATATCGCTATCGCTGGGTGGAGCAGGTCCCCGAGCACATCGATCGCTCCCGCCTCCCCAAGCGCGGAGTGCGCCGCACTTTGTGCGAGTTCGATTTTGCGATCAAGCGCGCCGAAACCACCGGACAGTATGGCAAACCGGCCGAGCACTGGCAGAGGTTTCGCGATGCCATTCACACTGGGACCGCGCGATCGGTGGAGAAATTCACCCGGCGTGGAAAGTCGGTCGCTTGGGAAATCGATGTGGACACGGCGCTCTACCGCATCCCTAATCCGGATGTGGCGGATGCAGTAAATACCGTCCAGAAAATGGCGCAGAAGCGCGCCCTGGTGGCCGCCACCCTGATCGCGACAAGTGCGTCGGAGTTCTTCACCCAGGACCTGGAGGATGCCGATGCCGGGCGGAGCGTCGAAACCGCTTCGCATCCGTCTGGTGCGCGGGAGGGCCAGAAGCGTGTCGGCGACCGCAAGCTGGAGCAGCTTCAGCCGAAACCGGCCGCCTCAGCGGAGCCCGATGGGAAGCCATGGAAGAACTTCGGCGAGATGCGGCGGGCGTTCGAGCAAGTCCGCGAGCAGGTGGGAGAGACCCGGTATCTGGACGAGCTGCAACTGGCCGGTGTCCAGAACCCGGGTCAGTTCCAATCGGCCAGCAAGGCGCTGGCTTGCTACAAGCGTCTGGCGCTCATCGCCGCGCAACCGGAGGTGGCGTGATGGCTGCCCTGGCCGTTGTTCCTTCACCCGCCGTTACGGCCGCGCCGCTGTATCTGATCGAGGATCAACTGGCGGCCCTGATCGAAACCGCCGAACTGGTTTCGCCGGAGCAGGAGCAGGAGTTCCGCGCCGAGTTCCAGACCGCGCTGACCGCAGCCGTCGAGAAACGAGACCATGTCGGCCATTTCCTGGCGCACCTGGAGCAACAGATCGACTTTGCCCGGTTCGAGATCGACCGGCTCCGGCAACGCAAAGCTACTTGCGAGCGCGCTCTGGCACGGCTGGCGAACTACGTGATCGAGACCATCGAGAACCTCGGAACCGATAGCAAGGGCAGGTACCGAAAGCTGGAGGGGAAGACCACCACCTTCAGCCTGCGTGCGTGTCCGCCATCGGTGGAGGTTACCGACGAGTTAGCCATCCCTGCGGAACATAAGACGCTCACGTTGAGGCTGCCGGCAGTGACGTGGGAGCAGTTACTGGATGGGCTCGCCGTCGAGCAGCGTATTTCGATTCTCGGACAGGTAAAGAGTCCCGAAATCTCCGTAGATAAGCGCTCGGTTAAGGCGGCGATCGACGGCGGCGCGGACATTCCTGGGGCGAACCTGGCCACCGGGCGTCACTCGTTGCGGAGGAGCTGAGGATGAAACCAGTCCGCAATCCGGGATACCTGCGATGGATCCGCAGCCTGCCGTGTGTGGTATGCCGCACGACTTATGCGGTCGAGGGGGCCCACACCGGGCCGCACGGCCTTGGGTAGAAGTCATCCGATCTTTCCGGCATTCCTCTGGTCGGAAGGGATTACCGTACGGGGGACGATTCCTATCACAGGCTGGGACCTCGCAGGTTCGCCGAGGTGCATCAGTTGGATATCCGGGCAATCGTGGCTCGTCTCAGCGAGAAACCATTCATCCGGGCGGAATCAGGCGCCTTCGTGGGCCGGTTCGGCGATCAGGAGTATGAACTCGGACCCACGCAGGCCGGCTTGGCTCGGGCGATTCGGAGGATGAGCCAACTGCGGCGTGAGATGGAAACTGAAGTGGCCTGAGGCCGTGGACGGGAAAGGAGCGGCCGGCGCGGCGGGTGGATAACCCCACGGGTAGTCCAGCCACGCACGCTTGAATCAGATCTGTGATTGAAGCCAGCCGCGCAGGAGGGAATTACGCGCGGCTCTCACTAGGATGGCGATGATTGTGCGGATAGGTGAAGCCAGCAGAACGTTTCAACCCGGCATCAAACTCCGATTGAGGGGCGGTCAGCGTGGGCTGTGGTTGTCGTAAAATAGAACAGGGAGAATCCCGAATGCCGAAGGACTACGTCGAGCAGCGCGAAGGCGGCTACTACATTGCCGGCAGCCGTGTCTCGATCGAGTCGATCGTTTACGCATTCCTTCGTGGCGAATCGGCTGAAGCGATCGCGGAGTCGTTCCCGGCGCTGACTTTGGAGCAGGTCTATGGTGCCCTGGCGTTCTACTTGGCGCAGCGAAGCAGGATCGACGCATATCTCGAGGCCGGAAAGCCGGAGTTTGAGCGGTTGCGATCAGAGGCCCGGCGGACCCATCCAGAACTCTATGCCAAGATCGTGACGGCGCGCGACATTTCGACACGCCCCCGCGGATGAAACCGCGTTTCCAAGCTGACGCTGACCTGAACCGAAAGATCGTGGCGGGCCTACGGCGTCGCGAGCCGACCATCGACTTCCAAGACGCATACGCAGGAGATGTGATTGGGAGGCCTGACCCGGATGTGTTGGCGCGGGCCGCCGGTGACGGGCGCGTGCTTGTATCACATGACCGTCGCACGATGTTGAAGCACTTTGCGCACTTCATTGAGCATCAAACCAGTCCGGGCCTGATAATTGTCTCGCAGGATTTGGATGTCGGCCAGGCGATCGAAGATCTACTGCTAATCTGGGCGGCCACCGAGGGCGCCGAGTGGGAAAATGTAGCGTTCTTCGTGCCCTTGTGAAACGCTGGACTGCATCGCGGGAGAGAACGCATCTCCCAACGTCGCACCGGAGCCTTGCGCGCCAGTCTCAGTGTCTCAGGGGAGCGATCAGGACGATGTTTCTTCCGCCAGGTCCCTATCCAAACACGCCTCCGGCCCGGCAGGTCCCACTATGAGGTTGTGAATGGAATGAGGCCGCGCAGAACGGCTCACAAACCACTTGACGTCAAGAGAGACACCCGCGGGCTGTAAGCACAGACATACCTTCGGCCGCGGTAGCTCGGGCGATTCGCAGGATGAGTCAACTCCGGCGTGAGATGGAAACTGAAGTGGCCTGAGCCTGCGATCTGCCGCGGCCAGCAACACCACCGGCAATTGACAGAGTGGGGCCCGCTGGAATATCAAGGGCCGTTGTAGGAAAATGAGAAGGGGAAGCTTGTGGTTACGCTGGACACGCTGCGGCGGGAAAAGAAAGCCGAGATTATCCGATTGGCGGAGATGAGCGGCTGTCGCAATGTGCGTGTGTTCGGGTCGGTAGCGACGGGCGAGAACCGGCCGGATAGCGATGTGGATTTTCTGGTGGACCTGGAATCAGGACGAACGATCTTTGACCTCGCGAGGTTTCTGGGCGATCTCAGGGATCTGCTAGGGACCGACATCGACGTGGTCGAAAGCCGCTCGATTCATCCTTACATCCGCGACCGAGTCCTGGGCGAAGCGATAGGACTCTGACACTTCTTGTGGCAAACTGGACTAGTTGGGTAGGTCGAGAATCCATATCGAAACCTTCAAGCCGCCCTGTGCCGACGACCGAGTGTTAAGCGAGGTTGTCCGGCGGCTGTCCGAGGTCTATCACCCTGTCCGGATTTACCTGTTCGGTTCGGCCGCACGCGGGGATGCTGGCCCAGACAGCGATTATGACCTGATGGTCATTCTCCCCGATGAAGCACCGCAGCATCTCCGGCGGGGGAACCTCGGATACCGAGCTCTTCGTGGAACCGGAGTAGCTGCGGACGTGCAGGTTTGGCCGCAGGGCGCTTTCAATAGACAGTTGCATCTGAAGGCATCATTTCCATCCACCATCGTTCGGGAAGGGAAGCTGCTGTATGGAGCCTGACCCGGTCCTTGTTTCGAACACTAGGGAATGGCTTTTGCGCGCCCAGGAGGACTTGGACAATGCACAGCACGATCTGTTGGCAACTCCTCCCTTTGTGAGGGACGCTCTGTTTCAGTGTCAGCAAGTAGCGGAGAAGGCGATGAAGGGTGGAAAACGTCACGCCCTTGACGGAGCATGCAGCAAGATTCCGATATCCTGGCGCGCCTTGGGAGCCGACCTTGCAGGAAGCGCAGGAGTCTATCGAGCTTGGGCGGACATTCCTCCACACCATTCTCAAAAGGCTGCCACCTCCCATTACCAACTTCGATGATCGTCCCAAAGGCGGTGCTCCAGCCACGCACGCTTGAATCAGATCTGTGATTGAAGCCAGCCGCGCAGGAGGGCATTGCGCGCGTGGTTCAGAGATTGCGGAAAAAGAATCCGGCGCTGTTCACACCGGTGATGGCGCGGTAAGGCGTCGGTTATCACTTTTCCCAGGTTGTGGTCTGCGAGGCCCTGTATTACACTTACCAGTAGGAGTATTACCATGCAGGTCACTAGCAAGGGCCAGGTCACCATCCCTCAGGAGATTCGTAACCGGCTAGGTCTGTTGCCGCACACCAAGGTCGCGTTTGAGTTGGCCGGAAATCACGCCCGAATCCGCAAGGCTGGGGGCGAGGCTGGAGAAAGCGCAAGAGGACGTCTGGCGCTCGATGCTCTCCGCGGCACTGCGGACGTCCGGATGAGCACGGACGAGATCATGGTACTGACGCGTGGCGGGTCCGCTCCTCGAAAGCGCCGCAGGTGACGCCCGCCATAACCAGTTTGCAGGCGCGCCTGAGCGCGTGCCGTGGCGTGCTCGTGGACAGCAACGTCCTGCTTGATGTCGCCACGAACGATCCGACCTGGAGCGACTGGTCAGGGAGGGCGCTTGCGGAGTCTGCTGAGCACACGACGCTCATCATCAATCCGATCATTTACGCCGAGGTATCGATTGGCTACACCACAATCGAAGCTCTGGATGCCGCCCTGCCCACCACTCTGTACCAGCGCGAACCCCTGCCCTGGGAAGCCGGCTTCCTGGCCGGGAAGTGCTTCCTGCTGTACCGCAGCCGCGGCGGCGTGCGGAACTCGCCTCTCCCGGATTTCTACATCGGTGCACACGCCGCCATCGGCCGCCTTGCCCTGCTCACGCGCGATGCTGCACGCTATCGGACCTACTTTCCGAAAATCGAGATCCTCGCTCCCACGAAACGCCGGATGTGATGCGAAGGCATCGACCTGGTGCCAGGACACACCTCCGGCCCGGCAGGTCACAACATTGAGGTTGTCAGGGGAGTGAGGCCGTGCAGAAGCGCATTATTCACGGCTCAAAACCACTTGACGTCAAGAGAAATACTTCCAGGCTGCAAACACAGACATACGTCCGCCTCCGGGGCGGCTCGGGCGATTCAAAGGATGAGCCAACTCCGGCGTGAGATGGAAACTGAAGTGGCCTGAGGCTGTGGGCGGGAAAGAAGAGGCCGGCGCGACGGGCTGGATAACCCACGGGTAGTCCAGCCACGCACGCCTGAATCAGATGGTGATGGGAAACAGCCGCGCGGGAGGGAATTACGCGCGGCTGGGCGATCACGAGTATGAGCTCGGGGCCGGTCTCCTCGAAGATCGGCACCCTCTCTCCTAATGCGCTGGACACGTTCCTTCTGGACGCCATCGCCCACGGACGCCAGGTGGCGCGAGATGCCGGCCGTTCAATTCAACCGCTGAACTCACGAGTTAGATGAACAGGTCGATGGGAACCCGGAAGAAGTCGGCCAGTCTTCTGGCTTGCGCCTTGCTGATGGAACGGCGACCGCTCAGTATCTCGGTGGTGGCACCTTTGTTGCCCAGAACCGGCCAGACGTCCTTGTGCTTCAAGTAGCGGTCTTCCATCAGTGCCTTGAGTGCTTCGTGCGGAGCGACATCTGGCAGCGGATAGTGTTTGTCCTCGTAGTCCTCGATCAAAACGGTTAGAACTTCGGCGAGCGCCTCCTCTTCCGGCGAAAGGTCGTTACGTTCATCCAACTCAAGCAAAAGAGCAGTAGCCGCTTCGAGTTCCCGCTCAGACTGAATCGGCTTGGGAAGGAACTTCGTCAGAAGTCGGGCATAAACAGTGGGGTTGAAATTGGTGGCAGCACTCATTGCTTCCAGACTCCTTTGATGTAGTCGGCGTGCGTGAGGATGTAAAGAACAAAAACCTTCCTGGTACGGTAGTTCACCCGGGCGATCAGCCTATAGTCATTGCCGTGTATGTTGAACACCGTTCGCCGGCCGACGACATCGGCGTGGGCAAAGTCAACGCGCACGTCGGCGAGGTTTCGCCATTTGGCGCGACGGGTGATCCGATACCAGTTCATCAATGGAGCCAACGCATCTGGATATTTCTTGCCGAACCTGAATATGGCTCGCTTGGTGATCACCCTCACCCTTTCAGTTTACAAACAGTAAACCATTGACGTCAAGAGAAGTACTTCCAGGCTGCAAACACAGACATACGTCAGCCTCCGGCGTAGCCCGGGCGATTCGCAGGATGAGCCAACTCCGGCGTGAGATGCAGACAGAAGTGGCCTGAGGCTGGAATCCGAGGCTGAGGAAAGGGAAAGGAAAGGACCCAGAGGACAATGAATGGCGCGCGGTCTGCTCTTCTCAGCATGCCGTCATTCGTATAGTGTTCTGCGCTTGGTGGAAGCTGTGATACAATAAGACTGGTCGAATCGACCGGTTGATTATATGCGCGAAATTCAAGCCTCGGAAGCCAAAACTCATCTTCCCCAGCTCCTGGACGAAGTGGAGCGAGGCGCGACACTGATTATCACGCGCCACGGGCGCCGCGTCGCGCGGATCGTGCCCGAGGCAGATGGGCGTCAGAAGGAAGTCGACAAGGCCCTCGCCAGCATCCGCAAGCTTAGTAAGCGTACCGGCAAGATCACCCTCAGGGAACTGCTGTCGGCCCGCGATGAGGGACGAAGGTCCTGATGGCATTCGTTCTCGATGCATCCATCACCGCGTGCTGGGCATTCGACGATGAAGACCACCCCGACGCCAGCTTGGCTTTCGACCGAATGCGCGCCGAAGAGGGCGTGGTACCCGGCCTGTGGTGGTTCGAGGTGCGAAATATCCTGATTGTGAATGAACGCCGGCGGCGGATCCGGGAATCGGACACCGCCTCCTTTCTGCTGAACCTATCGCTGCTTCGACTCCGGGTGGACCAATCTCCTGCCGAAAACGCAGTCCTCCGGCTGGCTCGCGCCCACCGGCTGTCCGTATACGATGCCGCCTATCTGGAATTGGCTCAGCGTGAGGGCTTACCCCTGGCAACACTAGACGCCGACCTGCGCAGGGCCTCGGCCGCCGAAGGGGTGGCACTTGTTTCCCGCACCACTGAGACGCCCGAGGCCTCTCCGCCGGATCCGACCTTTCCGAAGTGACGATCAGAGAAGAGTCGTGCAGACAGCCCGGAATTCATCCGGGTGGAATCAGGTGCCTTCGTGGGCCGGTTCGGCGATCAGGAGTATGAGTTGGGATCGACGGAGGCCGGCTTGGCTCGGGCGATTCGCAGGATGAGTCAACTGCGGCGTGAGATGGAGACTGAAGTGGCCTAAGGTCGTGGGCGTGAAGTAAGTTGTTATCGCCTCGCCGCGTTCGATCGCTTGCGCATCCCTGCCAGCACGGCCGCTCCCATCAGGCCGCTTGCCAGCAACACAAAACTCGATGGCTCCGGGATAACGTCGAAGGAAGCCGACATCACGTTGCCCGCCGTGACACTGGATCCAGGAATGTTGACCGTAATCACATCTCCAACGATTCCATACGTCAAGCCCGAGAACGTGCTGGAGAGCTCGATAACGCCGGCACCGGAAAATGCGGTGTCGGTGAACGTGAGGGTAAGGCTGTTGTTGGGCCCAGTGGTTTCCACCGTATCCGTGAAAGTGAAGCCGGTGGCGCTGAAGCTGGTTACGTCCAGATTAAGGGAGTCGTTAAAACCAAACTCGTTCCCACCCACAATCGGAACCGTGGGCGAATTATGGCTGCTCGCCGAGTTCTGGTAGCCGCTCGCCGGAACGTAGCCGTTTGCGGGGTCGTAGAAATTGGTTGTACCGCTGCCGAAGTTCAGATCCCCTGTGACCGTGGTACCAATCATGCTCGCCTGGCTCAGGGGCGCAAGGCACGATAGCAGGCCGAGAAAGAGTAGTCTTCGCAAAGCAACCTCCTCTCCGGAATTCCCGTTTGATGGCCCAAACCGGTTGAATCCGGAGCTTCCATTTTGGACTGCCGTATCCGATACAATGTACCAAGCTGCCATCGGACGTGCAAGCCCTACCTAGCCTATTTGGGCTAGTACCTTCCAAAATAAATCTGCGCTTCTTTAAGACAGCCGGAATTGAATGAATGGAGGGCTTCCGCCGTTGCCCAAAAAGGCGGGGTTGTCGTGGGGGCCGCAGAGGTGTTTGCGGAATGCGTTGGAAAGAGAGGGACTTCCCGGTTTTGGATTTTGCCAGCAGGGCCCGGGCCAATTCTCAACCAGTTCTCAGGCCGGATGGAGTTTCTGCGCACGACAGACTACCAGAGCGACCAGTTGCCCCGAAGCAGAACGTAACCGGCGAGCAATGCATTACTGGTAGCGTGCGCCGCCACTGCATCGCCGATTCTGCCCCACCGAAGATAGACCATCGCATAGAGAAGCCCCGCGATGCTCCCGGCCAACCAGCGATCGCCATGAAGAAGGCCGAACGCCACCGACGAAACCAGAACCGACAGCCAGGTGAACCGCCGGACGTCAAGCGACTCGAAATCGGAAGAGATCAGCCGCCGGATCAGGAAACCACGAAAGGCCAGTTCTTCTGCGATCGGAACCGTAATCACCGCGGCGAGCGTTCGAAATGCGAGCCACGAGATTCTGCCTGGAGCCGGCAGCGACTGCAAACCGGATGCCATCGCGTTATCCGGATGGACCCCGAGAATCCGGTCGAGCCCCAACCAAATCACGAAAACCAGGCTGCCGCAGACCAGCGACGACCAGCCGAACCTCCAGTTGAGCCCGGCATATTTCGACCGGAAAAACCATAGCGCGGCGGCCGCGCAGAAGAAGCGCAGGGGATAGAGCCATTCAAATCCTCCCGAAGCTGCGCGGGAGACCATCGCGGCCGCGAGGATCATGAGAAACGGCACCAAGTATGCGGCGGTCGGATTATCGGCAGAGCCATCGTGCAGTGCCCCTTCCGGCCCGCTCGCGCGCAACCAGCGCAGACGCCCGGCGCCTGCCGATATGCCGAGCGCGGCAGCATTAAACGCGATCCAGCCCGCCTCCGAGTGAAATCCACCAAGCGCGACGGCGGGCGCGCCCGCATCACCGATCAGAATCAGCACGGCTATGCGCACGGCGTTCAGCATCCATATCAGCAGCAAGCTGGCGGGAATCAGCAGAAGAGCCCGCGGAAACCGGAATTCGCGCCGGAAAAACAAGAGCCACGCCGCGGCAAAAACCAGCATCAGGCCCATGCCCTCAATACCGGAACATGCTGCGCCGATTCCTATGGCAAATCGTTGAGTCCCGATTGTCATGGTTGCCGGATCGGTGGCCAGGTTGGAAATGAAGGGCAGCAGCAAGGCTCGGACCGTGGCGAACGTCAGATCCGTGGTCACCTTCGAAGGCGCCCAGGCCCAACTGCGAATCAGGCCGCCAGGCAGCAAGAATGTATTTGCAAGGGCTGCTGTAATCGCCGCGTAAATCCACGCCGCACCAGTGCCACGAACAAGCTGGAGCAAGAGCTTAGGTGGTACAAACGCGAATCCGGCGGTTGGGAACGCGAGGACAACAGCACCATACCAGATGCCTTCCAGAATATGCCCCTGAAAGCCGGATGAACAGAATTCCGGCGGAAGATGCGAGATAGCAATAAAAGTAACCACGGCACAAAGATGACCAACCAGGAGTCCCTGTGCGATCGGCTGTTGGGTAATCTGATCTGAGATTCGCTGGAATTCGTTCCTGAACTTCACATAACCGAGCCCCAGGAAGCACAGGGTCCATGTCATAATGAACGTGGCAAAAAGATTGCACGCCGTACCCGAGTACCCGCGCAACCTAGGAAGGCAGACGCGTGGCATTAGGGCCAGCTCCAAAGTGAACAGGAGAGCAAGAACCGCAAGTCGCTGGAGCAGGTTCAATATGACCACCGGAAGGAGATCGCCCTTCGCTAATTAGCCGTACGGCGAAAGAGAGTCTTCAAGAAAGGAGCTCAGGCACTCGCACATCGAACGCGTGAGTGTCTTCGATCAGATTATGGTTGAGGGCTATCGCCGGCGATGGCCGCGGATCACTAGCAGCGCTCCCAGTAGCAGCGCCACGGCGCTTCCAGCTGTGCCAGGATCGATCTCAGGGCCTTGGGATGGCCCGGCCATAAGCACTCCTAACAAACCCAGCATCAGCGTGAGTATCGTTATCAGCTTTCTCATCGAACCTCCTGATTCAACAGTGAGCCGGACGCGCCCGCGAGGCCGCCACCCCTGTTAAAAGGGCTTAAAAGACCTTTAAGTATGACAGAATCAACCAAAAACAACAAGTGTTCCGCCTCGTGCCCCCGGTGCGTTCAGAAAATGGGGTACTAGCACCCTTACGGTGGCGGTGAGACCGGAGGGGCTGGTCCGTCGCGGACCTGGTGGTGGCGATCCTGGTTTCGGTGTCGCGGAGCGAAGCCCTGGACGGCGCACCGGCTGCGCCGCTCGGCGGGCTTCAACCCACCTGGTGAGTGGAATCACCCGCGCAGGCGGGAATTGCGCGCGGGTCAGAGGATGGCGATGCAGGCGCGGACCGGCAGATCCGGCAGAGCTCCGGAACTAAGGCCGGCACCAATCCTGGCCCTCTGGGTCGTGCCGAACGTAAGAAACGCGGCGTCTCAAGCCCGGCTGGACGCCCCAGGAGGCCACCTCGGATCCGGCTCATCGAGCCGCCGGTGGAAGCGAAGAACAGGGTCCTGATACGCGTCGCCGCGAGTTCCCCACGGACGGTACCCCGATTGGAAGAGGCGCTTTCCCTCCATGATGAATGCGTCTCGCGTGGAGGTTCGGCCGCTCCCGATCTCGCCCTTGAAGCGGATGCCGGCCTGGTCGCGCTCGCCCTCCGTTCTCGGCATTTTCAGGCCCGGAACGTTTCTCTCTATGTAAGCAGTTAGCATGCCCCAAGGTTACACCGCGCATCCCCCTTGGGCGCCGCCCGTCCCTTGGAAGCCATTGATTCGACGGCGATTATTGACGCACAAGTTCGTGTGATCGCGATCCTCCGGCCTCGTGACACACGCGGTCGAGAGTTAACTCCTGGTGACTGCCGGGACGATGCGTCGGCTAAGGAATCCGATTGAGATCCCGGTAAGGACCCCGGCTCCGTTGATGAACATGTCGCGGATTTCGCACGACCGGCCTGGCGACAGCTTCTGCCCAAACTCCAAAGCCACACCCAGCAATATCATGGCAAGGGCAGCCAGCACGGCAGCCGATCTACGCCGTATGGCAATCAGCGCCATCAATGCTAACGATGTGTATGCAAGAAAATGCAGCACCTTGAGGCTGATGTGCAAACGACCGATGGCCACAATCACGGAAGACCGGGCGGGCACCAACGAGCCGGCGACCACGCAACAGATCAGCACGGCCCAGAGGACCATGAGGAGGGTTTGCTTGCGCTGCTGTCGGAGCATGTCGCGGCAGCTCAATGCGCAGCCGCTGAGGCGGCGTAGCGGCCCCGAGACTCTATCATTCGCTTCAACAGATGGGTGCTCGGGCTATAATCGAGCACGATTTCCTTCAATGCGACCACCAGGCTGCCGACATCGCGCGTTTTGCAGATCTCGTCGAGGGAGCCGAGCCAGGTTTGTAGGTTGCCCTCCGGCATGCCGTTGCCTACGAAAATGCGGATCTTCTCATGGGCGGTGGGCGCTGTGTCTTCGAGCATCGTGCTTAGTTCCTCATAGAGCTTCTCGCCGGGGCGCATGCCGGTGAATTCGATCTTGATGTCTTCATCCGGCTTCAGCCCCGACAGCAGAATCAGGTTTCGGGCCAGGTCGACGATCTTGACCGGCTCGCCCATGTCGAGAACGCAGATCTGGCCGCCCTTTCCGATGACCGCGGCTTGCAGCACAAGCTGGCAGGCTTCCGGAATGGTCATGAAGAAGCGCCGCATGTCCGGATGCGTCACCGTCACCGGCCCGCCCGCCGCAATCTGCTTTTTGAAGATCGGAATGACGCTGCCGTTCGACCCGAGCACGTTGCCGAAGCGCACGGCGACGTACTTGGTCCGGCCGTTTTGCAGGCCCAGAAGCAACAGCTCGGCGATGCGCTTGGTGGCGCCCATCACGTTGGTGGGCCGCACCGCCTTATCGGAGGAAATCATCACGAAGTCTTCCACTCCGTGCTCGGCGGCGGCCACCGCGAGATTGTGCGTGCCGAAGACGTTATTCTCGATAGCCTCGAAGACGTGCGCCTCCATGAGGGGAACGTGCTTGTAGGCCGCGGCGTGATAGATGACTGCCGGCGAGTATTGGCGCAGGACCTCGTCCACGCGCGCGCGGTTCTGAATACTTCCGATCTCGGGGTGGAACGGGATCGCGGGGAAGCACTGGCACATTTCGCGGTCGATTTCGAACAGCGGTGATTCGCCGATTTCGAAGCCGAC
>Ga0187864_10002148_pt1 | contig 17455 bp, 15 predicted proteins | sample June2016WEW_11_4_FD_132985 | JGI IMG/M metagenome (GOLD analysis project Ga0187864, IMG submission 132985) | Peatland microbial communities from SPRUCE experiment site at the Marcell Experimental Forest, Minnesota, USA - June2016WEW_11_40 | ecosystem: Environmental > Terrestrial > Soil >...
AGAGGCCTTGTCGTCAGCGTGTCCGAAGTTTGCCGCGGTTCCTGACTATCGTCGGTTCCGGCGCCTGCAATTCGGCACTCTCCTCCGCCAGCTCGGCCGGGACAACGTGCGCCTTCCTCACTTGTCGTCGGACTTCTGGGCGCCATATCCGATCGCGGAACGGCTCTGCTACTCATTGACCGCCGCCTTGGCCGCGTTAGTCCTCCAAGCAAGTCCCCGCGGCCTGCGGCGCCATGTGGGTCGCGTAGTCGCCCGTGTCGGCCGGGGGCTTGCGAGGGAGACGGCGTGGGCAGCGCAGCCGGAGCTCATGAGTGGGCTGCAGTCGATGAGTGAGGTCGTCGCACGGGTGTCGCCCGCCGAGTTCGCCGGCAGTGGAGCAACTGAACGCACGCGACTGGACGCGGCGCAACCTTGATCTCGAGGCTCAGCCGGAACGTGATCTACAACCTGGCTGGCCAGGTTGGAGTGATGATCCTCAGCCTGCTTGCGGTTCATGCTATCTACAGGCGACTCGGGGCATCGTCGTTCGGGGTCATCACCATCTCGCTCGTTTGGAGCACGACGCTCGTGAGCGCGCTCGAACTGGGTTTCAGCTCGGTCGTCGTGCGCGCCGTGGCAGCGGGGCGTACCGATCAGGGTGAAGACGCGACCGGTCTGCTTCGCAGCGCCACCCTGGCCTACTGGCTACTCGCGCTCGCGGGGTCGCTGCTCGTCTACCTCATCTTGCCGGACGTGTTCCCCCTTCTTTTCCGATCGGTCAGCCGCAGTGTCACGAACGCCTTGGAAGCGTCGCGGATCTTGCTCATGGGAGGGCTCTTGGCCATCCCGCGAGCCTTCTACCAGGCTGTTCTCCGGGGGGCCGAGCGGATGGGCGGCTTCAATCTCATCAACGTTGCGAGCCAAGCGGCGCAGCAGTTCGGTATTTACTTTCTTGCGCTTGGCGGAGTCGGACTGGTTACGTTGGCTTGGTGGGTCATTGCATGGTTCGCGATCTCGACCGCCTTGAGCCTGGTCGCTGCAAGGCGCGCAGTGCCGGCCAGGAGTCTGCGCCCCGGCTGGGACCCTGCCTCTGTTCGTCGTTGCCGCTCTTTTGCCGCAAGCATGGCGGTCGTCTCGGCAACGTCGGTAGTGCAGACCCAAGGCGACGAGTCTGCGGTGAGCTGGACGCTCCCCGTCCAGGTGGCGGGGTACTACGCCACCGGTGCAGCACTCCTCGGCCGGGCCCAAGCCCTCGTCACCGCGGCATCAGAAGCCAGCCTCCCGGCCATCACCCGCTCGCATCTTGACGTTCGGCAGTCGCTCGTCGTTCGCTACCGCAAGCTCCACGATCTCATTTGCTTCGGGAGCTTGCCGCTGTACGCCGGGATAGCCTTCGTCTCCGGCCCCGTGTTCACCCGGCTGTTCTCGCTGAGCGCCGCGCGATCTGTCGAGGTTCCCGTCGTTCTGCTCGCGATTGGCTACTTCACGAATTCTACGGTGAGCGCTCTTTACATAACCGCCCTTGCAAGGGGGAAAGCTGGGACGGTCGCTCGGGTCAACGTCGTGTCGACAGCCGTGGTCTTCCCACTTGTTGTCATCCTGACCCACTTCTTCGGCATGGTTGGCGCGTCGCTCGCTTGGCTCATGTACGGCGCGATGCTTTACTCATTCATGGTTCCGAGGCTTGTCAGGAGCTGCCTCGACAGCACGGCGTCGTCGTGGTTCAAGCTCAACGCGAGGATGCTGCCGTCCCTGCTGGTGTTCGCGGCGGGCTGGGTTTGCCTGCAGGAGCTCGGCCCTGATCGAGTTGTCGTGGTCGTGGCGTGCCTCGTTCCCGCGCTTGTCCTGCACGTCGCTTTGTCCTTCATCTTCGTCGGCCCCGAGCTGCGGAGCACGGTGGTGACAGCCTGGAGCGGGATCGCGTCCCGCCCGGGGAGAGCCTCATGACCCAAGCCAAAGCCGAAGCCCTCCAATGAGCCGGGCCGCGCCACCGGTTTCGGTCGGGCTCCCGGTCCGCAACGGCATGCCCTACATAGTCGAGAGTCTCGATTCGATCTGTTGCCAGTCGTTCGGAGACTTCGAGCTTCTCGTTTGCGACAACGCGTCGAGCGACGGCACCGAGGAAGTCGCTCGTGAGCTCGTCCGAGCCGACTCGCGTGTTCGGTATCTGCGGGTCGAATCGGACTCCGGGGCGAGCGCGAACTTCAATCGCTGTTTCGAAGGCACAAGGGGTCCACTGTTCACTTGGGCCGCGAGCGACGACCGGTTCCTTCCTCGCTTTCTGGAGCAGTCTGTCGAACATCTCGACGTGCACACCGACCACGCGATGTGCGTGCCCGCGGTCAGGTTCATCGACGAAACAGGCAAGGCGCTGGGCGTGGTCAACCAGCCCGCAGCCCTGAGTTCACCGGTCCTGAACGTGCGCCTCAAGTCGTATCTCGATCGTCGGTCCTGGTTCATGGTCTACGGGCTCGCTCGCCGGGAGGCACTGGAAACGACGGGTTTGTTCCCACAGCGCTTCGGGCCCGACGTCATCCTCATCTGGGAGATGCTTCTCCGGTACAGGATCGGCACGCTCCCAGAGGCACTTCTCGAATACCGCCGCTACAAGGTGAAGGAGGTAGGAGCGGTCTGGCGCGGCATCCAGCCAGAGGGCGCCGGTCCAGTTCCACGGTGGCTCCACCTGGGACTGTTCAAGGATCTTCTTGAGACCTGCGATCGTGAGGAAATCGATCCTGTGTCTCGCGTTGCAGGGCGCCGAGCGCTGTTTCACTGGCTGGTGAGTACGCCATTCAGGGACCTCGTCGTCGACGACGCGAGGGACGAGTTGCGACGGGCGCCGAGGACGAGGAACCGGGTCCATGACGCTGCGCTGCTCGCCTCGATGGCGTTGCTACGCCCGGGACGGGCGATTCGGAACGCTCGTCGCCTGCCCATTAGGCAGATCCTCGGTCTTGAGGACTACCGGAGGAGGTCATCGGCTCCGTGAAGGGAACGTTTGCCGAGGGTGGGCCCGGGCCCGCCGGTGCGCCGAGCGGGCTTCCTGCCCGGCGGATCCCGCGCGACTCGCCTGGGGTCACACTCGTGACCGGCGCCGGAGGCTTCATCGGCCGCCATGTCGTTTCGCGACTTTGCTCGGCGGGGGTCGAGGTGCTGTCGATCGAGCACGCGTGGGTCTCCCGCGCGCAGCTCGACAGCTTGCTCGGGACGGCCTCGGTCCGGCTCTGCATTCACCTCGGTTGGTACGCCGACCCGGCCGATTACCTGTCGGCGGAGCTTGCCAATCTCCGCAGCCTCCGGTCGTCCATCGAGCTTCTCGGTGCGCTCGTGAGCCGTGGCTGTGAGCACCTGACTGTGGCGGGGACGTCGGCGGAGTATCGTCCCACCCCGTTCCCCCTCACCGAGGCGGCCGAGCTTGATGATGCCACGCCCTATGCGAGGGCGAAGGCTGCTCTTCGCGATCTCACGGCTGAGCTGTCCAGTTGTAAAATTCTCCCGACTGCCTGGTGCAGGATCTTCAACGTGGCTGGCCCTGGAGAGCATCCCGGACGCTTGCTTCCCCTCGTCACGCGGGCCCTTCTCAGTGCCACGCCCCTCGACCTCACCGACGGGAGCCAGGTTCGCGATTTCTTGGACGTCCGCGACGTCGCCGCTGCCCTCGTGGTGGTGGCCAGGGCGCGCCTCGAAGGACCGGTCAACGTGTCCTCCGGTGAGGGCGTGACGTTGAAGGACTTGATTTCGGAGCTGGCATCACGCTGCGGATCTCTCGATCTGCTCCGATTCGGTGCGAGAGCCCGTGGCGAAGGCGACCCTGACGCGATGGTCGGCGACAACACCAGGCTCCGCAACGAGGCGGCGTGGCTACCATCGACGTCCCGAAGCCAGATGCTCGACGACGTCGTCGCCTATTGGAGATCACAGCTCGAGCAACGGCAGGGCCGCGTCGCGTTCCCCGATCACGAGCGGTGACCGGGGCCAAGAGATACCGAGCACGGGGTCGTCCCACCGGACCCCGCGCTGGGCGTCCCTCACGTAGGGCACCGATATCAGGTAGGCGACTTCGGTGGCGGGTGTCAAGGTCAGGTAGCCGTGGGCGCATCCCGGCGGGATGACGAGTGCTTTCCGGTTCGACGCGCTCAGTTCGCAGCCGATCCAATGGTGGCGAGTCGGCGAGCCCGGGCGCAGGTCCGCGACCACGTCGAAGAGGACTCCCGCCGTGCACCTGACCACCTTCGTCTCCGCATGTGGCGCTTGTTGATAGTGCAAGCCTCGGATCGTGGCCACGGAGTCGTTGAACGAGATGGCGTTCTGCGCGACCCGGGCGTCGATGCCAGCAGCTGCGAGCTCCTCCTCGCCGTAAAGCCGGGCGAAGAACCCGCGCTCGTCCCTCACGTAATCGGGCTCGATCACGAACACGTCGGGCAAGCTTGTCTCGCTGATCGTCATCCGAGCACCGTTAGGACCGGCACCGTCGTAACGAATGATCCTCCCCACTCGCGCACTTGAGGGAGCGAAGCCTGGACCTCGTCGATCAGGTTCCATGCCAGCACGATCACGTAGTCGGGACGATCCGAGAGGAGCTTCTCGGGGGCGAAGATGGGAAGGTGCGTGCCCGGGAGGAAGTGGCCCTGCTTGTGCGGGCTGCGGTCGACCACGTAACCGATCTCAGCCGTGGAGGCTCCGCAGTAATTGAGCAAGGTGTTGCCCTTCGCTGCGGCACCATAACCCACAACCCTCTTTCGGTCCGCTACCGACCGCTCCAGAAACGAGCGCACTGATTCGGCACGGCGATCCGCCGCGGCCGCGAACGCGTCGTATGCGGCCGTGCCCGCCAAGCCGAGCTCTCGCTCCTCTTGTCGTTTGGCACTGACAGATGCGTCTTCGTCGTGGTGAGCCGAGTCGCGACAGGCTATGAGGCGAAGGCTTCCCCCATGGGTGGCCAGGCGCTCGACTCCGACCACACGCAGACCGTTGCGACGCAGAATGGACTCACTTGACAGGAGGGAGAAGTAGAACACGTGCTCGTGATAGATCTGATCGAATTGCGCACCGCCGAGCATGGTCGAGAGCTCGGGGAATTCGATCGTGAGGATACCTTCCGGCGCGAGCACCCTTGCGAGGCCTGCTGCGAAGTCGTTCGTGTCCGGGACATGCGCGAAGACGTTGTTGGCCACCACCAGGTCGGCCGCCACTCCCCGCGCGGCCAGACGCTCGGCAAGCTCAAGACCGAAGAACCCGACTTCGGTCGGCACCCCGGCCGCCAGCGCGGTCGGGACTACGTTCTCCGCAGGGTCGATACCGAGCACGGGAATGCCAAGGTCGACGAAGTGCCGCAGAAGGTAGCCGTCATTGGAGGCAACTTCGACCACCAGGCTCAAGCTGTCCAGGTGCCCCCTTTCTCGGAAGTCGTCCACGAACTGCTTTGCGTGGCTCATCCAGGTGTCAGAGTAAGACGAGAAGTAGGCGTAGTCGGAGAACAGCCGGCTTGGAGATACCGCCTCTTCGAGCTGAAGGAGCCAGCACTGCTCGCAAAGGCGCACCTTCAACGGGTATCGCTGCTCGGTCCTGCATTCCTCCTCGGTCGCCGGGTACTCGTTTGCGAGCGGGACGAGGCCGAGGTCGAACACCGTGCGGCCGAGAACAGCACCGCAGGAACGGCAAATGGCGGCACTCACTGGCTCACGTCCTCACTGTCTTGAGCATTGCTGGCGGACCGGTCGGCACGCTCGCCAGTCGCCGCTCACCTTTCTTCGGCTGCGATGCGGCGATGCGGAGTTGTTGGGCAATCCTGTCTGCTGCGGCGTCCCAGCTCCAGTCGCGGCTGACGAGGGTGTGCAAGTCCGCGGGCGGAGTTCTCAGATCTCCCTGCATGATCCGGACGATGCCGTTCCCCAACGAGGCAACGTTCCGCTCGGCGAGGTACCCGTTCACGCCGTCGACGACCGTCTCCCGGTAGCCTCCCTGGGCGATCGCGACGACTGGCGTGCCACAGGCGGTCGATTCGAGCACGGTCAGCCCGAAGGGCTCCAAGCGCGCCGCGCACACCGTAACCCGAGCCTGGCGGTACAGACCGACGAGCTTCTCATCGGAAATGCCCCGGTGCAGGTGGAGCTCGACGCCGAGCGCCCGGGCCCGACTATCGAGTTCTGAGGCGTAACCAGGTCGCTCGCGTTCGTACACGACATGCAGCTCGCCCGGAGTGGAGGTGGCGGTGGCGGCATGGGCCGTGGCGCCAAGCGCCAGATCGTGGCCCTTGACAGGGTGAAGCGCTCCGACTGACAGCACTCGGAGCGCGTTCGGTGAAGCCGTTGACCGGTCCGAGAGCTCATCTGAGGGGCAGAAAACGCGGTCGTCCACGCCGAGGTAGCAGACGACCGGGTCGATGCCGTACGCAGCCGTGAGAACGTCTGCGCTGAAATACGAGTTGCAGAGCACGCGGTCGACGGCCGCGACCGCCTTTTGGTCGCGGCGACGGCAGACGAGCTCATAAGGAGGCCGCAAGAGGCCCATGAGAGCCTTCCGCGGGCGCGACAGGGAGGCCGGAGGAGGAAGAGGAGATTCGAACCCGACCCGCCTCGCTTCCTGCGCATAGAACACACAGGGCACGGTCAACCACTCCGCGATGGGGACAGACAAGCTGAAGCGGCAGGCGTGCACGAACGCAACGTCGTAGCCGCCACGGTTGATGTCGTGCGCCATCTGCCGCTGGACCCGCCGCATCGCTTCTCCAGCGACTACATAGGCACCCATGCGTCCGAGGCGAGGCCCCATTATGCGGACGGCGCCTGGAAGCCGGTAACTTCTCGTAGACGCGACCGATTCGGACAGGTCGAGCCGGTAGGTCCCCGCGGTGAGGTTGCTAAACCTGTCCACGGGAGCCACGTCGGCACTGAATAGGTCGACCTGAAAGTCCGACGGGAAGCGCTTGAGCACCTCGTAGAGAGCTCGCAGCGCTCCACCCGGCGGCAACCCGTGGAAGAGCGCCACGCGTAAGCGGACACCGTCTTGCACGTGAGAGACGATAGCTGGGACTTCGGTGGAGCCGGTGACTAGCGTCTCGCGACGTCGATGACAGATGAACCGTCCATCAACGAGGTCGCCGCCGTCGTAGTCAACTACAACGCCGGGGCAGCGCTGAGCCAGTGCGTCGCGAGCTTGGAGCGCGAGGGTATCCAGGACGTCGTGGTCGTAGACAACGGATCCACAGACGACTCGCTCGAATGCCTCGCAGTGAACAACCCGGCTGCACGAGTGCTCCACACGGGCCGCAACCTGGGCTATGGGGGCGGTGTGAACTTTGGCACCCGGCGCGTGGGCGGCGATCTGCTCCTTGTTTGCAATCCCGATCTCGTGCTGCAACCGGGGGCTTTGGCCCCGATGGTCGACCGCCTTGCCCGGGATCGGACGCTTGGGTTGGTCGGACCGGCGCTAGTGACGCGCGACGGGGGTTTGCACCCGTCCGGGCGGGCCTTTCCGTCTTTGGGTCGTTCGAGCCTCCAGGCGATCCTGGGCGTGCTGGCACCGCAGAACACCTACAGCAGGCGTTATCGCGATGCGAACCGAGCGCGTGCCGCGACAGGGGTTGTGGATTGGGTGACCGGCGCCTGCTTCCTTGTTCGCCGCGAGGCCTTCGACGCCGTGGGCGGCTTCGACGACCAATATTTCATGTACGTGGAAGAGGTCGATCTCTGCTGGCGGCTTGCCAGGGCCGGATGGCATACCGGCTATGAGTCATCCGCTCATGTCCTCCATCTTGGCGGAGTCTCGACCGCGGCGGTTCCCTACAGGATGATTGCCGCCCATCATTTGTCGCTGTGGCGGTTCTCCCGTCAGAGCGCCCGCGGCTGGGAGCGCGTCCTGCTGCCCGTCGTCGCCGTTGGGATCGCAGGCCGTTGCGCGACCGTGTGCCTTCGCAGGGCAGTCGCGGAAGTCGTCCATCACTTTCAAAATGGCGCTCAGAAGGAGGGCTAGCGCGCTTTATCCTCGAATATGGTTCGCAAGGTCCGGCCGATGATCTGCAGATCCAGGCCCATGCTTTGGTGCCGCAGGTAGTAAAACTCGTACTGCAGCTTCTCGAGGGCGTCGATATCGCTCGCTCCGTAGTCGTAATTGATCTGTGCCCAGCCCGTGATGCCCGGACGAACGAGATGACGCAGGTCGTAGAAGGGGATGGTTTTGGCGAGCAGCTCGACGTAGTGGGGTTGCTCCGGACGTGGCCCCACGATCGAGAGATCGTGGCGGAGGACGTTCCACATCTGGGGAAGCTCGTCGACGTGAAGACGTCGAAGCATCCGGCCAACCTTGCCAAGGCGCGGGTCGTCCTCTTCGGTCCAGCTCGAGGATCCGCCTCCAGGGCGCATCGTGCGGAACTTGTGGATTGTGAACACCTTGCCGTCCTTGCCCACCCGGGGTTGGCTGTAGAAGAGAGGCCCACGATTGCCAAACAAGTCAACGAGCGACACAGCGGGCACGGCCACGGCAAGGGCCAACATCCCGATTGACGCGATCACGAGGTCCAAAGCCCTCTTGCTCCGCGCGTAGGCCGGTCTGTGGATCTCGTTGATGTCGAACAGGAGAGATATGCGTTCGAGCTCGGAGATCGGCAACTTGCCCAGCCAGACGTCATAGAAGAGCGAGAGCGTCCGGATCCTCACCCCCTTCGAATGGAGCTCTGCAGCTTGGGTGACGATCTCCTCGCGCCGTTGCGCCTCCCGGTCGAGCACGAGGAGGTTCGCCTTGTTGGCATTGACGAGCTGTGCCAACGGCCACGGTTGGTCAGGCGTCGGCATCACGTCGTCGGGTTGCACAGTTGCGAACAGCTTTGCCGGTCGCTCCGTGTGAGCTTGTGTGTCGCGTTCCAGGCGTTCGGCCTCCTCACCAGCGACGACCGCCACCACTCGATCCAGGTACGCCCGCGCGCGCTCGGTCGCAGTGGACAGTCCGGAAACGAGCACGAACACCGGGACCAAGATCGCGGAGCTGACAAAAACGACGAAACGTGGCAGGAGCTGGGCGCCTGTGAAGAGTTGGAGAACCGAGATGATGACATCGGCCGCTCCGAGAGCGGCAAACGCCCTGGCGAAGCGACGCGACAGGCTGCCGCCCGATCCCGGTAGCCCGGCTGCGTAGCTGGTCGCCCAGATCAGAGCGATGAAGATCAGGATCCACCGGAAACGTGGTTCTTCAGTCAGCGGGTAAACCTGCCGAGCTACATAGCGTGAATGAACCGCTTCGGTGGCGATGACGACGGCTAGCGTCACCACGGGAAGGAGCCACTTGACCGGACGACTCATCACCGACCATTCAAGCTCACAACTCACCATCGGCGGTGCCAACGAGGTAATAGTGACGCCCGAGCCCGAACTGCCCGAGTCGCGCGGGCCGTCACCGCAGGACCGCTTTGGCGGTGTCAGCTATCTTGGCGTGTTCGCTGCCATTGGCGCGGCGGCCCTGTGCCTTGCGTTCTCGCCGAAGGTGAACTCGGTGACCTTCACGCCGAAATTCGCTGTGGTCCTACTCTTCGCCGCGGTGGGCATCGTACCTTTGGCCCGTCTTGTCATCGCGGACTCACCGCTGCGTTGGCCGGCAAGAGCCGCGGCGGCGTTCCTCGCCGTGGCGCTTGTGTCGGCCCTTGTCTCCCCGTCACCGAATATCGGGTTCTTTGGCCTCTACCTCTGGGGCACAGGCTGGCTGTTCTGGCTCGGTGCAGCTGGTGCCTTCGCGATCGGGGCCTCACTCGGTCCGAAGGATCGACGGTGGCTTTTCGCGGGGCTGCTGGTCGGTGCACTCGGCAACGCGCTCATGGCCGTTTTCCAGATCCTCAAGAACCTCCCGACTCCGGGGCTGTCACTGTTCAATGGCAACCAGGCGGACGGGCTCTTGGGGAACCCGATCCACTTGGAGGCCCTCCTGCTTGGCACCCTGGCGCTCGTGACGGAAAAGGTGTGCCGGGCGCCACTGCGCTGGAGCCCTGTCGTTCTGCTGCTGGCGGTTGGCCTCGAGTTCAGCTTCGAGCGATTCGCCCTCGTCGTTCTCGCCCTGCTCGTGCTGTACGCGCTGTACGCCTACGGTCTACGTCGAGGCGGGACCTATGCATTGCTCATCGCAGCCGGGTACGGCATCGCCTACCTGGGCGGCGGCTCCGGCTTCAGTTCTCGGGTGTCCTCGGGCACCAGCGAGACCACGTTTGGGGTCCGGCTGCGGGTGTGGCTACAAGGTGCGCGCTACGTAGTGCACCACCCTTTGCTTGGTGCCGGTCCCGGTCAGCTGCGAACGGCGATGGACTCGACCGCGACGCTTCCCTTCTATCAGCACGTGCTGGCCGGCAGGATCCTGACCGACGGTCACGACATCTTCGTCGAGGTTGCCGTGACGACCGGGCTCCTCGGCCTGGGGTGTTTCCTGGTCTGGTTGTTCGGAGCAGCCCGAGCGGCAGGTCGCTGCGCGTTCCTCGGATTCGGCGTAGCGATGGTCGCCGTCGAGCTCGTGGAGCCGATAAATGTGGCCATCCTTCCCCTCGCGTTCCTGGCGTTCGGCGCCGCGACGGCGGTGCGCTCGAGGCCAGAAGACATACCAGCGGATGCTGCCCAACTGTCGGGCGCGAACGTCGACCAGAGCGCCGGAGGGAGGGTCAGCGGACGTACCTGCACTCGCTATGGCCTGCTCACGACCGTTGTCGCGCTCGCTCTGGCGCTCTTTCTCGGGGTCACGATGGTGGCAGGGGACGCCTACATGTTCCGTGGAAGGAACTCAGGGCCGGCCGGCCGTTCAACCTCGCAGCCACAAAGGACGCCAACCGGCTCCTTCCCTACTGGCCGGATTCGGCGCTCGAGGTCTCTCAGATCAAGGCTTTTGACAGCTTGAACAGCGCATCTGCTTCTTCTGCCGACTTGGCCGAAGCGCGTCAGTGGACGGCTGTCGCCGCGGGCCGGGACTCCAAGAACCCAGAGATCTGGACCCTCTTGGCGAGCGCGGACGCCGAGGTCAAAGCATACGGGCTCGCCCACAGTGAGTACTACCGGGCGCTGTCGTGCGACAAGTGGTACATCCAGGCACTCCAGGGTCTGGCAGAGCTGGCCGGGACTGAGCACAACTGGAGGAGCGCTGTCCACTTCTATCGACTGGCCCTAACTGCGGCTGTGGATGACGCGGTGATGTCGGCGAGCTTGCGAGGAGCGCTCAAGAGCGCGGAACAGCGTGCCGCGCGCCGCGGCTGACAGCGAAAAGGTCTCTCTGCGTGCTCTCGCTGTCACGAAGAGTGTTAGATAAGGCTAAAGTTCCGGCCGCCGCTGCCGAAATTCACCTTGGTAGCAGTTTCCATTGACCCGAGGAGGAAGGCTTAATGAGACATGTTCCTGAGAGGCTCCGCGCGCGGCGCCTCAGGCTCGAAGAGGCTGGAGAGGAGGGCTTCACGCTTATTGAGCTGCTCGTTGTGCTGCTCATCATCGGCATTCTCCTTGCGATCGCCATTCCGACGTTCCTGTCGGTGACCAAGACCGCGAACAACACTGCTGCGCAGGCCAACTTGCAGACGGCCCTCACAGGTGCCGACACCTTCTACACCAACAACAACCAGTCCTACAGCTACATCATGTGGCCTGGTGCAGGGGTGTCGACCGTCACGGCCGTCGACACGGGCCTGTCGTTCGTCAGCGCGGCGACGTCGACCAAGTCGAACGTCATCTCGCTCTCTGCCAACGGCAATCTCGGCTACATCGTTCTCGCGGCCTTCTCGCCCGGGACGAAGGACTGCTGGATCGTCGTCGACCAGAAGGCGTCGCAGTCCGCAAACAGAGGCGGCAACACAAACCACGCGACCGGCACCTATTACGGAGTGCTCAAGAACACGGGCAGTTCAACCTGTGTCGCTTCGACCGTTACCGGGACGGGCTTCACTTCCAGCGGCTTCCCGAGCGGTTAGTTGCCTACCAAGATCTGCCTTGGGGGCTAGTTCCTCGAGCGATCTGCGAATGAGACAGGGCCTCCTGACTCAGGTCAGGAGGCCCTGTCGCGCGTACGCCCAGCAGTCTCGATGACGAGGAGGTGAAAGTCCTTCCCGAGCTTTGGCGTTGAAGTTTGAGTAGCCGATGCCCAGGGCGTCCGGGTGTCCGGGGGTCTGAAGGGGGCGGAGGCAAAGCCTTCGGCCGGAACGAGCAGTGAACCGCTAGAAGGCCTCCTGACGTGGCGACGCGGCGCGCAAGCCGGAAGCCGATGGCCCCATGACCAGGGCGCGTGGCGCAGAGACAGGAACGGCTGGGTCGTGGGGGCGTCAGGGGGTGGTTGCGGCTGGCAGGGGGCGACAACGCCGTCGGGATGATCTGGGGGGAGACCTCGTAGGGTCCGAGCAGTCCGAGGTGCGTGAGCGGAGCTGGCCGTGGGCCAGTTGCTGGAAGCCATCGCCGACCCTGCCAATTTGGAGAGGGCTTGGGCCAAGGTCCGAACCCTCTCCGGGGCGGCTGGGGTCGACGGCCAGTCGATTAACGCCTTTGCCGCTGACGAGGAGCACCAACTGGCCTCGTTGCGACGACGGCTGCTGTTGGCGGAACGCTATGTCCCGCCGCCAGTTTGCCGGGTCGAGATTCCCAAGCCTGACGGACGACAGCGCCCGCGGGGCCTTCCCACTGTTGCTGATCGGGTGGTCCAGCAAGCCACTGTGCAGGTCTTAGGATCTGGCTTTGAGGTGGGGTTCCTGCCTTGCAGCTTCGGCTACCGCCCGGGCAGAAGTGCCCGTCAGGCGGTGTTGTCCGGTTCTAACGGGGGCGCCTGGGGATGACTCCAGGCGTCTACCCAGTACCGGCGCCGTCGAAGACAAGGACCGCGCCCTTGGAGCTGGCAAGGACTCTGGCTCGCGAGCGATGAGGCGCGCCGTGGCGTTCGGGCTCATCGAATCTGCAGAGGGCACTGGCGAGCCGTCAGCGGCCGAAGAGGCAGTGCCCTCGACGCGACTGCGACGAGTGCCCAGGTCATGTTCCAGAACTCCGCAACGTCAAGGTGCCAAGGCCTTGCGGGCCCCGAGCACGCGACGTTCCAGCTGCGGAGAAGTAACAGCCGCTGAGGGCTCGGCCCCCGCTTCGGCGAGCGACACCGGACGACGCAACTCGACTCAACGCTCTGAGTGACAATCTTCGGCACGGACGTGTGGTCCCTGGGGTGGTCGTCACCGCCGGGAGCGAGCTTGACACACAGGATGCCTGAGCTGCTGCCGCTGGGTGGAGACCTTGTCGCAACGAGGAGACGAACCACTTGAGGCGAGAAGGCGGTGACAGACTCGAGAAGGACTTCGAGCTGCGAGTCAACCTGAACCTCTTAACGAGTCTTCCTCAGCGGGCGCCCGCAGGATACGGTCGTGGGTGCCCGGCGGGGACCCGAACCCCGCGGCCGTTGACACGTTCCAGCGGGTTCGTCTACCAGACCCTTAGGCCAGTGTTCGGTCGGGAGAAGTCGGCCTGCGTGGGGTTCAGGTAACCGAACCAGGAGTCACATAGGTCGTGTAGGCGAGCGCGCTCACGGTCATGCTGTACTGCTGCCCGTCGTTGACGGCCAGGACGTTGGGGTTCGAGCCGGCCGCAGACATACTGACCGTATTGATCGTCATCAGGCGTCCCATGCGGTAGAAGCCCTTCAGGAACTGGAAGACGTCCTTGTGGCTTCCCGCGATCGAGAAGGAAACACCTATGTCTGAGAGTCCTGCCACGCCGCTAGGGCTCGGACTGTCCGCCGGGGTGACAGACAAGAGGTCGCAGCCTGTGGCCGTCGCAAGGTTGTTGAGTGAGTCGACGATACCGGGCGGATCTTCGGTTGGCGGGATCGCGGTCGTAACCTTCTTGAGGTAGGGGAGCTCCTTGATGACGAGCTTCTTTTCCGCCTTGAGCGACTCGAGCTCGAGGTTCAGCTGGGTGACCCTTGTTTGATCGGAGCTCACCTGTTGTTGGACGGAGGTGAGCTTGTTGCTCTCGGGTGTCATCCAGGCGAACCACCAGATTATGAGCAGGAGGATCACGACGCCTGTGACGATGAGCACGACCTTGGACTTCAGCAAGTCGAGGTTGAAACTGGGCATTCTGGTCATCGCGGCACCTGGAATTCCTTGGCTCGAGGAGAGGTAACTTCGGCGGTTACTCCAACCGTTGCGCTGTAACCGATCTGTCTTGTGGCAACCTGGGAGATCCCGGTGAACCCGTTCACAGTCAGGGTGCCAGAGCCGTTGATCGAGTAATACCAGCTGCGGAAGTACGGGTACCCGCTCTCCGCTGAGAGAGAGAGGCTGAGGGACGCGATCTGGGTCGCAGACGGTGCGACCGGAGCCGTGCTGGTCGGCGTAGCCGCAGCCGGTCGGGGAACTGCACCGGCGGCGAAGGAACTGATCACTCCCCCAGGTGGGGTGGCACTCGTGAGGGCTGCAAGCACTCCCGGCCAGTACACCTCCTCGTTCACGATGGGATTACTGATCGCAGCGAGGTTGAGGATGATGGAATGTTCCTGTTGGACCTTGTTGTACCGGGGAATTTGGGCATTGATGCCCGTGATCTGTCCCTGGAGGCTGGCAACGTTGTTCTCAGCGTTGTGCACCTTGAGGAAGCGAAGGGCACCGAGGCCGACCATCGCGACGACAAGGACAAGGCCCACAAGGACGACTGATCGCTCCAGTCGTTCGCGCTTGCGCCCGAGTACGACCTCAGGTGGAAGCAGGTCGAGCTCCTTGACGTCCTTCGGGCCCGGGAGCGCGAGTCCGACGACCACGGCCACTGCAGGGTCGAGCCGGGCGATCTCCTCGGGAGGAAGGTGAAGTCGCGAGCAGTCGATTCGGTTGAGCACGCTCCCTTGCACCACGGGCAGCCGAAGCTGCTGTTGCAGCAGCTCGGCGAAACCGGAGAGCCGAGATCCACCTCCGGTGAGCACCACCCGGCGGACAGGGCTACGGCCCGTCAGGCTCGCGTAGTAGTCGATCGAGCTTCGTAGCTCGTTGATGAGAGACATGGATGCATCTCGCGCTGCGCCAAGCGCAACACGAATGTGGGGGGCGGATTCGTCCAGGTTCCGCTTTGCCGCCTCGGCATCGGCCAGCGGCAGGTCGATTGCGCCCGCGATGGCGGCTGTGACGGCGTCGCCGCCTTCTGCAATCGTCCTGACGAAATGGGGAACCCCGTTCTCGTGGACGGCTACCTTCGTGAGCCCACCACCGACCGCGACGATCGCTTCAGGGCCCTCGACAGCTGTTTGCGGATCGAAAAGAGCCCTGATCATCGCAGAAGAGGTCGGCTCGACGCTGATGGGTGTCAGCCCGGCATCCGTCACGATCTTGACAAGGGGATCGACGAGGTCCCGGTGAGCGGCCGCCACAAGGACGCGCCGCTCGGGCATTCCGTTGGCGCCGATGGTTTCCTCCAAGGGACGTGCGGAGATGAGCGCCCTGTCGATCGCAAACGGGATGACATCGAGCGCCTGCAGCCGCACGGCGGCGTCGATCTCCGAGTCGGGCACCAGCGGCATCTCGAGCTCGCGCGTTATCGCCCGAAGTCCGGCGATTCCCACATGCACGTCTCCAGGCGAGAAGCCACCCTCTTTGACGCAGCGTTCCAGCGCGACGCGAACAGCAGGAAGGTCGAGGATCACGCCGTCAATGACCGCCCGTGGCGGAAGGGCGACCTGGCCGAGACGGACGAGTTCAGGCCGCCCATGCCCGACGGTGACTTCCGCCATGCGGACCGCGCTGCTGCTGATTTGGACACTCACGCGTCGCGTAGGCATCAACGTGCTCCTGACACTGAAAATGAACCGACTGTGCTGCAGATCTTGCACGGCATGCTGCGGTCGGCCTCCTGAATGATTGGCATTCCAAGGTCCTTTAGGCGGTTCGAAGCAACAACATCACGCGGTCTTTCATATCGGCGTTGTCCGGGCACTTCTTGAGCCGAAGAGCGCAGGTGCCCATGGAGACGCCCTTCTTACGCCCTGCCGGCCGCGCCCCGGCCTCAGGCGTTTGGCTGCTGCAACAGCTTGACGTAGTCGAACATGGGGAGGTAGAGACTTACGACGATGGCCCCGATGCACGCACCCATGAACACGATGATCAAAGGTTCGAGGATCGAAGTAAGGCTGTCGACGGTCGCGTTCACCTCGTTGTCGTAGAACGTCGCGACTTTCTCGAGCATGTCGTCAAGCGCTCCTGACTCCTCGCCGGTCTCGATCATCTGGGTCACCATGATCGGCATGACCGGGTACTGAGCGAGCGTGGCGGACAGCGACTTGCCCTCGCGGACGCCCTCTTGGGCGCCGACAAGGGCGTCGGCGACGATCTGGTTGCCAGCGTTCACAGAGACGATGTCGAGCGCCTCGATGACCGGTACGCCCGCGGAGAGCAGCGAGGAGAACGTCGTGCAGAAGCGGGCGAGCGCGACCTTGTGAGTGAGGGGGCCGAACACCGGCGGGCGAAGCTTGAACGCGTCCCACTTCCTCCTTCCGCTCGGGGTCGCGATCCACCGGCGCATCGCCACCACGATCACGATGATGGTGGCGATAACGACTAGGAGCCAGACGCTGGCCACGACGTCGGAGATGGAGATGACGATCCGGGTCGGCAGGGGGAGCGTCCCGTTCAATGAGGTGAACAGGTGTTTGAAGATCGGGACGATGAAGATCATCATCGCCGTGACGATCACGATGACGGCACACATCACGATGGCCGGGTAGGCCATGGCTGAGCGCACCTTCTGGTGGAGCTCGACCTGCTTCTCGAGGGTGGTCGAGAGCTTGAGGAGGACGGAGTCCAGTTGGCCCCCGACCTCGCCGGCACGAACCATGGCGATGTAGAGGGGCGGGAAGATCTTGGGCAGCTTCTCCAGCGAGCTCGATAACGACGAGCCCTGCTCGACGTCCTGACGCACCTGGAGCATGGCGTCGCGAAGGGGCTTGGACTCGATTTGATCGGCGAGCACTCCGAGTGCCCGCACCAAGGTGAGCCCGGCGGCGACCATGGTCGCCAGCTGGCGGCTCATGAGGGCGACGTCTTTGAGCGCGACCCGGTCGGTGACGCCGGGGATGTTGATCTCGCGCCTCAAGTTGATCGAGACGGGCTTGATCTCGATGGGCGCGTACCCCATGTCCCTGAGGCGGGCCGCGACCAAGGGCACGCTGTCGGCCTCAAGCTGGCCCTTTACCAACCTGCCGTCGGCATCGCGGACCCTGTAGTCGAAAGTGGTCGTTGGCATGGCTCAGTCCTCCAGACCGGGGGTGGTTGATGTCATCGCTGCCTCAGGTAGTCACGAAGCTCGTTCGGATCGTGGCAGCGGTCAAAGGCCATGGCTTCGGTGATGGTGCCCGCCTGTACGGCTTTGGCCAGACCCTGGTCCATCGTCTGCATCCCCGACGCGGCCCCGGTCTGGATCAGGGAGTAGATCTGGTGCGTCTTGGCGCTCCGGATGAGGTTGCGGATCGCGGGGTTGCAGAGCATGATCTCGGCGACCGGCGTACGACCGAA
>Ga0187864_10002157_pt1 | contig 17405 bp, 12 predicted proteins | sample June2016WEW_11_4_FD_132985 | JGI IMG/M metagenome (GOLD analysis project Ga0187864, IMG submission 132985) | Peatland microbial communities from SPRUCE experiment site at the Marcell Experimental Forest, Minnesota, USA - June2016WEW_11_40 | ecosystem: Environmental > Terrestrial > Soil >...
ACCGACGGGGGAAGGAGAAAACACTGGTCCCGGTCACCCTGTCGCACATTTATCGGCATACCTCATGATCTCGCGCGCCGCGAAACGCGGGCAGGATGGTCGGGATTCATGCGACAGCCTCTGCAGATAGCATAATGAGGGTGTCTCGGCTCCGCAACGAGGCAGAAGAGGGGCGCACTCACCAGATGGCTGTACAGCCAGAAACCCTAGATTCCTACGACGACCGACGACTGGTCGCCGCCTTCCAGACAGGCGAGGAGGACGCCTTCGCGCGGATCGTCGGCGCCCACTATTCCTCGCTGCTTGCCGAGGCGCGCCGGAGGCTTCGCTCGGCTGCCGACGCCGAGGACGCCGTCCAAGAGACGCTTCTTCGCGCGTACCTGGCGCTCGACCGCTTCGGTGGGGAGTACCGGCTTCGTGCGTGGCTGGGCCGCATACTGGCCAACACCTGCGCCGACGCGCGGGCACGGCGCTCGGGCGAGCTGCGCCTCTTCGACCGCCTGGCTCACCGACACGACGAGGTGCCCGGCGCCGACGAGGAGGTCGGCGACTTGCAGCTGCGGCGCAAGGTGAAAGAGGCCATCGCATCGCTGCCGGACTCCTACCGGGTGGCCTTCGTGCTTCGCGAGGTGGAGGAGCGTTCCTATGCCGAGGTGGCCGAGGAGATGTCGGTCACTAAGTCGAATGCACGAGCGCGCGTACACCGGGCGCGCAACTCCCTGACGCGCGCTCTGCGTGACACCGGAGTCGCGCTCTCCGGCTTCGCCGTCCCGATCCGGCTGCTCGGATGGAGGTGGCTCGCAGCTCGAGCCGGTCAGGTGCGTGAGCCGAGCCTTGCGACGCACCCCGAAGCGCTGCAGACCTCGGTATCGGGCGTGTCCTCCACCGCCGTCCACTCCGCAGCGCTCCCCTCCACCTCCCAGGCACCCCTCTCGGCGTTGTCCCAGATCTCTCAGGCTCTCACGCAGACTGCTTCGAACCCCCTCTCCCAGACGATTCTGGCGATCGCTCCCGATGCAGGGCGTGCCTCGTTGCCGGTGGCGGGGATACTCGCCACCATGGCGGCTGCAGGCGCCATGGTGGCTGCAGGCGCCTCCGTGCTGTCCCCGGCAGCAAACCCAGCTGCTTCCGCCTCAGCCGTAGCAGGTCCACCGGTGGCACTCACCTCCCACGGCGCCGTGCCCACCGTCGCTCCCTCGGCCGATCAGCAAGGAAGCGCCACAGCTGCCACCGGCACCAGCTCGGCGGGGAGCGCTCCTGTGACCTCTGCGTCGGACTCCTCCCAGGTCGTCATCGTGAGCCCGGATGCCTGGCAGTGGGTTGCTGACGCGGCTTCGAGCCTCGGCGGAGCCCCCTCCGGAACAGGAAGCTCAGCTTCGGGCACCTCTACAAGCCAGGGCCCCTCCCAAGCCAGCGAGAGCTCTACCTCGTCGACTTCGGCTAACCCGGTCGCCTGCCCGTGGCCCGGCCCGTTTCCCGTCGCCTCCCAGGGGACCATCACCCTGCCGGCACCCGAGCCCGCAGGCACGGTGCCCACCGCCTACTTCGCGAGCGGCACCCTCAAGGTGGACGGCACCGGCCCAGCCTTCGAGGTAGCAGGTGAGGGCAATTACGAGGAGCCGTCGGGGAGCCTCACCATCCACACCCTCTACGGTGCCTGCCTCCCCGGCACCACCAACCCGGTCCTCTTGGCGAACCTGTCGAACCAGGCTGACCCAGCGCTCGGCCAGCTCCGGCTCGCCGGGGCGCTCGTCAGCTCGTCCTCGGCCAACGGCGAGACCGTCACCCTCTACCGGGGAACCGCCGCATGGCTCGACGGGCCGGAGGTCTCTGCGCCGCCCAGCTCGTTCGCGGCCGAGGTCGTACTCGACGTGCCATTGGACATCTCGATGCTGCGGGTGGCGTTCTTCGGCACCGCTCCCGACCTCTCCGGCGCGCCTACCACATGCGCGGGTCAGGAAGCGGGCGGCACCTCGAAGAGCACAACCACGGCTCCCGACACCACGGCTCCCGACACCACGACAGACACCGCCTCGGGCTCGGACAGCTCCAGCTCTGGGACCCCCGACGCCAGCTCGACCACCTCCTCCTCCCCCGGGTCGGGCTTCTCCGGCTCCACAGGCAACGCGCCATCAGGCTCAGAGCCTGCAGGTGGCGCGAGCAATTGCTCAGGGGCGACGTCGGGCACGGCGAGCATTGGGCAGAGCGGCACGCAAAGCAACGGGACCTCTGCTGAGGCGCAGAACGGCACGACCTCCTCATCGGGCAGCTCGGTGACGGCTCAGGTCACTTCGGACACCACCAACACCGCGGCACAGGCAGGTACCGCTGTTCTTGAAGGAGACACACCGAGCTGAGTCTCGAATAAGAGCCCCGACAGATAGGGCCGACAGGACAGGTCGACACGCTCGTCGACTCCTCCGCCTACTTATCCGTGGAGGTTCTGAGTCCCAGGTAAGTGGTCTCAGGTAAGTGATTGCTCCGAAGGTGGGGTGTCCTGGGTGGTGGCGTTCGTCGCAGGAGATGCAATGTCCGTCGTCTCGCGAGCCACGCTCGTGCCAGGCGCTTCTTCGGTGGACTCGTCGTTCGGGCTCCGCTGTACAAACGCCCACAGCTGCTCTGGGGTGCCTGGATAGGCGAACTGGTAGCCCTGGGCGAACTCGCAACCCATCTCCCTCAAGGCGTTCGCTTGTTCCGGAGTCTCGACACCCTCGCCCACCACCGAAAGACCGAAGGCGTGGCCCAGGCCGAGAAGTCCTTGGACGATCGCAATGCCTCTCCCGTCCGGGGTGTCGAGGCTCGCCACGAACCGGCGGTCGATCTTGAGGCCCGAGATCGGAAGGTCCTGGAGCCATGACAGGTTTGAGTGGCCGGCGCCGAAGTCGTCGAGGTTCACCGACACCCCGAGATCGCGAAGCGCTTGCAGCACCTTCTCGGTCGCTCGCACGTCGCGCAGCACCTCCTCGACGATCTCCAGACCGAGCATCGAGGCCGCGATGCCGTGGGAGGTCATGAGCTCGCCCACGATCTCCGCGAAGTGGGGGTTCGCCAGCTGGTGCGGCGAGATGTTGAGCCACAGCCGGAAGGTCGCCGGTACATCCCCAGAGCCCTTTGCAGCCTCGAGCTCGTCAAGTGCCTTCTCCAGCGCCCAACGGCCGATCTGGACGATCAGGCCGGACTCCTCCGCCACCGAGAGAAACGACCCCGGCAGCATCGTCCCGTGTCCGTGGCGGTACCAGCGAAGCAGCGCCTCGGCTCCGACGACGGCCCCACTCGAGAGGTCCACGAGCGGCTGATAGACGAGGGTGAGGCCTTCGCCCTCGGTACAGGCACGAAGCCCGCGCTCCACCTCGAAGCGCTCGAGCACGCGGTCGCGCATCGCATCGTCGAACAGCTCCCAGCCCGCCCCACCTTCTTCCTTCGCGCGGTACATCGCCGTGTCGGCGTTGCGAAGCAGCGTCTCGGGGCTTTGGTTCGCCACTCCGCGGGTGCTCAAAGCGATGCCCACGCTCGCGGTGAGCCGGTGCTCCACCCCCTCGACCTCGGCTGGCTCAGCCAGCTCGGCTAGGAGGTGCTCGGCTATGCGGCAGGCCGCCGCCGAGGTCTTCACGTCGGGACAGACCACCACGAACTCGTCGCCGCCGAAACGCGCCACGGTGTCCGAAGACCGTCGCGCAGCCGCAAGACGGTCCGCCATCTGCCGCAAGAGCTGGTCGCCGATGTGGTGACCGAACAGGTCGTTCACCACCTTGAAAGTGTCAAAGTCAACGAACAACACGGCGAGCACGTTCCCCGCGCGCCGAGCACTTGCGAGCGCCTGGACGAGACGGTCGTCGAGCAACGCGCGGTTCGGCAGGCCGGTGAGAGGGTCATAGAGAGCTTCGTAGGCGCTGAGACGCTCGACGCGTTCTATGAGGCTGCGGTTCTCGGTGGCGAGCCCGCGCCGCGCAAGCGCGTGGCGGATGGTCTGTAGGAACGTCTCGGGCGCGACTGGTTTGATCAGGTACGCGTCGAGCTGGCCGACCGAGGCGACCGCGCTGTCAAGCGACGTGTACTCGGTGAGGAGGAGAACCGGCAGCTCGGCGTCTTGCTCCTTGAGCGCCCGGGCGACGTCGATGCCACTTCCCTCGGGGAGTCGGTGGTCGACCACAGCGACCGCCGGGTGGTGTTCGGCCTGAAGCTCGAGAGCCTCGTCTTCCCGGCCGCACCCGAGAGCCCTGATCCCCGCGTTCACGAGCGCGTCGATGAGACTCTGGCGCCCCTTGTCGTCGTCGACCACGAGCACGAGCGAGTTCGAATTCGAGTTCGGTACGGGCGCAAGTGATGAGTCGTGAGGGGACTCGCCACCTTCTCGAGAAGGTTCAGGCGCGCCCGGGGTGAGGCTCACGTTTCCTCCCACATCGGTCCAACGTGAGGGACCGTTCGGCAGGCATTTGAGCCCAGTTTGGTCGCCGAGTCGGTCAGCACCTCTGCTCGCTCTGGCACTGCCACCGGAACGACGACGCCGGACAACGGTGAGGCGCGAACCACCTTCGCCGTCATCCCGACCTCCCATAGCCCCAGCGCAACCGGCGTGCCCCGCCGCCGCGGCTCCTCAGACATAGTCTGACATCACCCGGCGCGCGGAGTCAAACGCTCTACGCGGATGCAAGAGACCGTCTCAATGGCGTCAGACACAAGCCAGACACAAGAAGAGCACCCGACCCCCGCCACCGCTTCAAGCCTGAGCCAGCACGGAGGTACCCTCACGGCGATGCGAGACGACTCGTGCTGAACCTGCCGCCCGGGAAGGAAGGCGTCTTTCCCCGAGAGCTGCTCGTGGACGCCATCGCGAACGGCGTCATAGGAGCCGGGAGTTTCAAGATCCCCGACACGAACGTCCAACCCGCCAGCCTCGACCTGCGACTCGGGGAGATCGCTTACCGCATCAGGTGCAGCTTCCTCCCCGGTCCGCAGAGCGTGGAGCGCAAACTGAGGGACTATGTCATCGACGAGCTGGATCTTCACAAGGAAGGTGCAGTCCTCGAGACGAACCGGCCCTACCTGGTCCTGCTGAAGGAGCAGCTGAACCTGCCTCCGGGTGTGCGGGCGAAGGCGAACCCCAAGAGCTCCACCGGACGCATAGACGTGTTCACGCGCGTCGTCACCGACGAGGGGCATCGCTTCGACGAGATAGCCGAGGGTTACCAGGGCCCGCTGTACCTCGAAGTCGTTCCCCTCTCGTTCGCAGTGCGAGTGCGCGAGGACCTGACCTTGAACCAGCTGCGCCTCTCGATCGGGAGGACCACGCTCACCGACGACGAGGTTCGCGACTTCCATTCCGAGGAGCACCCGCTTCTCTTCGAGGACGGAAAGCCTGTACCCGCCCGCGAGCTCGCCCTTTCCGACGGGATGTTCCTCGGGCTCGACTTGAAAGGCGATGCCACAGCACGAGTCGGCTACCGCGCGCGCGAGAACGCTCCCCTACTCGATCTGACGAGTGACAAGCTCATCGACCCCGAGGCGTTCTGGGAGCCCGTCCACAGCGAGGACGGCGACCGGATCGTCCTCTCACCACAGAAGTTCTACCTGCTCATGTCGAGTGGAGCAGTGTCGATACCGCCTGAGCTCGCCTCGGAGATGACGGCGTATGACCCGACGAACGGCGAGCTGAGGACTCACTATGCGGGGTTCTTCGACCCTGGGTTCGGGTTCGACCCCGAAGGGCCACGCGACGGCTCGCGCGCAGCACTCGAGGTCCGAGCCCACGATGTGCCGTTCGTGATCGAGCACGGCCAACGCGTCTGCAAGCTCACCTTCGACCGCATGCTCGAAGCTCCCAAGACCCTCTACGGCGAGGCGATCGGGTCCTCCTACCAAAGACAGGAAGAGACGCTCGGCAAGATCTTCAGGCGCCACGAGCACGCACCCGACCTTCGCCACCGCGAACGGGCTCCTCGCGACGGACGGCGAAGCTCCCGGTGACAGCCGGAATTCATGGGAGGGCTACAACGCACCCGCCTGGGCGGCTCTTCGAAACGGTTTGACTGCTAATCTCGGGTAAGGACAAAATCTTGACCGCTCGGTCAGGTTTACCTGCCGACTCAGTTCCATCTCGCCAGACCTCTCGCCAGACCTCTCGCCAGACTCGGAAAGGAGCAACCCATGACCACCGCTGTCATCGTCGACGCTGTGCGAACCCCAGGAGGCCGCCGCAACGGCAAGCTGCAGGGCTGGCATGCGGTAGACCTGGCCGCCGAACCGTTGAAGGCCCTCATCGAGCGCAACGACCTCGATCCCGTCCTTGTGGACGACGTGATCATGGGCTGCGTCACCCAGGTAGGCGAGCAAGCGCTCAACGTCGGCAGGAACGCGGTGCTCGCAGCGGGGTTCCCCGAGTCGGTGCCTTCCACGACCGTCGACCGCCAGTGCGGCTCCTCGCAGCAGGCGTTGCACTTCGCCGCACAGGGTGTCATCGCCGGCGCTTACGACGTGGTGATCGCCGCCGGCATAGAGCACATGACCCATGCCCCGATGGGGTCCTCGATTGTTCGCGACCTGGGCTACGCCTTCGGACCCGCGGTCATGCGCCGCTACGCAGAACGCGGCGGGCTCGTCTCGCAGGGCATATCCGCCGAAATGATCGCCGACCATTGGAGCCTCTCGCGTGAGGAGCTCGACGCCTTCGGCGCGCGCAGCCAGCAGTTCGCAGCCCGCGCCACGGCCGAGGGCCGGTTCGAACGTGAGATCCTGCCTGTGAACGTGCGCGACAACGAGGGCAATCCCACCGGCGAGACGATCAGCACGGACGAGGGCATCCGCCCTGACACCACCGTCGAGGTGCTGGCGACCTTGAAGCCGGCGTTCAAGCCCGACGGCAAAGTGACCGCCGGCAATTCGTCACAGATCACAGACGGGGCCTCCGCAGTGCTGGTCATGAGCGAGGAGAAGGCGAGTGCCCTTGGCCTCACCCCACGCGCACGCTTCTTGACGTTCGCCCTGGCCGGCGTGGACCCCATCACCATGCTCACGGGTCCCATCCCCGCCACCCGCGCGGTACTGGAGAGGGCCAAGATGTCCATCGACGACATCGACCTCGTGGAGATCAACGAGGCTTTCGCCTCTGTCATCCTCGCCTGGGAGAAAGAGCTGCGCCCCGACATGGCCAAGGTGAACGTGAACGGAGGCGCCATCGCTCTCGGCCACCCCCTCGGAGCGTCGGGGGGCAAGCTTATGGCGACCCTGCTGAACGAGCTCGAGAGGACCGGCGGTCGCTACGGGCTACAGACGATGTGCGAGGGCGGTGGCTTGGCGAACGCCACCATCATCGAACGCCTGGGCTGAGATCAGCGGTAGCGGGTGGCGGTGGCAAAGCCGGCGGCGATGAGCACGATGCCGACAAGCAGGTACCAGTCACTCGGCCCGGCCGGCAGCACGTTGAAGTAATTGAGGACGATCACCAGCGCCCCGACGATCAGAAGCGCAAGGATCAGCAGACCCATCCATTTCGGGCTCACCTTTCGGCTCCGCGGGATGGGCGGCGTGTAGCGACCGCTCGAAGCCGAGGCGCGCGCCGGTGCGCTCGTGGTGCGTCCCATCGAACGCCCTTTCTTCGTGGCGCTTCCCGGACCGTGTCTCTGAGGGTTCGCCATCACGCCCGAGGATAGTCATCATCGGGTTGGCACTACCATCGTGGCTCGGTGGCCGTACGTGTCCTGCTCATAGACAACTACGACTCCTTCACCTACAACCTCGTCCAGGAGCTGGGCAAGCTCGGGGCGGAGCCGGTGGTACACCGCAACGATGCCATCGACGTGGATGGCATCAGGCACGCGAGCCCCGACGCGCTGGTCATCTCCCCGGGTCCGGGAAGACCCGAGGACGCGGGGATCAGTCTCCAGGTCGTGAGCGAGCTTGCCGGTGAGCTGCCCATCTTGGGCGTCTGCCTTGGACACCAGTGCATCGGACAGGCCTACGGGGGACGAGTGGTGTGCGCCCCGACGCTCATGCACGGCAAGACCTCGGCCGTGTTCCATACCGGTACGGGGGTGTTCGCCGGTCTTTCGAACCCTTTCGAGGCCACGCGTTACCATTCGCTCGTGGTTGAGCGTGAATCGCTCCCCGATTCCTTGGAGATAACCGCAGAGACCGCCGACGGCGTGGTCATGGGACTGCGTCACCAAGAGCTCCCCGTTGAAGGAGTGCAGTTCCATCCTGAGTCGATCCTCACCCCCGCAGGGCCCGGCCTGCTGGCCAACTTCCTGGCCCGCGCTAGTGCAGTCGGAAGTGCGCGCCCCCTCTGAGACGAATAAGAATGTCGAGGTAAGCGCACGGCGGGCCGAGCGGCGCGCGACCAGGGCCGCCTGCGAATGTGCTTTCGGCCGCGCGTGTGCGATACCCGCTCGGTCTGTTCGCGGTTCCTAGAGGCTGACTACTGCTGATCCTGAGGGGAGAGAATTGGCGGGCCGTTCCAGGGGGGTGCTCGTCGTCGCGGCGACCTTGGCGCTGGTGTTCGTGGGCGGCGGCGGCGGCGGTTGGGGGATCCGGGCGGCGGCGATGATGCGGCCGCGCCCCACGACAACGCCGCGGGCTCCGGGCATCACCCTCGTCTCCTCGCGCCAGCTCGACCTGCCAGACCCGTTCCTATTGGCGGCAGGCAGGAGGTACTACCTCTACGTATCGACCGCCTTCGCCGACTCCACCCACAAGAACGTCCCTGTCATCGTTCGCAAGGCGGGACACTGGGGCCACGTGTCAGAAGCGCTGCCGAAGGTCCCGACTTGGGCCCTTTCCGCCTCTGCCGGCGGCGCCACCTGGGACCCGTACGTCGTGCGGCTGGGACACACCTACGTCATGTACTTCGCCCCCCAGCTGAGCTCCCGCCCCCCCGCCACGCACTGCATCGGGATGGCGGTCTCCGGTTCACCGGCAGGGCCTTTCGTGCCGGTCGGCGGGCCTCCGCTTGTCTGCCAGACACAGCTGGGCGGTGACATCGACGCCCAGCTGTTCTACGACCCCCATGGTCCGCGCGGCGCAGCCCACCCCAATTATTTGGTGTGGAAGTCGGACAACAACAACCTCACCGGCTCGGGCCCGACCACGATCTGGGCAGCCCCGCTTTCGAACGACGGGCTCGCTCTGGCCGGCAACGCCGTCGCGATCTTCCAACCCGACCAGGCGTGGGAGGAACCGGTGCTCGAGGCGCCGCAGATGGCCGAGGCTCCCAACGGCACCGACTGGTTGTTCTTCTCCGGCGGAGGAGGCTTCTTCACCCCCAGCTACGCCATCGGAGCGGCGAAGTGCGCAGGGCCCCTCGGTGGCTGCCGTGACACCTTGGCCGGCCCGCTCATCTCGTCCAACGCCCAGGGGTCGGGGCCGGGCGAGGAGACGGTCTTCGTGGCCGGCGACCACAGCACCTGGGTGCTCTACAACCCGTGGCACACCGGCGAGCTGCAAGCGTTGCTACGCCCGGCTGAAGCGGCTCACATCGGGTGGAACAGGCGAGGTCCCTTCGTCGCTGAGGCCAGCCGTTTCCCTCCGCCTTCCTACCGTTCCTTCAGACCGGCTCCGCGATGAAGCCGAGGTCCCGTTGCCCGACCGGCGATGCACACGTCAGCTCAGAGCTCCCGGCGGGTGAGCAACCCAGCTCGGTCACCGTCATTGTTGCGGTCCCTGAAGAGCGTGCTCGCCGTAGTGGTGGGAACGCTGGAAGTACTGGAGCTTGAGCACGACAGCGTCACTTGCCCGCTCGGGGGAGCAGCCGATCCGGCCGAGGGAGACTCGCTGGTCACCATGGCCCCGTTGCTGGTGCACGTCCCGTCGGAGATCCCGGTGAGTCCCCGGCTCTCGAGCTGGCTCTTCGCCTGCCCGAAAGTGTCGCCGCTCAGGTCCGACACCAGCGGCGCGGCGCCACCCGAGATGACGAGAGTAATGGGAGTCTGCCGAGAGACCGAGGTCCCTGCCGCCGGCTGGGTGCCGGCCACGTCGCCCTCCGTGATGTTCTGGCTGTACTGCGTGGTCTGCTGCCCGCTGCAGACGAGCCCGTCGTTCCCCAAGATGCTGCAGGCCACGGTCGGGGTGTCGCCCGACACGTCGGGGACGGTGACGTTGGGAGAGGTGGTAGGAGTGGTCTGAGCGGCATAGAGGGTGACCGTGCCCCCTTGCTGGACGACCTGGCCGCCTTTCGGTGAGGTGTCACAGACGATGTTCTGCTGCGTGCAGGTGCTGATGTATTGGACCTGCGCGGTGAGCCCCATCTGTTGAAGCTCTTTCTGGGCCGACGTGATCGACTGCCCGTCGAGGTCTGTGGGAACGGTCAGCTGCGAGGGCGCGGTCTTGCCCCCGGTGACGAGCGTGATGGTCTCTCCCCTGCGCACGGTCGAGGCTTTGCGAGGCTGGGTGCGGATGACCTGGGTGGCCGGCGCGCTGCTCGAGGAGTCCTTCTTGACCTTGGTCTTAAGTCCGCGATCTGCGAGCGTGCCTTCGGCCTGAGCCACGCTCTGGCCCGATACGTCCGGAAGCTTGAACGTCGAAGGCGTCGTGGACGCCGACCCGAGGTGCCACCAGCCAAGGGACTGGCCCAGGAAGATCACGACCACGGCGAGCGCTACCAATAGCAGGAGCAGCACCGCCGCGTAGATGCCCGTACGGCTGGGAGGACGTTCGGGCTCCTCCGGTAGTTCGGCCCCTACCTGAGGAAGCGTCGCGGTACGTCCTGTGGCCCCCATCGCCTGGGTGGCCCCCATCGCCTGGGTCTCCCCGAGGGTGACAGGCGGGATGGTGGCGGCCACGGCGCGCCCTTCGCGAAAGCGCGCCAAGTCCACTCGCAGGTCCTCGCCGGTCGGATAGCGGTGCTCGGGCGACTTGGCCATGCACTTCAAGATGACTGCCTCGAGGTCGGACGGAACCGCCGGGTTGATCTCGCGTGGCGTCGGAGGGTGTTCACGCACGTGCTTCGACGCGACTGCCACCGGCGTGTCCCCGAGGAACGGCGGACGACCCGTCACCATCTCGAAGAGCACGACGCCGAGCGAGTAGATGTCGCTTCGCGCGTCCACACCCATGCCTTCCGCTTGCTCGGGGGAGAAGTAGGTGGCCGTTCCCATGACGGCTCCTGTCTGGGTGAGGCTCTCCTCGGTGTTGAGCGCGCGCGCGATCCCGAAGTCGGTGACCTTCACCACACCTTCGTCGGTGATGAGGACGTTGCCTGGCTTCACGTCGCGATGGATCACGCCGTGGCGGTGCGCGTACGCCAACGCGCTCGCCACGTCAGAGGCGATCTCCGCGGCCCGGTCGGGATGAAGCGGCCCGGCTCCTCGCAGGATCGACGAAAGGGCGCGGCCGTCCACGAGCTCCATCACTATGAAGTAGGTTCCGCCGTCCTCGCCCCAGTCGAACACCGGGACGATGTTCGGATGCGAGAGGTTGGCTGCCGCTTGAGCCTCGCGGCGGAACCGTTCCACGAAGGACCGGTCGACCGACAGCTCGGGAAAGAGGATCTTCACCGCGACCGGCCGATCGAGCAAGTGGTCACGGGCCCTATGCACCTCGGCCATCCCGCCGCGCGCCACCAACTGGGACAACTCGTAGCGTCCCGAGAGCACACGCGGGGTCTCGGCGGGCTCAACCATCTCGTGAGAGCCTATGCCCGGTCACCAACGACCCTCGGTCCGCTCGAAGCGAGCGAAAAAGAGAAATCACTGTCCCCCCAGCGCGTCGGCGATCATCGTCTTCATCACCGGGCCGGCAACAGTGGCGCCGTATTCATACAAGGCCTGGTTCGGGATCATCACCGCCACTGCAACCTTGGGAGCACTCGCAGGCGCGAAGGCGATCATCCAGTCCGTCGTGGCAGTGTTGCCGATGCCGACCTGGGCCGTGCCGGTCTTGGCGGCCACCTCCTCGCTTGCCGGGAAACCCACCACAGCAGCCGTACCTCTCGTCACGACCTCGGTCATGAGCTTGTTGATGGTGGCAGCCGTCTGCGGTGATGTTGCCCGCAGCCACGGCTTGGGCTTATAGGTCTGCACCAGGTTGCCCTGAGAGTCGCGGATCTCGGACATCACGTGCGGGGTCATCACCACTCCGCCGTTCGCGATCCCCGCCGCGACCATCGCCATCTGAAGTGGGCTCGCCGCGGTGCATTTCTGCCCGATCGACGATTGGGCTAGGAAGATCTCAGCGCTGTTCGTGAAGCAGCTGGGCTGGAGGAAGTCCGACACCTCATAAGGGCTGTGGGGCAGGTCGATCGGCGGCTGCTGGTTGAACCCGTACGAGTCGGCCTCGGCGGTCATCGAAGCGGCTCCGACCTTCGTGCCAAGAATCGCGAAACCCGTGTCGCACGAAGGAGGGAGCATCTCGGCGATCGTGCCGCCACATCCCGTGCCGCTGTCGTTGCACAACGGCTTCGTGGGCGCCTGCCCACCGAGGGTGCCACCGGGAATGCACGTGTAGGAAGGCATGGGCGTGTTGACAAGTTGAGGGGCGTGCTCGTAGGCGGCCGAGGCGGTCACGATCTTGAACGTCGATCCTGGAGGGAACTGGGTCGCGTCCTGGTAGGCGAGTGATGTGAAGGGTTGGAACCCCTCGAAGTCGGGGGTCGTATAAGCCGTCCGAGCCTGCTGTGACACCGTCTGGGCGCACTCGCGCTTACCTGCCACCATCTTGAACACCGCACAAGTCTCAGACGTCAGGGGGCCGGGGTCGAAAGAGGGGTTGGAGTACATCGCCTCGATCGCGCCAGTGGAAGGATCGAACACAACGATCGCACCGTCGCGGCCGGCGAGCGCGTTCATGGCGTCGGTCTGGAGCTTGTCGGACAAGGTGAGCGTCACGGTGTCGGTCACGGTCTGCGTGGAGAGCAGGTCCCCGAGCGTCTTGACCGGGCGATCGTGAGAGAGAAGGTAGGAGTTGTAATAGGCCTCGACCCCATAGGACCCGTAGCGGTACGAGAAGACGCCCGTGATCTGACCGAAGAGCGCGTGCGTCGGGTACACGCGCTGGTACTTGTAGATGCTGCCCTTCGAAGCGGGAACCGACTCGGCGAGCACGATCCCGTCGGCGCTCAGTATCAGACCACGGGTCTTGTCGAACCTGGCTGCGCTCATCTGAGGGTTGTTCAGGGCGTTCGCGTACTGGTGAGCCTTCACGACCTGGAGGTTGTTCAGCTGAAGGAACAGCAACACGAAGCAGGCCACCATCGCCAACGCGAGCCACCGGATCCTCCGTGACATCTCAGGCCGCCACTTTCAGCGCCGCAGCGCACCTGGTAGAGACCTTCTGATCATGACAACGCGGAGGTATCGCAGATAGCGCCAAGGAAGCCGTCGCAGTGGTAGCCGCTGTAGCGGTCGTCGGGGTCGTCGGCGCGACCGCCGGCGGGCACTGCACCCTCTGCGGCGGGGGAGTCCCAGGAGCAAGCTCGGGCAGGTTGCACACGTAGTTGACCGCCTTTAGTCGCGACGACTCTTCCACACCCACCTGCAGCTTGGGCGCCACCTCGGTCCGTCCCACGACGGTGGCACGAACCGCAGACAGGGTGATCCCGGTTCGGGCAACCACCTTGGGGTCGATGCCGAGGAACCCACCTCTGCGACCTTCGTAGATGACGACCTGTCCGTGGTTCAGCCCGACGAAGTAGGAGTTGTCGACGTACCAGCGAACCACGGCCCACGTGCCATACCCGAGCCCGCCGAGCACGAGGACGAACAGCACCACACGTACCGTGACAAGACGAGGCGCTTTGCGCCTCGGCGACGGGATCTCGTGAACGGCCGGCAGGACTCCGGCATCTTCTGGCGCCTGCTCCTCCGAGGATCCCATGAGAGCGGTGCCGTTCCCGGCCAAAGGGACCTCTTCCCCGGAGGGGAGCACCGCGGGTTGCTCGGCCCCCCAAGAGCCTTCCTCTGCGGACGTCTCACCGACAAGCACGTCGAGCACGACGGCGGTGATGTTGTCGTTGCCGCCAGACTCGTTGGCCATGCGCACGAGGGCTTCGGCGGCTTCCTTGGGATCACGGGTGTCTGTGAGCAACCGGCTCATCTCGTGGGGCGGCACCTCGTTCGAGAGGCCGTCCGAGCAGAGCAGGTAACGGTCGCCTTGCTCGGGTACGAGCTCGAAGACGTCCACTTCGACGTCGGGATCGACGCCCAGGGCACGGGTGAGGATGTGGCGATGCGGGTGAACCGCGGCCTCGGACTCCGAGAGCTTGCCGCGCGCCACGAGCTCCTCGGCGACGGAGTGGTCGACGGTCAGCTGGCCGAGCTCGCCGCGATGCAGCCTGTAGGCGCGCGAGTCGCCCACGTTGGCCAACACCAGACGTTCGCCGTCGTCGGTGGTGACCAGAGCGGCAACGATGAGAGTGGTCCCCATGCCACGCAGGGACGGATCGGTGCGGCCGCGCTCCCACACCGCCTGGTTCGCCTCGTGCACCGCCTCGACCAGCCCGTCCGCCGACGGTTCGTGGGCGAAACCCCTGTAGAGAGCGTCGATCGCCGTGCGGGCGGCCACCTCCCCACCAGCGTGACCTCCCATGCCGTCGGCAACCGCGAACAGCGTACGGCCCTCCAACGCGAGGTCCTCGTTGACAGATCGCACTCGCCCGACATGCGTGGCCGAGCCCGACCTGAGGACCGTCACCGGTTCTCCGCGCAGACCATCAACGGCTCACCTCGAAAACCGTCCCGCCGACCTGCAACAGGTCACCCTTGTCCAGCCTGGTTGGTAAGCCGATCCGCTCGGTATTGACCCACGTCCCGTTGGTGGAGCCCAGGTCCTCCACCCACAAGGCGCCGTCTCGGCGGTACAGGCGGGCGTGGATCGAAGAGGTGTAGGCGTCCTCCACCCGCACCCCACAGCCGGCCGCCCTCCCGAGGGTGACCTCGTCGGCCAGTTCGTACGTCCAGCCTCGTTGCGGTTCGGGCTCGACCACCTTCAGGTGCGCGTTGCGGCCGCGCCTGCGCCGTCCCTCCGGAGCCGGGCCCGCGGGGACCTCGGCCGCTTCGGCACCACGGCGCTTCGACTTCGGGGGGCGCACCTCCACCCACACCGCCCGGATGACTCGCAAGAAGAACAGCCAGATGAGCACGACCACGATGATCTCGAGGGCCCGCAGAAGGTTCTGGTCGTCGAGGGAGGTGAGCAGGAACATGGTGAAGGTTCAAGAGGTCTCGAACCGAAGCGCGGTGGTGCCGACCGAGATCTCGTCCCCGTCCGCCAGCGCCTTCTCGTGCACCGGAATCCCGTTCACCCGGGTGCCGTTGGTGGACCTGAGATCGGCCACCACCACTTCGTTCCCCTGGCGGCGCACCTCGGCGTGGCGCCGGGAAACGTTCGGATCGCTCAGAACCACCGTGCACTCGGGAAGCCGGCCGATCACGACCGGCTCGGTCCCGAGCACCACGCGGGACCCGTCGGGAAGCACCAGGGACCCTGCCGGCAACCCTTCGGGGCCTTCTGCCACCTCGGCCACGATGACAAAACGTCCCTCTCGAAGGCTCGGGTCACGATGGATCTCGACGTCCACCGGGCCCACGAACACATACCCCTCATCTCGCGCATGGTCCCTGGCAATGTCGGCCAGCTCGCGCGCCAACGCGTCGGCAAAGCTCTCGAAGCGTGCCGCGTCGGGGGCAGAGAGCGAGACTACGAAAGAGTTGGGCGCGATCAGACCCCTCATGCCGACCCGACGGAGCAGGTCCATTTCCCGCGCCAGGCGGCGGCCTATCTCCACCGGCTGGAGCCCGCCGCGCAAGGCTTTCGAGAGGGCACCCTCCACCAGGCGCTCGAGGCGCTGCTCGAACTGCTGGAGTCCCATTGCGGTCGCTCAGCCTACTGGTGCCCTGTGCCCGCACGGGTGTACACCGCGAAAAAGTCCTAGCTCCGTTGTTCAACGAAACCTGCCTTCACCTGGAACGACGCCTCACAGTGGCGCCATGGTGACTCGCGCGTCAATCCCCGAGCGCCACAGCGGCAGGCACGCACTGTGGGCGTCTGGGGCGTAATACCGCCGAGTAGTCTTCCCCTGGTCTTACGGGCGAGTGGCGGAATTGGTAGACGCGCAGGATTCAGGTTCCTGTGTCCGAAAGGATGTGCGGGTTCAAGTCCCGCCTCGCCCACACTGGGCTCTCGACACAATTGACCGAGACCCGACGACAAAACCTCAGCTGAAAAGGTCTCTTTACACATTTTCGGGTGCAGCTGTACCACTTCGCTGGCCTTTCCGCCTTTACTGCCGTGCCGCACTGCCTAGCAAGCGAGCCGGCGCTCTGAAGACCCCGTACTGCCCGAATATTCGATAGCTGGGTTGAGCAGGGGCTTCCCCGGTCCTGCTTCCTCTCGGCTACCTTCCCCCGACGATGCGTCGGCACCGAGCACGAGGGCAACTCTGGGCTTTCGTTTACCTCACGGTGCGCTACCTGCTCGAGCTCGTCGTCCTCTTCGCCCGCTCCGATGGTGCCAAGGAGACCGAGTTGCTCGCCCTTCGCCACGAGGTGGCCATCTTGCGGCGCCAAGTCAAGCGTCAATCCTTCGCTCCGGCAGACCGTGCGATCCTCGCTGCACTCAGCCGACTGCTCCCCCGCTCCCAGTGGACCTCGTACTGCCCGAATATTGGATCGCGTCGGTGAGCAGGGACTTTCTGGTCCGGATCCTTCTCGGCTACCTTCCCCGCGATGCGAGGTGCACGGACCCAACATCAGCTGTGGGCCTTCGCTTACCTCTCCGCCCTCGTGATCCGTTTGGCCAAAGAGAACCCACGATGGGGCTATCGCCGCATCCAGGGCGAACTCATGAAGCTCGGCGTTCGCCTGGCAGCGAGCACCATTGCCCGAGTCCTCCACGACCACGGCCTTGGGCCAGCGCCACGTCGCTCAGGCGCCACGTGGGGGGAGTTCGTGCGAGCCCAGGCGTCGCACATCGTGGCCACCGATTTCTTCAGCGTGGACACGGTGCTGCTTCGGCGCCTCTACGTCCTTTTCTTCATCGAGCTCGGCCGCAGAAGGATCTGGATCACCGGCGTCACCGCTCACCTCAAAGGGGCCTGGGTCACACAGCAGGCGAGGAATGTGGCTGGCGACATCGTCGACGAGAGGATCGACTTCAGGTTCCTTGTCCGCGACCGCGACGCGAAATACGTGGCGAGCTTTGACGAGGTCTTTCGGTCCGAAGGCGCCCAGATCCTGCGAACCCCATTCCGGGCACCGAACGCGAACGCCTTCGCCGAGCGGTTCGTGAGGACGGTCAGGTCGGAGTGCTTGGATCATCTCCTCGTCGTCAATGCACGACATCTCGAGCGCATCCTTCGAAGCTATGCCAGGCACTACAACGTCCATCGCCCGCACCAGGGGCTATTCCAAGAGATCCCGGCCCCAACATTGCCCTCTCCTATGTTGGCAGCGACGCCTGCACAGCCTTCGCACTCCCACCCG
>Ga0187864_10002159_pt1 | contig 17383 bp, 21 predicted proteins | sample June2016WEW_11_4_FD_132985 | JGI IMG/M metagenome (GOLD analysis project Ga0187864, IMG submission 132985) | Peatland microbial communities from SPRUCE experiment site at the Marcell Experimental Forest, Minnesota, USA - June2016WEW_11_40 | ecosystem: Environmental > Terrestrial > Soil >...
GACAGCACCCTGCGCAGTGATTCGTACTTTTCGCGAACCGCTCCTACTAGTCCATTCCGCTTCATGCAGTTAGACTACAATACATTCGCTACATGTACAAGTTATTTATGCGCAATTCCTTAGGTGTCTTCTAAGCAGGTAACCCGGTTTTCTGTGATCGACGGCCCTCGTACTCTGCGGTCCAGTTAAGTCCGCAGGAGGGATCGAGTGAGTACCACCGCTGTACAACCCGCTTTGACAATTGGCACCCTTTCAGCCACTTCAACAACAAACGACGCAACCACAAATTCCATCGAAATGGCCACCATCGGAAGCCGCAGTAAATGGGCTGTCCCGTTCCTGCTGGTCGTGGTGCTTTTGACGGCCGCGTTAAGCATCGGTTGCGGCGGGGGTCACAGCACAACGGCCGCCTCGCAAAACAGCCAAAGTCAGGGAGTGGCAACACCGCAGGCTGCGTCGGATCCTAGTTCCGCAAGCCCCGGTAGTGCACCTGCGGCTTCCACACCTGCGGTCTCCACGCCATCGGTTTCCACGCCGGCGGCTGTCCAGTCCTCCCCGCGTCACATCTTTGTCATGTCCGAGGAAAATCTAAGCTACAGCTCGGTGGTGGGCAATACCAGCCAGATGCCCTATATCAACGGCCTGCTTTCCAAGGGCACACTATGGACGAACTTTTACGCCAATCAGCATGGGTCGATGCATGCTTATATCGAGACGATGAGCGGGACGGCATTCACCTGCAGCGGAAACGATTGCGGAGCCAGCGGGGCGCTCACCGGGCCGAGCCTGATGGACCTGATGAACGCCAAGGGGATGGCATGGAAAGGATACTTTGACGGCTTGAGCAGCTGCGGCCAGCTTGCCCCTCCGTCCTCGAACTGGATCATCAACCCGGATTCCAACGGCGCCCAGAACTATTATCAGCGCCACACGCCATACCCTTGGTATGCCGTCGGCACGGCGACCATAGCAACCTGTTCGAAGGGTGGGAATGGCTGGTGGCCCATGAGCCAGTTCACAACCGACCTGGCTAACCAGTCCTTCGGATATTTGAATTGGATTACGCCCGATGGAACCAGCGACGGGCATGACGGCACCTTGCAGCAAGTCGATGCTTTCATGGCGAAGTGGCTGCCACAACTGCTGGCATCCAGTTATTTCCAACCCGGCGGCGACGGCATTCTGATCATCTGGTGGGATGAGGCAACGTTGGGCGACAACTCTTGTGGTGGACCTGATGGAATGAGCTGCGGTGGGCGAATTCCAATGATCGTGATAGGGCCGGGAATTCAGGCCAACAATCAGGACCCGACGCCCGCTAACCATGACAGTGTGTCGCGGTTCATTCAACAGCAACTGGGATTTACGCCCAGCTTGGGCAAAAGCGTAAGCGTGCCCGACTTCAGCCAGACTCTTGAACTGCAATAACCTAATCGTTCCTTCGCCATGGAAAAGCAGAGGTAAAGGGGCTGGCTCGGGCTGCCCCTTTACCATTGCGCGCCACAAAGTTCATGCTTCTCACTCGGTATCGAAATCGAACAAGTCTGTAAGGTCGCCGATCGCCGGCCTGTTCAATGGGACGTACAGGTTGTCGTCCGCGTCACCGTCAACATCCACCTTGGCAAGAAGAACAGAACGAGAACAGGTTTTACGTTTTGCCGATTTTGCAATGTGCGAGTCGTGATGCTGAATGCGGGACCCACCGATGGCCCTGGGTAAAGCCCCTTCGAAACCTCGGAAAACGGGAGCAGAGTTGGTGGAAACCGCCCAGCCCTGCGTAAGTTGTTGATGGATATAGGGGACACCGTGGGTCTACATGGCGTTTTTGAGGGTTTCTTGGGGGTGGTTGTGCAACAAAATGTGCAACACGATAGACCACTCTAGGCAGCCTCCCTTTCTCATTGCTCTTTCGCATTAGCGATCATCACACCACGCCAGCCGAGCTTACCTATGTTCACGGCCAACACTGCTTCGCATTCGTTCAGCGACTGTACGCCAGTGCCGCGTCCCCGGCCGCGCCCCGGACTTTGCCCCCAGAGCCGATTGCAGCCGGGAACGACCCTCGCTCCATGGTTCCGGTGCGGCTGGCTGGTGCGGAGGTCACTGAGGCTTTTTGGGCCAAGCTGGCGGGGCTGGCTAAATCCGCTACAAGGGGTCATTGTGAGCCCGTACACCACCTCATCCACAAGCATGCCTCTTACGGCGGTGCGGCATTCCGGGATTATTGCAGTCTCTGCCACTGCAGCACCTGTTCACGCAAGGTATTCAAACTGTTCGTCATACGATCCGTTTCTTCATTCACCAGCGCATAGCGAACCATCTCGGAGTTTGCCGAATCGACCAGGCGATGGTGATCCTCGCGAAGATCGGGCAGGTGCCGGGCAACAACTTTCTCTCCTCCCAGCGCCTTTGCCAGTTGTTCGAGGGTCTTTTCCACATCGCGCGCGAAGACTAGAAACTCCTCGTTCACAGGCGCGGTTCCAACTGGCACCGCTTCCAATGCCATCGTTGCGCGTACAAAACGATGGGAATTTACGAGCATTTCCGTCAGCAGATTTATTTGATCCGGGCGGGTACCTGGCTCCGCCCGCAACCGATCCGCGGAAGCTTCCATGTTCGACCGTGCCAGCCGTGCCGCCAAACGCACTCGATTCAATTCGGTCTCATTCTGAGGCTTACATCGCAAGTGTGCTTCCACCACGGCATGAAAGTACGCGCGATAGGCGTCCAGCATCTCCGCCGACATCTGGAAAACCCGAGTCCGCTCCCATGTAGGCCAGACGAGATACGCGGCAAGCGCGATAAGTCCCCCCAGGCATGTCATCTCACCGCGCGCCAGGATAACCTCCCTGGGAGACACTCCGGTGACCGCAACCATCACCACGATGAGCGCGCTGACAGCGATGGTGAACACACCGTAATTTGCCGCTCCCGCCCAACGCAACAGAAACACGAATGCCCCGACCAGAACAACGTCCATACCGATGCCCGGCGGAAAGAAGTGAAAAAGCTCAGTCGCCAACAGCAATCCCAGAATCGTGCCGGCGATCCGCAGCAGCCCGCGGCTGAAGGTCGCCGCGAACTCCGGTTTCAGCACCAGGACAATTGTCATTGCCAGCCAATAAGACCGACGGTTGTGTAGCTGGCGAGCCACTATTTCTCCTATAGCCAGGCACAACGCCAGGCGAATCGCATGGCGACACGCAGACGAGCGCAGTGTGAGATTCGCTCGCAATTTCGCCAGGTTCCCTGTAATTCTGCGAGGCCACGGCTGAATTGCATCACGGCTTGTCAACGCCTCGAATCCGGCTGGCGTGGTCTCGCTCACGGTACGCACGACACTGCGCAGTTGCCCGGCAAGTGCGTCCATCTGGAATCGGGCATCCCTCGTCATTGCTGAAAGGAAAGCTTTGGTTGGCTTGGTTTCCTCGTTGCGCAAATTCTCCGCCAATGTCTCCAGTTCCCGCAAACTCTCTTTAGCGCTGTCGGCCGACTCGCCGATCGACAGAGACCGACCGATATTCGCAAGAATGTCAGCTGAAATATCCAAAAATCGCTGCACGACCTCCACTCTGGCCGATACCTGGGTGTCGCGCAGCATTCTCCTTCGCAATCGGCGTAAGGTCAGAAGACTCAGCCGAACGCGCTCTGCCTGATTCAACAGTGACCAATAGCGCGCTGCTTCCAAGCTGTGATCGTTACCGAGCCCAGCCAGTGTTTCTCTCGCCAAAGTGCTGTGATCGCTCGCTGGCGGGCCGGCTCCAGGCCCGGCCGGGACGATCGCCACATGCGAAAGCTCGGAGTACAGTACGGCTAATGCACGCCGTTCCGGCTGATAACGACGTACCGGCCAAAGTGCCAAAGCCAATGCCGTTTGCAATAAACCTCCGCCCAGAGCAAGAAGACCAGAGAGAAGTGCTTTCTCCGGCGTTAGCCGTTGCACGGCATAAATGATCAACGCTACGAGGCTGATGACGCCCAAACTATCCGCTGTTGGACCGATTGACACCGCAAGTGCCGCAGCAAAGGCCCATATAATTATCACGACTGCCGCCAGGACTGCATTTCTTCCCGCCAGGCCACCTGCAACCACCGCGAGAGTACAAAGCAAGCCTGCGGAAAGCATCCGTTTGGCGCGCTGGGCATACGGGCCGGGTCCGTCGGAGTACGAGACCTGCAGTGCTCCAGTGCTCACCGCAAGCCCGCCGAGCGGCACCCCCAGGGCGACGCCAACAGCCAGTGGAAGCGCCACTCCGATCGCGTTTCTGAGTGCGACTCCTGGGTTCATTCGTCCTTTGTCGAATTGAAGGACCTTACGCCAGTACTGCCGCCACGCATTCAGGTGCGCCTCGTCCGCAGTGCCGATCGCCTTGGATTTCAACTCACTCAATAGTTAACCCCTCTCGATCGTCTGAGTGCATTACGGGTAGATTTTGACTTCTCCTCATAATTTTCCTAAGTACAGCAAGCCCGCATATTTACAAGCCGCGCCGCCTCAATGATGCGCCGTTCGTGCTCTTTCTTATCGCCATTGGGCATCTGGCAACCCCTATTTTAGTCATTCGCCGATCCCATGTGCCTGAAACCGAATAGCCTATTGCAGAGCGGCCTTCATCGCCTGAAGCGCGCGTCCCCCATTCAGCATACAAGTCCGTGTTCTTCTTCCACTGACGCTCGCGGCCAGCAATTCTGAACTCGTTCTCCCGAAAGACGTTAAGCTAATCCGCGAGTTCTGCCTGCGACCCCTCTTCGATTTCGTCCATGGCTGTCGCGATGGACTCCAGATGAGAGCCGTCGTGCCCCTTTATTTCTTGCGGTTTGGTCACTAGCTACCAGGGCTTTGGTAGGCGGATTGCAATATCAGGAAGAGTGGACGCAGCCGATAGTTTTACATGCAGATGCTCCAATGATTCCAGTCCGCATTGTGAGGGTTTGCAGGAGCCAGGTTATGAACCAAAACGAGCGCTACTTAGAGACGCGGATGCTGATATCGCGGGGCTGCTGACTTGGTACTGGCATTGAGGCGAATGCTCATTCGTCGATCGCGGGATTTTTATTTTGAATTTTTTGCAATTTAGGCTGCACCGAGCTATGAAGTAGGAATTTCGAACGTGCTGAATGGAGAAAGCTACTCGATGAACACAAAGTCCCGGAGAGCGAAGATCGTCTGCACCATAGGCCCGGCGAGCGATTCCGAGGAAATGATCTGCAACCTTAATGCGCTGCGGAATGGATGTTGCGCGGCTGAATTTTTCGCATGGAACTCATGAGCAGCACGCCCTGGTGATCGAGCGCCTGCGTCGAGTTGCCGCCCAACTTGGTCGCACCGTTTGCATTCTTCAGGATCTGCAGGGGCCGAAAATGCGCACGGGCGCATTGCTCGACGGCAAACCTGTGCTGCTTTCAAAGGGCCAGAGGTTCACAATCACCACCCGCGAAGCGCTTGGCATGGCGGAACAGGTTTCAACTACTTTTCGTGAACTTGCGCGCGAAGTACATTCCGGCGATCGCATACTGCTCTCCGACGGCAAGCTATCTCTCAAGGTTTTTGAAGTCAAAGGCGGAGACGTTATCTGCGAGGTGGTGGATGGCGGAATGCTCGGCGAACACCAGGGAATCAATGTTCCGGGAGCTCTGTTTGGTGTTCCTTCGCTGACGGAAAAGGACTACGAGGACTTGCAGTTTGGGCTAGACCATGGGGTTGACGCCATTGCTGTTTCCTTCGTTCGAGGCGCAAACGACATCCGAATCGCGAGGGACGCGATTGCGCGACATGGAACTGAAACTGTCATCTGTGCCAAGCTGGAAAAGCCGCAGGCAATCGAGAATCTGGAGGAGATTCTGCAAGCTGCCGACTGGGTCATGGTCGCCCGCGGGGATCTCGGTGTGGAAATGGCGCCGGAAAGGGTCCCTATCATCCAGAAAAGGGTCATAGCAAAGGCATTAGAGCATCGTAAGCCGGTCATTACCGCGACTCAAATGTTGGAGTCCATGATACAGAATCCTCGACCAACACGCGCCGAGGCCAGCGACGTGGCAAACGCAATCCTGGACGGCACCGACGCGGTGATGCTGTCTGGAGAGACCGCTGCGGGGCGGTATCCTCTGGAAGCCGTGCGCATGATGGCTCGCTTGGTGGTTGAAACCGAGCAGCATCTGCTTGAGATCCCGGTCTCGCCGCACCGTCGTAGGCATGGGCGTCAGTTGTCGATCTCCGAGGCAATATGCGAGTCGACTGCGCATATTGCAGAAGATCTTAGGCTCGGAGCGATAGCTATCTATACCGAGACTGGCTCTACCGCGCGGCTAATCTCCAAATACAGACGCGTGCGGAAGTGTATGCTTTTTCTCATGTCCCAGTGGTTTGTAATCGCCTGAACCTGCTGTGGGGAGTCTGTCCGATGCCCGCCCAGCCTTTCGATACGGTAGAGGCGATGGTAGCGAATTCGGAAACATGTCTTCTGGAAGCTGGTGCGATTTCCAGCAACGACGTGATAGGAATCGTCGCAGGAACCCAGAGCACAACCGGGTCAACCAATTTCATCCGATTGCATCGGGCAGGCAAGCAACTCGGTTGAGTTCAGCCGCCGCCCAGGCTGCGCTCGCTGGTTCACCAGCAAGAGCGCTACCCGAGTCACCGCCCGGGTCGGCGCCACTTTGTGCGCAGAGTGCCGCTGAATTCTAATCTGCCGTGCCCGCAAGTGGGCGCTCGCATTTGGGCAGGCACGGCGACAGAATGCCGGCCAGTAGGAAGGAACATCATCGGCATTGTGAAGTTCAAGCGTGATTACTGCTACATCCTGTCCACGAGAGACAACAGAAGCAGACCGCTCACGAACATAGTCAGCGTCGAAAAGCTCATTGGTTCCTTCTGTACCGTGAATTCAGCTTCTTCATATCCGAACCTCCGACATCTACTTGCCGGTCGATATCGGCGGAAAGTGCTTTGAACATTTTGCTAACGTCCTGGTGTTCGGAAGGCTCCTTTTGTCTGCCTGTGCGACAGAAACTTGAACAGGCTGCCGACCAATATCCATTCGAAGACCAACCCTAAGCTGGCCGATACGCAAAGTACGCCAACGAGAACAGCCAGTGTGGCAATGCCATCCATATATGCCTCCCTCTTTGTCGCGAAACACTCCAAAATCCGCAACTCAATGCCAAAGGTGCTCGGTTGATAAAGTCGCGATGCCGCAGCGCAGTCGATTGACAGTTCTAAGCTGAAGAGAGCTTTGCCAATTGGTCCGCACTTGCCGGGGAAAAGGGCAGCCCTTAACCTCGGGCGAGGTTGAAATTCACCGTTATAATCGTTTCTACTTCGACGGGTTGTCCATTTAAGAAATAAGGTTTGTATCGCCACTGCTTTACTGCGTCCATCGCAGCAGAAGTTAACAGTGGATCTCCTTGAACGACTTGCACATCTTCAATACTTCCGTCTTTGCTGATGACCGCCTGCAAAACAACCGATCCGGAGATATGCGCCTGACGTGCCGACGGAGGATAGCTGGGCATGATTTTGTGCACCAGCAGTCCTCCAACCAGGCCTTCCGATACTCGAACTCGTTGCGGGCGTGCCGGCGGGGTCGCCGCTCTGGCTGGTCCCCCAAAACTGGCAACCCCGCCGAGTATTCCTCCTAGCTTCCCACCCGCTACTCCTCCGGGAATGCCTCCCACTACTCCGTCCGTCAACACTGGAGACGGAGGAGGAGCATCTTTGTCCTCGATGGGCACTTTTTCTGGCATTTTAGTTGGCGTTAATGTCTTGTACGTTGGTGTAGGTGACGCCTTGTGGTCAATTCTGGCCTCGACCTGTGCAGGTTTCGTCATCTGTGAGGCTGGCTTTGCAGAAGCAGGAGCCGCAAGGGGTGGAGGTGCCACCAATGTTGTCACCAACTTTGGCGTGGGCGTGGGCAAACTCTGTGTGTAGTAGAGCGAGGTCAGACACAAGATGCCGACCAGGAGTAATTGTAGTGCCAAGCCAACCAAGGAGGTTACTTTTCGTCTGTTAACTTCACCCCAGTTCCCGGACTCGAGCAAGAGATTTTCAAACATAAGCGTTTCGTTTCGGTTCATGACGTGGTACTTCCCATTTTTTATATGTGGCCGCTCTCTGCTCACGCCGACGCTACTCCATCTTCGCGACGTTGTGCGTGAACTTGCGCAGCAGAAATTCTTTAACCAGGGCCGCTGCCATGCGTTCACCAGTGCCGATTGCAAACGTCTGGAATGTTGTCCCAGCCCCGCGGTTCGAGGCAGGATAGTAGGCATTTGCAATGGCGGACGAGGCTAGACTGCCACCGAGACTCGAGTAATTTGGTTGCAACTGCCCGTTGTCACCCTTGGCGACGAATGGCGAAGACAGCGCATGGAGAATGCGAGACTTAGTTGTACCTGTGCACTGGCAGAAGTAACGAGGATCCTGGTGAAGAAGTGATGGAAGAATCGCTCCGCCGATCAAGATGTCAGTTGCGCCATCGCCGGCAGCGGCGCCAACCCGTTTGCCATAGCCCTTCGCTCCTTGACCGTAATCAGGCGTGTCTGCGGCCTGTTGAATGCCGGAATACAGAGCGACCCCGGCGATTGTGACGGGATCGATCATGGTTCTGAAGGCCAGCTTGAACTTCAGCTTCGGTGTGAGCGGTTCAGCATTGGGACCGTAAACTGTATAGAAATCGGGGATGATCCCTAGCACCCGCTGTTTTAGCTCTGCGTTTAGTTGCTGGGCGGCGATCTCCTCGGAAGGCAAAACATCGATTGTGGTCTGAATCGCTGCAAAGCGTAAGGTGCTACCCGTTATAATTTTGCGTTCACCTGGCTGAAGTCCGAAACTGGATGAAGCCCAATCCGTGAACCCCTTGGCGCGAATGGTGATCTGGTATTCGCCTCCTGGATACACATCATCGAACTCGTACAATCCAGTATCGCTTGTAATCCGGGTGCGCCGGTCAGCTGCAGTAGGCCCTTCAAGAACAACGGTGGCGCCGGCAATGACATCGTTATTCACATCTAAGACACTTCCTGCGACCTTTGCTAACTGTGGTTGTGGCGCGTCAGGTAGCTGCGGTGCGTCGTTAACCTGCGCGAGCAGACTCGGTGCCAAAGTAACGGCCAGAGCCAGCAATGCAAATCTCCAAATTGGGATTCGGCATGTCTTCGATGTCTGTTTGAGCCAATAACCGCAGTGGGACCTTTGAGCGGTTGCCTTGATGTGAATCTTTGCGATTGTTCCGTGCCTCACTTGAAAACCTCCTCCGAAATTGTCAGCCGCTCGTTTTAGGGACGTAGCGCTATCACGGCTGTATACGGTCCTTCAACTCAACTTGGGTGTCTTCGGACGCTTGCATCTTTGTAGAATGCGACCGGCACGCCAACGTAGTTCCGGAGTCGCGGGTGAAACAATGATAAATTCGGCCAGTTGCCGCGGCAGGCGCATGAGGCGCTCATCTAACAATCCGGCCGCTATGCGCTCGGCGTTGCAATCGGCGCACTTGGCCGAACAACATAATGCGGCAAGCATCAGGCCGAGACAACCGCCAGTAACTAATCCAGCCAACAAAATAAGCCAAGGGTTCAGTTTCCTTCCCTCCGGGCAGTCATCGCGCTCGTCCCGTCGGGCAGCGCGGCCGTACTGAAAAGCTCTGACAGGAACAACAGCATTCGACAACCACCATGCACCTATAGCTGCGATTGCAGGATTCTTATGTCGATGGCAGCTTTTCATAGCAGAACTCCTCTGCTCCAGCGGCATTTCTTCATCCGGTTGCAACTCATATGAACTTCCACCTGGGTGCCTCCGTTTGGTTTCACGGCCACTCTCGGGTAATGCAAACCACGCGCCAAATCTTCAAGATCGTAAGTCCATGAAAATGTGGGCCGGCAGGAGGACCTGAGTGCCCATCTGTGGCTAGCTGCCCGCATTCGGGCACTCGAGGCCACTCCGTGCCAAATGGGAAGGAAAGGCTCGAGTTGCAGGTGAATTTTTGGGGCGTTCTGCTTGCTTACTGCTGATACGTTCTATTTCCCAAGCCGCGCAATCTCGGTTTGTGGATTGGGAGCGGCAGGCAACCGCATTCGAACTAGCATCTCAACCTGGGACCAAACACGCGGATCGCATTCGATAGCAGTGTGGCCCTTAAACAGGAGCCGATCATACCAAGGATAGGTACGACACTCGACGGGCCTTTTGTCGTACTTGAAGCGGAAGTTGCCGAGAATTGCGGTGCGAGATGGATCGGCGGCCGTAATCCTGGAACGGCCATGCACAATACCACTGGTTTGATAGAAGTTCACTGCTTCCGCTACGTTAGCTGGAACAACTGAATCATCCCGCCCGACTTTTGCAACGCTATCGACCTGCACTGTCAGGGCAACCGCGATGCCATCTTGCTCTAATTGACGAGCGAGAGAGACCACCGCCGATGCACCCCAACTATGGCCGAATAAGATTATTCGAGGTTGTGGCCCTCGCCCGTCTGTGACGCTGTTGTTGTCCGAACTATTCAGCCACCCGATGATCGAGTGGTGAGCCTGAGCTATGTGCCGATTTTCGAACATCCGCACCTGTACAGAGCTGCCGTAGCTTTCTTGGAGTCGCTGGGCGAGTTGAACTTCGGAGTGACGCATATCGTCGCTATGAACACAACCGCCCACGAATCCAATGACAAGTACCGGCTTGGTATCGCTCTGGTTTAAGGAATTAAGGTGGGTTTGCGCAATTGCAAGACTCGGAGTAGAAAGCAGCAGAGCGAATCCAATGACTTGCGAAAATACGAAAAGCGCTACTATTTTTGAACAGTAGCTACACAATTGGGTTGCGATCAGTCTGTGCTTATGCTTTGGCTTCGTTCCGGCACGCCGGAGTTTTGCCGCCGCTAAGATGATAAATTTGTGGTAACGCATTGGACTCGGTCCCCTAACTAGAAATCGCCGACATCGGACATGCAAGAGCAATGCAGTTGCCAACGGCATGGAGGTCGCAAAGGACCCGGACTGTATACCCAACGTCGTCATCATGAAGAACTGATTTCTGTTTCAGATTTCCTGCCGTGAATACAGACATGTGACCGACTCTCTCCTTTTGTGCATTTCTCCTTGTTCTGGGGGACGCGGAGATCTTCTGCGTAAGAGATTCTCTGCCACTGCACGGACACAATCGTCAGCATCGTCCAGAGCAGCGACAAGCTCCTGATAAGCCTTCAAGTCACCCTCACGGTGCCACTGCAGATGACACATGAACAGGTACAGCGGATCTCGGCCAACTGCACCGAGGCCGTTGTCGAATCGAATTTGCCCCTCGGCTGGCGACTCGCGCCAGCTCGAATCCTCCGAGGCTGATGACACCGTCGAATTGGCCATACACCCGCACCTCAGCGCGAAATTACACGGGCCGAAAAGGCATTACGAAAGCGGCACTTGTGGTTCCCATCTCGAGAATTGCCCGCGGCCGTTCGTAGGGGTCCGGTCGCTTTGTCACGCCGCCCCCGCCCGCAGAGGTCTTTGCGGGCGAGCAAGGCACTCATCGGGCAGGTACCCAACGTTGCTCATGGTTTCCAGCGAATAGGCAAACTTTGCTCCACAATCGCAGCACACGCGATAGCTCTTGCTTTCAATCGTGAACACACGACTGAGGTTTCTGTGATGGCATCCAAACAAGAATTCGACTGCTATTGCAAAATAGTTCATAAATCACTTCCCACAGCAGCATGCCCAGTCACCTTAATTTGTTGGGCCTGCCGCAAAGTGACGTCTTCACCAACAACAAATGTTTTCAGGTGCTACCACCTAGCCTAAAAGGCGTGGGCGTAGTAGCACGCCCAGGCCATGGGCTGAAATGACGTCACCGATATCAAGCACCATGACCGGGGGCCGTCCGATTGCCGCTGGCCGCAATATTGACGCGGTAGCTGTCTCCGAGGTGGTCAACTGCCTTCGCCGGAGAGCTTCCGGTGCAGAGGGTGAATCGAGCGTTACCCGCCGAAGCTCTGCCCGCTGTGCTCCGTACACGAATTCGGCTTGCATTGCATCCAGCTCACAAGGAACCTCGATTTCGTGGACCTGCTCCTTCATCACACACCTCCTTGGAAGAGGGGGCACGCTCTCTGCACCGCTAAAAGCGCCACCCCCATGACCGCTTCTGGATTTTCTGCCCTTAGAAGGTAAATACCAGGCCGGCTGACGGCACGGCGGAGTGCGTAACTTTGTCTACATGCAGTGTGGTCCCATCAAAGTCCGGCACCTTATACACAAAGCCTCTGTACTGAGCTCGTAGCGCGATGTGCTTCATCAACTTGTAATCAGCACCGCCGCCGTAAACAAAGGTGCCTTTTGCCTGCGAGCTTAGGGCACTATCACGGGGATCGAAAACGAGGACGCCGCCACCGACCAGCGCATACGGCTTCACCCTGAATGAGGTTGGGATTTTTACGACGGCACTCCCAGTGACTGCATAGGTGTTCGTCTTAACGTAGCCGAAGGTTCCGGTCGAATTCTGATACTTCTGGGAAGCTCTGAAGTAATCGAAATCTCCTTCGGCGGCCAGCCAGCGGTTGATGTTGTACCGGTATCCTGCGAGGAAGCCACCAGAATCTGTCGGCTTGCTCGTGATGCCATTATTCGTTGTTTCCTTAGTAAAGACTCCACTCCCCTGGATGGTGACTTCATGCTTTGCGTCTTGTGCCCAACCAGCAAAACAGAAAGTTAAGATGATAGCTATGCTCAATGCGATCTTTTTCATATGAATCAGCTCCTTCGCGTTCACTTACTCTCGCACCGGTGTGAAATGCACTTTCGTCGCCAAATCAAGCTTTCGGTGCTATGTTGTGCAAAACATTAGTTAGTAGCCGCGCGGCCGGCGAGGTGACATGCAGGGTGCCCATCGAGGGGCAAAGAATGTCCGTATGTGGTCAGGCAGGTTCTTTGAGACGGCGGCAGTGGGACGACGGGGTTAGGGTGCCACCTGTACATTTAGCAGCACGACCACGGACCGCGCACCCGCGCGATATGTTCTACACGCAACGGGTACGGCTGTGTTCCACGCGCAAATGTCGTGCGGCGGGTCCAACGCAGTATCGATCCACCGCCTCCACTTCTCGCTACCGTTTCGCACTACCGGAAGTTCGAAATCGAGAGCTTCCCAATAGGCATTCAGGATGACGTACATCAACAGTCCTTCATCTCTCAATTCCGCACTGATGGCGAGGCTGTGCGAGACGGGGGACCAGTCCGGCTCATTGAGTTTGACGCCGTGAAAAGCATATTTCACCTCCTGAAGAGACTGGCTTAGACTCACGCGCCGGCGCTCATGTTCCACGTCCCTCATCACACGGCGCTCCATCAGCAATTCCACGAAACGGAGGACATCCGAATGTTTGGACAGCAGGTTCCAGTCGAACCAACTCGTATCATTATCTTGACAATAGGCGTTATTGTTGCCACGCTGACTACGTCTCACCTCGTCGCCCATCAGAAACATGGGCACACCCGCGGAAAGCATGGTTACGGTGAAAAGATTCTTTACCTGCCGGTTGCGCAGCCCCTCTATTGCGGTGTCGTCCGTAGGACCTTCAAAGCCGCAGTTCCAGCTTCGGTTCTCCTCGCATCCGTCGCGGTTATTTTCGCAGTTGCCCTCGTTGTGCTTTTGGTTGTAGGAGACAACGTCGTTGAGGGTAAAGCCATCGTGGCAGGCAACGAAATTGACGCTCTGCTCGGCTTCACGCTCCTTGGGACCGTAAATGCTTGGGCTGCCGAGCAGACGGTCGGCCATGCGCACCACGGAATCGTTCGAACCGCGAAAAAAGTCTCTGACATCATCGCGAAATCGGTCGTTCCATTCCTTCCAACTGTCTCCCACGAAGCTGCCGACCTGATAAAGTCCTGCCGCGTCCCAGGCTTCGGCAATCATTTTGGTGCCAGCTAGCGCCGGATCTGACTCGATATCCCAAAGCACCGGAGGGTTCGACATAACGGCGCCGGACGAATCGCGCGCCAGAATGGATGCAAGATCAAAGCGAAAGCCATCCACATGCATTTCGCTCACCCAGTAACGGAGGCTGTCCAAAATCATGCGCCGAACGACTGGATGGTTCGCATTGAGTGTGTTTCCTGTGCCGGTGAAGTTCGCGTAGCGTGAGCGGTCTTCACATAGGAGGTAGTAGGTGGGATTGTCCAGGCCACGGAAGCATTGTGTTGGCCCATCGTGTCCATTCTCCGCCGTGTGATTGAAGACGACATCGAGAATGACTTCTATGCCAGCTCGATGCAGCGCCTTCACCATATCGCGGAATTCATCTACCGCGCCCAGCGCGTCCTGACGCGAGCTATATGCATGGTGCGGCGCAAAGAATGAAACCGGTGAGTAGCCCCAGTAGTTTGTCCGGCCGGGCGGCGCGTCCTGAGAATCGAACTGAAACACTGGAAGCAGCTCGACCGCGGTAATGCCCAGTTTTTTGAGGTACGGAATTTTCTTGATCAGTCCGGCGTATGTGCCACGTGTTGATTCCGGTAAACCGCAACTGGAGTGTGCCGTAAAACCGCGCACATGCATTTCGTAAATGATAGTGCGCGACGACGGCCGCTTCAGGGGAAGATCGCCTTCCCAGTCGTACGCCTGCGGATCCGTAACCACGCTTTTCATGGCGGTTGAGGTGTTGTCGCCTTCCCGGCGGGCTGCCTCACGGCTATAGTTTTCCGGCACGGCAATGGCGCGGCCATATGGGTCCAGCAGTAGTTTGTTTCGATCGAATCTCAGCCCCCGATCTGGCTCGAATGGCCCGTAGGCCCGGAATCCGTAGATCTGCCCCGTTTGTACGCCCGGAACGAACACATGCCAATAATGGTAGGTACGGTTCCCCAAGGGATCGATGGGGATGACACGGGAAGGACGAGCGTCGTCCGCACGATCGAAAAGCAGCAGTTCAATGCTGGCAGCGCTTCGGGAGAAGACTGAGAAATTAGCGCCTCCGGAAAGCAGCGTAACTCCAACAGGAAAGCTACGGCCGGTCGCCAGGTCTGTAAGCTGCTTCAGTCGTGTGAAGATCATTAGGTGCACCTTGAGCGCCAGGAGTGTCCTCTGCGAGCGGGAATGTAGGCGCATTATCAACAGTTACGCTCGCCTTGTCCGACATTCTGCAGTTCCTACCCGCGCTGCGGGATGATTCGATGCTTTTGCTTCGGCGCTACGTACCCTTTCGGCTTTTGCCGTGGCGGAAGCTTTGCAGGTTTATAAGGAATCTCCTCGTACGGGGTGCTGCTGAGTATGTGCGCAATGCAGCTCAGGCGGGCACGCTTCTTGTCATCTGACGGAACTATGTACCAAGGCGCGGCTTTTGTGTCCGTCGCTGCGAGCATTGCATCCCGGGCGCGTGAGTAGTCGTACCAACGACGGTGCGACTCCAAGTCCATAGGACTCAGCTTCCAGCGTTTCGAGGGATCTTCAATACGCTCGAGGAAGCGCTTGTGCTGTTCCTTTTCCGATACTTCGAGCCAATATTTCAGCAGGATGATGCCCTGGCTGACCAGAAAGGCCTCAAAGCTGGGACAGTCCCTAAGAAACTCCCTGTACTCTTCATCAGTACAGAACCCCATCACATGCTCAACTCCGGCGCGGTTATACCAGCTCCGGTCGAAGATTACGATTTCACCTCCGGCTGGCAGCTGTTCAACGTAGCGCTGAGCATGGAGCTGCGTCTTCTGCCTTTCGGTCGGCGACGGAAGAGCAACAACGCGAAAAACGCGCGGGCTGACACGCTCAGTGATGCGCTTGATCATGCCACCTTTACCGGCAGCATCTCGTCCTTCGAAGATGATGACAATACGGGCGTTGGTCGCCTTGACCCACTCCTGGAGCTTGACTAGCTCCACTTGCAGCTTGAAAAGTTCGGACTCGTACTCTTTTTTGCCGATCTTCTGTTCACCGTTGACGCCGAAATGTTGAGGGTTGCTGTCCAGCGTTGGTTTCTTTTCCTTCTTGTTCTTGATTTGTTTCGCCATTTTCTTTTATATCTTTTCTGTCTTTGTGGATCATGCCCGCCTGTCAGAGGCTGGCTCGCCATGGCCGAATAGTCGCTATCCCCAGACAGGAACTCCATCTGCATCGTGTCGGACAAGATGAAGTGTCGTAACATCAGTATGCCGAACCTCGTGAACCGGTTTTGCGAACTCGCGGTACCACTGCAGAGCTCTACAGTAAGCGCTAACAACACATTGAAACGGCACCTTCAGCAAGAAGGCGGAATCCGAAAGCGACATGCGCTGACATCCATAGAGCACCAAAACAGCTCGAGCTAGAATGTCGAGCTGCTGTATGACTTCATATACATCCAGTTCGTGAAGCGTTCGAGCGTCGAGACTCGAAAGGGGTTCGTGGTTCCGGTGCGAGCAGGTACAATCAGCGTATTGCGCCGCCGTTGCATGTATAGATAAACGGACGGCGTTTACTGCAGCGCGGGCAGTGGCCAAATGTCCCCACTCACTTAGCCAATCACGAAATGCGTAACTAGTGCTCTCGGGCGCAAGGGTTCTTGCATCTACAATCGATTGCGCTGCCAATTCCGCCTTTCCTGTGATCATCAGAGCGGTCCAGTAAAGACTTCCTTTTTGCTCAGCAAATCGAGCCGGAACCTCATTCCTGCTCACGATTCGTCTGTTTTGGTTTTTCTGTGTCTCTCCGCAGCGGAACCAATGCATTGCATCACCCCGGTCTTCTCAATTTCCCCGCCTCCCCAACTCGGATCAAGGTCGACGGACCTAGTGGCTAATGCAGTGCGAATGCCAAACAAAAAGAAGGATAAGTTACTGAAAATGCCTACGCTTTCCGGAACTCGGGCGAGTCTGCCCTGCCGGCATGAAGGCACTGCCCCTATCCAGGCAAGTGTCTGACAAGCTGACTCTTTTTCTCTAGAGATTGTTGATCGAATCAATCGTATCTGCTGGGCTATATCAGGAGCTACAGTGCGGTGATTAGGTGACTATGAGTGGTTGACTGGCAACCCTAACGTCTGATGATCATCAGCACAATCGCGGAATTTAGTGGGCGGCATATGAAATCTTAGGCATTATCACTCCCGCCCCGACCTGCTACGCAAAATCAGGCGCTACATCAATGCCTGCTCCGCCAGTGTCAAACTCTTCAACGGAAACACTCTGGTTCTCCTTACTCGTTCCGGCGAACGCCTTTGCTATCTATGATCCAGGCAGATCGCAATCCCTGGTTGCCGTCCCATGTCTCGATTTTCCTTACCGTTTCCTGGCCCGTCGCGGAAGACCGGAACTTGTCAACGATTTTGAGACACCCGGCGGCGTTAATTAGTGAGCATTTTCCTGACTCGCCGTCGTCAAAACAGGCGGATTTATCCAGGCTGCCGTCGGCGGCTGCTGGGGTTTGGGA
>Ga0187864_10002162_pt1 | contig 17360 bp, 14 predicted proteins | sample June2016WEW_11_4_FD_132985 | JGI IMG/M metagenome (GOLD analysis project Ga0187864, IMG submission 132985) | Peatland microbial communities from SPRUCE experiment site at the Marcell Experimental Forest, Minnesota, USA - June2016WEW_11_40 | ecosystem: Environmental > Terrestrial > Soil >...
GTCTGCTTGTACAGCCCGTCGAGCAGGCCGATGGCGCCATGTCCGGCATAGCCGAGGATGTAGGGGACTTTCTCCTTGATCAGATACTCGGCGATGATGTCGGTGCCGCGCATCTCGTTGGAAGCGGCGGGGTAAACTGAACCTCGTGCCGGCGACGCATTGGGCGAGTAACCGGACGATGGAGTATCACGCGTCTCGTTGGTGCCGGCGGGGTAGGTTGAACCTCGTGCCTGCGACCCATAAGGCGTGTAACCAGACGATGTGGATTGGGATCTGTAGCTTTGATAGGATTTGGGCCGGTCCTCCATGGTTAGTCCTCCTGTTGTTTCCTTCGGGTCGATTGGGTTGATTCAGTGAGCCGTGGTCAGGAATGGGGCGCGCATCGCAACTCTTGGTTTCGCAGACTATGACGCTAATGGCTATCTGTTCTCGAACTTGGCCGGCCGCTTGGCGATGAAGGCCGCCATTCCTTCCTTCTGGTCGGCGGTGGCGAACAGCGAATGAAACACCCGCCGTTCGAAGCGCACGCCCTCGGCGAGCGAAGTTTCGAACGCGCGATTGACCGCCTCCTTCGCTCCCAGCACCGCGGGCAGCGACATCGACGCGATTGTTTCGGCGACCTTGAGGGCTTCCTCGACCACGCTCGCCAGCGGCACGACGCGGGCGACGATGCCGGCGCGCTCGGCTTCTTCGGCGTCCATCATGCGGCCGGTGAGGATGAGGTCCATGGCCTTCGCCTTGCCGACCACGCGGGTGAGCCGCTGCGTGCCGCCGATGCCGGGGATGATGCCGAGCTTGATCTCCGGCTGGCCGAACTTGGCGTTGTCGGCGGCGATGATGAGATCGCAGTGCAAGGCCAGCTCGCAACCGCCGCCCAGCGCGAAACCGGCGACCGCGGCGATGACCGGCTTGCGCGCGTGCGCGACGCGGTCCCAGCTTGCCGCAAAGTCGCCGAGGAAGGCCTCGGCGAACGTCTTGTCGGCCATCTCCTTGATGTCGGCGCCCGCGGCGAACGCCTTGTCCGAGCCGGTAATCACCATGCAGCCGATATTGCCGTCGGCTTCGAAGGCGTCGACGGCCTGGCTCAACTCGCGAATGAGCGCGCTGTTGAGCGCGTTCAGCGCCTGCGGACGATTGAGCCGGATCAATCCCACTTTGCCGCGCGTCTCGACGATGACGGTCTCGTTGCTCATGGCGTGTCGCTCTCGAATGCCGCTGGCCTAGCCGATATTTTCGCCCACGGCCACTCTGTTATGATGGCTCGACAGGGAGGAAACAGCGAAACCAAGGTAAAATACTTGCGGCAGGCGGGCGTCAAGCCGACCGACATCCGGCTCGCCGATCTCGGCATCAAGGGCAACAGCCACGTCATGATGCCGGAGAAGAACAACAAGGAGATCGCTGCGGTGATCGCGAAATGGCTGGACGAGGCGGGGCCGGGGAGGGAGTAGGCGCTTGCTCCACCCTCTCCCCGGAGGGGAGAGAGGGTGGGGCGAGGGGGCTCGGACGTACGAGAAAAACTCCAGCGTCCGAACCCCCTCACCCTCGCTTCGCTCGACCTCTCCCCTCAGGGGCTTTGCACAATAACGGCAAAATCCGAGGAGGTTTTTGTGCAGACGCTGAGGTTTTTGTGCAACTCGATCAGCCTGTCTTCCCGTTGCTATTTCTTGTTGGCTCTTGTCGAGTTGTGGGTTGCGTAGCAGGCGGCGGCGTCGAAGGTCGCCTAAGGCTAAAGGGATTGTTGCCAGCCATGAGCGTTGCAGCCGCTGGGCCACCGATTCCAACAATTGCCAAGACGGACGCTACGTATGGGTTACCGAAAAGTCCGACCATGATAGCCCCAGTCACGCATAGGCACGCGGCCACGAACGTGAATATTTGACCGCGGTCCATACGATTTTCAGATCGGTCAGTTCTCTTTTGCTCTAAGGATTGTCGATGTGTTCTTTGCTGTTCCGTCCAACCAATCATACGTTCGGCTAGACCAGGGAACGCGTGTTCGTAGTCCAGCAGTAAGGGCGCTGGCGGAATAGGTAGCGAGCCACTAGCAATTAGGAGAGCCGAGCTAATCTGGACAGTCTTGGTAACGTTCGGGTCTTCAGGATTTAGGCCGCTGGCCCGAAGTGCGCTAGACAGCGCCGGGGGTATGACTTCGATCCTCGGAGATGGTGGGCTCGGCGGGTCCGCTTTGCTCTCCGGAGGCTGGCTCTCCAGAGGCTTGTTTCCATTCGGCGGATCGCTCATCGGAAACATGCTCCTCCAACCAGTCGTGCATCGTCGCTACAGTTTGCCAAACACTTTCGATGTCATAGCGAACCGCTTCCCAATCTGAATTTAGCGCCTGCAAATCGGATTGATAAAAATGGGCGGTATCGCTAGGGAACGGGTTAATGACAATTCCGGCACCCGTTAGGTAATCATGGAACGTATCCCTTATTGTGGCCGGCGCTTCATTGCTCCACTTAAGGCCCTGTGAATACAAGTCTTGCAGCGTGGACGCATCGACCGGCGCATACCAGTCAGTCGCCCATTTCTTGGCAATCTCTCGGCATAGGTACGTGCTAACCCGATGGGAAGCGGAGTAGGCTCCTCCAATCAGCGAAGGGGCCGATTCGGGGGTGGTTACCATCTTGAATTTTCGGACAGGGCGGGTCATTTTACTAGAATTGACAGTGGGTTATGGGCCGTTGGCTCACTATCCTAACCCAAAAGCTTATATATTTGTATAGGCTTCCAAGCTCAAGAGCTAGTAGCGCGTTTGTGTGTCACCCAAAATTCAGTCCCGATACCAAGTTCATGGGCCTCTTGAATCAGGCAGCAGATGTTGTGGCAAACGATTTTGCACAGCACCTCATTGATCATAGCCACATCCGTCTTGCTGCCCGGCATGTTTTTTCAACCCAGTCGGTTTTTGTGCAGCAGCCGGGCTTTTTGTGCAGGAGCCGGTTATTGTGCAAAGCCCCCCTCAGGGGAGAGGTGAAAGCAAATTCGTTCTCGCGACGCGTGCGCGCCCGAGCTATGTCAACGCCATTCGCAAAATCGTCCCGCGGAGCAGGATCGCGTCACGCCTAAGGCGGCGGTGGGACCGGCTTTCGGCTCGATCATGCTCCTCAAACAAAAGGGAAGCGGAACGCCGGCAGGCGCTTTAGTTAGTCCAACCTCCGCGCCTTACGGGCGCGGCTCGCGCGAAGCGTCGCGCGCTCGCCTGTCGGCGTTCCACCACGGCGCTTGCTGCAGCGAACCAACGCCACAGCTCAGCTCCAGAACGCGCTTCCTGGGACGGGGCTAAGAAGCGGGCGTTACCCGCCCCCGCCTGTCCCAGTCCAGCGACTAAGTCGCAGACCGGTCATCATGCCGGCCGGGCGTCTTCCCGAAGCCGCCCGAGTGCGGAGGTGACGAGCCCCCGCCCGCGGGAACCGCTCTCGCTCCGTCAACCGGTGTCGCCGGCTGACGTCCTTTCGGTGAGCGAGATTTGCGGCTTGTAGCGGAAATGGGGACGGATGTCAAGAATTAAAGTCACAACTGCAGTGACGCAACGTCCCAACCTCCTTGACCCGGCGGCCCATCAAGCCGAAAGCCAACTTCCGATTGCGCTTACCTCTCGACGAGATACACTCACTCGACGGAGAAGAAGATGGCCGAATCTGAGAAATCGAAAGCTCCACCTGAGAGCGAGCTGTTGCCTTCAACGGCATCTAATCCACTTGTGTTCATCAGCCATGATGCGCGGGATGCAGAGCTTGCAGAGGCGTTCAGTAAGTTACTGAAAAGCGTAAGCGCCGGAATGATTAAAACGTTTCGTTCTTCAGATAAAAAAGGAACAGATGGAATTGATTTCGGAGAGGAATGGTACAAAAGATTAATGACACAGCTTCAATCCACTTCGGATGTCGTGTGCCTGTTTACTGAACGGAGCCTGGATAGACCTTGGATTCTTTTCGAAGCTGGCGTTGCCAAAGGAAAGCTCGGTACGCCGGTCATTGGCGTCGCGTTAGGTGTGCCACTAAATCGCGTCAGTGCTGGCCCCTTCTACCAATTTCATAACATGGACGACAGCGAAGGAGACCTTATCAAACTCGTCGACCAACTTGCGCGACGAATTCCAAATCTCGAACTCGACAGTGACGTTGTCAAAACTCAGGTAGCTGCCTTCAAAGAAACCGAAGCGTCTCTCTTGAAAAAACTCGCGTCAGGTGGTTCCAAGACGGTCGTGAAAGAGGATTCCGAGGAAAGTGCCGTGGCCAAACTTTCTGAGGAAATGAAATCGCTTCCATCTCGCGTTGCGGAGCGGCTTGCCGAGGCGGAAGAACCATTTCGTCGGAGACGAATGCGCCGCATCCACCCGATGATGATCCACGAAATTATGCACATGGCCGGGGAGCCGGACGATCCGGTTAGTATACTTATGGCGGCTAGTTTGGTCCGAGACGATCTCCCCTGGCTTTATGAGCTTGCAATGGAGGTTTACAGAGCCGCCAAAGACGGGGACACGGAAAGCATCGAAAATGAAATGAGGAGACTTCGTCGATTCTCAGAATTCGCTATGCGCGGGCCATTTATGGAAGAATTTGGTTTTGGGAGTAAAGAAGGCGATATGCTGGCGATGGAATTTCCTCGAATGCTTGAGCATGTCCTGATGCGTGCAATAAAAAATAAGAAACACCAGCCCCGTTCCCGGCGGTCGAAGCAAGAGGCGGAGGGTGCGTAGGCCAGCACTAAACTGTCGATCGGAGGGAAGATTGCGGTGTGTCGAGCCTATTCGTTTCTCAGATCGCCGACGCCGCTGAGCATTGTTCCAATGCCAGTTACGACCGACACGAGGGTACCCCATGTTTGGGTTTCAGGAGAAACCGGAACGTGAATTGCGCCGAAGGCGAGAGCTGCGTTGGCGATCGTCAACGCCGCACCCTGGCCGATTTGACCGAGACCCTTGTACCAGCGTCTGGATTTTTTCGGCTTTTCTTTAGGGCTCTCGACCTTCGACTCCTCGATTTCTGCGTCAACGTCTTTCGCCGCGCGTTCTGTGCACTCGTACACCTGCTTTAGCTGCTGTGAAATTGGACGATCCCTGTCGTTCATCCCCGTGTGGTGCAGGATCGTTTTTGCGTTTCGCATCAAAACGCGTAGTTCCGCATCAGGGTTGCTGCTGCCGATTCGGCGCAATACCTCCTTGTCGATATCGGGCAGGTATTCTGGTCGAATATCGGCAAGAAGGCCATTGGGGTCCGCCTCGTATGCGTCGAGAAACCCGCCGTCCCTGACAATACGTTCGGCAAATTCGGAACTGTAGTGGACATCGTAAAATGTTCGTCGGAGGCCCTCTAAAGTAAAGGTGGAGTAGACGTCGCTTGGCGTGTCACTACATGTCTCGATAAATCGAAGCATACGCGCGGCGCGAATTGCGCGCGTAAGCTCGTAGGACCATTCGTCGCCCATGTGGTGATGGAATCGGTCGCTAATCGTGCTCGCGTGCGGTCTCACATAACGATCATAAAGAAATTCCAGCAGCTGCAAGTATTGGTCATCGGGACGCTGCGGATCGTCGCTCAATCGCTTATCTCCTTGTTGCCGCGAGCCCGTAGGGCGGATTAGCGTAGCGTAATCCGCCATTCGATCGCTGCGAGGCGGCGGATTACGCCTGCGGCTAATCCGCCCTACCCGCTTCTCCCTCTCGTCGACGCGGGGAGAGGGAGAATTCACTTCTGACACACCGGACAGAAAAACGTCGAGCGGCCGTTCTGCACGATGCGCTTGACGGTGCCGCGGCAGCCGGGCGTCGGGCACTTTTCACCCTCGCGGTCGTAGACGCGGAAGTGGTGCTGAAACATGCCGAGTTCGCCGTCGGGGCGCTTGTGATCGCGCAGCGAGGAGCCGCCGGCCTTGATAGCGTCTTTGAGCACCGCCTTGATGCCCTCGACCAGGCGTTCGGCGCGCTCGTTGGGCGCGCCGGTCGACGTGGCGATCGTCGCGGCCATGCGTTTGGGCGAAAGCCGCGCGCGAAAAAGCGCCTCGCAGACATAGATGTTGCCGAGGCCGGCCACGATTCTCTGGTCCGACAGCGCCGCCTTGAGGCTCGTCTTCTTTCCTTTGCAGGCGCGCGCCAGCATCGCGGCGTCGAATTCATTGCCGAGCGGCTCGGGGCCGAGCCCCTTGAGCAGCGGCTCCGCATCGAGCTTTTCGCGCGCGACGATTTTCATCGACCCGAAGCGGCGCGGATCGTTGAAAGTCACGATCGCGGCGGACGACATATGAAAGACGACGTGGTCGTGGGCAAGATGCTGCGTGCGCTCGTGATAGGTGCGGCCCAACGCGTTACCGTCATCCTGAGGTGACCCCCACCCTACCCTCCCCCGCAGGCGGGGGAGGGTAGGGTGGGGGTCCTCGAAGGATGCCGCCCTTCGAGGCTCGCGACTTGTAGTCGCTCGCACCTCAGGACGACGATTGTTGTGCTGGAAAACATGGAACGAGCCCGACATGCCGAGATGCATGATCAGCACGTCGCCGGACGAAAGGTCGGCCAGAAGATATTTCGCCCGCCGGCCGATGCCCGTCACCGTCTTGCCTTCCAGGCGTTGCGCGAAATCCTTCGGCAACGGCCAACGCAGATCGCGGCGGTGCACCTCGACCTTGACGAAGCTCGCACCCTCCATCGCCGGCGCAAGACCGCGGCGCACCGTCTCGACTTCGGGGAGTTCGGGCATCGCTCAACCGTTCGCGGCCGCGGCAACATGGTTAATTTCCCAGACATAGCGTCGCTGGCGCCGCCGCGCTATGGTTTAGCTGAGAGGGAAAGGCAACGATGGCAGAAGACATTGCCCAGTTCGGCTCGCGCCAGGTGCCGCTTGCGGATAAGCAGGCGCTGGTCGACGACGTGTTCCGCAGCGTGGCGCATCGCTACGACCTGATGAACGACCTGATGTCGTTCGGGTTGCATCGTGCCTGGAAGGATGCGCTGGTGACGGCGATCAATCCGCCAAAAAACCGGCCGTTTGCGTTCCTCGACATCGCCGGCGGCACCGGCGACGTCGCCTTGCGCGTGATCGAAGCCGGCGGCGAAGAGACGCGGGTCACGGTCTGCGACATCAATGCGGACATGCTCGCCATCGGCCGCGAGCGCGCCGCCGCGCGTTTCCCCTCCCTATCCTCCCCCGCCAGCGGGGGAGGGATAGGCAGCCGGATCACCTTCACCGAAGCCAATGCCGAGGCGCTGCCGTTTAAGGACCGAAGTTTCGATGCGGTCACCATCGGTTTCGGCATCCGCAACGTGCCGCGCATCGGAGCGGCGCTGGCCGAAGCGTATCGCGTGCTCAAGATCGGCGGAAAATTCTTTTGTCTCGAATTCTCCGCCGTCGATGTTCCCGGCCTCGCCACGCTCTACGACTTCTATTCGTTCAATGTCATTCCGGCGCTCGGCCGGGCGGTCGTCGGCGACGCCGAATCATACCGCTATCTGGTGGAATCGATTCGCCGCTTCCCGAAACCCGAGGAATTCGCCGCCATGCTGCGCGCGGCGGGCTTCGCGCGGGTTTCGTTTCAGCCGATGACCGGCGGCATCGTGGCGCTCCATTCCGGCTGGCGTTTGTGATTTCCGCTCTCGCGCATCTCCTCCGTCTCGGCCATGCCGGCTTCGTGTTCGCCCGCGAAGGTGTTTTCGGCGCTATCGATCCTGCGGTCGTGCCGGCTCCGGCGCGCCCGTTGTTGCGTATGGCCCGCCTCATCGAGCGGCCGTCGAGCGGCGCGGCCGACACGCGTTTGTCGGCCGCGCTCACCCGGCTTGGCCCGACCTATGTCAAGCTCGGCCAGTTTCTGGCGACGCGGCCGGACGTGGTCGGCGTCGCGTTCGCCCACGACCTCGAGCGGCTGCAGGACCAAATGCCGCCGTTCCCGCAGCAGGAGGCGGAAGCGGCGGTCGCCGCCTCGTTCGGCCGGCCGGTCAGCGCGGTCTTCGCCAGCTTCGGGCCGCCGGTCGCCGCCGCCTCGATTGCGCAGGTGCATCGGGCGCAGGTCGCGACCGCGACGGCACCGCGCGCCGTCGCCGTCAAGGTGCTGCGGCCCGGTATCGAAGCTCGCTTCCAAGTCGACCTCCGCGCCTTCACATTCGTCGCCCGTTACGCCGAAGATTTTTCCGCCGAGGCACGGCGGCTGCGGCTCGTCGAGGTGGTCGACACCTTGCGGCGCTCGGTCACGGTCGAGATGGACTTCCGCCTGGAAGCGGCCGCGCTCTCGGAAATGGCCGAGAACACCAAGGACGATCCGGATTTCCGCGTCCCCGCGGTGGACTGGGACCGCACCAGCAAGGAAGTCCTCACGCTTGAATGGATCGACGCGACGCCGCTGTCGGACCGCGCGCGGCTGCTGGCCAAAGGCTTCGACCTGCAGCGGCTTGCCCGTGTCCTGATCCAGACGTTTCTCCGCCACGCGCTGCGCGATGGCTTCTTTCACGCCGACATGCATCCGGGAAATCTGTTCGTCGACGATTCCGGCCAGCTCATTGCCGTCGATTTCGGCATCATGGGCCGGCTCGGAGCGAAGGAGCGTATGTTTCTTGCGGAAATCCTGCACGGCTTCATCATCCGCGATTATCACCGTACCGCCGAGGTTCATTTCGAGGCCGGCTATGTGCCGCCCACCCATTCGGTCGAAAGTTTTGCGCAAGCCATCCGCGCCATCGGCGAGCCGATCCACAACCGCTCCGCTGAAGATATTTCCATGGCGCGGCTGCTCACGCTGTTATTCGAGGTGACCGGCCTGTTCGACATGCGCACGCGGCCGGAACTGCTGCTGCTGCAGAAGACGATGGTGGTGGTCGAAGGCGTGGCGCGCTCGTTCGATCCAAAGCTCGACATGTGGACCACCGCCGCGCCGGTCGTGCGCGAATGGATGACGCGCAATCTCGGCCCGGCCGGCAAGCTCGAGAGCGCGGCGCAGGGCGCTCTCGAGGTCGGACGCTTCATCGGCAACGCGCCGGGCTTGCTCACGCGCGGCGCCCGCGTGCTCGATCAGCTCGACGAGATCACCCGCGACGGCCTCGTGCTGTCGCCGCAAACCATCGCCGAGATCGGCAAAGCCGAAGCGCGCCGCAACCGCTGGGCGGTCGTGGCGCTCTGGCTGATCGCAGCATTGCTGCTTTGGATCGTCCTGCGCAGCCGATGATTGCATTGATTGCAATGCAATCATTGCATATGATGCCTCCGAGAGGAGAATGCCATGAGCAGTATTACGGTCCGAAAGATCGACGAAGGGCTGAAGAAGAAGCTCCGTGTCCGTGCGGCTCAACATGGCCGTTCAATGGAGGATGAGGTACGTGCAATTCTACGTGCGGCTCTCGCCAAAGAGGAAGCGGCGGAACACGACCTCGGAACAGCAATTCGCCGGCGGTTCGCGCGATTCGGTGATCTCAAGCTCGAGCCGCTTCCGCGTGAGACGATGCGGGAGCCACCGAGTTTTGATAAATGATCGTCCTCGACACCAATGTCATTTCCGAAATGATGAGGTCTCGTCCCGACGAGGCAGTGGCTCACTGGTATCGAAGGCTGTCTCGTCGTGCTCTCTTTACCACGTCAATAAACTGCGGCGAGGTTTTCGTCGGCATCGAAACGATGGCTATAGGGCGCAAGCGCGCGGAACTCGCCAAGGAAGCGCGTGCTATGTTCAACACGGAGTTCGAGGGCCGAGTCTTGTCGTTTGATCAACGCGCAGCCGAACATTACGCAGATATTTTTGCGCGCCGAAGGCGTCACGGACGACCCATCGATGCGCTGGACGCACAGATCGCCGCCATCGCCCGCGCCCATGGCATGGGGGTGGCTACTCGCAACACCAAGCATTTCGAAGATTGCGGCATCGACATCATCAATCCGTGGGGCGATTGAGCGCTGATGCTTCAATCCACACGCGTCCTCATCATCATCGGCGGCGGCATTGCCGCCTATAAATCGCTTGATCTCATTCGCCGCTTGCAGGAACGCGGGACGCGCCTGCGCTGCATTCTCACCGGCGCCGCGCAGCATTTTGTGACGCCGCTGTCAGTAGGCGCGCTTTGCGGCGAGCGCGCCTATACCGATCTGTTCGATCCGCGGAGCGAGTTCGATGTCGGCCATATTCGCCTGGCGCGCGACACCGACCTGGTCGTCGTCGCGCCGGCGACGGCCGACCTCATCGCCCGGATGGCGGTCGGCCGTGCCGACGATCTCGCCGCCGCCGTCCTGCTCGCGACCGACAAGCCGATCTTGATCGCTCCGGCGATGAACCCGCGCATGTGGACGGCCAAGGCGACACAGCGCAATCTTGCGCAACTGATGGCGGACGGCGTCCGCCTCGTCGGTCCGAACGCCGGGGAAATGGCCGAGCGCGGCGAAGCCGGCATCGGCCGCATGGCCGAGCCGCTCGAAATCGTCGCCGCAATCGAGGCGATCATGCGCAGCGCCGGACCGCTCACCGGCAAGCGCATGCTCGTCACCTCGGGACCGACCAGCGAGCCGATCGATCCGGTGCGGTTCATCGCCAACCGTTCGTCGGGCAAGCAGGGCCACGCCATCGCCGCAGCGGCGGCCGCGGCGGGCGCCGACGTCGTCCTGGTCAGCGGTCCGGTTAATCTGCCCGATCCGCCGGGACTGTCCGTCGTGCGGGTCGAAACCGCGCAGCAGATGCTCGCGGCGGTCGGCAACGCGCTGCCGGTCGATGTCGCCGTATTCGCCGCCGCGGTTGCCGATTGGCGCCCGCAGCGGGCCAGCCAAAGCAAGATCAAGAAACAGCACGGCCGGCCGCCGGCAATCGAATTGGTGGAGAATCCGGATATTCTGTCCACCATCGCCCACCGCAAGTCCGGCCGTCCGCGACTCGTCGTCGGCTTCGCCGCGGAGACTGATCACGTCGTCGCCAACGCCCAGGCGAAGCTGGCGAAGAAGGGCTGCGACTGGATCCTCGCCAATGATGTGTCGCCGGAAACCGGAATTATGGGCGGCGACGCCAACACGATTCATCTGGTCACCGCCGACGGCGTCGAATCCTGGCCGCCACAGTCGAAGAATGACGTGGCGCGCGCGCTGATCGAGCGGATTGCCGCGGCGCTTAAGGAAACAAAGAGGTGAGCGGCGACGAGCGCGTCGACGTGCGCATCGTGCGGCTGCCGCACGCCGCCGATTTGCCGTTGCCGCAATACCAAAGCGCGCTCGCCGCCGGGCTTGATCTCCTCGCCGCCGTAGCGGCCGATGCGCCGGTCGAACTCGCGCCGGGGGCGCGCGCGATGATCCCAACCGGCGTCGCGATCGCATTACCCCCCGGCCATGAGGGCCAGATCCGGCCGCGGTCGGGTCTGGCGATCCGCCATGGTATCACCGTCCTCAACTCTCCGGGGACCGTCGATGCCGACTACCGCGGAGAATTACAGGTTATTCTGGTAAATCTTGGGTCCGAGTCGTTTTTCATTCGCCGCGGCATGCGCATCGCGCAGCTGGTGATCGCGCCGATCCAACACGTGAAACTTATTAAATCGAACCGCCTGGACGCGACAGAGCGTGCCAGCGGAGGGCTTGGCTCCACTGGAATCGCGTCGAACATTGTCGACGAGCGCGACTAAAGTGACGTTCTTCCCGCTTCGACGTGTTCGGCGCTCCCGTTCACGATCTGGACTCTTTCGGCGCGATTCCGCTTGAGAGTAAAGTCGAGCGATTCGCGAGCGCTCGCGATCGACCCGCTGGCGGTGGCGGTGGCAGCCAGCAGAGGCGAAGGGGCATGCCGGACACGATCCGGAGGAGCGGGGGCTATGCTCGTCCGTGGCTTGGCGGATTCCCGGTAGCCATTGGCGCCGTCTCATCCCTGCCGGCCCGCGCTGACGAACAGCCAGCACTCGTGCTGCACGAACTTGTCCTCGGCGCCTCGCGCAGCATCGACCGCCATGAGATCGCGGTGCTCGTGCTGCTCGTCGGGCTCTTGCTGTTCGCGGTGGTGACGGCGATCATGCTGGTGCGCACGCGCGCGCGGTCGGTGCGGTTGGAAGCTTCATCGCACGACGAGATTGCCGCGCTCCGCGCCGACCTTGACCGCGCCAACGCCTTGCTGGCCTCGGAACCGCAGGTGATGGTGGACTGGCCGGCGGCATCCGATGAACCCAGCATCGAGGGTGACCCCGCCGTCGTCGGCGTCTCCGCGCCGCATCGCGTGCTCGCCTTCGGCAGTTGGCTCGATGCCGGCAAGGCCAGCGCGATGGAGCAGGCTGTCGAGGCCCTGCGGGCGCGCGGCGAAGCCTTCTCGATGGCTTTCACGACGATCGCCGGTCGCCCGATCGAGGCCCAGGGCCGCGCCATCGCCGGGCGCGCCGTGCTGCGGCTCAAGGACGCCGGCGGCGTCAAGCGCGAGCTCCTGGACCTTGCCGGTCGTCATGCGGCGCTGCTGAGCGAGATCGCATCGCTGCGCACGCTGATCGAAAGGCTGCCGTCGCCGGTGTGGACGCGCGATGCGACGGGGCGGCTGACCTTCGTCAATGCCGCCTATGCGCGCGCGGTCGAAGCGCCGAATGCCGCCGTCGCCGTGGAGCGGAGCCTGGAACTGCTCGATAGCCCGGCGCGCGAGAATATTGCGCGGGCGCGCACGCTTGCCGGAGCCTATGCCGGCCGGCTGCCGGCCATCGTCGCCGGAACGCGGCGCAGCTTCGACGTGCTCGACTTTCGCACCGAGACCGGCAGCGCCGGGCTCGGCATCGATGCCACGGAAGCGGAAACGATGCGCAGCGCGCTCGCCCGCATGGTCGATGCGCACCGCCGCACGCTCGATCAGCTGCCGACCGGCGTTGCCATGTTCGACGCCGATCACAAGCTGACATTCTACAATGCCGCATATCGCGCGCTGTGGAATCTCGATGCCTTCTATCTCGATCAGGGGCCGACCGATTCGGCGGTGCTCGAGGAGTTGCGTGCCGCGCGCAAGCTGCCCGAGGAGCAGGACTTCCGGCAATGGAAGACGCAGCTGCACACCGCTTACAGCGCCATCGAGGCGAAGGAACAGACCTGGCATCTGCCCGACGGGCGCACCTTGCGCGTCGTCACCACCCCCAATCCGGACGGCGGCGTCACCTATTTGTTCAACGACGTGACCGAACGGCTCGATCTGGAGCGGCGTTTCGAGGAATTGATCCGCGTTCAAGGGGAAACGCTCGACAACCTCGCCGAAGGCGTCGCCGTGTTCGCCAGCGACGGCCGCATCCGGCTCGCCAATTCCGCCTTCGCCCGCATGTGGGGCCTGGCGCCGCAAGTTCTGGCCGAGCGGCCGCACATCGAAACGATCACGGCCTTATGCCGGCCGTTGCACGGCGACGACGCCACCTGGCAGGCGCTGCGGCAGGTGGTGACCGCAATCGACAGCCGTGAGGCGATATCGGGACGGCTCGAACGGCGCGACGGCAGCGTGGTCGATTGCACTACCGTGCCGCTGCCGGACGGCGCCACACTGGTGACATTCCACGATGTCACCGACTCGGTCAATGTCGAGCGCGCGCTGCGCGAACGCAACGAGGCGCTCGAGGATGCCGACAAGATCAAGATCGATTTCGTGCACCACGTGTCCTACGAGTTGCGCTCTCCGCTCACCAACATCATCGGCTTCGTCCACCTGCTCGGCGACCGCAGTACCGGGCCGCTGGCGCCGAAGCAGCGCGAATATCTCGACTACATCACGGTCTCCACCAATACGCTGCTGGCGCTGATCAACAACATCCTCGATCTAGCGACCATCGACGCCGGCCGCATGCAGCTCAATCTCGGGCCGGTCGACATCCGTGCAACCATGGCGGCGGCCGCCGAAGGCGTCCAGGACCGGCTGGTCGGCGCCGGCCTCGTGCTCGACATCCACGCCGAAAACGACATCGGCAGCTTCATCGCCGACGAGCGTCGCGTGCGGCAGATCCTTTTCAACCTGCTGGCCAACGCCGTGAGCTTCTCGCCCGCCGGCGGAACCGTCACGCTGCTGGCGGAACGGCGCAACGATGCCTTGGTTTTCGCGGTCACCGACCGCGGGCCGGGCATTCCGCCCGAAGTGCTGGAAAAGGTATTCGATTGGTTCGAGACGCATTCGCTCGGCTCGCACCATCGCGGCACGGGAATCGGCCTCTCGCTGGTGCGCTCGTTCGTCGAGCTGCACGGCGGCACGGTCACGATCGCCTCCGTCGTCGGGGAAGGCACCACCGTGACCTGCACGTTCCCGCTCGGCGAGGCCGTCAAGCTGACGGCCGCCTAGTGCATGGTCGTGGAAAGTGGAAGCTATTAGCCGGAGCGACGCTATGTTTCCGACTGCCACCGGCGGCGCCAGCTTTACCGTGACGTTAGCGAACGAGCAGGCGACGGAGCGTTTCGCGATCGACATCGCCGCCGCGCTCGAGCCCGGCGATCTGGTGACGCTTTCGGGCGACCTTGGCGCCGGCAAGACGACGTTTGCGCGCGCTCTCATCCGCGACCTCGCCGGCGACGACACGATCGAGGTGCCGAGCCCGACCTTCACCCTGATCCAGAGCTACGAGCTGCCGCGCTTTCCGCTCGTCCATGCCGATTTCTACCGGCTCTCGGGCGCTGCCGAGCTCGCCGAGCTCGGATTCGACGACCTGCCCGAAGGCTCCGTGGTGCTGCTGGAATGGCCTGATCGCGCGGCCGGTTTCCTGCCGCCCGATCGCCTCGACATCACTTTCACGCTGGCGCCGCAGCTTGGTGCCGAAGTCCGCAACGCGCGCGTCGTCGGCTATGGCGCGTTCGGCGCACGCGCCGAGCGCATGCCGCAGGTGCGCGCCTTCCTCGAGGAATCCGGCTTCGCCGCAGCCCGGCGCCGGCGCCTGGTAGGCGACGCCTCCACGCGCATCTTCGAGCGCCTGACGCTCGACGATCAGACGACGGTCCTGATGAACGCGCCGCGGCGTCCCGACGGCCCGCCCGTGCGCGACGGCAAGCCGTACAGCGCCATCGCCCATCTCGCCGAGGACGTTGTTCCCTACGTCGCCGTCGCGGTGGGGCTGCGCGACCGCAACCTCTCGGCGCCGACGATCCTGCACGCCGATCTCGAGCGCGGGCTCATCATGATGGAGGATCTCGGCGACGAGCGCATCGTCGGCGGCGATCCGCCGGCGCCGATCGCGGCGCGCTACGAAGTCGCCATCGATCTCTTGGTGTCGTTGCACCGCCGCAAATTGCCGGAAAAACTGCCGGTGGCGCCGCAGCTCGACTATAGCCTGCCGCGCTACGACATGGAGGCATTTTTGATCGAGGCCGAGCTCATGCTCGACTGGTATCTGGTGAGCGCTGATGCACCGCCGACCGACGTTGCGCGCGAAGAGTTCATTGCATTGTGGCGCGAAGCGCTCGAGCCGGCGATCAACGCACCCGCCACCTGGGTGCTGCGCGACTATCATTCGCCCAATCTGTTGTGGCTGCCCGACCGCGAAGACATTGCCCGGATCGGGGTGCTCGATTTCCAGGATGCGCTGATCGGTCCCGCGGCCTACGACGTGGCCTCGCTGTTACAGGACGCGCGCGTCGACGTCCAGGAAGCGCTGGAAGTGGCGCTGCTCAGCCGCTATGCCCGCGCTCGCCGCGGCCACGATCAGCGTTTCGACGCCGCCTCGTTCACCAGGCTTTACGCAACGCTCGCGGCGCAACGGGCGACCAAGATTCTCGGCATCTTTGCCCGGCTCGACCGCCGCGACGGCAAGCCGCAATACCTGCGTCATGTCCCCCGCCTATTGACCTATCTGCGGCGGTCGCTGGCGCATCCCGCGCTCGGACCGCTCAAGGCCTGGTATGCCGCCAATTTGCCGCCAAGAGACGCATCGAGAGATGGGCTATGATGGTGCAAATCGGGGATATCGAAGGGTGGGCGGGGAACATCATGATGCCGAACCGCGCGATCGTGTTGGCGGCGGGCCTTGGCACGCGGATGCGGCCGTACAACGGCCACATCCCGAAGCCGTTGGTGGAGATCGGCGGCAAGTCGCTGATTGATTACCCGCTCGACCGTCTGGCCAATGTCGGCGTCGAGCGCGCCGTGGTCAACGTGCATCATCTCGCCGACGCGGTGGAACGCCATCTGGCGTCGCGCCAGCGCCCGCAAATCGTCATCTCGGACGAGCGCGCGGGGTTGCTCGGCACCGGCGGCGGCATCGCCAAAGCACTGCCGGAGCTGGGCGACGCGCCGTTCTTTCTGGTCAATTCCGACACGCTGTGGCTCGACGGCGTCAAGCCCAATTTCACCCGGCTCGCCGCCGCCTTCGATCCCGAAGCGATGGATGCCCTCTTGCTGATGGCGCCGACGGCCTGCAGCATCGGCTATGTGGGCCGCGGCGACTTCGCCATGCTGCCTGACGGTCGCTTGCGGCGGCGTGCCGAGCGCGAGGTGGTGCCGTTCGTCTATGCCGGCGCGGCGATACTCGCCCCCGCGCTATTTTCCGACGCGCCTTCCGGCGCCTTTCCGCTCACGCTCCTGTTCGATCGCGCCGGCGACAAGGGCCGCCTGTTCGGGTTGCGCCTCGAAGGCGTCTGGATGCATGTGGGCACGCCGGAGGCGGTCGCGGCCGCGGAGGCGGCGCTCGCCGCCACGTATTAGAATCAGATAAGGCGGATGTTGACCGTCATCCTGAGGTGCCCGCGCGCAGCGCGGGCCTCGAAGGATACGGCCGAGGCGCCCGGGCCGTCGCCCTTCGAGGCTCGCGTCGCTCGCACCTCAGGGTGACGGAGTATCGGTCAAGCTATGCCCCCTCGCGTCTTTACCATTCCGCCATCGGCGCCGTTTCTGCCGACGCTGATTGGCGCGTTGACCGGCGGCCAGCTCGGCTTTGGCGCCGCTCACGATCCGCTCGCGCTCGCCGCGGCCACCCTTTATCTGCCGACACGGCGGGCCTGCCGGCTCGCGCGCGATGTTTTTCTCGATGTGTTGAAGACTGACGCGGCGATTCTGCCTCGCATCGTCGCCATCGGCGATATCGACGAGGACGAGATTGCGTTCGCCGAGGCCGCATCAGGCGCCATCGCGGCGGACGCGCTCGCTTTGCCGCCGGCGCTCGGCGGCCTCGAACGGCGTCTGCTGCTCACGCAGATGGTCAGCAAATGGGCCGCGGCGCCCGCAGTTCGCGGCGTCAGCGGCATTCCGCTCGTCGCGCAGACGCCGGCTGCGGCGTGCGCGTTGGCCGATGACCTGGCGCGGCTCATCGACGATATGACGACGCGCGGCGTGCCGTGGAACCAGCTCGACGGCCTGGTGCCCGACTTCCTCGATCCCTATTGGCAGCTCACGCTGAAGTTCTTGCAGATCGCGCGCGAGGCATGGCCGGCGCTGCTGCACGAGCGCGGCTGGATCGAACCTGCCGTGCGGCGCGACGCGCTGATCAA
>Ga0187864_10002164_pt1 | contig 17359 bp, 19 predicted proteins | sample June2016WEW_11_4_FD_132985 | JGI IMG/M metagenome (GOLD analysis project Ga0187864, IMG submission 132985) | Peatland microbial communities from SPRUCE experiment site at the Marcell Experimental Forest, Minnesota, USA - June2016WEW_11_40 | ecosystem: Environmental > Terrestrial > Soil >...
CGAGAAGTAGCCTGAAAGTAATAGCAGGGCCTTCAAAGATACTCAAAAATAAAAAAGACTGAGCCGGATTGCTCCGGCTCTGTGGTCTCGCCTTGTCCGGTTCGCTGTTCACTTAGGGGGGGCTGCCCAAGGAGGACCATGAAGAGATGAGACCGGTAACATCATGCGTGCCACTCCAGACGTTCCCGCTCGTGCTGCTGAAGCAGACCAGGGTGTGGTCGTTGGCGGGGATGCAGGTGGCACCCGGTGAGGAAGTAGATAGTGCCTCGGGAGGCGCTACGCCGAGTGATTCCCAGCCGATGCCCCCCACTGAGCCACCCCTTTGCCAGAGCTGGTTGTTCGTGCCTTGTACAATTAGCCAGAGGTCTGGGCTCACGGCAGGGCCGGTTCCTGATGCTAGTTTCCCGCCGAGAGAGGTCCAGGTGGACCACGCAGCCCCATTCCAATTCCTCTGCCAGACCGCACCGTCAGTGCCGCGCACAAAGACTGCAATCTTGCCAACAGTCCACCCTGACGTCGCAGCGGGTGAGGAGGTCAGCTTCCCTCCGAGTGATTGCCAGCTGGACCACGACGTGCCGGTCCACGCTTTATGCCACAGGGCGCCATCCGTACCTTGTACAAATACGTCCAGTCGGCCTGCTGACCAAGAAGAGACCGCAGGGCCAGTGCCGGATGCGAGTTGCCCGCCGAGGGATTGCCAGCCGGACCATCCGTTCTGGTAGTATTTATGCCACAGGGCGCCGTCGGTGCCGCGCACAAAGACGTCCTGGCGGAAGGAGCTGGAGCTCCAGGAGACCGCGGCAGGTGATGCGGTACACACTCCGCCGAGAGAGTCCCAGGTACCGCTACCGCCAGTGTGCCAGAGGGTACCGCTAGTGTCGACGGCATAGTAGTCGGCCCACCCACTGAACCCCGAGGGGTACGGGGAGGATTGCCCCATGGCTTCCGAGGAGGTCACGGCGGGGCCAGTACCTGCCATCGTTTGGCCACTCACGCTCGCCGCACTGCTTACCGCAGCAAAAAGCGAGACAAGCATGAGAGTTGCCACGACGATGCTCGTCATCGTGATACGTTTATGATTCATTCACTTCCCTTCCTTGATGTCCTTCGCTTGAAAACGAAGGAATCAAAAGCGTAAAACGGCAGCTTAATAGCTTAAGTGTTGTTATTTAGCCGCGCACCCTAGCATCACGGCTCCTCATATGCCCAACCATATTCGCGAGACTGAAGTATCTGCACTTGTATCCTTTTGATAATTCGCCGCAACTGCTGACGTGCGCTGTCACGAAGCGAGGGGTCGTGCACTCGGTTTTGCAGGTATTGGTAAGCTTCCCAATTACACGAACACTTTCGTAGCAGTTTTTCGGCAGCCATATCGGCATAGTCGTTCTTGTAGTCTGCAATTTCAAGGATGAGCTCATCGACCTCTGCGGAGTCGTTGTTCATGGGGGTAAAACTTGGGTTACATCTGGGTATTTCTTCGCTAAACGTAGGGTGAAAGTGTGGTAAAATCCAGAAGCCTCGCGCAGGACGTTTCTAAGGCAGTCACCTCAATAGACTTCTGTGTCAGCTCGGTGAACGGGGCCCAGGCATCAAAGGAAATCGAAAAAAGAGATAAAGAGCTAGGAGCTACGGAGAGGCTCAACGGAACGCGCTATACTATCCTACCTGCCAAAGTAACGCGCCGTTACCACGATAGGCGCTGCGGGCGTCGCTAATCCTCACAATACGGAAAGTGCTCTCTACCGCCAGCAGTCCACAATGGCGTACTACTAATGGCATTGGTAATTTTCAAGAGATGGCGTAGCTGGTCTCGTAGATAGATGCTCTGTAACGGTGTAAAAAAAACAAAAGGCGTTATTTCTTGTCGCGGCAGCGGGAGCCATCGAATAAGAGGCATAAACTCGGTCGGGACGAGTGTTAACACAGAAGATGTAATCTTCCGGGTGACGTGTTCGCGATTCATATCGGAGAGCAGGGGACCGATCTCGCTAAAGAGCGAGCGGGACTCGTCCACGAGCAAATCGATCCCAACATCCCATCGAGCGCCATTCTGATCGCTCTGACTGGGCTCATCCGCTCTCTTCTCGTAATCAACGGCCGGATCGTACAGATCATAAGGGGCATACCACGCCTTTATCCGGCTGTCGCGGCCATCGAGGAGGAAAACAAGCTCATCAGCGTCTGCGTCTTCAAGCTCGATCCTCTCCAAGTCGAACTTCCACCTCGCCGGCCGAAGCTCCCATCCGGGATGATCAGATGAACGACTCATTCGCACGTTGTCGTGTTGGAATTGCAATGGAATCTCTCCAGAACTCGGAAGCTGCGCACCCGGAACTCCAGACTCGGTTACAGAGAGGTCTGGTCGGAAGCGTTTCAGGCTGCTGAGGAGTTCGTGACCATCGCGCGCTCTTATGGGAACCGCCCTTATGTCGGCCGGCTGTGACTGCCAGTAAAAGAGCACCTTTTTCGGTTCGGAGATCTTCTTGTTGCGCTTCGCCTTCTCTTTCGTGGCGATCCACTTCTGCGCCTGCGTATTGAGCGTGTGGTCGGGATAGACCATCATTTTCAGCACACGCCAATTCCACTGCGATGTTGGCTCCGGACCAGTGACCCTAATCCCCGGAGGGAACTCGTAGAATGCGGAAGCATATTGATAGGCGTGGTTTGCTACAGTTTTTATCCTCTCGATCTGCGCCCTTGAGATTCGTCTGCGGCCACCGCTTACCACCCATACCGCTGCAACCTCTTCGACCGCTTCATCGTCCCATTCAGCGTGGAAACGGCCGGGTTCCCCCCTGTGGTCTATCTCTTCAGGCCGTTTTGAAGGACGCCCCCGCGACCGATGGGTAGCGGGATATATCTTGCAGCCGGAAACTATCCCCTCCCTCCCCCAGTTGGTGAGCGTTTTTGGGTCGATATCCACATCACGGGCTTTGAGCTTTTTGACCAGTGTTTTGGTGTTCATGGTAACAAGGTCCCCTTCATCTTCTAAAGTTTATATATTTGAGAATGAGTGTTAGGCATTTCTGATTAATCTTTACTTTTTTTCAGCACTAAGTATTTATGGGGCGCTGAGCGCTCCAAGGGGGACCTATGACACGCGACTCAAGAAAGAAGCGCTTGACCAGACAGACGAGCGTATCGTTGCGATCTTGGGCCGAAACAGTGGGGGTACCATCATGGCCCTCGCAAATGCGCCAGACTGAAGTCAAGGAATGGCGCGATAGCGACCGCATACCCCTGATCGGCAGCGCGAACGCCGAGAATGTTCGCCGCCTGAAGCAGACGGATCTTGCGAATCATTCAGCAATTGACGGAGACTGGCATTTCGCCCCAGAAATTCCCCCGAAGGCAGTAGGTTCTCCAGACATCAGATCCGCAGAGGTTACTGAATTGGAAAAACACGAAGTAAGATTCAGCTCTGTGAGGGCCCTATTGACTGAAATAGAAGCTAACCGCTTGCCTTTGGCCATGTTGGCAATGATGACACTTAGCACCCTCAATGGTACCGCGTCTCTCTCTGGACCAGAAATAGTAGTGGCCGTTGTGATTGTTTGGATGATCGCGCTGGCACCAGTGGCAAAAAAGACGCAGCCGCTCCTTTCAGGTGATGTTAATGGCGAATTGTAGTCATATTTAAGCACTTAGACGACATGTAACTAGAGAGACGATCCTCATTTTAACACAATTAGGCGAGCAATTTGCCGACTTGTCCTCAGTTCTTTGCGACTATAGCGTGCAAATAGATCGTAGTTCAAAATGACAACCGTTATTGCCGATAAGATGCCTTTTCGGCAATGCGTGAAGAACATCACCGACTATCTGGAGAAAGAGCAGGTCGACCAGGTGCTCGCTGCGGCTTATGAGTGCAGTCAGCGGGACTACCTCATGCTGCGGGTGCTGTGGCGCACCGGGGTGCGAGTCAACGAGTTGCTCACCATCACGCCGCGCGACATCGAACCACAGAATAACGTGGTCAACGTCACGAAGGCGAAAGGAGGGAAGCAGCGGAGGGTGCATTTAGACGCCGAGACGATCAAAATGCTCTCCGACTACGTTTCCGCACAACAACTCCCCGATGATCAGCCTATATTTGCCCTCAAACAGCGACAGGTGCGGAACATCGTCAAGCGCTATGGTTCGGTCATTGGAAAAGACGTCCACCCTCATACCTTCCGGCACTCATATGCGATCCACTGTGTGCGAAACGGATGGGACATCAGGCGGCTGCAGCAGGTGCTCGGGCATTCAAGTTTGAACGTGACCGCGGTTTATCTACAGTTTAACGACGCGGATATCAAAGAGCTGTATGAGAAGACGCCGTTCTGATGTTTTCAGTCTTCGCCATCTCAAGTACAATCTAAGTCAAGCCTCAGCAAGTTCTCCACAAATGAGGGCTGCTTGCTCCAATACGGTTTCTGTCGCCTTCTTCTGCATATCGGGCGGATATCCAAACTTCTTTAGTATTCTTTTGACTTTCACGCGCAGCAATGCTTGAGCGTTCTCTCGCAAGGTCCAGTCAATAGTCACGTTCTTACGAATCGTGTCAACAAGCTCGTGGGCGATTGTGCGCAATGTGTCGTCGCCGAGGACTTGCACGGCACTATCATTGGTCTCAAGTGCGTCGTAAAATGCAAGCTCGGCTGGACTCAAACCAAGCTCTTCACCCCTGCGCTGTGCCTCGCGCATCTGTTTAGCAAGCTCAATTAGTTCTTCGATGACTTGCGCGGTTTGTATGCTCTTGTTCTGGTAGCGCTTGATACTTTTTTCGAGCATATCAGTGAATGAACGGCCTTGCACGACGTTTCGTTGTGAAACACTGCGTATTTCGTCATTCAGGAGCTTTCGCAACACTTCGAACGCTAGGTTCTTTTGCGGCACCCCTTTGACTTCTTCAAGGAACTCGGGGGAGAGTATTGATATAACCGGTTTTTCAAGTCCCAAGACGCCGTATACGTCAATAACGCCGCTGGGCACGACAGCTTTCGATAGTATTTGTTTTACGGCGGTATCGAGCTGTTCCTGCGGCCTGCCCTCAGTGACGGTGGTCTTTATTATAGCTGCCCTCACCGCTTGGAAGAACCCGACGTCGTCCCGAATCTCCAAAGCTTTTTCGTGAGGCACCGCAAGAGAGAACGACTTTGAAAGCTCGCTTACGTGCTGCAGGTACCGCGCCTTTCCATCTTCTTGCTGGAGAATATGCTCCATTGCTGTGGGGATTAGTCTCAGTTTCTCTCGCGGACTCGCTGTGAAAAACTGCCGGTAGTTAAATCCATAGAATAGGTCGCAGACTATTTCGTACTTTTCAAGCATTACGGCTACCGCTTCTTCCTGAGGAATGCCTGTGTTTTCTCTGTCTCGTTCGGTATATTCAGATAACGCCTTTTTCAGCTCGTATGCAATCCCGATGTAATCAACGACCAACCCGCCTTGTTTATCCCTGAACACTCGGTTCACGCGGGCGATTGCCTGCATGAGGCCCAGACTTCTCATCGGCTTGTCAACGTACATAGTGTGAAGGCTTGGCGCGTCGAACCCCGTTAGCCACATGTCTCTCACTATCGCAAGTCGCAGCTCGTCAGAGGGGGCCTTCATACGCTCTCCCAGCTTACGCCGTCTCTGCTTGTTTCGTATGTGTGGTTGCCATTCAACGGGGTCGCTCGCAGAGCCGGTCATCACGAGTTTAATAATGCCTTGGGCATCATCATCGCTATGCCATTCAGGGCGCAAAGCAATTATTTCATTATACAAGTCAATGCAAATGCGACGACTCATACAAACTATCATCCCTTTGCCATCGAGTGCTTCAAATCTCTGCTCAAAATGAGTTACGATATCTTCCGCAATCTGGCGTAACCTTTTCTCATTACCTACCAGCGCTTCAAGTCTCGCCCATTTGCTCTTTAGCTTCTCCTTCTTCGCTACTTCCTCACCCTCAGTTACTTCTATGAACTTAGGGTCGATATGTGGGCGTTCTTCCTCGTCGAGCTGCAGTTTCGCCAGCCTGCTTTCGTAATAAACACGGACCGTCGCTCCGTCTTCAACGGCCTGCTCAATGTCGTAAATGTCGATGTAGTTTCCAAAAACAGCAAGCGTGCTCTTGTCTGTCTTTTCAATCGGAGTGCCAGTAAAGCCAATGAAGGAGGCGTTTGGCAGTGCGTCTCTCATGTGGCGAGCGAAACCGTCGATAAAATCATATTGGCTACGGTGCGCCTCGTCTGCGATGACTACAATGTTTCTTCTCTCCGAGAGCGTTGGATAGGCTGCGCCTTTCACGTCAGGGAAAAATTTCTGGATGGTGGTGAAGACCACGCCACCGGCGGCGACGTTTAAAAGCTCTTTTAGGCGAGTGCGCGACGTGGCTTGAACTGGAGTTTGCCTCAGTAACTCATCGCAACGACTGAACGTGCCGAACAACTGGTCATCCAAGTCATTTCTATCCGTTATTACGACAATGGTCGGATTATCTAGCGCACGGACAAGTTTTCCGGCATAGAATGCCATGGTGAGGCTCTTTCCGGAACCTTGGGTGTGCCACACGACCCCGCACCGTTTGTCCCCGCCAGGATAAGCTGCTTTTAGGGTTGAGTCAATTGCTTTATTTACTGCGTGATACTGGTGATACGCCGCAAGCTTCTTTTGTACCTTATTTCCTTCCTCCTCAAAGACGAGGAAGTGTTGGACTAGGTCCAGCAGCGTCCGCTTGGCAAGCATTCCTTCAAAAAGAACTTCTATCTGGGGTAATGATGTTGGTGCAAGCCCCATTCCGTCAATAGTCTTCCAGGGCATGAACCGTTCTTTGTTGGAAGTGATGGTGCCTGCTCGTGCTTCTGTTCCGTCACTGATAATTACTATCGCGTTATAATTGAAAAGAGACGGAATTTCCTGTTTATACGTCTCAAATTGGTTAAAAGCAGTCCAAATTGTTGCGTCTTCATCAACGGGATTCTTAAGCTCTATAGCAACAAATGGAATTCCATTAACAAAAAGTAAGATATCTGGTCTGCGATTACAGTTATTTTCGATTACTGTAAATTGATTTACTGCAAGAAATTCATTATTTTCAGGATGTGCAAAATCAATTAACCAAAGCTTATCGCCTGCAATGCTTCCGTCTTCTCTCGTATACTCAACATCAATTCCATTAACGAGCAAGCGGTGAAAGTGTTGATTGTTTACGATTAGTTTGTGGCTATCGGCTCTAAGGACTTTTTTTATTGCCTCCTCTTTTGCCTCTTGTGGAATATCTGAATTTAGCCTTTGAATAGCCCGCTTTAATCGTTCAAGAAGTATGATATCACTATAACTTTCCCTTTCAGGAGCGATACCTTCTGGTGATGGAGCAATGTCAGGACCGTATTGCACTGCATATCCCAAATCAGAGAGTATTTCCAGCGCTACCAATTCAACTTCAGATTCTGTGACTGCGCCACTCATCAGTCAGATAATCCTCTTTAAACTCTGATAGCGCTCGTCCTGGGCGCTGGCGCCGCTTCTGATTGTTTTTTTCTGTGTGGTTGACGCTTTAATCGCGCCGGACAGTAATTGAGGCAGAATCTTGTCTCGCAAACGTGATAAAATGCCATTTTCTCGACTATTTGGCGCTATCATGTAATAGAAGGGACCGGCTGTTTCCTCGAATTTTTTAATTATTACCTTTGGCGGGATAACAACCTTTTCATCGCTTAGGTGATGTCTCTTTATATGTCCCATTGTAGTGACCTTCGTAGAAGCAATAGATTGGAAGTGAGGCATCACAGATTTTAATGTGTAATAGATAAACAGTTTTGTGAAATGGCGCTTGGGGATTACCTTGAATATATGCTGGTTTATTACACTCTCTTCTCCCCACCAACGGAATAAGTCAAGAGATGCCGACCATGAAAACAAAATATCATCAAAATAGGCAATGTTCGAAGGGTCAGCCTGACCGCCATACTTCTTTGTTGTAGTCTTAATCCCAGATTTTAGCTCTGCAATCTTAATTATCGGCCTGCCTCTCTGTGTCGCATGGGCCGTGAACGCCTTGCCGTTAATGTAGTCAGCGATGCTATCAACGCCACTCACACCCCATCCTTGCGGGATTTCTCCCAATTCGGTGGGTCTCATCTCTCCGCCGCTTGATTTGTACGGTTCTTCATCCCCGTTCGGAAATTCAAAATCAATAAACCAGTGCTTAAAAATAGCTTGCGCGGCGGCTTCAAGCGTCGCATTTATCTTGTCGTTAAGTTCAATTTTTGCATCCATGCAGTCTAAAACGTTAGCTATAGCACGTTGCTCTACAATCGGCGGCAATGGAACGCGGATTGACTTCAATGACGTTAGCGGATGGCTTAATGCAGGAACCCCTGTTGTAGATGTATGCTTCAGTAATTCGCGTTGACCCACAGGAGACCGAAAATAATAGAAAACAAACAGTGGGTCGACTTTTGCAGAGTCACAAGTCAATTTCATTTGACTTTGAGAGATAACGTATCGCTTGTACTTGGAGTTGCTCGGTATGAGACCAATCTGCCCTAGTGTCCCTCGATGAGTAAAGATGATATCCCCAGGATAAGCGTTCGCGCTCTTCAGCTCGTTTGCTTTTTCCTCTGAGATAAACACAAAACCGTCTTCGTGGAATCTTCTTTTGCTCAGATTAACGCCTCTGATTACGGGGATTCCGTATGCAACGAAGTTATCAGTTTTAATATCAGAACCAAAAGGACCCATTGAAATGGCGTGCGCGTTTTGCGCCTTAATTTCATCTACGGTCGCCCAATTCCAATCACGCGACATAAGCTGTATAAGATACCGTCATAGCATATCTCCGCCAAAACCTAAGTCATCAAGATTCTGGCGAATTCTTGTTTCTAACCCTGCTGATTCTTCGAATTGTCTATTAAGTTCTTGTGTCAACTTCTTAATCTGTTCCTCAAAAGGCTCTTTGTCTTCTTCGCTTCCCAGCGGCTCAACGTAACGACCAGGCGTTAGCACGTATCTACTTTGCCGAATCTCAGTTGCGTTGATGCTCTTGCAGAATCCTTTGATGTCTTCATAGTGTCCGTTGATGCTGCGCCACGAGTGATAGGCTAACGCTATTCTTTCAATTTCGGCGTCAGACAGTTCTCGGTGTCTTCTGTCAACCATAGCCCCTGCGTTGTGAGCATCAATAAATAGGACCTCCCCTTTTCTGTCTCGGAACTCTCTGTTTTCGCTTTTATCCTGAGCAATGAACCACAAACATGCTGGAATGGAAGTGTTGTAAAATAGTTGGCCAGGTAACGCGACCATACAATCTACCAAGTCTGCATCGACAATGCCTTTTCTTATCGCGCCCTCCCCTGAGGTAGCAGATGACATGGAGCCATTTGCAAGTACGAAGCCTGCAATTGCTTTGGGCGCTAGGTGATGGATAAAATGCTGCACCCACGCAAAATTAGCATTGTTCTTTGGCGGAACGCCAAATCTCCACCTGACATCATCAATCAAACGTTCGCCGCCCCAGTCACTATCGTTAAACGGTGGCTTTGCCAAAATAAAGTCAGCTTTCAGGTCTTTGAACGCGTCATTGTAAAAGCTATTACCCCATTCGATATTGGCATCAATTCCGCGTATAGCAAGATTCATTTTGCACAGACGCCAAGTGGTTTGATTTGACTCTTGCCCGTAGATGGCTATACTACCAATTCGCCCCCCGTGCGCTTCGATGAGTTCTTCACTTTGAACAAACATCCCGCCTGAGCCGCAACACGGGTCAAATACCCGCCCTTCGTAGGGTTGGAGCATCGCAACAAGCAGACGAACGATGCTTCTCGGTGTGTAGAACTGGCCGCCTTTCTTTCCTTCAGCGTCGGCGAATTGACCTAAGAAATATTCGTAAACGCGGCCGAGAATATCCTTGCTCTTGCTCTCACTATCCCCTAGTCCTATGGTCGCTATCAAATCAATGAGTTCTCCGAGACGTTGTTTATCGAGTGCAGGGCGTGCGTAATCTTTAGACAATACGCCTTTTAATGAAGGATTGTCCCGCTCAATCGCGGCCATTGCGTTATCGACGAATTTGCCGATTTCCGGCTGCTTTGCGTTGTCTAGTAGATAGCTCCATCGTGCCTCTTGCGGAACCCAAAACACATTTTTCGCTCGGTACTCATCGGGGTCTTCAGGGTCGGCCCCCTCAATGATTTCAGCAACGAGTCTGGCGTGCAATTCAGCGAATGAGTCAGAGATATATTTGAGGAAAATAAGCCCTAATACGACGTGCTTGTACTCAGCGGCGTCCATGTTATTTCTCATCTTGTCCGCCGCTTGCCACAACGTCTGTTCAAAGCCGAGGTTTGCACCGTTTGACGCAGTCTTGGTCGACATAAGGTTCCCTTTAGAATTACTTAATCAGGCTCCAATTGTTTAGAAAATATGACATCTCATTCTCTCGATTCCCAAGATAGAGCTTATTGTCTCTGATACTCATGTTAACTCTATATCTCTGTCCTTTATCGATGACACGGATGTTCTGCTGGTCTACGTTCTTTTGAATCTCAAAATAAGGCAGAATGAGGAATCGTGTCTTACCGCCCTTCAGCACGAATACGTAAAAGGTATTATTGCGATTGTGTTTTTCAAACGAAGTGACGCGAAGGCCAAAAACGTAATTATTAAACCTATTTTCATTTGAAGTCTTAACTTGGATATTATACAAGCGCTCTCCCTTAGTAGCGACAATATCCAAGCCCTCATCGACGTCCATTATGCTGGCATTGTAGCCTCGGAAGAGCAGCTCACTGACCACAAGGTGCTCACCCGCCTTACCGACATATTGAGTGCTTATCTGCTCCGTTGATTCTCGGGAGACCTCCTCATCTTTTTCTTCTTCTTTGCTCTGCTCATCTTCAGTGTAATCTGGATTTAGAGAAAAGACTGCTTGCTTAACTTTAATGAATGCCGACTTCTCGTGTTTGCTGTTTATGTCACCTGTTATTTGGGCATTCATCGTGCGTTCAGGAGTGGCACCAGATGTTTCGATGAGGGCCTCTTCTAAAGCACGTTTCGTAATTTCCTTGTAGTGCAGTGGTTCCTTTGCGTCTCGCAGGACTTTCACGGCAGCTAGTTTGAATGAGGGCATCGCGCGCTTCGCCTCCCTAAAATAAACGACCAGATTTAGCGACTCAACTACTTAAGTCTTGATTATTTGGCTTCAGTTTACCCTCAATTTTGAAGGTGACTTGATAAACACTTCGAGGGAACGCTTTGAAAATAGATGCAATCAAGCTCCAATCCCTGAATTGGCAACAGAAGGATGGCTTGCCCGTTGCGCATTTCCGCTGGGAATGGACGATAACGGGAACTTCTTTGAGCTTGAATACGTAATAATCTGAACAAGTGACAGGAACGATATTACGGACGTGGAGTTAGCACGGAACGCAGGAAAGTGATACGGTGTGATAAAATCAACACCATTAAGTATTATCACAAAAGGAAGGCCGACGGTTCCCATAATTGCTCATGTACCACATGGCTCCCCATTCATTCCGGCAGACGTGAGGCGCTTTATTGTGTTAAGCAATACCGACCTCGAAAGAGAATTGCTTTTAATGACAGACAGGTATACACCGGAGCTTTTTGGAGGCATTGTTGATTTGGGCGGTCTAGCTCTGGTAAACAATTACAGCAGGCTGGTATTTGATCCTGAACGATTTGAAGACGCCGAGAAGGAAATAATGGTTTCAAAAGGGATGGGGATCGTCTATACAAAAACAGCTTACCAGCAAGCACTAAGGAAGGAACTATCAGCAAGAGAAAGGGAAGAGATGCTTTCTGTTTATTACAGGCCGTACCACGCAGCCGTCGAGATGGAAGTGCAAAAATTACTGGATCAATTTGAGAGATGTCTAATCATTGATTGCCATTCATTTCCTTCAAAGCCGCTTCCCTACGAATTTGATCAATCAACGGATAGGCCAGATGTTTGTATCGGCACTAATCTATTTCACACTCCAAAGGATCTAATAGCCCGAGTCAAATCATTCTGCGATCAAAATGGAGCCTTAATGGCCGTCGACAGTCCTTTTGCCGGAACCTATGTGCCATTGAAGTATTTGGAAAAGGATCGAAGAGTCTTTTCTATCATGGTCGAGGTGAACAGGAGTCTGTATATGAATGAGCAGACGGGAGATAGATCAGCCGAATTTTCTCTGACAGCAACTTTGATCGACGGACTGGTCAGGGAAATTAATGCTTATCGTTTTTTACTTGGCGGCGAGGCCTCGGATTTTCTATAAATAATTACCTTACAATCAGCGCACTGCCAAACTGGGTCATCATCAGTAACGCAACATCCTCCGAGAGTGATTCGTCCTGCTTTCATCTCAGCCTCAAGCTTTTCGGAAAAAGCCGGAAGCCCCGTGCTGACATTGATAACCCGACTGCAAGAACGTGCCGAAAGTGATAAAACTTTTTTTCAGGGGCATACTCGTATAAGAGCCCTATATGGAACAATCTAAGATAATAGCGGACAATAGTTATATTACTAAGTCATTTAAAATAGCTTAATCTTCATTTATGATAAGCGGAAAGGATGTGTTCTAGGAATGAACTCGCGGCCTCGCAACCCCCAAGTTGAGGCAATATTTGAGATATGGTGGCAACTTAAGCCAGTCGCGCCAGGCATATTCATTGATCCGCATTACAAGCTGCTAGTTGGAAGATTGTATGACAAACTTGATGGATATCCATTCCACGAGCCGCTCCCAACTTCGGCAATGCCGGATCAGATCGTAGTTTACACCGTGCAACATAGATTTCGGCAGAGTGAGGGCGGTTGGCCGCTTGTTCAAATCGGGCCAGGAATTCTGACACTCAATGACACTGAGAAATATGAGTGGGACGATTTCAAAGCAAGAATTCCGCAGGTGCTAAAGGCGCTTTTTGCGGCATATCCTAAAGGAGAACTCACAGTCAACAGGGTGCTGTTCCGCTGTGTCAACGCGATAGATTTTGACTATGATGAAAATGACATATCCGTATTCCTGCGCGATATGATGGGGACTGAAATGAAGGTGCCTCAGTCTCTGTTTAATGATACGGGAGTGAGAGACAGAGCATTAGCGATCGACTTACGATTTGGATTCCCATCTTCAAAACCTGCTGGAGCGATAAACCTTAGGTTCACTCGAGGACTTAGGTTCACTCAAGGACAAAAAAATAAGACAGACGCCTTTTTTTGGGAAACGACAGTCCAATCGACTGAAAAAGACGCCCCTAAGACCCAACGCGCCATACTAAAATGGGTAGAGAAGGCCCACTTTTTGACAGATGATTGGCTCTCGAAGTTACCAAGCGCTGAATTGTTGAGGACATTTGAATGACTTACTCACTTGACTACAAGCATCTCATCAGCGAGGATGAGTCCGACAACACTTACGAAATCCCACCTGAGGCTATAGGAAGCGACCTGATCACCCCTGCACACGAGATGCGGTATATTACACACAAAGAATCGCGCCAAATCTTACCAGGCGTCGGGTTAGGACGACCTTTTCTGAATGAAGCGCCAATCACAAGTATAGTCGAACTAATAGGCACATGTACCCAGGATTCTGCCGACATTTTTGACTTGGGCTCGAGTTTGTTCCCTAAGATAGGAATGACCGTATCCTTCAATGAGCCCACGAGTGTTGCGGAAGACATGATAAGTTCGTATGCTACCGAGACCGTAAACGCCCCCTACAATCCTTTGCTAGATAGTTACGCAAGATGCTGGATAGCGAATAGCTCCACCACCACGGAGAAGGAGGGGGGGCCATTAAAGCCCGAAGCACTCACACGCAAACTGAAAGTGCCGAAAGCCAGCGAAGAGAGACCAATGCTCGTTAAACTAGATATTGCATACGTTAGCTCGGCTAAACCGTTAATACAGAACCGAAAGCAGCGTTGAAGGCGTTGGAATGGGTAATGATGGTATTAACAGCGCCTGTGACGTCGCTTCTCAATCACTTGAAGTTTTTGATGTAATTGAAGACAGGGTACCGCTTGAACAGGGGGATATATTGTTTTTATGTCCCTATATCTATCCTATACCCGAACGTATTGATTGGAAAACTAAGACACTTCCAGCTTGGGTTCAGAAATGGAACGTCCTGATATTAGGTCATTCTTGCGACATACTGCAAAACAAGGTAGATCTCGTTCTATTGTGCCCGATTTGGGAAATTAATGATTACTTCCGAAGTTGCGCGACACGGTTTGTGGAGGATGAGCGATATCGTAGCAACTTCGAGAACGATCAAAAAAAGTTCAAAGACGACATAACGAGTCTTATCGCAGACGCAGCGGGGGGCAAAAGACTTGGATATGTCGTATTAAAAGAAGCGCTACTGCGCGAAAAGCACACAGAGCCTTGGCTAGTCGATTTTACCAATGCATATGCATTGCCGCTTAGTTTTTTGAATATTTTTTATCAGACTGATGAGAATAACGAATTTCGATTAAGACTTACGCCTGATTACAGGACAGACTTGATTGCTAGGTTTAGTTACTTCTTGTTGAGGGCCGTTTTGCCAAAAGAAGATTTTAGTTTCAAGGCAAACATTAAACCCAATATCGACTATGACAAAATAAACAGCATTTTAACAAAGACTCGGGCATCTAAACGAAGGAAGAAAGGCCCTTTTCGTAGCTGTTGATTTTGCAAAACTCCGTCTGCAGTCGGGCTTCGTTCGTGGTTATCTTAGTGATCTGATCTTTCACTGTTCAAGAAATCGCAAGGCTTGTTGCACAAGACGCGCCCCACATTTTGAGCTCGAATCCTGCCATACTAGCTCACGTCCACCAAACGCATAATTTTGTTGAAATCGATGGCTTGACGTAAAATGTGGCGTGGAGGTTCACGAGGATCTTACTTTGCGTCTCGTGAGAAACGAATCACAACGACTAAATTTACAACGTAGCTATAGACTATTATGCTAGCGGTTGATGAATACGGACTTCCTTTTGTCAATCTACCAGAACCCACGTTATTGGAGATCCATCGCAGCAAAATTTCTCTACACCACGCAAAAGATGGTTACAGCTATCCCACGATTCGCTTGCCCCACACGTTTTCTAGGCTTGCAGGACTGCCCACACAAATCTATCAGACAGTTCACGATGGGGCCCTTGCCTTCCTTGTTGTGGTCTCGTCTGGCGCCGCAGATACAAAGAAAAGTGCAAAGAAATCAGAAAATGCCAAAACAAGCGTCAGAACCCCCGCCTTGACATGGCTCCGGGGGAGCAGACGCCGTTGCAGTTTTATCTTTGCGAGTGACGCGTAAATAATCAATATCAATCCAAACACAGCGATAAGAACGACAAATAAAAGGGGGCTAATAACTGCCAAACCTAGCACGAATACTACTAAGAATATGAGAAGTACTGACCCGCAGCACGCGGCGCAACACATTCCGATATCGTCACTCATCGAACTCCCAGTTACACGATCCCATAAAGGGCAGGGTGTATCCCGACTAGCTGGGGCATCGTTTCCCTGGTGGATTTGTATGTAGGGTTCGTGCTTTTCTCCGGCTGGATTGTCTACCGCGAAAAGGCCTGGCTGCCCTCGGTTATCTGGGTGATTGCGATGATGATTCTTGGGTTTCTGGGCCGGCGCACTGTATGCCTTTTTGGCGTTGCAGAGCAGCGACGGCAGCTGGAAGCGCTTCTGGATGGGCAAACGCGCTGAGTAGGCTGCCAATTTTCATAACCTCTTACTGGGTAAAATTTATTAGTTTTGCCATGGGTAAGTATGTTTTATAAACGGAAGTCCAGCCTGTGCTGGACTTCCGTTAATTCCAGGCAAATATTCAGGAAGTGTGGTCTCTTGCATTCAGCTGAATTGGAAATTGGGTTTCAGATTGATCGTCAAAAAGAATTTGGGCATAGGGTGGCGGTTGACCTTTTCCTGGTCAATCCGTTGAAAACGATTATCTGAGACAGACTTTGCCGACGGATTGGTGAAACCCGCTCCAGGCCAGCCCTGTAGGGGCTCAAAACAGATAACCTGGTTGACCTGCTGCCGTGATACACTATCTAAGGAGGGACAAACCATGGAACAAAAACCTAACAACAACAAGGAATTCTCCATCTCTTTTGACAACCTGGTGCTCTGCAATGAGCGCACACCACGCGTGCATGTCCATGTTTGGGCGGAGGTCTCGGATGGCTGTCTGAAACTCTCCGGTCAGGATCTTGGCGAGGCGCCTATGGAATTTTTCGGCGACATCGACTATGAGTATTTCTATACCTTTGACCGCGTAAACACCGAGCGTCTTTTCAGCCTTTTAGCCCCTGAAGGGCAGGATGTGAGAACCATTCTGAAGAAAAGGTTTAGCGGAATGGATGGCTGCGCTGATCTGAGGGATTTTTGTGAGGATAACGGCATCACCTTTGATTTTTTCTCTTATTAGGCGGAGGGCGTCTTAATCTATCTTTGTCTATCAGCCAAGAATGTTTGTTGCCAGTAACCGACATCTATTCTTAAACCATAGCCAGCACATCGAGAGTATCATCCGCTTGGCTATTCGACATCCTTAAGCCACGGACGTCTAACTTTCGACTATGCTAGCGGTCAATCAATGTAGCAACCAAATGCCGACACCGTGGTTATCGACTTTGTATCCGATCCATCGAAGTACAATTTCAACCCACCACGCGAAAGGAGGCTATAACTATCCAGTAATACGCTTACCACACACGTTCTCAAAACTCGCAGGACTACCCACAAAAATCTATCAGACCATCCATGACGGGGCTTTGGCTTTTCTGGTGGTCATATCACCGTCCGACTCTACATCAGAAAATGGCGCAGAAATCGCTAAATCCTCCGCCTTGACATGGCGGAGGTCGCCGGTTCGAATCCGGCCGAGCCCACTTTCTTTTGTCAAATGGACGCGAGAGCTATGCCGGATGACGAATACCAACAGGACGACCACTTGCACAACAAGTTGCACAACATCGACAAAGAAGCGCCAGAACAGAACAAAGACGATGATGACCAGCCTTCGAGCTTTCTGGAGATCGGGTTGCGCGACTACGAACACCGCACAGGCAAGAGACGCCCGAAAATGCACCGGTGGGAGCCTGAGTCCGATACGATCTCCAAACCCGACCCGACAGCTACAAGCGCCGACGGCTTGAGCACAGTAGCGAGGAATCCGAAGACTTGGAAGGCGCTTCCGCCGATTTTCAGATCACGCAAACCTATCTAGAATATTTGGGCGACAGTTATGAAAAGCGCCAAGCAGAACCTTTATCTTCCCGATTAGAGAGAATTAGCCCTCCAGAAAGAGCTGTCCACCCGACACCCCGGCGCAAACATTCGGAGTTAAGCTTCTCCAAATCTGAA
>Ga0187864_10002165_pt1 | contig 17358 bp, 5 predicted proteins | sample June2016WEW_11_4_FD_132985 | JGI IMG/M metagenome (GOLD analysis project Ga0187864, IMG submission 132985) | Peatland microbial communities from SPRUCE experiment site at the Marcell Experimental Forest, Minnesota, USA - June2016WEW_11_40 | ecosystem: Environmental > Terrestrial > Soil >...
CGACCACGGTTCAGAACAGAAGCCGCCGGAGCCTGGAGCAGGAAGGGGCCAAGCCCCGGCTGAGGGCGCGGCCGGCGCGGAAGCCCCGCCGAGGCTGGCGGCCACAGGCAGAATTCCTGGAGGGACGCGAGTTGCTCAACTCCGTCGTGTCGGTAGCAACCGAGATGGCCCAGGCCTCGGAGATCGGGCCGTCGCCGGCGATCTTCAGCTTCACCCGCACGGGCGACCTATCGTCCCCCCTGCAAGCCAACTTCTCTCTGGGGGGCACGGCTACGCCCGGCGTCGATTACCAGGTCATGGATAAGACCGCCGTCTTTGATGCGGGCTCAAGCACGGCATACGCTACAGTCATGCCGATCAATGTGAGCGGGCAACAAGCGAACAAGACACTCACTATGACCCTCGTTTCCGGCGCGGGCTACACCGTGGGCACGGCCGCCAGTGCCACAGCGACAATAGCCGACTCATACGTCGCGGGTCTCCCGGGAGTGTTCAATTTACCGAACCCGAACCTCCCAGCCGGTTTTGCGCCGTCCCCCTCCCTCCCCGTCACAATGACCTACTTCCAAGCAACGACCAAAGGAGGCAATCTTCAGGTCTTATTCAGTCTTGTGGCTACCGGCCTTGAGCCGGCTAATGTCGAAATCTACCTCGACACCGATCAGAATCCACTCACGGGTGATCAGCGAATACACCACGTTGGGGGCCAGGAATATCGCGTCAACGTTCCCCTCATCGGAGGGGTCAACGGCGATTATTACCTTGACCCACTACCTTCTACCCCAGGTCAGACCCAGTTAACTTTACCACCTTCAAACCCCTATCTGGGACTGGGGCCGGACCAGCCAGTCGCGGAAGGTGCGGTCACTTACCTGGGCAGCATCCAAAACTTGGGCGACTTCTACGACTTCAGCCTCCCACTCGCAGACCTTGTCTCGAAGACTGGCAACCCTCCGCCAGCGGCACTAGACGTGTTCGCATTCACGTACGGCGCCTCGGATGGGAGTCAAGCCCAGGCCGAAGGGGACCGCGTCCCCAAGTTCGGCGCGATTGACACGAGCACAGGGAATGTCGTTGTGCGAGATCCGGTTCGTACGAGGATTAACACGGTCACCAACGTTGGACAGGCCAGTGCGGGCAGCCCCTACTACATCACAGGGGCCTCTTTTGCATCGATTGCGGATCAGTTCTTCACTAGCCTGTATTTTTCCCAGCCGATCGGTTCGGCCGGCACCCTCGTGGGGCAATTGGATCTCGACTCCGACCGAAGCCTTGACACCGGGGATATCCCGATGAGAGGGGCGATTCAGGATGGGACCGGTGTCCCCAGCTTTGGTGGAGACACGTCGCTGTGGTTTCGACTTGGGGGCATCGAGGGCGCGTTGATCCATCTCGAACACGATCAATCCTATGATCCTTTCGATGATCCCGACGCGGTTTTCGGCGGCCAAGACAACGACGGCCGTTGGGTGGTCTCGGGAAGCACCCTCACATTGGTCAGTTCCATCAGCACATTCGACCCCTTCCAGATCACCTTCAAAGACCCCCTCACGGAGGCGTCGACACGGTTCTCCACGTATCCCAATCAAGGAGATATGTATGCACGATGTACGCTTACAGATGAACTTGGCACTGTAACTTACGACTCTCTGCCCAGGGGTCTCGGCTCGGGAGTGGTCGATACGGCCACCGGCCAGGTGGTCGCGCCGCTCACGTTGGACCAGAATCAAAATCGATGGGTGGCGCCGCCAAGCCCCGTGGGGATCTTGGCAGCGCCGGACTTCATCGAGGTCGATGCCGAAGTGGTCGGAGGAAATCTTGTGGTGAAGGGGGTGCTGGAACAGCTCCCCTCAAGGGACATAGGCACCGAGTACGCGATCTACCTCGACACCTCTCCTAGTGGGGGGTTCGTGCCGGATTACGAGGTGACAATCACGACCGATGAGGGGTATACCGGGTTCATTCGCTCGGCTACCCTCATAAGTCCAGACGGAAGCGCATCCGGTCACGACACCTGGGTCAATGTCGATGCACACGATGTTGATGACTTTGACTCGTCTGGGCAACCGGTGCACGGCAGCTTCACGGTCACGATCCCGCTGAATGAGCTGAAAAACGTGGGGCCGAAACTTGACCTGTACGTCGCATCGCTCGACACGGTAGCGGATCCCGGTTTTGTATACGATGTTGCGCCCCACGATAAGAACGGGAACATCTCCCCCCCGCTCGAGGTCGATACCGGCAACGAGCCAACGGTGGTCACGCCGGCCAGCGCCACGCCCAGCCCGGTGACCGGCACCACGACCACGCTGTCGGTGCTGGGCGACGACGACGGCGGGGAGGCGAACCTGACGTACACCTGGGCCGCCACCACGTCGCCCAGCGGTGCCGCGGCGCCGACGTTCTCGGCCAACGGCACCAATGCCGCCAAGCAGACCGTGGCCACCTTCAGCAAGGCGGGGACCTACGGGTTCACCGTGACCATCGCCGATGCCGCTGGGTTGACGACCACCAGCAGTGTGAACGTGGTGGTGAACCAGTCGCTGACCAGCATCGCCGTCAGCCCCGCGTCGGCCACCGTCAAGACCGGCGGTACCCAGCAATTTGCGGCCACCGCCAAGGACCAGTTCGGCAACGTGCTGGCCACCCAGCCGAGTTTCACCTGGACGACCACCGTGGGCACCATCTCCGCCGGCGGTCTGCTCACAGCCCCAAGCACCTCGGCCAAGGGTACAGTGACGGCTGCCAGCGGGGCATTCTCTGCCAAGGCCTCGGTCACCGTGAATCCGGCCCCGACAGTGGCCACGCCGGCCAGCGCCACGCCCAGCCCGGTGACCGGCATCATGACCACGCTCTCGGTCCTGGGCGCCGATGCCGGCGGCGAGGCCACCCTGAAATACACCTGGGTCGCCACCACCCTCCCCAGGGTTGCTGCGGCACCGACCTTCTCGGCCAACGGCACCAACGCCGCCAAGAAAACCATGGCCACCTTCAGCATGGCGGGGATTTATGGGTTCACGGTCACCATCGCCGATGCCGCCGGGCTGACGACCACCAGCAGTGTGCAGGTGACAGTCAATCAGACCCTGACCAGCATCACCGTCAGCCCCGCATCGGTCACCGTCAAGACCGGCGGTACCCAGCAGTTTGCGGCCACCGCCAAGGACCAGTTCGGCAACGCGCTGACCACCCAGCCGAGTTTCAAGTGGGCCGCCACCGCCGGCACGATCACTACCGGTGGTCTGTTCACCGCCCCGACAACGACCGGCGGAATCACCGTCACGGCCACGAGCGGCTCGTTCAAGGGCAGCGCCACTGTGAATGTCACAACGCCACTCACTCCCCCTGCCGCTCCGTCGTTCACGGCCACGGCGGTTTCAGCGACGCAGATCAACCTGGCCTGGACCCCGGTGGCCGGCGCGACCGGCTACCTGGTCGATCAATGGATCAACGGCGCCTGGGCGCAAGTAGGCAGCCTGAGCAGCGGCAGCACCAGCTACACGGTCACGGGCTTGAGCCCCAACACCACCTACTACTTCGATGTGGCCGCTTACAACGCGGCAGGCACGACCTGGGCGAATTCCCAGAGCGCAACCACATTCCAAAACACCGGGGTGGTCCCGGCCCCGAACGCGGTTACAAGCCCGAACTGGTCAGGCTACGTGGCTGAAACCAACCTTTCTCAGCCGCAGCCGAATTCGGTGACAGAGGTCAGCGGCTCGTGGGTCGTTCCGACGGTGACCGGCCCATCGACCGGTTCGACCTACTCAGCCGTCTGGGTGGGCATCGACGGCGCTGACAATTCTACTGTGGAGCAAGACGGCACCTCAGAAGATGTCATTAACGGTCAACCCGTCTATCAGGCATGGTGGGAGATGTGGTCGAGCGGAGATCAGCAGCCAGGGCAGGTCATCTCCAGCATGACAGTCGAGCCGGGCGATTCGATCACCGCCTCGGTCCAATACATCACCTCGGGCGCCCACGCGGGTCAATTCTACCTGTCGATCGTCGACAACAGCCGGCCGAACGATTCTTTCAGCATCTATGCAAGCTCTTCTCAGTACCAGAGTCCTCTGGCCCAACGGAGCAGTGCCGAGTGGATCGTCGAAGCCCCGGAGGTGGGAGGCAACATTGCGGAAGTGGCGAACTTCGGCAGCGTCACGTTCACCAACGCTTCCGCAGTGATCAACGGAGTCTCAGGCCCGATCAACGCTTCTTCCTGGCAGTCGCAAGCGTGGAACATCGTCTCGAATGGCGTCACTTACGATACGACCTCGGTTCTGACCAATTCCGGGACGAGCTTTGTGGTGACCTACAACCCGTCTGCTGGAGCCGCTGTGCGAGCGGGCACGAACGCCGCGGCCGGGACAGCATCCGCCGCCGCCGTTGGAACAGCCCTTCGGTCGGGTAAGACGATCGCCGGTCCCGTCATCCGCGGGTCTGCATGGGCCGGAGCCTCAGTCGTTTCGGGCTTTCGTACGCCGGTCCGTCAGCACAAGCGTCCTACGCAAGGGTTCGTGATCGACCCGCTCTGGAATTGAGAAGGCGACGAGCGAGAAGGGGCGGAAGACGTTCGGTTACTTTGCGGTTCATGACACGATTGTTGGCCTACCCCGAGTATGGCAACGATTCGAACAATAAGCGGTGTCAGTTGTTTTCTCGCCGAAAACAACACTGACACCGCTTATTCACCGTTCTGCGGAAGATTTTGGTCGCTCCGCCTATGAATGGGCTGGAAAATCAGGACTTTCTCCGCGTGGCCATTGTCGGTTCAGGAGATCGAGTACTCGTTGACCAAAGCAGCGAGAGACTGCCGGTGTGCCACCAGAGGCAGTCAGAACCGACACCAAACGAAGGTCTCCGCCACGGGTCTGATCCCAAAAAGCGGTGACATAGCCAGGAAACAACGGTATCAGTTCATTTTTTCATGGGAGAAACGAACCGACACAAATTCTGCTGCGGTTCTTCTTCGAGGGCTCGGTCGGCCGGTGTCCGGTTATAACGAAGTAAGTGGACTTCACGGGACTATGACAGTCCCGACGGTCGATCGTCCTTTCAATTTTTCCGCAGCAGGATTTCCAGGAAGGATCGACCAATGTCCGACGACAACCTCCAGAATTATGATGCCGCGAGTGCGGCTCTCTTGAGCCGGGTGAAAAACCGGTGTCGGGCCACTCTTTCAAAGGAAAAAAGAACCGCCACCAATTCTGCTGTGACCATGACCGTCATGCAAATCCGCTGCGATCGATGCGGCGAGATCATCGAGACCGGCCGCCACAAGCTCACCCTGCAATGCGAACCGCGCCCGGCGAGCTCGTGGCGGGACTCCGCGACGAGCGATCCCGCAATCGACCTCTGCAAACCATGCTTCGACGACCTGCACCAGTGGTTTGAAGAAAGCTGATCTACGACGACTCATCGTCTGCGGCCGCCGGAGGGGGTCGATTGATCGCTCGGCCGTGGCCGTGCAGAGCGCCCAAGCCCAGAAGTAGGGGCGAAAAACCAGTGTCAGGCCGATTTTTCAAAGGAAAAACGAAATGACACCAATTCTGCTCAAGCCGCCGTGACAAGTCGAAACCCGCCGTACAAATCCTGATGAGCGGAGGAAGGGGCACCGAGGTCTGCCTCGTCTTACCCTGCGGAGGAGGGCGCTCGGACTTCCCGGATTACTAATAATATTTATAACTTATAAGCTGTAAGATTATGGAATAATGGAAATCCGGCAGGCCGTCATGTATCATTACCTATGAGAAGGCCCTTGCGGACTGGTAGCGAGGCGGTCCGCGGGCTCGGCATCTCGGAGCGGACCATCAAGCGGCGCTGGCAATCGGCCAAGCCGGCGACATACAATGGCGATGAGAGACCGATTGCGTGGGACCTGATCGGCCTACGGGGCCGAGAAAGGCGGGCGACGATGACAGTCGAATCCGAGGAAGCAGGCCTGACCGACCTCCTGATCCGCTGGGAGGAGCTGAGGGAGCGGGGCGAGTCGATCCCGGTCGAGGAGTTGTGTGCCGGGCACTCGGAGTTGGTCGACGCGCTCCGGCACCGGATCGATGCCTTGAAGGCGATGGCCACCCTGATCGGCTCCACCGTGCCCCGGCCCGATGCCGACGGCGGCGCCGCCCCGGTCCCGCCGCCCCCGAGGCAATCGGCCACCTGTGTCGCGGAGTACCGCGAATTTCGCTTCCATGCCGAGGGGGGACTGGGCGAGGTCTTCGTGGCCCATGGCGAGGACTTGAACCGCGACGTGGCGATGAAGTTCATCAAGGCGCAGCGGGTCCACGACCCGGACTGCCAGCGGCGGTTCTTCCAGGAGGCCGAGATCACGGGGCGGCTCGAACACCCGGGGATCGTCCCCGTCTACAGTCTGGGTCACGACGGCGACGGCTCCCCCTGCTACGCGATGCGGTTCATCCGCGGCCGGACCCTGGAGGACGCGATCCAGGAGTTTCACGGGGCCGGGGGGCCCGGCCCCGCCGGGCGCCCGCACCAGCTCCGCGGCCTGATCAAGCGGCTCGTCGCCGTCTGCAACACGATCGCCTACGCGCACAGCCGGGGGGTGCTGCACCGCGACCTCAAGCCCAAGAACATCATGCTGGACAAGTACGACGAGACGCTGGTCGTCGACTGGGGCCTGGCGCGGCCGTTCGGCCGGAGCGAGGCGGACCGCGCCCTCGGCGAGCAGACGCTCACCCCCAGTTCCGGTAACAGCGGCTCGGGCTCGCCCACGGCGGGCGTCGTGGGCACGCCGGCCTACATGAGCCCGGAGCAGGCGGACGGGCGCTGGGACCTGGTCGGGCCGCCCAGCGACGTGTACAGCCTGGGCGCGACCCTGTACGTGCTGTTGACGGGCCGGGCCCCCTTCGAGGGCCGCCACCTCGGCGAGGTGCTCGACCGCGTCCGCCGCGGTGAGTTCCCGCCCCCCCGCCAGGTCCGGCCGCGGGTCCCCGGTCCCCTGGACGCCGTCTGCCGGAAGTCGATGGCGCTCAAGATCGAGGACCGCTACCCGACCGCCCTGGCCCTGGCCGAGGACCTGGAGCGCTGGCTGGCCGACGAGCCGGTGACGGCGTACCGCGACCCGCTGGCCGTCCGGCTGGCCCGCTGGGGGCGCCGCCACAGGACCGCGGCCGTCAGCGCGACCGCGCTGCTCGTGATGGCCGCGGCCGCCATGACCGTCACCACCGTGCTGGTCGAGCGCCAGAAGCGCGAGGTCGTGCGCCAGAAGACGCTGGCGGAGGTGAATTACCGGTACGCGCGCGACGCGGTCGACCAGATGCTCACGAAGGTCGGCGAGGTCGATCTGGCGGACGTCCCGCAGATGGAGCCGGTGCGGCGGAAGCTGCTCGAGGAGGCGCGGCGGTTCTACCTGGCCTTCCTGGGGCAGAGGGGCGACGACCCGGCGACCCGCCTGGAAGCGGGGCGGGCGCACCGCCGCCTGGGAGACATCCAGGAGATGCTGGGCGACCACGTCGGGGCGGAGCAGTCGTACCGTCAGGCGCTCGGGCTGCACCGGCCGCTGGGGGAGGAATCGCCCGCCGAGCCCGCCTTTCGCCAGGACCTGGCGAGCGACCTCTCCCGGATCGGGGTGGTGCTGAAGAAGGCGAACCGCTTCCAGGAGGCCGAGCGCGCCCTCCGCGCCGCCCTCGACCTCCGCGTGCAACTGGCGGCCGAGGCGCCCGACGGCCTCGACCGCCGTCAGGCCCTCGCCGACGCACTCTACCAGTGGGGCGCCTTGATGGCGCGCCTGCCCGGCAAGCGCCGCGAGGACGAGCAGGCGTACCGCGAGGCCCTCGCGCTCCAGCAGCAGCTCGTCGAAGACTCGCGGGCCAGCCCCGAGTTCCTGCGCGAGAAGGCCCGGTATCTCAATAACCTGGGCATGCTGCTCGAGGGCGACGGCCGGCTCGACCAGGCCGAGGACGCCTATCGGGAGGCCCTGGAGATCCAGGAGGCGCTGCTGGAGCGAGAGCCGACCGTCCCGGGCCACCGCTGGCACCTGGCGCGGACCTCGAACAACCTGGGGGTCCTGCTCCTGGCCGAAGGCCGGCTCCCGGACGCCGAAGCCGCCGCCCGCAAAGCCCTGAAACTGCAAGAGGCGCTGGCGGCCGAGTTCCCCGACGTCCCCGCCTACGCCCAGGAACTGGTCGCGGCCCAGGACAACCTGGGCCTGATCCTCCAGGCCCGGGCGCCCGGGGAGGCAGAGCGAGAGTACCGGAAGGCCTTGAAGCGCCTGGAGTCCCTGGCGGCGCGATGGACCAACATGCCCGACATCCCGTACCAGATGGCGATCACGAACCTTAACCTGGCCTTCCTCCTGGAGCCGAGCGACCCGGCGGAGGCGGAGCGGACCTACCACCAGGCCCTTGAGATCCAGGACCGGCTCGTGGCCCGCTTCCCGGACGTCCCCGAATACGAGTGCGCCCTGGGGCGCACGCTCCACGACCTGTCTTTCCTGTTGTGCTCCCGCACCGATTTCCGGGGCGCGCGCCGGCTCCTCGATCAGGCCATCCGCCACCTGCGCGCCGCGCTCGAGGCGAACCCCCGAAATGCCGCCTACCACGAATACCTCGGTGACAGCCTCGGGCTCTTCGCCAAGACCTTGGTTCAACTGGGGGAACACGGAGAGGCAGCCGAAGCCGCGGAGCAGGTGCCCGGCGTTCGGCCCGAGGCGCTGGAGCAACACCTCCGCGCCGCCGCGCTGCTGACGAAGTGCGTCGGTCTCGCCTCGGCCGACCGCCACTTGGCCGACGCCAAACGGCGCGACCTCGAAAAGAAGTACGCCTATCGGGCCGTGAAGATCCTGCGGAGCGCCGTCCAACAAGGGCTGCTCAAGGACGTCAGGGGACTCGACCAGGAGGACTTCGACCCGCTCCGCGAGCGCGACGATTTCAAGGCACTCCGAGAGACGCTGGAGACCCGCGCGAAGGTCGGCGTCGGGTGAATCGATCGCACTTTCCGGGGGGCTTGGGCCTTGCTTAACGTCAAAGCCATCGGAACGATCAACGAAACTCGCGATTACTTGAAACTCTAGAATGGTTGGGTAAACTAGAGAATCCAGGTAGATTGTCCACGGGCAATTATCAAGCACCTTGGAGACGCGTCGATGATGACCAAGTTCTTCGGCCCGCCCCAGCGCGGTGGACGGTGCCGTCGCAAGCCGGTCCAGTTCTGCTTCGAGGCGATGGAGAGTCGGTTGCTGCTGGCGACGCCCTTCCTTGTGACCACCACGGTCGACAACGGCAACAATCTCACATCAACGCCGGGATCGCTGCGGCAGGCTATCCTTAACGCCAATAACGCCACGGAACCTGCCACGATCGATTTTCAGATCGGTTCAGGCGGCTTTCAGACGATTTCCCCACCTTTGCCCCTGCCGACGATCACGAACCAGGTGACCATCGGCGGCACTTCCCAGCCGGGCTATAAGGGCCTCCCGCTCATTAAAATCGATGGGTTCCTCGCGGGACCGAACGCCAATGGGCTGACGATTTCCGCGGGCAGCAGCACGGTCCAAGGGCTGGATATCGTGCGATTTAGTGGCAATGGGATTGACTTGAACTCCAACGGTGGCGACGTCATCGACAGTAGCATCATTGGCACCGATATCAACGGTACCGCTGGCTTGGGCAACGCCGGCGGCGGCGTGCTGATCGATAACGTCCCCGATAACGTGATCGGTACGTCGCTGGCCACAGGCAACGTTCTTTCGGGCAACTTGGGCGCCGGCCTCATCATCTCCGGGAGCGGCGCGACAGGGAATCTGGTGCTGGGCAACTATATCGGCACCGACTACTCCGGCACCACGGCGGTCGGGAACCAAGACGGCGTCGATATCGTCGGCGCACCGGACAACGAGATCGTGGCCAATTTGATCTCGGGCAACAACGGCGCCGGCCTCGTCATCTCGGGGAGCGGTGCAACGGGCACCCTGGTGCAAGGCAACTACATCGGAACCGACCTGTCCGGAACCATTGGCATTGGCAACCTAGGAGAGGGCGTCGGCATTCTGGACGCTTCGAACAATACGATCGGTGGGACGACCGACGCGGAGCGAAACGTCATCTCATATAACGGCTCTGGCGCCGTCTTGTCCTCTGACGGCGTCTTGATCTTGAACGCCTCGGCCAACCTGGTTGAGGGCAACCTCATTGGCACCGATCTCACCGGCGTTGAACAGCTTGACAACGTGGCTAACGGCGTCAACATTGTGGGCTCTTCCGCCAACACGATCGGTGGGACGACCAGCGGGGCTCGAAACATCATCTCAGGTAACGGCTCTAATGGCATCTCGATCGTGAACGCCTCGTATAATCTTGTCCAGGGCAACTATATCGGCATCGACAGCTCTGGCAGCGATTCACTGCGAAACATAAACGATGGCATCAGTCTCCAAGAGTCTTCCTCCAACACGATTGGCGGGACGACCGAAGCCGCTCGAAACGTCATCGCTAGCGGCTCCGATGGCATCTTCATCCAGAGTGCCTCGAAAAACCTTGTAGAGGGCAACTACATCGGCACCGATTTCACCGGCACCAAACCGCTTTCCAACCAGAGCAACGGCGTCGACATCGACTTGTTTTCGTCGGCCAACACGATCGGCGGGACGACCTCGGGCTCGGGGAACGTCATCGCCGGCAGCTACCTCGACGGCGTCAGGATTGCTAAAGGTTCGGCGGCAAATCTTCTACAGGGCAACTTCATAGGCACTAATTCTTCTGGTTCCCAGAGTCTTTACAATTCCGGCGACGGTGTGAACATCAACGACGCGACCGAGAATACTATCGGGGGAACAGTGGAATCGGCGCGCAACGTCATCTCGGGCAATGTCGGCGACGGCGTGCGAATGAACTCTCTCTCCACCGGAAACCTGGTGCAAGGCAACTCCATTGGCACCAATGTTGACGGCACGCAACACCTAGCCAACCTGGGTAACGGCGTCGAGATCAATTTGTCGTCGGGCAACACAATCGGCGGGACAACATTTGGGGCAGGAAACATCATCTCGAGCAACGGCGGCGACGGTGTGATAATCAGCCGAACTACCTTACAAGGCAACGCGGTGCAGGGCAATCTGATCCTTTCCAATTCCGGCGACGGTGTGAGCATTAACCTCGCGGTCAACAATACCGTCGGGGGGGCGGGGGAACCGGCTCGCAACATCATCTCGGGCAATGTCGGCGACGGTGTGCGAATCATCGATTCCTCCAGCGCGAATCTGGTGCAAGGCAACTTCATCGGCACCAATCTTGACGGCACTCAACGTTTTGGGAACCTGGGCAACGGCGTCGAAATCAATTCTTTTTCATCGGCCAACACGATCGGTGGGACGACCGAAGCAGCTCGAAACGTCATCTCGGGTAACGGCCTTGACGGGATCTTGATCCAGCTCAGCCCAGCAAATCCTGAACCGGGCAACTACGTACAGGGCAACTACATCGGAACCGACCAGTCCGGAACCAACTCCCTGGGTAACCTCCATAACGGCGTTTCCATCTTGGATGCGCCAAACAATCTCATCGGGGGAATTCTCACCGGGGCGGGCAACGTGATCTCGGGCAATGGCCAAGACGGTATCTTGATTGTCACCATAAATGTCTCCTCAGGCTCGACCGGCGATCTGGTACAAGGCAATTTCATCGGCACGGACGCCACGGGCGCCAATCCTCTCGGCAATCAGGACAACGGCGTCGCGCTGACCGGCGCAGCGGGAATCACCATTGGCGGCACGACGGCCCGAGCCCGCAACATCATCTCCAGCAACATTCTGAACGGCATCGCAATCAGTGATATTTTGCCGGCGCAGGATGGGAAACCGCAGGTCATCATCGTGGGCAACTTCATCGGTACCGACGCCACGGGCACCCGGAATCTGGGTAATGCCGCCGATGGAGTCCTCCTCGACACCGCGGCTAGCAACTTGATCGGCGGCACCACGCCCGAGGCCCGCAACATCCTCTCGGGCAACAGTGTGGCCGGCGTCGAGATCCGCGGCGGTGGCTCGAGCCTCAATCTGGTGCAGGGCAACTATATCGGCACCGACACGTCCGGCGAGGCCTCCCTGGCCAACCTCGTCGGTGTGTTCATCAACGGCGCCAAGAACAATACGATCGGCGGAACGGACCCTGGCGCGGGCAACCTGATCTCGGGTAACAGCAATCCGCAGGGCAGCGGCGTCGGCGTTCAAATCCTTGGCTTCGGCGCGACGGGCAACTTGGTGGAGGGCAACTACATCGGAACCGACCTGTCCGGCGACTTCCCGCTGGGGAACGACACAGGGGTTTTCATCAACGGTGCGGCGGCCAACACGATCGGCGGGACCGTCCAGGGCGCCCGCAACGTGATCGCGGGCTACACGACGGCGTCCGCCCAGGGCGGGGTTCCAAGCGGGGTCGGTGTCGACATCGCCAACGCCGGCGCGTCGGACAATCTCGTCGAGGGCAACCTCATCGGCACCGACGCAACTGGTGAGCGGGCGCTGGTGCCGTCGCAGCAGCCTGCGTCCGGCGTCGGCGTGCTGATCAACAATACGTCCGGCAGCAACACAATCGGGGGGGTGACCGCGGCGGCGCGGAACGTGATCTCAGGGTTCGTCATCGCGATCGAGATCTATGCCCCCCAGTCGCCATCTAACCCGGAGCCGGGCAACACTGTCGAGGGCAATTACATCGGTACGAACGCCCTTGGCGTGGTCGTCGCGGGCCTCGGCAATACCACAGGCATCTTCATCAACGGCGTCCCCTCGAACACGATCGGGGGGACGGCACGCGGGGCCGGCAACGTGATCTCGGGCAACACAACCGGCATCTACCTGCTGGGGCCCACAACGTCGGGTAACCTGGTCCAGGGCAACTACATCGGCCTCGACCCGACCGGTACGTCGGCCGAGCCCAACCACACCGGCATCTTCGTCAACGATGCCATGAACAACACGATCGGCGGGACCGCGCGCGGGGCCGGCAACGTGATCGCGGGGAACCTCCGCGTGGGTCAGGACGGGTCAACGGGCATCTTCTTCTACCAGGGAGCCGCGGGGAACCTGGTCCAGGGCAACCTCATCGGGACCAATGCCAGCGGCAAAACCGGCAAACGCCTGGGCCTGGGCGATTACGGCATCTTGCTCTACAACGCGCCCCGGAACACCTACCCCACGAGGGGCAAGGGGGCGAACAAGATCCGCGGCAGCGGGATCGCCGCCACCCGCGAGTTTTCGAGCGGCAAGCCCTTGGCGACGACATCGGGCACAACGTCCAAGGGCAAAGCGAAGTCGGTGCCGTCCGGTCCGCGCGCCCACGTTCGACGCCCCCGCTCGCGGAAGTAAAAGAACGCCGCCGCCTCAACCCGAGGTAATCGGCGGCGTGGCCTGAACTGCGCTACGGCCGAAGCGGAAATTGAACAAGAGAACCGCCTCGTAGTCGAACGGCCTGGGCCCCGTCACCGGGGTGACGAATCCGAAGGTCAAGAGCGAGTTGCGGTAGAACTCAACGTTCAGTCCGTAGGTCAGGTTCACGACGTCTGGGGTACCCGACAGCTCGTTCGGGTTGTCGAAGCCGCGGTGGTTCAACGGGCTGTTCACGTGGACCTCGAACGTAGGCGCCACCGCGGTGATGAATTGGTGTGGGTCGTTCGCGCGGTAGACGAAGTAACCCATGCCAATGTCATTGTACATCTCGGTGACCTGGTTCTGGTTCACCGGGAATTCGAAAGCCGAGAACCCCTGGATGTAGAAGTTCCCGCGGTTCCAGATGTATGCAACAAATGGTTGGATTTCGGTAGTGTTAATGTATTGGATATACTTGGCCCCAGCGAAGTTGCCTCCTCCGGTCGTGGGCGTGATCGCCAGGCCGACCGAGATCAGGCTGCCGGTCTGCTCATTCTGCCGGAGGATGAACTTACTGAAGATATTCATGTCGTCGAGGGCAGTGCTCGTGCCGCCGATCTGCTTGAAACGAGCGGGGACTCTGGTGTTCGCCGTGAGCTGGTCGAGCGGCAGACGAACGCCGATCGACGCATTGCCGTTGTCGAAGGTCTTCTCGAAACCGAAAATGTAGCGATAGACGAGGATGTCGCTCACGGGCGCGCCGAGCTTCAGGTTGAGCGCGCCGTTGACGTTCGAGAAGTAGTCGAACGTGAAGAAGACGCGGTCCTGGGGGCGAGGGGACTGGTTCTCCGAGACCTTCAAGCCACGGACCGAAGGGACTAGCGCCGATGCCCGCCTCGGGCTCGGGGGCGGCGGTGGGGGAGTCGGCGGGAACGGTCGGGGGATCGAGAGACCGGGTCCCAGGTCGCCGATCATCTGCGGAATGCCGCCACGGGCGAATCCCGAAAGCTCGGTCAGCGACGGCGCCGACGGGCCGAACATGTCGGCGGGGAGAGCCGGGTACGGGGCGGCGGCGTAAGGCGCCCCCCCCATCTCCGCCAAAGTGCCCGCGCCCGGGGTCACGGGTGCCGGCGGGGCGGGGGTGACCGCGCGCGGTGTGATCGGCGGGGCGGAAAGCGCGGGCGCCGCCCTTGGAGGCGCGGGCGGTCCCGGCGCTCCCGTGGGCGGTGCCAGCGGGACCGGACGCGGGGCCTCCCGCAGCGCCGGAGGGGCGGGGACCGTCGGTTGTGGGGACCGCGGGCGCATGGGAGCTTGCGCAGGCACCGCCGCCGTATCCCCACGGCTCACACCTTCGCCCGCACTCGATCCCGTCCCCGGCGCATCCTGCGCGGTGGACCAAGCCGGGCTCACGGCGAGAGCCATGACCACACCCAGGCCGCACAAAAAATTCCTCGATCCCATTCCCACCTCCGCGCTGCGCTGATCCGGACGTCAAGCCGCTGGCCTCCCGCCCGTCGAGAGCGCCTGGACCTTACGTCGTCCTTGGGGCCGCCTGCCCGGTTGACGCCCGACTTCACGTCCGCCGAGTGCAAAGCATTCCTGCCGTTAGAATCAATCCCAGCAATTTCATCGTCATGCGCCGCAAGGTTTCTCCAGTTTGGATACACAGCAACACTCATAATCGGCGGCGCTTCTTTGACCTCTCCCTCTCTGATACCGGCACACATCGATGCACATGCCCGGGGCTCTATCAGTGGCGAGATCGTGACGCCGACCAGGGGAAGGCCAGCGCCCCAGGACGCAGTCCTGGACCACAGCGGCCTTGCGCTCGCTCCCAGGTCCGATTTCTTTGTGGACCCCGCGCTTCACTGCCGGCTGGCCCGGCGCTTCGTGTTCCTTCGCGACCGCGGCGGTCTGGGAAGCCTATCGTGCCGAGCAGGTCTTCATGGCCCCCTGTCCCCTACCGACCCCGCCCTCCGCTGAGCTGGGTGGACACGGCGATCAATGAGAACCAAGGGCCGATTCGGGAGTGCACTCCAATGGACGCGACGAGAGCCAGACGGACCAAAGATCGAGCGCGGCAGACCTGGTACGCCCTTCACCGTCAGCGGCGTTTCGCACGATTCCTGGGGTTCGCGAAGCCGGGCGAAGCCACGGCCAGGATCAACCCGGGCCGTTGCTGATGCAGGACACGAAGCCGATGACGGACGATTCACGGGAAAATCGACCGGTCGAGCTCCTGTTGTGCTGGGAGGAGCTCCGGGAGCAGGGCCGGTGCGTCACCGCGGACTAATTGTGTGGTGATTGCCCGGAGCTGGCGGATGAGCTCAAGAAACAAATCGAGACCCTGCGCGCCATGGACTTCCTGCTCAAGCCCATGGCCGCCGTGCGTCGAGGGGGGGCTTCGAGCGCCAGCCCGCCGACCCCCGTCCCTTGACATGCGGCCGGTGCTCCAGACATAGGGCTGAATCACGATTTGTTATTGACGATGGCATTGGCACCAGCGCTATGGTACCATCTCAACTCAGGCAACAGACTGGGCACGAGGTTGATTCTTTCGAGGGGCGAGCGCCATGCCCGAGAGCGAGAATCAGACGACCTTGGTCCAAGGGTGGATCGACCGTCTCCGCGCCGGAGACCCTTCGGCGCGTGACGCCCTGCTCGCGTGCGCGATCGACCGCCTCGAGCGCCTCACCCGCAAAATGCTCAAGGGCTTCCCCGGCGTCCACCGCTGGGAGCAGACCGACGACGTCCTCCAGAACGCGATCCTCCGGCTCAGCCGGGCGCTGCAGGACGTCACCCCCCCCTCGTCCCGTGACTTCTTCCGCCTCGCGGCCGTGCAGATCCGGCGCGAGCTGATCGACCTGGCACGGCACCACTCGGGGCCCCAGGGCCTGGGGGCCAATCTCATCAGCAACGCCAGCGGCGATGCGTCCGCCAGCCTGAACCCCGCCGACCACGCCGACGTGACCTACGAGCCGAGCCGGCTGGCCGAATGGACCGAGTTCCACCATCAGGTTGAGGCGCTGTCGGACGCGGAACGCGAGGTCGTGGACCTGCTCTTCTACCAGGGACTGCAACAGGCCGAGGCCGCAGCCGTCCTCGGCGTCTCGGAGCGGACCGTCAAGCGGCGCTGGCAGTCGGCGCGGCTGGCGCTGCACGAGGCTCTCGGCGGCCGCCTGCCCGGAGTTTGACCGGCCCGCGAGATCGACCTCCTTTTCTTCTCGGCCGGCATCTCATCCCGTCCTCGGCGCCGCCAATCGGCCCCCCCCGGCCATCATTATCCGGCTCGGTTCAAGTCCAGGTAACACTTGCCCGATGGGATAGGGTTTTCTAAACTGCCTGTTTCCTCCATGGTGGGGTTGTTTGTTCCCACAAACACCGTTGAACGGAAGCCGGACGATCGCCGGGTTGCGACCAGACACCGCCAGGCCCGCTCCCTATGCCGCCCCCTTCGGGGGCTCGGAGTCATCGTTGGTCGGGTCGGGACTCCTGGGGCTGATGCCGCCAGGCTATGAGCTGGCGCCCCGTTCGGGGCTGGGGGAAGGTTCGTCGACGAACGCTGGAACTCTGCCGGGGTCACTGCCCGGTCCCGCGTACTTGTATGCAGGTTGCTGTCGGCCAAAGTTTTAAGGCAAGCTCGGCAGCACGGTCCATTGACAGCAGCCACCGGTTTGTCTACTATCTTATTAGACAAAGTTGCACCAGCATGCTTGTCTCCATTCATGTCTCTTTGCGAATTTCTTGCAAACCATATTGCGTAGCAGGGAAGTCTTTTGGGGGATGAGCCCCAGTCCGATGAGCTTGAGTCGATGCAGATCTCCGATCCGATCAAAAGCTTCGAGGGTTCCGAGAGTCGAGTGTCGAAGAGTGAACCGGCGGCCGATGGCCAGGCGGTGCCTTCTGCACCGGAGCCGCCGACGGTAGTGCGCGGTTCCAGCAGCACCGCGCGGCGGTTGCAGGCGCTGGCTCAGACCGGCCCCGCGGCGGCCTTGCCGCTGCCAGGCGTCTTGATTGGCACCTTCTTGCTCGAAGAGGCG
>Ga0187864_10002168_pt1 | contig 17338 bp, 12 predicted proteins | sample June2016WEW_11_4_FD_132985 | JGI IMG/M metagenome (GOLD analysis project Ga0187864, IMG submission 132985) | Peatland microbial communities from SPRUCE experiment site at the Marcell Experimental Forest, Minnesota, USA - June2016WEW_11_40 | ecosystem: Environmental > Terrestrial > Soil >...
CGCGTTGAAACTGGCCGATTATGTCGTCACCGAGGCCGGGTTCGCCACCGACTTGGGGGCGGAAAAATTCTTTCACATCAAATGCCGCATTGCCGGGCTGAATCCGGCCGCGGCGGTCATCGTGGTCACCACCAAGGCCATCGCCTACCACGGCGGCTTTACGGACAGCGGCGGGCTTGGCAACCTCGCCAAGCACATCGAGAACATCCGCCTCTTCGGTTTGGATCCCGTGGTGTGCATTAGCAACTTTCCAGATGACAAGCCGGCGGACTACGCACGGATCATCAAATTCTGCACCAAACTAGGCGTGGAAGCGGTCGTGTCCGAACACTTCGACAAAGGCGGCGCCGGCGCGACAGAACTGGCCGCCGCCGTGCTGCGCACCGTCCACCGGAGCCGGCGAAAGAAACTCCGTTTTCTCTACCCGCTCGCCGCGCCGATCGAGAAGAAGATCGAAACGCTGGCGACCCAGATCTACGGCGCGGATGGCGTGGATTATGACCGGGGTGTACAAAGCAGTATTGGGGTGTTCAACAAACATGGGTTCGGCAATCTGCCGATTTGCGTGGCCAAAACCGCCATGTCACTCTCAGACGATCCCGAACGGCGCGGCCGGCCGAGAGGCTTCCGGATCAAGGTGAACGAACTGCGCCTTTCCGCAGGGGCGGGTTTCATCGTGGCGGTTTGCGGCAATATCGTGACCATGCCCGGATTGCCGAAGGTGCCCGCCGCAGCGCACATGAAGATGATCTCCGGCAAACGGGCAACGGGTCGCACCTGATCACCGCCGGCGGCGAAACCAATTTCTGATCGGCAGCCGGCAACGCCCGTCACCGGCGGCGGGTCCGCACCGGGTTTTGACCCGGGACTTGCCTCAATTACGAATAAAATTCCTTCACCCTCATGATGGTGTCAAAGCCATCCAGTTCCAGCACATCCTTCAAGCATTGCATGGCCGGATGGTCCTCCGGCAAGAGCGAATAATTCCGCTTCACCGAGCCAATGATGGTGTTAAATCCCATCGGCACGGCCAGGGTCAGAAAAGCGCTCTCCAGCGGCCCTTTTACCGGCGAACCATCCGCCCGTTTCGACGGCAGCATCACGGTAAAATTGCTCAGCCCCACGGACATGTTTACACCTTTGAGATCGGCATCCTGATGAATCAGTTTGATCGCATTGATCAATCGCTTGAAATCGCCTTCCGCATCGCTTCCAATCGGAATGATGCCCGGGTCGAGAATGATCTGATCGTTCGTTGCATTGTTGATGCGTTCCCGCGCGATATTGACCATGACCTTCGCGGTGGCATGCGTTTCCCCGGCGGTCTTGTTCATTTTCAAGACGCCATTTTGGTCCACTCCTTCGGTAATCAGCAGCACGGGAACAAAGGGCTGCTTTGCCTGGATGTCAAACATTTCCAATCGCGCCTGGGAAATTGAATTCAATATGGGCTTGCGTCCCCCGGCACGCCCTGGATCGTACGCTTCCAGCCCGGCGGCGGCGATTTCCGGGTCAGGAGTGTCAATCGAAAGGGGCAGCGAAATGTGTTGTTGGATTTTTCGCACAACGTCCGCCATAAATCCAGGGGAACGCAGGCCGACATTCACGTCGATGTAGGCAGCACCGTTTTCCCCTTGGGATTTCGCCAGCTCGATGATGCCGGCCATGTCGTTTTTTTCGAATAACACATGGGTGGAAGGGACGGAATCATTTATTGATTCGCCGATGATCGTAAGGCCCGGGATGGTCATTGCCATGAATGCTTGTTGCTGACAAATGGTTGGCAGGGACAAACAGAAAAACAATCAAATTCAATCTTGGACAGGCACTTTCCCGCACCGTCGATCCCCAAATCCAGAATCTGCGCGACTTCGCGCTTGATCCCGGCCCAGCGGATGACATCATGGCCGTGATAATGTTGAAAACGTACCCGACCAAAAGGGGTTCTCTCTTGACCGTGCAGGCATTAAAATCAATTTCTCATCAGTGTAAATAGATGCAAACATTGCAGGAAAAACTGTCCCAGACTTCCCAGTTTCTCGTCGGGACCGAAGTGGTTTCCGTGCGCGGTTCGATGGCTGAACAGAGCGCGGTAAAGGCAGGCGCTTTTGCCAAACAACTCGTCAAGTGTCCGGCCATTGATTGGATTTCGATTACCGACAACGCCGGCGGCAATCCGCAGTTGGCACCCCAGGCCTTGGGCAAACCCATCCTGGATGCCGGCAAGGAAGTCGTCATTCATCTCACCTGCAAGGACCTCAATCGCAACGGCCTGGAGAGTGAAGCCTGGCTCCTGAACAGCGAAGGGTTTCACAGTATTCTGGCCATGACCGGTGATCATCCATCCTCGGGCATCGAAGGTCTTGCGAAGCCGGTGTTCGACATTGATTCCGTCGGCCTGATTTCGATGTTGAACAAAATGAACCAGGGTTTCGATCCGAAGGACGGCGATGGCAACAGCAAGGGGCAGCGGCTGGAAAAAACCCGGTTCTGCATCGGAGCCGTCACGACGAATTACAAACTGCGCGAGGGCGAAGTAATGCCGCAATACTTCAAACTTCGGAAGAAAATCGAGGCCGGCGCGCAGTTCATCATCAACCAGATCGGCTTCGACTCCCGCAAGGACAGCGAACTGCGGCTTTACATGGATCAGCACGGGATGAAGCCTGTCCCGCTGATCGGCAATGTCTATCTGTTAAACCCCCGGGTGGCCCAACTCTTTCACGAGGGCCGGATTCCCGGCATCGTCCTGACGCAACCGCTGCTGGACTTGTGCCTGAAGCACGGGCAGTCGGCCGATGGCGGCCGGTCGTTCTTCTGCGAATTCGCCGCCAAGCGAATCGCCATCTATCGTGGTCTGGGCTATCGCGGCGTGTACCTGGCCGGCATGCACAATTTTGCCGTTATTGAAAGAATCCTGGAAATCGAACGCACGTTCGCTCCTGACGACTGGAAACAATTCGCGCGGGAAATCAGGTTCTCCCGGCCCGGCGAATATTTCCACTACGCCGAAAATCCGGCGACGGGACTGGCCGATGTCGCCGCCCCAAATCCGGGCGCCAAAATAAAATCAAAACACGTCGGCCCCGTTTATCATCTGTCCAAGTGGACCCATGACCTCATGTTCAGCCCGGGCCACGCGCTGACGAACTGTGGCGCGTATCTTTGCCGGCATTCGGCAGACCCCAGTCAAGGTCCCAAACCGATGCGGGTTTTGGAGCATCTCAGCAAGGCCGTCCTGTTCCAGTGCAAGGACTGCGGCGATTGTTCGCTCCCGGAAATCGCGTTTCTGTGTCCTGAATCCCAATGCGCGAAGAACCAGCGCAATGGTCCGTGCGGCGGCACGCGCGAAGGCCGCTGCGAAGTGGACCGCTATGGCGATTGCATCTGGCTGCGCGCCTACGAACGTCTGAAACACGAAGGCAGAGAACAAGACTTGTTGCAGCATGTGCTCGTAGTACAAAACCAGGGACTACGCGGCACGTCTTCCTGGGCCAACTTCTGGCTCGGCCGCGATCACACGGCAAAAAAGGACCATCCCACCCCGCCCGCTGAAGCGGATTCCACCGCCAAACATTAAAACCGAACCGCCCGATCCGGCCTGACTTTCGCTGGAAAGTAGCCGGAAAGCATCGCACCGGTGACGCTGGAGACGGGGTGGTTCAAACACAGGCTCAAGCCGGGAAACGCATTTCCTCCGCGTAGGTGTCTTGAAAATCCTTGTCCTCATTGAGCGCCACGTGTTCGGTGCGGCGCGCGACGGCGTCCCAGCCGGCCGGGTCTTCGAACAACGCCCGTTTCGCCCCCAGCAGCGCGGTGTTGCCGGCGGGAACGACGCGATGAATGGGAACGCGCAGCAGACCAATCCGTTGGGCGCTGGTCCGGTTGACATAATTGCCGAACGCACCGGCCAGGTGAAGCTGGTGGATGTCATCGAGTGAAGCGCCGAATCGCGCTGCCAGCATCCGCAGTCCGGTGGCGATGGCCCCTTTGGCCATCTGCAATTCGCGCACGTCCGCCGCCGAAAGGGTCACGGCGCCGGCCAGCGGCATTCCGCGATCGGACGTCAGCCGGCCATCGGGCCGGATCCAGCCGAGTTCCAAGCCCGCCGCCACCGCGTCCACCAGTCCGCTGCCGCACAATCCGCGTGGCGCGCCACCGCCAATCACGCGGCACGCCACCGAGCCATTTTGCGCGCGTACCTCGCTGATGGCGCCCGTGGCCGCGCGCATGCCCATCGAGATGCGCGCCCCCTCGAACGCCGGCCCCGCCGCCGTGGAGGTGCACAACATCCGCTGGTGGTTGCCGACCACCACCTCGCCGTTGGTGCCGAGGTCCATCAGCGCCGTCAATTCGCGGCTTTCGTGCAAACCGGTGGCCACGATGCCGGCCAGAATGTCCGAACCAACAAAGCCGCCGATGCACGGCAGGAATTCCACCACCGTCTTCTCCGGCAGATTCCAACCCAACTCACGCGCCGAAAACCGGAACCGTCCCGGCTGTTGTGGCTCGAAGGGATGCCCGGCCAGCGGTGCGACGCTGATGCCGCAGAACAGGTGGTGCATGACGGTGTTGCCGACAATAATTATCTTATTCAAATCATTACCGGCATCCGAACTTTTGTCCCACGTGGGACAAAGTTTTGCACGGCGCGAAACCAGTTGGCTTGCCATTCCGCCGAGCTGTTCGCGCACCTGCCGCTGCAAATCCGGCTGGCCGCCACATAATGCAAATTCGACGCGGCTCATGATGTCGCCGCCGTGACGGGCCTGCGCGTTCAACGCCGTGACCACCGACAGCACGCCGCCGGTCTTCAAATCGAGGAGTTGCGCGGCAATGGTGGTGGTGCCCAGGTCAATGGCCACGCCGAGGCCCTCGCGCGGCGCAAACTTGAAAGTGGACTGATCACTCAGGATGGGCATCTCCCATTGCGCAAGCTCGAGTTTGAGATCACCCGTGATGGAATGCCGGCACGCCAGACGCCAGCCACCGGCAAGCTCCGCGCCCGTCAGCATTTTTTTTTCCTCCTCGCCGACAGGCAGAATGCCTTTCAAGGCTTTGACGCGGCAGCCTTTGCAACGCCCGCGTCCACCGCAGGGGAACTCGACTCCCTGCGCGAAAAGAACGTCCTGCAACTGTGTGCCGGAAGCGACCTCCAGTTTGAGATCGGCGGGCGAAAGTTCGAGGGTATGCGTTGATGGGGTCATGCTGGTTCCACACCGATGAGTTGCGCGTTATGACGCAGGCCAACTCGCTCGCCCGGCTTCAACTTGAGAAATTCGCGGTCATTCCAATCCGCGTTCAACAATCGCCGCAGCCAGCCCAGGTCGCCGGGGAGCTTTTCAAATTTCCAGCCGTGTGCCCGGGCGTTTTTCCGCGCAGCTTTCTCCCATTTTGCCGCTTCAGGCACCGGCGGGGCGATGAAGGCAAGCCGTTCATAGTGCCGGGTGAGGTTGTTCAATTGTTCGAGCAGATAACCGGCATTTTCATCGCCGTATTTTTCAGCCAGTTGTTCGCGTGTGACGGTGGAGCCGGGTCCGAAGGGAAAATTCTGCTGGCGGACATCGCCATTGGCCGGTGAATTCTCCAGCCAGCCCGCGCTCTGAAAGTAGGTGCCCGGTTGTGTTTCCAGTTGCGCGAGATAACACCGGCTGCTGCCGAGAAGCATCCCGATGCAGTCGTGCGCGCGCGGGATGGCAACGGGCAGCGCCCGCGCCTCCAGCCCCACAATGCCGCGATTGCAAAGCCCGTAACCAATGGCAATGGCATCACATTGACCGGTGGTCACTCCATCAATCGCGCCTTGAAGCGCGGCGCGTAGATTTTCAGCGGACCCTTCGTGGAGTCCCATTTCCAGGTGCTGGAAAGTGACCTCGGTTTTCGCCCCGGCGGCAAGCATTTCCAGTTCCCGTTGGAAGACAGGACAGGCGATGACATGCAACCGCAGGCGGTTCATAAATTATGCTTTTCGCGGAGCAGTTTGTGCAGTTCGCTGATAAATTCCGGCGACGTTCCGCAGCAACCACCGATGAAATTCGCGCCGGCTTCGAGAACCGCCGGAACGTGACCGGCAAATTCCACCGCCGTCGTCGTATAAACAGATTTGCCGTCCCTGATTTGCGGCAGCCCGGCGTTGGCCTTGATCCAGACCGGGTGTCCGCCCGCCGCGGCTTTCAACCGCGCACAAATTTTCACGAACCCCGCGATGCCCTGGCCGCAATTCGCGCCGACGACATCGGCTCCGGCTTCCAGAAGACCTGCCACCGCCTGTTCCGGTGTGGCGCCCATCATCGTGCGGTCTTTGTCCTTGCCGGAATCGAACACCATGCAGGCGACCACCGGCAAACCGGCGGCTTTCGCCGCCGTTGTGGCAATTCTGGCTTCCTCCAAATCCAGCATGGTTTCCACGACCAGCCCGTCGGCCCCGCCGCGCGCCAAAGCTTGCGCCTGTTCGGCGAACGCGGCGCGCAATTCATCTTCGGTCACGTCACCGTTCATGAGCATTTTGCCGCCTGGCCCAATCGAGCCAAAAACCAGTGCGCATTTGTTCGCCGCTTCGCGCGAGATGCGGGTGCCCGCTTCGTTGATTTCTTTGACGCGATCCGCGCCGCCACCCCCGGCCAGGCGCAGGCGGTTGGCGCCGAACGTGTTCGTCAAAATAATTTGCGAACCGGCTTCGACGTAGGCACGCGCGACGGCGGTGACTTTTTCAGGACGGGTCAGGTTCCAGAGGTCCGGCACTTCACCCGGCGCGAGTCCGCGCGCCTGGAGTTGCGTGCCCCAAGCGCCATCTGTGAGCACCGGGCCTTGGGCGATCAATTGTTGAATGAGTGGATTAAGCGTCATAACCAAGGGCTTTCACCGGTTGTGTTACCAGGCTGGTTTCAGTTCATCCAAATATTTTCGGTTCTTCCAGCAAAATTCGCCGCGCCCGTTCACGTGCCCGGCCTTTTGGCGGTGCCAGCCGGAACAAAGGGCTTTCCGAAACAATGTCCTAATGGCATGATTATTGCGCAATTTTGGAATCGGTTGAAATGAAAAAAAAGATTTTCAGATTCTCCACATTGCGAATGCAGTTGGTTGGCAGCGTGTTTTTGCTCATCACTCCGGCCTGGTTGCTGATGTATATTTTTGACCTGCCAATGAGCGGGTTTGTGGTGGGGGTATTGGCGCTGGCAGCCTCGTGGTTCGGCGGGGAACACTTCATTTTACGCGAGGTGCGCGCCTTGTCCAGTGTGGCCCAGCGGATTGCAGATGGAGATTTGAGCGCCCGCACCGGACTGAAACCCTCGGAAAACGAACTCGGTCAACTCACAAAGGGTTTTGACCTGATGGCCGAATCGCTGGAGCGGCATGCCAAGAATCTCGAAAGCGCGGAAAAAAACCTGTTGAATCGCACGTTCCAGCAAACCGTTGTCGCCGCGCTCGGACAATTTGCGCTGACCAACAGTGACCTCGATGCGCTGCTGAATCAAACCGTCATGCTTGTGGCGCAAACACTGGGCGTGGAATACTCCGCCGTGTTCGAGCAATTGCTGGCCGGTTCACTGCGGCTGCAAGCCGGCGTTGGCTGGAAACCGGAGTACAACCGGCAGACTTCCCTGCCCGGAAATGAGGATTCCCCGATTGTCTCTGCTTTGAAATCCGGCGACCCCGTTGTCATCGCCGATCTGAAGGCCGAAACGCGAATTTCCGCGTCGCCGTTTCTGGCCGAGCACGGTGTTGTCAGCGGTATCACCGTCGCCATTCCCACTCACGACCGGCCCTATGGAATGCTGGGCATTTACAGCACGCACGGGCGGAAATTCAATTCGGACGAAGTGCAATTTCTCATGGCCGCCGCCACCGCCGTCGGCCTGGCCGTCGAGCGCAAACGGGCCGATGCCGAACTGCAAAAACTCGCCGCGTTCGTCCAGTTGAATCCGGACGCAGCGATGGAACTGAACGAAAACGGGACCATCACCTATTTCAACGAAGCCGCGCAACAACTCGCCGCCTCCGTGCAAAGAAATCAGCCTGGTGAAATATTGCCACCGGACATTGACCGCATCATCCGCGAATGCCTCGCCAGCGGACAAAGCAAGGTGCGCCAGGAAATCAAAATGGAAGGGCGCACATTTTCGTGGTCGGTCCATCCCGTCTTGCCGAGCAACGTGGTGCATTGCTACATCGAAGACATCACCGAACGGCTGAGTTTGGAGGCGCAGTTGCGTCAGGCGCAAAAGATGGAATCCATCGGCCAGCTCGCCGCCGGTGTTGCGCATGACTTCAATAACATGCTCACGATCATTCAGGGGCATTCCAGTTCGCTGCTCGCCAGGCCGACATTGCCGCCGGAGGTGGTTGACTCGGTTCAAGCCGTCTATTTTGCCGCCGAACGCGCCGCGGGTCTCACGCGCCAATTGCTCATGTTCAGCCGCAAGAATGTCATGCAGCCCGAGCTGCTCGATTTGCAGAAAGTTGTCGGTAACATGAGCAAGATGTTGGAGCGTCTCCTCGGGGAAACCATCACGCTTGAATTTCAGCCGGCGGTGGAAAATCCATTTGTTCAGGGCGACTGCGGCATGATCGAGCAGGTCGTGATGAACCTTTCCCTCAACGCCCGCGACGCCATGCCGCGCGGCGGCAGGCTGACCATCGGCGTCGAGACCATGATCATTGATGCCGCTTTCATCGAAACCCATCCCCAGGCGCATGCGGGACGCTTTGTTCGTTTGCGCGTCACGGACACAGGTATCGGCATGGATTCTGCCACGCTGGGCCGCATCTTCGAACCGTTTTTTACCACGAAAGACATCGGCAAGGGCACCGGCCTCGGCCTCGCGACTGTTTATGGCATTATCAAACAGCACGAAGGCTGGCTCGAAGTGAACAGCGAACCCGGCAAAGGCAGCACGTTCGACGTGTTTCTTCCCGCCAGCGACAAGGTGCCAGCCTTTGCAGAAGAAAAGGCCTCCGCCGCCCCTGTCGCTGGCGGCTCGGAAACCATTCTCATCGTTGAAGACGAACCGGTCCTGAGGAGCATGGCCCGCGACATCCTCGAAGAGTGCGGCTACCGGATTCTGGAAGCGTCATCCGGCAGGGAAGCGCTTGACGTATGGAATCAGCGCGCGAATGAAATTGATTTGCTCCTGACTGACATGGTGATGCCCGATGGTGTTTCCGGCGCAGACCTCGTCGTACAATTGCTGGCCGGCCAGCCCCGCCTGAAAATCGTCTTTACCAGCGGCTATACCGCCAATGAAGTAAACCAAAAAATGCTGGCCCGGACCCGCGCGAGCTTTCTCGCAAAACCCTACACTCACGCCGAACTCGCCAAAACCGTCCGCGATTGCCTCGACCAAAACAACAGCAATGATGCGGCGGCTGTGGATAATTGACGCCGCATGGAAACCCGCGCGCAGGGAGATGTCACGATTGCCATTTTGAGCGACATCCATCATGCCGGCCCCGCCGAGTGCGCCCGCGGCGAAGATTACGAATTTCGCACCATCGCCAATCCCCTGCTCCGCGCAGTTGCGCGCGCCTACCGGCATTTGATCTGGATGCGTCATCCGCTCGACCAGGGACAGCAACTCGACCGTTTTCTGGCCGAAACCGGGCCGGTGGATTATCTCGTGGCCAACGGGGATTATTCGTGTGACACCGCGTTTGTGGGCGTGAGCGACCCGGCGTCGCTCCAAAGCGCCCAGGAATGTCTCGGCAAGCTCCGCGCAAAATTCAGCGACCGCTCCCGGTTCGTCATTGGCGACCATGAACTTGGGAAATTGAGCCTGTTTGGCGGAAGGGGAGGCATGCGGCTGGCGAGCTGGCATTGCGCCACGCAGCAGCTTGGCCTGCAACCGTTTTGGAAACTATCCATCGGCCGTTACCTCCTCATGGGTGTGGCCTCGCCGCTCATCGCCCTGCCCGCAAACCAGGCGGACGTGCCGCCGGACGAATGGCCGGAATGGCAGCCAGTGCGCGAGGCGCACCTCGCCGAAATCCGCGCCGCATTCGACGCGCTCCAACCGGAGCAGCGCGTGTTGTTGTTCTGTCACGATCCCACGGCCCTGCCGTTTTTGTGGCGCGAGGAACCGGTGCGCCGCCGGTTGCCGCAGGTGGAACAGACCATTATCGGGCATTTGCACACCCGGCTGATTTTATGGAAAAGCCGGATACTGTCGGGAATTCCGCCCATCCGGTTCCTGGGCCGCTCGGTCAACCGCTTCAGTTCCGCGCTGCACGAAGCGCATCATTGGTGGCCGTTCCGGGTGCGGCTCTGCCCGGCCTTGTCCGGCACCGAACTACTGAACGACGGGGGTTATTACACGGTGAAAATTGATCCAACGGCAAACCAACACGCCCGTTTCACATTCCATCCGTTGCCGCGGTGAAACAAATATTGGGAACGATGGCTTTTATTTATTGACCGACGCCGTGTAATGGATGACAACTTCACAGTTTGCCGGGGTCGGTGAAGATTGGTGACTTGTCGTATGACAATGCTGGGATCATCCCGGGCAAACGGCATGAAACAGCGAACCGGCGGCAGGCGCGCGGCGGCGGACAATGGCGCAGAAACCCGGCCGGGCTGCAATCCAAACCCAAACGAAAGTACAATTATAAATTCGCAGCGCATCCGAGGGCAGGGCGGACACTGACTTTTATTGAAGAACGAGCCACGTCATCCCGGCTGCCAAGGAATTTTGAAATGCCCCATGTTTAACCGACATTCGACTTCCGACCGCCTCCTTCTGCTGGCATTTTTTTCCTCCGGCTTTGCCGCGCTGGGATATGAATTGCTCTGGACCCGCCTGTTGTCGCTGGCATTGGGCAGTGAGATGATGGGCGTGTTGGGCGTGCTGGCCGGGTTCTTCGGGGGAATGGTGGGTGGAGCGTATTACCTGAATAATCATGCGCACAAGGCAAAGAACCCCGCGGTGTTTTTTTCCTTCCTCGAACTTTTTGCGGCGGTATATGCCTGGGGCAGCCCTCATTTTTTACTTTGGCTGGCCCGGACCCTTCCCCCGCTGATCGGGCCTTTGGCAGGAGACAATGACCGCCTCATCGCCCTGGGACTCTCTTTGCTTGTCTCGGGCCTGGCCTTGCTGCCCGCCACGTTCTGCATGGGAGCCACCCTGGCGTATGTCTCGGAGGCCCGCAGGCGCGTCCATGCAGCGGAAGCCGGCGCGAAAAACCTGGGACGCCTTTATTTTGCCAACACGTTGGGCGCCACGCTGGGAGTCTTCACCAGCATTTATTTTATTTTCCCTTCCTGCGGCATGGCAACCGGAGCCGCATGGTTGTCGCTGACCGGAATCATCGCCGCTTTGCTGGCGTATGGCTGGCATCGGAGCGTCTATTTGCCTTCGGTGGCGAAACCCGATGCGCCCGCCGGCCACCAAAACACGAAAGGGACGATCGCACACCTGCCCGTCAAAAAAGTTTACGTGTTGTTGTTGCTCACGGGCCTGGCGGGGATCGGGCTGGAGGTGGTTTTGGTGCGTATCCTGGCCCAGCTGTTTTTTGATACCGTTTACACATTTGCCAATCTTCTGGCGGTTTACCTCCTCGGCACCGCCGCCGGCGCCTGGCTGTGTCAACGGCGCGCACGGAACATCAGCGGTGAAAAAGACATTTCCAGTCTCTTGGCGTGGCTGATCGTTTCCATCGTCATTTCCACACTCATCCTTTCAGTTGCCCGACCGATTTTCGACTGGCTGAGACCTTCGGGGTCCGGATTGGTTCGAAACCTTCTGGCCGAGGTGATACTTTCCCTGCTGGTTTTCCTGTCCCCCACCATGCTCATGGGCGCCCTGTTCAGCCGCCTTGTAGGAGAGCTTTCCGGATATTCCGTCGGTAAAGGTTATGCCTTGAATACGCTGGGGTCGGCCCTGGCGCCTTTTGTTTTTGGGTTGTTCGTCATTCATTTTTGGGGATACGAGGCGGCGCTTTGCGGCGTCGCGCTGGTTTTTCTCCTTGCCTGGCTCCAGGCAATGAAGCCGCTTCGATTCGAATACATCGGTCTCGCCGCGGGAGTTTTTATTTTTTTGATTTTTTTCTCCTCAAAACACCTGGAGACCTATCCCCTGTCTGAAGGCTGGGTTCTGGTGGATAAACGGGAAACACTGTATGGCACCGTCCGGGTATTGGAACCAAAAGGTGAAACCGGGACATGGGGACAGCCGCTGCGGCTGTTGATGATACATCGAGGTTTCGTGCTGGGCGGAGGAGACGGATTGGACGAGATGCGCATGGGGCACATGTCCCTGCTGTTGCAGCCGAAGGCCGAACACATGCTCTATCTGGGTGTTTCCACCGGCACCTGCCTCGGCGCCGTGAAACAGTATCCCTTGAAACAGGTCGATGCGGTGGAAATTGTCCCGCAAATCGTGGATATGATGCACTGGTTCCGCGATATAAATTTCGATGTCCAGAACGACTCGCGGGTCCGCCTGGTGAAAGCGGATGCCCGCAGATTTACCTCCGCCTCTCATGATAAATATGACCTGATTGTCGCCGACATCTTTCAACCCGGCTTTGATGGAGCGGGCAGCCTTTACTCGTTGGAACACTTTCGCGCCATGCGCGATCATCTGACCGCCGATGGATTGGTGGCCCAGTGGGTACCGCTCATCAATTTTGATACCGACGTTCTAAAATCACTGGTCCGCACCTTCATTACTGTGTTTCCCGAATCGCATGCGTTTCTGGCCACCTACAATGCCAACTCACCCCTCCTGCTTTTGGTGAGCAAAAAAACGGGACATCCCTTGAAAATCGACATCGATTACCTGACGCGCAATCTTCAGCGCGATAAACCGGCCGGCCGTGTCATATATGATGTGAGCGATTTCATGGGTGAGTATGTCACGGATGCAAAAGGATTGTCCGAATTTTCACGTTCGGGCGTGCTGAACACCGACCTCAATCCGTATATTCTTTTTCATGCACCGCGGGAAGCGTACCTGGACAGGCGGGAATCCGACTACACGAGCCTGGAAGCGTTTTTAAAATTTAGGAGCCCGCCGGATCCATCGCTGGTTTGTTTTCCTGATAAATCGCCTGCGGACAACGCGTATGCGTCCATCAAAAACACCTGGCAGGTGGCCGGAAAACTTATGGAGGCGAATCTGGAATGGGCGAAACAAGGGAATGGGCCGGTCACCCTGGAAATCGTGCAGAAACTTGGAGAAGCGTACCGACTGGATCCCAATTTCGAGCCGGTCGGGATGGAATTGGCCCAGATCGCCTTGGCGTCCCCTTCTTACCGGCAGATCATTCGGACTACGCTGAACGAAAGAGACCGGATGAAACTGGATGAAGCAGAGTAAAAATCCGCAACCAGCAGGAATATCCCCGGCTCCTTATTACACCGTGCAAATTGACCCGGCGGCGAATCCCCCGGCGCGATTCACCTTTCACCCGCTGCCCCGGTGAATCTCAAAAGCGAAGTAGCCGCCGACATTAGTCGGCGCGAATGAATAAAAACAGCGCAGACTGACGTCTGCAGCTACAATTGGCTCAGTGCAACCATCGGCGCCAGCATCTGCTTCAGGCAACGCGCAAACTTGCTTTGCCTTCTTCCAGCAGTTCCATTACGGCATCCACCGCTTCGTCGGCTTTGACGGCTTGCAGCGCGCCGCCGCGCGGTTTGATTTCCACCTCGCCCTTCGCCAGCGATTTCTCGCCGATGCCCACGCGAATCGGAAAACCCACCAGGTCCGCGTCCTTGAATTTTACGCCGGAACGTTCATCGCGGTCATCCAAAATCACTTCCACGCCGCGTGCCGTAAGTTCCGCGTAAATTTTCTCCGCCAGTTTCATCAACGCACTGTCCGGCGCCACGCCTAACGGCGTGATGCAAACGGTGTAGGGCGCGACGCTCAACGGCCAGATGATGCCGTCCTTGTCGTTGCACTGCTCGATGACCGCCTGCAACGTGCGTGTGACGCCGATGCCGTAGCAACCCATGACGGCGGGCTTGCGCGTACCAGCTTCGTCCAGAAAGGTCGCGCCCAGTTTCTCGCTGTATTTCGTGCCGAGCTTGAAGACGTGGCCAACTTCAATTGCCCGCCGGATTTTCAACGGTTTGCTGCATTTCGCACAGGGCTCGCCGGCGGTCACGGTCCTCAAATCGAACCACTGCGTCACCCTGATGTCGCGTTCGATGGAGACGTTGCGGAAATGGAAACCGTCCTCGTTCGCGCCGGTGGTCATGTCGTTCGCGCCGCGCAACCGTTCATCAGCGAAAATGGAAATGTCCCGCGACTTCACAGTCGCGGCTACAGTGCCGAGCGAACCGGGTTTTGCGCCGAGCGCAACCACACATTCTTCCGGCGTGGCAGGTCGTGCTGCAACCGTGCCGGTCTTGGCCATGAACTTCGTCTCGTTCAACTGGTCGTCGCCGCGGATCAAAACGATGACCGGTTTGCTGTCGGCGATGTAAACGAGCGTTTTGATCTGCCGATTGGGCGGAACGCTGTAAGGCGCCTTGCTCAACGCTTCGATGGTGACAACGCCGGGAGTGGCAAATTTTTCAATGGCGGGGCCGACTTCACGCGTGGCGGTTTTGGGAACGCCGCTGGTGGCCTTCTCGATGTTCGCGGCGTAACCGCAGGCTTCGCAATAAACGACCTCGTTCTCGCCGGTTTCCGCCGGCACCATGAACTCGTGCGAAAATTTCCCGCCGATGACGCCGGTGTCGGCCTCAACCGGAAACGCCTTCAGTCCGCACCGGGCAAAGATGCGCCCATAGGCGTCGTACATTTTCTGGTAGCAGACCTGCGCCGCCTCGTCACTCACGTCAAAGCTATAGGCGTCCTTCATGATGAACTCGCGGGCGCGCATGAGGCCGAAGCGTGGGCGGATTTCGTCCCGGAACTTGACGCTGATCTGGTAAAAATTCTTTGGCAACTGCCGGTAGGAATTGATCTCAGCGGCGGCGGCGGTGGTGATGACCTCCTCGGCCGTGGGGCTGAGAACCCATTCGCGATTGCCGCTGTCCTTCAATTTGAACAGCACGTTGCCGGCGGTTTCGTATCGGCCGCTTTGCTGCCAGATTTCCGGCGGCTGAAGCGCGGGCATGAGCATTTCGAGTGCGCCGGCGCGGTCCATTTCCTCGCGGACGATTTGCTCCACCTTGCGCAACGCGCGCAAACCGAGCGGCAGAAAGGTATAGACGCCGCCGGCGAGCTTGCGGATCAGCCCGGCGCGAAGCAGCAGTTTGTGCGAAAGAATTTCCGCGTCAGCCGGAGCTTCGCGCAGGGTTGGAATAAATGCGTTGGTCCACTTCATCTGGCGGGGAATTTAACAACAAAGGAACAAAGGAACGAAGAATTTTATTTTGCAGCGTAGCGGCTCCTCGGCAGAGAGCCGCAAACTTTACTTCAAGATGGCGGCTTTCTGCCGAAAGCCGCTACGTTACGACTGCGGAGTCGGCTCGCGTTGCTGCTGGTAAAGTTTCCAGAGCTGTTCCCAGAAATTCTCATCCAGCGCATGCAGAAAGGGAAAACCTGGCACGACCGCGCCCAAATACGGCCAGTCCAGCGGATGATTCACCAGTTTTTTGCGACATGGATTATCCAGCACATAGAAACAGGATTTTTCAAACGCCCCGCGCAACCGGTCTTTTCCCGCAGCACGCTGTCATGTGACTGTTTTTGAAGTTCAAATGCGCCACCGTTTGTCGAACGCCGCGCCAGTTCCAAGGCCAGATGCTTCCGGAGAAATTTCATCGCGTTGCGCTGGTCGCTGTCCGCACGCAAGCCCATCCAAACGAAGTGCAGGTGGTCAAGCATGAGAACATATACCGGGCAGAATAATCCTTCACGCGCAGCGGCGTGGAGCAACAACTCACGGAAATGCAGATGGAAATTTTCGTCCAGCCAACCCCTGACCCGGCGCTCCAGCGTGACGGTCCATTGAACCACTGCGAAGCCACGATAAAATTCCGGCGCGCGGCGCGGGAGATGATGCCATTCCAGCTGTGGCGTCAGCGGTGCGGGTCTCATGTTGACAAGCGTAGCGGCTTTCGGGAGAAAGCCGCAAATTAGAAATTACGGCGCTCTGCCGAGACGCCGCTACGTTCTCACTTCACTTGGTTCACCAGCGGCGCGAGGCCCTGGATGCGCACCTCCAGCCGGTCGCCGGATTGAATCGGGCCGATGCCGCCGGGTGTGCCGGTGAGAATCACGTCGCCGGGCAGCAGCGTCATGTTCGTGGAAATGAAGCTGACGAGTTCGGCGGGCTTGAAAATGAGCTGCTTCGTGTTCGAGTTCTGGCGCAACTGGCCGTTCTGGAAAAGCTGGATGTTCAATTCACCCGGATCAATTTTCGTTTCCACGCAAGGGCCGAGCGGCGTGAAGGTGTCGAATGACTTGCACCGCGCCCACTGGCTTTCGGAATTCTGGATGGTGCGGTCGCTGATGTCCTCGGCCGTGGTGTAACCAAAAATATAGCGCGATGCCTGCGCAGCCGTGACGTTGCGGATGCGCCGGCCAATGACGATGGCCAGCTCGGCCTCGTAATCCGTGCGATGGTTCCGAAAAGGAATTTCAATTTTCCCGCCGTCGGGAATCAGCGACGTGGTGGCTTTGAGCCAGAACAGCGGCTCCTTGGGCAGCGGCTTGCCGGTCTCGCGCGCGTGGTCGGCGTAATTGAGGCCGACGGCGATGATTTTGGACGGCATTACGGGAATCAACGTGCGGATACCTTTGCGTGGCGTGGGCTTGCGGTCAAAGGACGGCGAGCCGAAAACATCGCCGCGCAGGCGGAACAATTCGCCGTCCACTACTTTGGCGTAAAATATTTCCTCGCCCTTGCGAAATCGGCCAATGGCTGCCATAAAGCGGTTGAAAATTAACAAACACCGCAAAGCCATCGCAAGGGTAAAGCCGTTTCCACCATGCAAACATAGGTCGTTAGCACCGTGGGTGCGACATCGTTGTAGTTTCATCACCCATTCGATATCATGCTCCGTGGGAGCGACATCAATCATGTGAACATATGCCGTTCCGACGGAGTTGAAACATTTAACGGCGGAATTCTACATATATATCGCGCCTACGGCGCTGGTTTGCCAGCCTGCGTCACGGAATAAAGACCATTAGTACGACTTGCCGAGACTGCCTGATTCCGTTAGATTACTGCCATGAATCGCCTGACGAAACAGGAACAATTGGTTCTCTGTATTGTCCTGGGTTTGCTGCTGACCGGCTGGGCCGTTAAAACATATCGCACCGCGCATCCACCCCAGGCAGTGATTCAGTCGGCGAAACCTTGACATGCAAGAAATCAATTTTGACGAAGCGGTGGAGCAAATCCTGGCCAGGGATTCGCGCTACACACGCGACGC
>Ga0187864_10002170_pt1 | contig 17318 bp, 11 predicted proteins | sample June2016WEW_11_4_FD_132985 | JGI IMG/M metagenome (GOLD analysis project Ga0187864, IMG submission 132985) | Peatland microbial communities from SPRUCE experiment site at the Marcell Experimental Forest, Minnesota, USA - June2016WEW_11_40 | ecosystem: Environmental > Terrestrial > Soil >...
CTTCGTGCTGCTCGAAGCGTTGCCCATCGTCGTCGATGACGATACCGCCAACCGGGCATTCAACGACATCGTTCACCTCGCCCGGACTTACCAGCTTTCCGCCTATGACGCCGCCTATCTGGAATTAGCCATCCGCCGGGGCCTGCCGCTGGCGTGCAACGACGGCAAGCTGAAGACCGCCGCCGTCGCCGCGGGTGTCGTACTGTTCAACCCGCCCTGAATTTGGTCGGTATCGCCTGCCAGCTCCGCGTATTGACCGGCCCTGCAAACTGGTTAACCGATCAGCAATACTTGATTGGGGAAGACATTGGTGTCAGTTCATTTTTTCTTTATTAAATGAACTGACACCAAGTTTCTTCCCTTCGAGAAGTCGGCCCTCGCACGCCTCGTGCAGCTCGACAAGGCCATCGGCAAGCCCGACGAAGCCGCGAAGTGGCGCAAGGAGCTGGAGGCGAGCAAGCCCAATCTCCACCGAAGTAGCGACCCATCACCCGTTCGGGTCATCGAGCAATCGCTGCAAGCGATCACCGAGTGGTACCGGGAAGCGGGCGGGCCAGGTCGCGTCAAGAAGGCCGACGCCGATCATGTCGAGGATGTGAACTCTGTCTTTGAGTCGATAGGCGATCAACTTCATCCGCACCAATGCTTCGAGGGTGGCCACTTGGAATTCGACGGCTCGTTCCGATTCGTCGATATCCGGCAAAGTGTGCTCGTCGTCCCGCCGAACCTTTTCGCCGGCGAAAAGGATATGGATCCCGGCGCTCGGTTTGCCTTGCGGCCCGTCGATGAACGTATCGATGTCGAGGAGGTAATGATAGACGAAACCAGTAGCTTCGAGCGCGGCTCGGGCGGCGGGCAGATCGGCGCGGCGGACCAATAGATCGACGTCGCGCGTATTGCGGACGGCGTCCTCGTCGATCCGGCCGACCCACTCGGCGACGGCGTTGCCACCGGCGACGGCGTAAGGTACGCCCGCCGCGTCGAGCGCGCGGGTTGCCCTGCGCAGCCGCTCTTTGACCTTTTCCGCTGCCATGAGCGCCCTTTCCCAACCGATGGGCTCGACTGCTGCTTCTGCCATGACAAACGCTCCCTGTGACTTATTCTATCGTAACCGAAAAGCACGAGGTGTGGCGAGTGGTGCGTGGCGAGTGGCGAGTGAATACGGACAGTCACCAGTGTCCGACGCTGGTCTCCGGCGATCGGTCCGTGTGAAGGCACCACAGCGCGCCCATGTCTTTGCCTTCGAACCGGGTCCGGCATCACGGAAGCGCGATCTCTGGGGGTCTACGATCTCTGGGGGTCAGACCGATTTCGATCTCTGGGGGTCAGACCGATTTAGAATTTCTCCACAAGATAGTGACATTGGGGGCCATCCACGTTTGCCAGGTACCAGGGAGCAGATAAGGTGTCAGGAATCGATTTCGGGCACATTACGGGAAGAAAGTCAATTTTCGGTTCCTGACATCTTATCCGTCGCGCTCGCGGAAACTACAGACCACGCCAAGGGGGTAGGCAACGGTCAACAAGCGGCACACGAACAATGGCATTTCTTAGTGTCACTTCCCCAGTACAAACCGGGCCCGCTCGCGGCGGAGCATTTCGTAGGGGGTCATACATTTCACCCTCACGCCTATGCACACGTTAGGGATTTTTACATTCTTGACGCCATCGCTTACCACTTCGTGCGTGACGACCGTGAATCGATGGGCCAACGCATGTGCCACCAGGTAGTAATCCGCGTCCTGGAAGAAAGCATTGACTGCGGCCGGTCGATAGCGTTGTCCGGTCACCCAGGCGCTTACCGTGGCCAGGGTACTTAGCATTTCTTGATCGGGAGATAGGAAGAAAGCCTCACCGCGCACCGCTGCCCATTCGGTGAGCTCGTCATTTCCAGCCGCCAATTCGTCACCCACTTTTTCAATGCTATGGACGTGCCCGCGTCTGTTCTGATCAATCAGCCAATCCCAGAATGCGGGGCAAAAATCCAGGCCGTAATGCAGGTTCTTCGCTTGGATGAAAACATTGGTGTCAAGGAGGTACAGCATCAGTGCAGCACCTCAAGCGATCGGCCAAGTTTGCGGAGAGTTTGTTCTTTTTTGATACCCATCATCTGATAGGCGTCGCGAAAGAGCGTCTGACCTTCCAGTGTGCTGGCGATGAGCGCGCGAGCAAAGCGGCGGCTTAGCCTGGCAGCTTGAGTCAGGTAGAAGTCCCCACCGCCGGCACGGGGGCGCTCGACCAGGCGGGCCAGTTCGGCCACGTAAGCACTTTGAAATTGGTCGCGGGAAATCCGCTCAGCATCCAGAATCCGTCGCAGAATCACCAGAGTGCTGACCTTGAAGGTCCGTGCGAGAGCGGCGACGGATTTCAGCGGGTCGTCGTGGCCCAGTTCGCGGCGCAGATCGGGTAGAGGAACCAGCAACTCTGCGGCCACGCGATTGCACCATGTCTCGATTTTGTTGATAGGCGCCGAGTCCGGGCCGATATTCGACAGCGCCGACTCGCCAAGCCATACATGTGCAAGCTCGTGCGCCAGCGTGAACATCTGCGCGGCCTTGGTGTCCGCACCGTTAATGAACACGAGCGGTGCCAGCCTGTCCGTAAGGGCAAACCCGCGAAATTCGTCGGGGTCAAGGGTCCGTCGGTTGTTGCTGCCGACCACGCCGCTGACCATCACCAGCACGCCCAGTTCTTCAGCTTGATGAATGAAAAGGCGCAAGGCATCGGTCCACGTCGGGCACTGGACGCGCCCCTGGATGCTGAAGCCGAGGCGATTGCGCATGTCTGAGGCAACCCTCTCGGGTGAAGTGCTCAGCCGCGCCGACCCGACAAACCCCCGCGGTTCTTCGCCGATGCTCTCTGCATAATCCTGGTACCATGTCTGCCGTCGCTGGCAGAGGTAAATCGTGTCTAACAGGTCGGGGCTAGGCCGTTGCACACCCCGGCCCTCAATCGTCCGCAGGTCGGGGATCGGCACCTTCTCCTCTGGCGGCGCGGGAAGGAAGAGAAAGCCCACCGGAACGCAGGCAGCCTTGGCAAAGGCCTCGAGTTGCTTGAGAGTGGGCTGGGACTCGCTACGTTCCCACGCCTCCAGGTCCGGAAAGCGCTGGCGCAGCGCAGCGCCTTGATCACCGGTTCGTTCAATTGCCCACTGCAACAGTGCCGGCTTTATCTCGACGCGTAACATGGAGCCTCCTTGCTATCTCTGGACACGTCGATTTGAAAGACCCGCACGGTTGGTGAGAAGGCAAGCTGACCGGCAAATTTAGGCATTGGCATGTCGCACGTCAACGGGAAACCTTCGTAGCCACTGCAAGTGAACGTCTGAACCCTTAGTCTATCATATTGGTCATGGGACGGCATATCGCTGATACAGGGATTCTTGGAAGCCGGTGAAGACTTTTCCCAGGGTCGAAAGGGGACATTCCTATTCTCGGCGGAAGTGTGGAGAGTTTAGGAAGTCTTCGATTCTTGGACTTTGGGCCGGTTCACATGGAAGATCCGCCATGCCCCGATCTGCCCGAGCGTCGACCGCGGGGTAGTGCAACCACGTGATAACCGAGGCAATTTAATGGTGTGCCTGGAATACAGCCTTGGACCGCGAGGACGGCAACCCCCGTCCTTCGGCCACACCGGGCGAGTGATCACGGATAGCTGCCTAAATCACCTATCCTGCGACTGCTAATAGGAATGTCCCCTTTGGCATTCGATACGTCGAAGACGGGATGAAGAGGCTGAGGAAAAGAGCGGTGCACCCAAAGGGGACGTTGCTATTGCCCGCAGATGAATAGCCGGTGTGGGTAGATTTGCATTTGCCCTGGGGAACGAAACAGGGATGTAATTAGTTTCTCGGCTCTGTCAATACTAGCTGCGTCCCCGTTTCCGTCCCCCTGGGAACCGGCCGGCCCAAGAGGGTTTGGACGACCAAATGCTTGGAACTGTTATGGTCCACCATGGCTCTCCTCGTGTGATCCGTCGTGAGGTTGAGACTGGAGCTCCCTCACGAATCGCTCGACATCACATCGCTCCAGATACTGGAAACAATCGTAGATGGCTACGTTGATGCTCTCGTTTGCCGAAATCTGGCCATAGATCATGTTGGAACTCCGGGATGCGATTCGAACGCGACCTTCAAGCCAGCCCCCTTGCCACCTCGCCCCGCTTCACGTCCTCCTCTGGCAGCGGCCCCGGCGGCGACGCGTCGCGGGTGGCTTCGAGGAGCTGCCCCAAGGTGTTGCATGGGGCAATCCGGCCACCTCTCCTGGCAAGAAAGCGACACGTATGAGACTCGGTGTTCTCAATGATCCAGACCTTGCCCTCCGACGAACTGCCCGTGACACTTTCATCGGCTCCTGAGGACGCGGCGATACGATCGAAGAGCTGGATCCCCGGCGACAGAAATTGATGGCTCTCGAAATGGTCGTCGAAGACCTCAGCCTGGGTCGTGACCCGGACTTCTTGGTCCATTCCCGGAAGTCGAAGGGCGTAGGAGCCAGTGTCTAGTCTTCGCCATTCGACACCAGGTGGCAGGATCCCGGTGTGGTTCAGGGCGAGATCTAGGTCGGATAGGGTCAGTGCTGGCGGAGGTAATTCGGGCATTTCCAGGGCGTCGGCGGCTACTTCGTCGATGTCCAGTGCATTCTGGTCGGCCTCTCGGGCTGACTGCTCCAGGTCCGCCGTCAAACGATGTCGGGCTGCCTCACGGTTCTCTTTCTTCTCCAGGGCGACTTCCTCGAACTGCTTGGGGAGCCGGGAGAGGATCGGCTGGAGACGGCCCACCAGGCCCTCGAAGAGATTGATCCGTTTTCCCAGAGCGAAGTAGACGTCGGCCTCAACCGTGTCCTGGTAGGCCAGGTTGACCACCCGGATCTTGGCGTACCTCTGGCCGATCCGGTCGATACGGCCGATCCGCTGCTCGACCTTCATGGGGTTCCAGGGGAGGTCGTAGTTGACCAGCAGGCCGCAGAACTGGAAGTTCAGACCCTCAGAAGCGGCATCGGTGCAGACCAGGAATTTGATGGCCCGGGCCTTGAGTCGCTGCTTGATCTGTTCCTTGGAGCACTCCGACCAAAACCCGGCCCTGTCCCGGACCTTTCCCCCAGCCCCGGAGTAACAGGCGACGGTCTCACCCGGGAATTCCTCGGCCAAGTAGTCTTTCAGGAAGTCCATCGTTTCGGCGTACTGGGTGAAGATCAGTGCGGAGTCGTAGTCCTCCGAGAAAGCCCTCTCCAGCTCGGCCTTCAGGGCACGAGCTTTGGTGTTGGTCCCGATCTTGGCGATCTTCTTGAGGAGATCCCGGATCGTTGTCCGTTCTTCGGCTTCGAGTGATTCGCGGGCAAGCACCTCAGCGTCTTCCGGGTCCATGACCTCGTCGGCCGTCTCGTCCAGAGAAAGGTCTTCCTCCGTGATCCCGCCCATGTTGGCCAGCCGTCTGGTCAGAGTCTGTTGCAGGGCGTGGAACGAGCTGGCCAGCCGCCGCTGGTAGATGGTCAAGACGAAGCCGACCGCCGAACGTTTCTCGGGAGAGGCGTTGTTGTAGGTCTGATCGATGTAATCCCCGAGGGCGTCGTACATGGCCTTCTCGGCCGGGGTCATATCAAAGGCCACGTCCCGGACGTCACGTGTGGCGATAGGAGTGTCGATCAGACCTCGGCGGTAGTATTCCCGGAGCAGATTCCGCGTGTGGCGGGACATCCTGTGCCGGACTGGGCTGAACCGACGAAGGATCTCCAGTGCGGCTTTCCTCTGGGTGACTTCCAGTCGCTTCAGGGCGATGCCGCTCTTGTCTCTCAGGGCCCTCAGGACCTTCCGGCAGCCGAGGCCACCCAAGGTTGGCATGAGTCGGGAGACCTGTTCCTCGGTCACCTCACCGAAGGAGTTCTCCGTCTCCCGAAACATCCCGGCCAGGTACGACATCGTCTCCTGGCTGGGGTTTCCCGCAGCCTCGGCAAAGTACCGGATGAAGTCGTGCCGGCTCTGTTCCCAACGACCACTGAGACCCAGGAGCCGGAGCAAGTCCCAGAGCTCTACGGGATGCACCTGCATCGGGGTGGCCGTCAGCAACAGGAGCGATCGGCACTTCGGTCGGAGTTCTTGCATCAGGCGAAGGAGCTGATTCGGGCCACCTTCCTGAGGGCTCCCCGGGGATTTTCTGCGGGCGTGATGGGCTTCATCGAGGACCACCAGGTCCCAGTTTTCGGCCTGGAGCAAGTCGGCGGATCGGTCACGACGCCTCATGAGATGGCTGGAGGTGATGACGAACGGCTCCTTGTGCCACTCCTGACGATCGGCTCGACGTTCTGTTGGCTCCTGTCCCCCGTGAATCTTCTTCCAGACAAGCTTTTGGCCGTCATAGATCGGGACGTTGAGGTTGAACTTCTCGTAGAGCTCACCCTGCCACTGGGTCAGCAGAGATTTCGGCATGAGGATCAGGATTCGTTTGGCCGTTCCGGACAGCCAGGCCTGACGGATGAATAACCCGGCCGTGATGGTCTTGCCCAGACCCACCTCATCGGCGATGAGCATCTGGCAGGGCCACGAGTCGAGAAGTCGGTGGTACGTCCGCACCTGATGGGGCCAGGGCGTGACCGTCGACGTGACCTCACCCACCCGGGAACCGTTCCAGGCCCGAGCTGCGTTCCGGATGTAGGTCCAGACCACGCGACGGGCTTCGTCGGGGAGCAGCCGGTAGGGAGGGGCGACCGGAGGCGGTTCGGGCTTTGGGTCCTTGACTTCAGGTGGCCGAGGAGGAGTGATGAACCGGCTGTCCGTGGGCAGGAACTCGAGGAGAAGGGCTTTGGCGGCTTCGGGAAAGTCGAGGACGCGGACGCTCCAGGCACGGCCTTCCCAGAGCTTCTCAAAGGCCTCGACTTCGTCCTGGACGTGCTTGACGTCTCGTCCCCCCTCCCAGGAGAGGTGGACGTGAAAGCTCTCCCGGTTGCTGATCCAGCCAGCCCCAGTCTCGTTGATGCTGCCGCTGAAGGAGAGGCGGTTACCCTCCCGGTCGGTGAGGATACCCACCTTCTCGTGATAAATGCCACGGACCACGATCGGCTCGCCCTGGGCGTTGGTCGGTATCGCGACCTTGATGTCGAGACACTGTTTCGCCACCATCCAGGCGAGAGCTTCCAGACCGTATCGATCCCGTGGGTCGGGAGGCGTCAGCTTGATCGACGCCAGTTTCTTCTCGACTTGTTCACGGAGGTCGTAGCCCCGCTCCACGGCCTCGATCTCGTCCACATCCAGGGTGCAGCCCACGATGAGCCGCATCTTGCCACCATTGAAGATCAGCCGCTCGATACCTCGGGCCGCCAGGACCAAGGCATCGGCCGAGAAGTAGCCGGTCGTCCGGTCGTACTGGGCGGCACACGACAGGGCTGGGACGTAGAACAGTCGGATGAGGTCGCCGTCCTCATGGCGATAGCTTGTCTCCCACGTGTGAGCTGGTAGCAGGGAGATATCGTCCGAGTCCATTATCACGCCTCCCCGTCCTCGTTACCCTCGTCGTCGTTTTCGGCCGTAGCGATGGGAAGGAGCAACTGTCTGGCGGGCTCCGGAACCTGTTCGGCAAAGGCGAGCTTGCGGAGCTTCTCGAGAGCGGCGAAGTCGCTGGAGGCCGCGGCCAGATGAGCCTCTAGCTTGGGGGCCTTTTCGGTGCTGGCCACGGCGGGCAGGACGTTCAGGAGGGCTTCCAGGGTCGTAAGCAGCGTTGCGTCGTCGTGGAGTCCGTGGTCCTCGATGGCCTTCTTGGAGGCCCCGGTGTTCTTTTCACGGACGATCGAGGCGGCCTGGTGGAGCGTGTTGAGCATGCAGGTGTCGCCCATCGGGCCGAGCTTGCCCTTGGCCTTGCGAACTGAGCTGTCCCAGAGGACCATGTCGCTCGACTTGACCTCCCCGACGACGTTCTTGATGTCCTGGTCGAAGTCGAGGCCGACGACTCGGGCCAGTTTCAGGGCCTCGTCCACCGGGAACCGGGGAGCCTTGAAGGCGTCCCACGCCAGGATGTACCACTCAGTGAGAGGGTCGAGGTGGTGCTGTCGCTTGACGGTGGCGAGCTGCTCCATCCTCCAACGTTTGACCTCGCGGCGGGCCGCGTCGAGGGCGTCCTCTGGCCAGACGGCGTAGGGGTCGAATTCCTCGTCGGCGAAGAGAGGCAACTCGCGAGGCTTCTGGATAGGGCGCCCTCGCCTCAGGGGCCAGTTCTCGCTGAAGACCTGCAACGCTGGGCCGAATGAGGCGAGGTACAGGTCCACACCGCCGATGCCCGCCTCCTGGAACTCGGCCACTCGTTCGCGGACGGCCTCCTGGACCAGGGGTTCGACGTCCTCCCAGTAAACGATCTCCGCGTTCTCGAGTTGTTTCTCGCGGGGCCGGCAGACGAGAAAGATCGTGCTCTTGGCAGCCGACTTCTCCTTGATGTGGAGGCTTGACTCAGCCTCGGTGTTGATCGGCCAGGAGGCCGTGATGACGAACCCGGCGTTCACGAGCCCCGTGGCCAGGGCGTCCCATGCCCCACTTGCCTTATGAGTGAACATGACGGTCATCACACCGTGCGGCTTGATGACCCGTCGGCACTCGGTGAAGATCGCGGCCATCCGTTCCTGATAGTCGCGCCCTGCGAGCCTGAGGGCTTGCTTCTGACCACGGAACCGGAACGGATTAGCAATTGCCTCGTGGTCCTTGTCGGTCAGGTACGAGGCAAACTCGTCAGGGTACAGCAGGCCAGCCGTCCGCTTGAGCCAAACGTAGAAGAAGTCGGATAGCTCGGAGTAAGTTACGTTGTTGTAGTAGGGTGGGTCGATGACGACGCAGTCGACGCTGGAATCCGGGAGGTCGAGGGCGTCGGCTGAGCCGCGCGTAATACAAATGGACCCGTTCGGGGTCGTCGAGGTGAAGAGAGGCTTGTCGCCCGGGTCGCCTCCGGTCAAGACGATGAGTTCGTCGAGGGCTTTACGGGTCTGCTCGACAGCCCAGTCGTAGCCGAGTCCGCTGATCGTCGGAGCCATCTCAGCGAAGCTCCACTTGAACGCGAAATCATGACGATCGAATACTCCAGCGACGATCTCGCGGTTCGCGTGCCAGCGGACCTGGACCGCGTTGTAATTGAGCATCTTGTCCAACGCGATCGCCAAGTACGCCAGGGCCGCCTTGAACAGCTCCGGAATGGCGCCATTGTGAAGTTCGCGAATTTCGTCTACGAGTTCATGAAAGAGTTCGACACTAGTGCAATGGCCGAGAAGTTGCCGTGGCGAGAAGAATTCCGTCCAGTAATTGAAGCCATACTGATCGATGCAGTCCCGCATATTACGGCGGTAGCAGTCGAGAAACTGCTCCGTCGGGAAGATGTTCCTCGCCAGCCATTCCGATTTCTTGGCCTCCAAGGCAGCGCCAACCTGAGCCGAGACGTCGTCCTCGGGGCGAGGGGCCCGGAACCGGCGGACTGATTTGAGCCTGTGCTTGCCCGCTTTGGTAGTGCCCGTCTTGACGGACTGCCTGTAGACGACGGCGTAGAGTTGCTCGCCCATCCGGCCGGCCCGGGCTTGAGACTTGACCTCGTCGCCGTCGATGACCCGGCCACAATCCGAGTAGAGGCAGAGGCCGTCTCCTTGCTTCACTGTTCCGGGGCTGTGTTCCTTGGCCTTCGTGACGATCTTAAAGGTGCAATGCCGGTGCTCCGGGTCGTCCGTTTGAGGGACGAGCCGCACGCCTGTCCCCTTGCCGTCGAGCCGCCAGTTGGGCGAGAGCGGCACTAAGCCTCCACAGTAGGGGCAGGTGATGGTGCGTGCCCAAAGGTAGGTTGCATCCTCGATCGTGGGGTCAGGATCGGCCGGGAAGAAGCCAGCCATCCGTTGTTGAATCCGCTCTCGCCAGGTGATAGCAAGTTGCTCATAGCGATGGAGCAGTTTGAGCCCGTGCTGTAGTGGAAACTCGACGGTTGCCTTGAGTATCAGCCAAGCCACGGGATTGAGGTCATTGGCGATGACAATTGTTCCGAGGCGTCTGGCCTCAAAGGGGATACTTCCACCGCCAGCCGTCGGGTCTAAGACTGTTGCAGTCTTCAGGCCAACTCTTGCCGATTCGTTGGCAAGCCAAAGCTTCTCCGTCTCATCCAGGCTATAATTGAACGAACGTCGGTATGTATATGGATTGGATACCCATTCGCCGGAACGCGAAGCATCAGAAATAGCTCGCTTAGCGGCCATCGGGTCGCCATGAATTCCTAGAATGTGGAGAAACTTCGCCCTGTCTGAGTCGGCCGGCAACAGGCTAGCCAGAACCGCTGCTCGGCTTGCGACCAGCGGACGGCGTGCCCACCAGACGTGGAGGCGGCTTGGGGGCGGTTTTAGCGCCGCTCCGGCTTCGCGTTGAGCCTCGATCCCTATCTCAGCGATGGGCAGCCATTCTTCGATCAGAAGCCGCGGGCGGGTGTTGACCGATTCCATCGTGGAACTCATCCGATCCGAATTTCATCAAGTTAAGATCGAGGTGGGGATCAGTTGCCAACAGATGGGGCGACAGACCCAGAAACCATCATCGAGCTATTCTCGGATGCGAGAGCCACCCGGACGTTGAACCATTGCTTGAGGTCTGTGGCATCCCCGTTGATAGGTTGGTAGTCCACCGTCGAAAAGGGAATGTATCCCTCTGGCCAGCAGCCCTCGACTCGACACAGCAGACGATGGTGCACCCCCGCAGGAGGTGGATTCACTCGCTCGACAAAGACCTCGCACTGTGGGCACGAGGTAAGCAGTTCCCACATCTCCTTGTTCAAGTAGGCCGGAAGATACCCCAGAAGAATAAAATCCCGTGTCCGAACAGCGAGGGCGGCGGGATCCTGCTGGTTTTGTGCGTCCCAAAGCAGAAACAAGGGCTCTTGCGGCCTGAGGCCGGCGATACGCTCCTCGACGACGGGCTGAGGCATGTACCGGATCCCACGAATCAGGAAATGTGTGATAAAGGCACCTGTTTGCGGGTCTGGTGAGGGAAGTGGGAACATCTCGATTTGATCCGTTTCACGCCTTCCACCGGTCCGGGCGAGAATGTGCATCGGGTCAGCGTTTTCCTGGGAAAGCCCGAGAGCCCCGATGTACTCACGAAACTCGGGACGGTTGACAGGCAGAACTCGATTGGCAAAAAGCGGGAAAAGCTGATGGCTCAGGTAGAATTGGCCCAGATAAGGGAAGTCGAGGAACGGCATGAATCCCTGATTGACCGCTTCCTGGGCCTTGTTGATATATGCAAACTCATAGAGCTTATCATCGCGGTAGATCAGTCGTCCGACCGGTATGATTGAGTGAGTCTTGGGACTTCGCCAGGTGACGAACAGGACGGGGATTCGTGGCGACATGATCACGGTGTCTCCGCGAGTAGACTGGATCGATTGCAGGCGAGCAGTGCCAGGGTAAAATCCTTGCTGGGTTCGGACATGATCTCGTCAGGCACCCGCAAGACGATCTCCTCAAGTATACCCGCGTCCAGAATCTCAAGCTGCCCCCGCCAGAATCCTCCTGAGTCGGGGCGACGGTCAGCGGCTGCACGGAACGCGTCGATGGGGCTCATGGGCTGAGGATCACCCTGGGCCCGATACAACGCGGACCGCGCCCTCCGGAGAAACGCGGGCACCGCGTAACCTTGATCCCTCGTGTTCAGCCGCTTGACGCGTTCCTCGTCCGTGAGGCCGTGGGCGAGGCTGGAGGCGTGGTCGAAGGTTGGGCACAGAACCGCGCGTCGCTGGTTGTCACTCGGGGCGAGCTGCAGAATGGCCCAGTTCTCGTGGTGCCGGTCGGTATTGCCGATCAGGGCGTCCAGCAGCAGATAGCCGACAAAGAGGTCGAGGGGCGACCGGATGGCCGGCTCACTTGGGGTCTCCTCGGGCAGACCGATGAACTCGGCCCCAAGAACGGCGAACACCCGATCGATCGTATGTTCCGCAACGTGGTAACGATTCATCTGGGGATAACTCGGGTCTGCCTCGACGAGGAGACTGTTGCCGAGAACGAGTTCACGCGGTGATGCTGTCCCCACCAGGTCTTTCGAGATGATCCCCGGCATGTCTTGGTATCTGGCAAGCTCCACGGTCGCATGGGGGATAGCGAGCTTCTCGGCCACCTCTGCGGCAATCTTTTCGGCCCAGTCATCTCCGACGCTCGGTCGGTGGCGATGCTTGAAAAGCCACTTGGGACCGTCCGGATCCTGAACCCAGAACTTGGGCTTGCTCCCCATTTCCTCGACTGAAAGGATCTTCCACGACGTGATATCGACGATTGGGTAGGGCATCACGGCGTTCAGTGGTTGGTGAGCAAGAGTCGCAAGGCCGCCAGCACCCGCCGAGGGTGCTTCCTGTGCATGGCCATACCGAGCCAGTAACCCGCCTCCTCACGGCTCATCTCGTCCACCCCATCCGAAACTTGCCGGATGCGGTCGAGATTCCGCATGGGAGCCAGGACGCGGAAAAGCAAACCAAGGTTCAATGCCAGGTCCTCGTCGATGGGCCAGGCCCGTGTCTTCTCAGCGTTCATGGTCCCAAGATTAATCTTGGACCTCGACAACCGTTTCAGCAGCCTTGGCTCGATGAGGCGGAGAGCCGAGCCCTTGAGCCCGGCCACGTACTCCGGTGCCGTCAACCTTGGTGTGGCTAATGAAGGGAGCTGCCACACCTCCAGCAGGTAGTCGCTTCCCTGGAAGACTCGAAGTCGAAGCTCATAGCGCGGCAGGTTGGCCGAGTGCTCCTCCGTCCGTCCAGGGCGTGTCCTGGTCGTCGCCTGGCTCATTGCCTGGCCTCCGGCGGGGCTGCATCGGCCTCGACGTAGGCCTCTCCGCTGCCGTATCGGACCAGATTCTTGGTGAAAGCCTCGGTCCGGTCCAGGAGGGTCAAGAGGGGAGTGGAGAATGTCAGGGTATAGGTTCCGGTGAAGTCGTGCTCGGCGGCCGTCCGGAGCTGGGGGTCCAGGAACGACTTGACCGCGTTGGCCTTGTCCAGGCGGCCATCGAATTCGAGCTGGAAGGAGTTGATGCCTTCCTGCTTGATGTCCGCCTCGAAGCGACAGTTGACCTCGGCTTCCTTGAGCGTGGCCATCGCCTGGTGCACCTTCCAGGTGGCCGACGGATCGAAAAAGCGGATGACGAGCTTTTCGACGGCGGTGACCTTGGCTTGCCGAGCCTTCTCGAAGAGTTCTTTGAGAGCCATCGCCAGCGGGCCCTGCGAAGCGAGCTGAGGTCTTACCGGTCTCTCCACCGTGACCTGGACCGATGAAGAGGCTTTCGCACCCGACCCGTCGGTGACATCGACGGTGTAGGTCGTGGTCTCGGTAGGCTGGGCGGGGATGTCGTGGAGGTTGTGCGAGCTTGTGCCGAGATTGAGCCGTTCCACGGGACTTGTGATCGTGAACGGCGCCTTCCCGCCGTGAATGCTCAGGCTGAGCTTCGTTGCCTTGCCGTGCATCACCGTCGGCGGATTGGCCAAGAGCCTAACAGCGAGCTTGCCGGTCTCGATCACCGTCACACGGGTTGCCGCCGTAGCCCTCTGGCCTCGGCTGTCCTTGACCTCGACCTGGTAGGTGTCACTGTGACTGGGGGAGACCTCACACCGCAGGACTGTCTGGCTCTTGTTTTCGAGATTCAGGCCGGGATCGTTCCCGGAGTATGTATAGGGACCAACACCCCCTGACACGGCCACGGTCAGATCGGATTTCTGACCCAGCTCGATGTTAGTCGGCGAGGCCGTGAAGCTCAGGACCAAAGGCGCCGCCCTGGGCCAGAGATGCTTTTTCCGGGCGTCGTCCATGGTGTGGACGAAGGCATCATCCGTAACCCGGATGGCCGGGGCGGGATCACCTCTGCCCCAGACCTGGTTCCCCTCTCGGTAAATGAAGATCTCGGAGTCGATCCCCTGGCGGATGCAGGCGACGAGAGGACCGTTCGAGACGAGCATGGACAGCTTGGGGGCCCGCCGGTATTCGTTTCGGAGCTCCAGGGTCGAGAGTTCCCCCTTCTGCTTGAGCGGGGTCTGGTCGCGAACGAAGCTTGGTGCTTCGGGGCTGTCACCGTCGCTCAGCAGCTTGTGGTGCTCTCTCATCACTCGAGCGATGTGGAGCTGGGCATTCCCCGGGGAGTCACTCGCTTCAGGGATCTCGATCGCCGCGTGGGCAATCGGCTCGGTGGTACCGGCCATGGGTACGTTGTAGGGAAAGAACAGGTGCCGGTAACAGTGCAGGATCGCCTCGGCACACTGGAGGGAGCTCTTCCGGTATTCCTCCTTGACCTTCTCCTGTTGATGGGGGGCAAGTTGGTTGATGCGATCGGTGCCCTTGAGCTTCGCGAGCGCTAGCCGGCGCCGGATCCGGTCCTTCATGTTCTTGACTTGCCGCTCGTCGGCAACCACGAAGACCAGGTTGTTCCGTAACTCCCGGAGTTTCCGGTCCGTCCCCTTGAACTTGAAAATCTCTTCGATGAGCGGAGGGAGTCCCTGGGGGTCGGCATTGATGGCGAACGCGTCGTGGTGGAGCAGGACCAGGCTGGGCCGGCCATCCCCAACCGTATCGTCGACCTCGTAGGCACCGGCCGGGAAAGCTTGAAGACTGAATGATCCCCCGGCGGCTCCGAAGAGATTCCGGATCCGTTCGTTGAGTTCGGTCCGGAGTTCGTTGGCTTCCACCTCATCCATCTGGCGGCGGATAACCTGGGTCAGGTTCGGCTCGACCATGAACCGCAGGAGAGCTCCAGGGCGGTCGTCCAGGAAGAGGGATTCCGTGATGAATCGGGTCCGGGCCTGTTCGACGAAGCTTGGTTCGACCGTGGGGGAACAGACACTGAGCTTGAGGTTGTCGGAGGCGATGCCCTTGGCGGCATCCCCGAAGGCTAAGGTGTGCAGAAAGATGGTTCGGGCGACGTAGGAATGGATCGGGAGCTGGCCAGCGAAATACTTGAGATCGAGTTCCTGGGCGGTGGACTTCTCGTCCTTCTCGACTGAGGCAACGTCCGCTTTGAGAGCCGGCGTATACTCACCCTGGCCTAGCCGGGTCGTGATCTCGTTCCGGATCTGGCCGAAGGAGGGGTCAATGTGGTGAGGGTGGATGGCCAGGGCGTCGGCGGGTCTATCCCGCCAGAGGACGTGAACCGTCCGGGCCAGCAGCCGGAGCATGCCCCGGGTTCGCTGGAACGTGCTCAAGGAAGAGAGCTTCTCGGTCAGAACCGAGAGTGTCTCTGGGTGGAGAGGGTAGCCCCGGCGGAACAGGTCTCGGATTTCAGGTCGAAGCACCGTTGCCGGCAGGTCGACCTGGTTACGGTTCCACACATCGGAGTAGGCGGCAACCACGGAATCGGCGGCCGTCCGGTCTACCTCGTCGAACAAGCGGCGACGGAGGACATCGGCGATTTCGTCTTCTTCCGTGGGATTGAGCTGGGTGGCCTTCCGCGAAGCCACCATTTCCGCTTCGGCCAGAGAAGCCAGGGCCCGTTCGTGTTCCTCTCGGTAGGCGTCCTTGGCTTCGGAGTCCTTGCCCACGGCCAGGGTGAACACCAAGGCGACGTTGGGAGCCGTCTCGACCGCCTTGAACAGGGCATGGAGAAAGGCCGTGAACTGATCGCTGGCCCCGGGATAGGCCCGTTCTACCTTCCGGAGGTAGACCGAGACCTCATCGATCATGATCAGGGTGGGCTGGCCCCCGAAGAGCTCACGGATCGTCTCGGCTCCTGGTGCGACGTGCCTCTGGTCACTCTCTTGAACTCGTCGATAGCCCTCGGCCCCAGCCAGTCGGTACGCCAGCTCACCCCAGAGTGTCTTCGCTCTCAATCCGGGTTCCAGGGTTAACCCGTCGGCGGGATCGCTGTTCTCCCCGTCCAAGGCCGCGACCCGGACCGGTCCCTTCGGCAACAGGGCCGGATCGACGAATTCCTCGACTCCTTGGACACCGGTCATCCCCCGGACGGCATGAACCACGGCAATCAGGCTGTGTGTCTTACCGCCTCCGTACTGAGTATCCAGGCGGATGATCGAGGCAATCTCGCCACCCCGGCCTGCCAGGCGAGTCAGGACTGCCTTGAGCAACTCCCGCATCCCGCGGGTCGGGTAGCTGTGCTTGAAGAAGACCGCGGGGTGGGAGTATTCCTTGGGAGCCGTGTTGTTGACGACCTGGGCGAGGTCAGCGGCGAATTGCTCGTCCTTGGTAGTACCTGCCTCAACATCGGCCCTGGGCCGGCAGGTTTCGTAGATCGTTCGGAGCTGCGTCATGGAAATGGTCTCGCAGGGACGGCCCCGGCTCTTGATAGCTGAGCCCCCCGCTAGGTCGCCGCGTGCCCTCGGGCAACGAGGGCTCTCACTTTGTAGCGTACCCGATACCTCTCGTGATACAAGCGAGCCGTCCATTCACCGCATGGCAGGCTGACAAGGACTGTACGGGCAATGCGGCTTTTTGGGCATCCGGCAGGCTCGTCTGGAGCCGCTGGCGTCGAGCGCTCCGGCCACGAGCGAATGGTCAACGATCGGGCGGCGGCGCGCGGGGAGAAACGGATGGATTTGTCCGAAGAAATCGCCTGGTTCGGGAACACACTAAATCTCGGTGACATACTGACAAAGAGGGACCGCTCGTCGAGATCGTGTCCCGTTCGGTCTTTCCCAATTCGGATGTTGGTGGATGGCAGAAGCCAGCGGGGAGAGTCCGCGCACGACTTAACCCCGCTGGCCTCGGCGTGGAGTGTGGGGCGTGAGAATAGTGGCCAGTGGCCAGTGGTCAGTGGCCAGTGAATGCGGGACTGATCCACGGTGAAAGAAAAAGAGCAGAACGAAGCCAATTTGCTCGCCGCGTTCCTAGGTATTAATAATTGGTACATTGTGACTTAGGACGAACCTTGGCGGTGGCGAGCCGAAAAAAACGAAGCCAATTTCTTGCGGGTGGTGAGTGGTGAGTGGTGAGTGGTGAGTGAATGCGGACAGTGACCAGTGGCCAGTGAATGCGATGCGGGACTGATCCACGGTGAAAGAAAAAGTGCAGAACGAAGCCAATTTGCTCGCCGCGTTGCCAGGTATTAATAATTGGTGCATTGTGACTTAGGACGAACCTTGGTGGTGGCGAGCCGAAAAAAACGAAGCCAATTTCTTGCGGGTGGCGAGTGGTGAGTGAATGCGGACAGTGACCAGTGCCCAGTGAATGCGATGCGGTACTGATCCACGGTGAAAGAAAAAGTGCACCGGGTTCCGTGGACACCATACCTAACCTCTCGTGCAGCCGTATTCCGTGCTCCTCCGCGATGATGCGGCTTGCCGTCCCGGACGCGCGAGCCGCGGCGGTCGATTCAAATGGCCCAGTTCTCGACCGGCAAGC
>Ga0187864_10002171_pt1 | contig 17308 bp, 17 predicted proteins | sample June2016WEW_11_4_FD_132985 | JGI IMG/M metagenome (GOLD analysis project Ga0187864, IMG submission 132985) | Peatland microbial communities from SPRUCE experiment site at the Marcell Experimental Forest, Minnesota, USA - June2016WEW_11_40 | ecosystem: Environmental > Terrestrial > Soil >...
AAGCGCGAGATAGGGGGGATGCCGATGACGAGGAACGTGTCGCATGTCGTGGCGCTGCTGGCCGGTCTTTGTGTCGGGTGCGCGCCGGCGTTGGGCCAGCAGGGTGCCGTTTCCGACGACGTCGTTCGCATTGGCGTCATGACCGACTTGTCGGGGCAGTTCTCCGATGAATCGGGCGAGGGGGCCGTGACTGCGGTGCGTATGGCGGTGGAGGATTTCGGCGGAAAAGTGCTGGGCAGGCCGATCGAAGTCGTTGTCTTCGACCACCAGAACAAGCCCGATGTTGCGGTCGCGAAGGCCACCGAGTGGTTCGACGTCGGCAAGGTCGACATGATCGCCAATCTGATCGTTTCGCCGATCGCGATCGCGGTTGCAAATGTCGCCAAGGCGAAGAACCGCATCGCGATCGTCAACGGCTCGGGATCCTCGCGGATTACCGGCGACCAATGCACGCCCAATAGCATTCACTATTCCTACGACACCTACGCGCTTGCGCAGGGCACCGGGCAAGCCATGCTTAAGCGAGGCGGCGACAGCTGGTTTTTTCTGACCGCGGACTACGCGTTCGGCCACTCGCTTGAAGCCGACACCGCTGCGGTGATCAAGTCGCGAGGAGGCGCGGTCGTCGGGTCGGTGCGCTATCCCATCGCCGCCCTGGATCTCTCGTCCTTTTTGCTTCAGGCGCAGGCGTCCGGCGCGAAGGTCGTCGGCATCGCCGGATCCGGCACCACGTTCGTGAACGCCGTCAAGGCGGCTCACGAATTCGGCTTGACGGCCAACGGCAAGCAGACCATCGCGGGTTTGCTCGTGTGGGAGCCCGACATCGACGCGATGGGGCTCGATATCGCCCAAGGCATGGTGCTGACGACTGCCTTCTACTGGGACCGCGACGACGAGACGCGGAGCTGGTCGAAACGCTTCCAGGATCGAATGAAGCGCGTACCGCATCTGGGCGATGCCGGCGACTATTCCTCGACGATCCATTATCTGGAGGCGATCGCGGCCGCCGGAACAGACGAGGCGGGGGCGGTGATGAAGAAGATGAAGGAGATGCCGATTAACGACTTCTTCGCCAAGAACGGGCGCATTCGCGAGGATGGCCGAATGGTCCATGACATGTACGTATACGAAGTGAAGAAGCCATCCGAGTCGAAGTCCGAATGGGACTACTACAAACTCGTGGAAACGATTCCCGCCGAACAGGCATTCCGTCCGCTTGCGCAAAGCGATTGTCCGTTGGTCAAAAAGGTCAACTGACCAACGGCGCCGACGATGGCTCGCCGGCGTGGCGACTGGCAACGCGCCAAGGAATGCTGTTAATGTGTTTCAGCTTCGGCAAGTGAAAAATGGCTTATGATGCCGACGTGATCGTCGTTGGAGCGGGACTTGCCGGCCTCGTCGCGGCAGCGGAGCTCATCGACGCCGGGAAGAAGATTGTCGTTCTCGATCAGGAACCCGAGCAATCTCTGGGCGGCCAGGCGTTCTGGTCGCTCGGCGGCATTTTTTTGGTCGATTCGCCCGAGCAGCGGCGCATGGGCATCCGCGACTCGCACGCGCTGGCGCTCGAAGACTGGATGGGCACGGCCGCATTCGATCGCGAAGAGGATTTCTGGCCGCGAAAATGGGCCGAGGCTTACGTCGCCTTCGCCGCCGGCGAGAAACGATCGTGGCTGCGCGAACGCGGCATCCGTTTCTTCCCGGTGGTCGGCTGGGCCGAGCGCGGCGGCGGCAATGCGGTCGGCCATGGCAATTCCGTGCCGCGGTTTCATCTGACCTGGGGAACTGGACCAGGCATCATCGAACCATTCCTAAAGCGCGCGCGTGAGGGTGAGAGTGAAGGACTCGTCATCTTCAAATTCCGGCATCGCGTCAACGAACTGACGAAATCCGGCCAGGCGGTCGACGGCGTGCGCGGCGACGTCCTGGCCCCGAGCAATATCGAGCGCGGCCAAAAGAGTTCGCGCGAGGTCGTCGGCACGTTCGAGCTGAAGGCGCAGGCGGTCATCGTGACGTCCGGTGGCATCGGCGGCAATCATGAGCTGGTGCGCAAGAGCTGGCCACAACGGCTGGGGCCGCCACCCAAACGGATGATCACCGGCGTTCCCGACCACGTCGATGGCCGCATGCTGGCGATCACCGAGGCCGCCGGCGGCACCATCATCAACCGCGACCGCATGTGGCATTACGTCGAGGGCATCAAGAACTGGAATCCGATCTGGACCGAGCACGCCATTCGTATCCTGCCCGGACCATCGTCGCTCTGGCTCGACGCGCGCGGCAAGCGGCTGCCGGTCCCGCTTTATCCCGGCTTCGATACGCTCGGCACGCTCAAGCACATCATGCAGACCGGTTACGATTATTCTTGGTTCATCCTGACGCGAAAGATCATCGAGAAGGAATTCGCGCTGTCGGGCTCGGAGCAAAATCCCGATTTCACCAGCAAAAGCTGGCGGCAGGTTATTGACCGCGCCAGGAAGGGCATCCCCGGTCCGGTCAAGGCCTTCATGGAGAAGGGTGAGGATTTCATCGTCGAGCGCGATCTGGCGCGGCTCGTCGAGCGGATGAACGCGCTGGTTGGCGGGGACCCGTTACTGAGCCTGCATGACGTCGAGCGCGAGATTACCGCGCGCGACCGGCAACTCGATAATAAGTTTGGCAAGGACGCGCAGATTATGGCCATCCGCGCGGCGCGCCGCTATCTCGGCGACAAGCTCATTCGGACGGCGAGACCACATAAGCTGCTCGATCCCGCCGCCGGTCCGCTGATCGCGGTGCGCTTGAATATTCTGACGCGCAAGACTTTGGGTGGTTTGCAAACCGACCTCGATAGCCGCGTCATCGGCGCCGATGGGCAAGCTGTGCCGGGGCTCTATGCCGCCGGCGAAGTAGCCGGGTTCGGCGGCGGCGGCGTTCACGGCTACGCCGCGCTGGAGGGAACGTTCCTCGGCAGTTGCATTTTTTCGGGCCGGGCGGCCGGCCGCGCCGCGGCGGCAGGCGTTGGGTGAGTTCGTCATGCCCGGTCTTGTGCCGGGGATCTCCCTTATCTGGGCAAAGTGCCCTCCTAAGCGAGATGGCTGGGACTAGCCCGGCCGTGACGGTTAGCGAATGATCGTCAGCGCGCGCCGGGCCGCTTCGGCGATGCCGATTTCGCCGGAGGCGGCCTCTTTGACCAAGCCTTCCATCTCTTCGCTGATATCATCGCCGATCCGATTGTGCACCACGCGGCCGGCGGATTGAGCAATCAGCCGACGCATCCGCCGCGCGCGGTTCTTCTCTTTGTCCCTGGCGCGGGTCGCGAGCAATCCGGCGATCGTGGAGAGTAAAGCGTCAATGCCGGCATCCTTGATCGCGACCGTTTGGATGACCGGGATATCGCGCTTATCGTGCCGCAGCTTCAGCATGTTCTTGAGCTGGTCGGTGGTGCGCTGCGCGAGCGGAAGATCCGACTTGTTGACTACCAGCACGTCGGCGATTTCGAGGACGCCGGCTTTCATTGCCTGCACGTCGTCGCCCATGTTCGGCGCATTCACCACGACGCAGATATCGGCAATCTCGGTGACCTCAATTTCGGATTGGCCGGTGCCGACCGTCTCGACGATGACGAAATCGCGGCCGGCTGTGTCCATCACATCGACGATGCGGTGAATGCTTTCCGACAAGCCGCCGAGATGGCCGCGCGACGCTACCGAGCGAATGAACACGCCGGGATCTTCGGCGTGGCGGCGCATCCGCACGCGGTCACCGAGGATGGCGCCGCCGGATATCGGACTTGATGGGTCGACGGCGGCAACGGCGACGCTGCTCCCGAGGGCGCGCAGCGCGCCGATATAGGCGTCGATCAGCGTCGATTTGCCCGCGCCCGGCGCACCGGTGAAACCGATCACTGCCGCGCGTCCCGCTTTGGCGCAAACGCGACGATGGATGCTGTCGGCGGTTGGGCCGCCGCTTTCCATCAAAGTGATGCACCTCGCCAGCGCCGCGGGATCGCCGGCGGCCAGTTTGTCGATGATATCGTCGGGCGCCCGCGCCGGTTCGTTCGCCGTCGCGGGCTCAGACAACGACAAGGGGATGTCCAAAGCCGAGCTCCTTGCGAAGCAGGCTCACGATCTCGCCGTGAGTGACGCCGACCTCGGCGGCCTCGACGATCCGCTCGTAAACGTTCTCGCGCTCGCTGTTGGCGGCGCGCGCCAGTGCATCGAGCGCGCGGCCCACGTCGGCTTGGCCGCGCTCCTCCTTGTAGGCCTTGAAGCGCGCGACATGCGCGTTCATGCGGTCGAGGTTCGGCCGCTCGGTCGGCCTGCCCTGGTGCGCCGCGTTGTCGTTCTGAAAACAATTGACGCCAATCACCTTCTCCTCGCCGCTCTCCACCAGTTCCTGGAAGGCCAGCGCGGATTCGCCGATCATCGACTGGATCAGGCCTGACTCGGCGGCCTTGTACATGCCGCCGGCCTCGTCGATCTTGCCGATCAGCGCTTCCATCTCATGCTCCATCTGATCGGTCAGAGTCTCAACGTAATAGGAGCCGCCGAGCGGGTCGATGACGTCGCAGAGATGCGCTTCTTCGCGCAGGATATTCTGCGTCGCTACCGCGATGCGCGCGGTCTCTTCGGTCGGCGTGGTGATCGCTTCGTCGTAGGCGTCGGTGTGAAGGGACTGGAGTCCGCTCATGATGCCGGCCATCGCCTGTACCGCGACGCGGGAGATATTGTTCAACGGCTGCTGCTCGGTGAGATCGACGCCGGACGTCTGGCCGTGGAATTTGAACCGCCACGAGCCCGGATCCTTGGCGCCGAGGCGCTCGCGCGCCAGCCGCGCCCAGATGCGCCGCCCGGCGCGGAATTTGGCGACCTCCTCGAAGAAGCTGATCGAGATGTCGAAGAAGAAGGTGAAGCGCCGCAGCACGACGTCGATGTCCATGCCCCGATCGATGCAGTCTTGCGCATATTGAAAGGCCGTCGAGATGGTGAAGGCCATGGTCTCGACCGGCGTCGCGCCGGCCTGCTGCATGTGCTGACCGACCACCGACACCGGATTCCAGCCCGGCACATGCTTGCGGCAGAACTCGATGTGGTCGAGCAAAACCCGCCGCGAGCCGGGCAGCGACAGCCGGTAGAACATGTGATTGGCGATGAAATGCGAAATGTAGTCGCTCTGGTTCGAGGTTCCGGTAATCGACGTCCACGGAATGCCGCGCCTTTTGGCGACGGCGAGCGTGAAGGCCAGGAGCGTGAACGGGGAGGGATCGTTCATTGCGGTGGAGATTTTGCCGAGCGGCACGCCGTCGAGCGCGCGATCCATGTGGTCGGTGGTGTTGATCACGGTGCCGCACGTGCCGAGCAGGACCGGATCGACCTCGTCGCAGTCGACGCCGCGGAAGCCTGAATTACACGGCAACAGACTGATCGCGGTAGCGCCGGCGTCGAGAATGATGCGGACGCGCTTGTTGTAGTCCTCGGGCGTGCCCAGTCCGATCAGCTGGCGCTGCGTCCAGGTGCGGCCGCGATGCATGGTCGGATAGATGCCGCGGGTGTAGGGATATTGGCCGGGAAAGCCGAGATCTTCGAGAAAGGCGTCGCCGTTCCAGTCGCGCGGCGTGTACAGCGGCTTGATCTCGATTCGCGAGCGGTTCTTGATGACGCGATCCGTGCCGATCTGCCGGCCATATTCGCCGCGCCAGCGGCCATGCGCCTGCTCGAAGCCGGGCAGCGACAATTGGACGGCTTCCGTGGTCATTGGGCGATCTCCCCTAACTCGGCGTTCTTCATTTCGCGTACTTTGGCGGCAAGCACGGCGACATGGCCGATGATCTCGTCGCGTGAGCTGCCCGGTCCGAAAATCGCGCTGACGCCCGCCTGCATCAGCGCCGGGCGCTCGTCTTCCGGTACGATGCCGCCGACCAACAGGCCGATGTGGCCGAGGCCGGCCGCGCGCAAAGCGTCCATCAGGTTCGGCACGATGAGATGATCGGTCGCGAGTGAGCTGACGCCGATCACATCGACATCCTCTTCCATCGCCAGTTTGACCACTGCGGGGATCGATTGCCACGGCGGCGTGTAAATAACCTCCATGCCGGCGTCGCGCAGATAGGCGGCGACGATCCGGCTGCCGCGGTCGTGCCCATCGAGTCCGATCTTGGTAACCAGCACGCGGGCGGGCGGAGATAGTTTGCTCGTCATTTGCGGCCCCGCAGAACTTTGACGCCGGCCAGCGCGCGCAGCGGCGCCAGCAATTCGCGCCCGATCGCTTGCACCGACTTGCCGCCTTCCTTGTACCAGACCGGAGTCCAATTCATGGCGCCGAGCAATGCGAGACGCGCGATCGTGGCGTCGCGCTCCCGCGGCAAGGGTATCGCGGAAAAATATCGCTGCAGCCGCGCCTCGTAACGATCGCGCAATTCCTTCAGCTCTGCGGAAATTTCCGGGGCATCGCTCGGCAGGATACGAATGACGACGCGCGCATAGGCACTGGCGTCGAGGATGGATTCCAGATGCGCGGCAACGGCTTTCTCCAGCCTCGCCCAAGGCTCGCGCTCGCCGGCGGCCGCCGCTTCGACCCGATCGAGAATGCGCTGTATGCCTTCCTCATAAACGGCGAGAAGGAGCGCCTGTTTGCTGGCGACGTGAAAGTAGATCGCGCCCGCCGTCATGGCGGTCGCAGCGGCCAGGTCGCGCATGCTGGTCGCGTGGTATCCGCGCTCGGCAAACTGCGACGCGGCAGCGTCGAGAATTGCCGGCCACCGATTGGGTTGACGCTTGGCGCTCGCAACAGTCTTGGCGTTGGTGGCGGTCACGGCTTGGCTCCGGCACTATCACCAACCGATCGTTTAGCATAACGCAGCCCGCAGGAAAAGCCTGAATGGGCTATCTACCGGGACATTTGCCATGAGCTTGGCTCAAAGACAAAACGTTCGTTTTGTCAATTTGCAGCGGCGAGGGGGCATCCGCGGAAGCATCGCACCGGGCGCCGACGACGAGCCACATCATCAGGAGCGCAAGCGCCGCGCTGGCGCCCGCAAATGCAACCGGCGCGCCGCGGCCGTCGACAAAGCGGTCGGGAAACCATCGCAAGACGAGCGGGGCCGCGAGCAATGAAAATCCGCCGCCGATGATCGCCGCATACCAGGGTATGAAACGCGCCGCAGCCGCGATGCCAGCGACGAAACAGACGACCACGAGAGCAATCGAGCCGAAGAGCAGGACCGATCCGAAACCGGACGCTACAGTGGATTTTCTTTGGCCGCGCGGGAAATGGCCGCTGGCGGCGAGGCCGTGCAAGGACACAGCGAGGACGAGCGCCATGAACAGCGCAAGCGGGGTCAGCACGTCTATCAACGGCATGTCGCATCCCCGTCGCGTGATCGCTCGCTTTCGCTTGACCGGCGAAAATCAATGCCTCGTAATATACGAGTTGAGCCGCGCCGTGCAGGTCTGAAAAGATGAAAGTCTACGAGGGAAAGCGCACGATGGACGGCCTCGTCGTTACGGTCGATGGGCAACCGTTGCCGGAGCATTACGAGGTCAAGCAGTTCACCAAGCGCGGCTTCGAGTGGACCTACGACGGAACGAGCCCGCGGCAACTGGCGCTGGCGATCCTGTTCGACCATCTCGGCGACAAGGAACGCGCCATCGCGCTATCGGAGGCATTCATGAAAAACGTGATCGCCAATCTCGACAACGATTGGCTTGTCACCGGCGACGAGGTTGACGCCTATTTGCGGCAGCGCGAAACGCATTGACATTGAAGCAGTAAGCCGCCGGTGATAGATACGGAACACATAAGAACGGCATAAAAATAAGACAGTAAAAAAACCGCCGATGATCGAGGGAGAGCGAAGATGATCAGCCAGCGCCAGATCGACTTCCGTCAGGAATACCGCTCGCGCATCCTCGGCTGGTACGACGGCTACCTTCACGTCGTGATCATTTACGCGATGGGCACTGCGGCGTTCTACGTCTACGTCGCGCACATTCACCACGTCACCGCTCTCGAATGGCTGACGGTGCCGCTTACCTTCCTCTTCACCAACCTGTTCGAATGGGCCGTGCACAAATTCATCATGCATCGGCCGGTGGATATCAAAGGTCTGCGCGCGATCTACGAGCGGCACACGCTCAATCATCATCAGTTTTTCAGCGACGAGGAGATGCGGTTCCGCGACCATAAGGACTGGCGTGTGACCCTGTTTCCGCCTTATGCGCTGGTGGTCTTCATCCTGATGTCGATACCGGCCGCCGCGATTCTCGGCACGGTGTTCACGGCAAATGTCGGCTGGCTGTTCATGTCGACGACCACGGGAATGTATCTGATCTATGAGTTCATGCACTTTTGCTGCCACGTCGACGAGAACTGGTTCGTGCGGCATTGTCCGTTCGTCAACACGCTGCGCCGCCATCATACCGCACACCACAACGCGCGGCTGATGATGGAGGTCAACATGAACCTGACTTTTCCGATCGCCGACTGGGCGTTTGGTACGTCGGACCTTGACCGCGGCCTCCTGGGAACGCTGCTCAACGGCTACGACACGCGGTTCCTGAAGAAAACCCTGCGCGGCAAGCCGCGGCGTCCCGACGAGGCGGCGGCGGTTCCGGTCGGCGCCAACTAGGTTCAGCTTCGGGCGATTCCATGCCAAGCGACGTCAAAGCTATCCTGTCGGCTATCGTGTTGATCGTTGCGGCGGTGCTCGCCTATTGGAGCGGGTCGCCCATTCGCCACGGCTTCTCGACCTTTATCATGGTCGTTGCCGTCCTGATGGTCGCCGCCATGTGGGTGTTCCCCGAGGCGGGCGTCAAAAAGGGCGAGGTAAAGCGGGCCAAATAAGGCAGGCGCAGCTGGCCGGGATCAGGCTACCGAATAGCGCCCAACTCCGATCAATCGATCGAGCATTTCCCGGCTCTGCTTCAACGGCTCGCTGGAACCGTCATAGGTGATCCGGCCGCGATCCATCACCACGGTTCGCGGCGAGATGTCGAGCGCAAGCCGGGTATTTTGCTCGACCAGCACCAGCGTCAGGCCCTGCGCATCGACAAGATGGCGGACCGCGCGGGTCAGCTCCTCGACGATGACGGGTGCGAGCCCTTCCGAGGGCTCATCCATGAGGACCACCGATGGGTTTCCAACCAGGGCGCGCGCAATCGCCAGCATCTGCTGCTCACCGCCGGAGAGATGGTTGCCGCGGTTGAGCTGGCGTTCCGCGAGCCTTGGGAAGAGCTTAAACGCCGCCGCGATGGTCCACGGCCCGGGCCGTGCCGCGACTTCGAGATTTTCCCGCAGCGTCAGCGACGGAAAAATTTCACGTTCCTGGGGCACGTATCCCAATCCGGCCGTCACCCGACGAAAGGGTGCGAGCTGCGAGATATCCCGTCCCAGCAATCGGACGCGTCCGCTGTGGAGGGTGTTGTGTCCCATCACGGTGGAAAGAAGCGTCGTTTTGCCGACGCCATTACGGCCAATGATGGCGAGCGTTTCACCGATCTTGACCCGAAGGCGGACTCTCTCAACGATCACGGTCTCGCCATAGCCGCCCGACACGTCGTCAAGTTCCAGCGCAAGGTCCGGCTCAGCCACGGTGGACCGCGCGACGTTCTCCGAGATAGACCGAGCGGACGCGCTCGTCGGCCGATATCTCTTCCGGCGTACCTTCGGTCAGCACCGCGCCGGCGACCAGCACGGTGATCCGATTGGCGAAGCGAAACACCACGTCCATGTCGTGCTCGATGATCAGCACCGTGATGTTGGGATCGAGCCTTGCGATCACGTCGAGGATCAGATGGGTTTCCGAGGAGGGAACGCCCGCCGCCGGCTCGTCGAGCAGCAGGAGCCTTGGCCGCTGCGCGAGCGCGATCGCGATTTCGACGAGGCGCTGGCGGCCGTAGGGCAATTCCCGCACCAGCTTGCAAGCGTCGGCGACAAGTTCAAGCGATTGCAGGTGATCGAGCGCTTCTTCGATGACTGTGGTTTCGCGCCCCGCCGATCGCCACAGGCGGTGACAGGCGCCGGTCCGCTCGCCGATCGCGAGATAGACGTTCTCAAGTACCGTCAGCCCGCGAAACAGCCGGTTGACCTGGAACGTGCGCGCCAAACCGCGCCGGGTGCGGCCGGCCTGCGAGAGGGTTGTGACATCCTCGCCATCAAGCAGCACTTTGCCTGCCGAAGCCCGCAGCGCGCCGGTGATCAGATTGACCAGGGTGGTCTTACCGGCGCCGTTCGGCCCGATCAGCGCGTGACGGGCGCCGCTCGGCAATGCGAGATTGATATTGTTGGCAACACGGATCGCGCCGAAGCTCTTTTGCAGGCCTGTGATCTCAAGAGCGGGGACGACGGCTACGGGCGCCGTGCTCATCGCTTCGCTCCCCACGGCAGGTACCGTCTCACAGCCGCGAGCCTGGCGAAAACGCCGTGCCGCGTCAGCAGCACCACCGCAACCAACAGGAGTCCGATGCCGAACTGCCAGAATTCCGGACTGATTTTCGCGAGTTCGTTTTGCAGCACCATGTAGAGCACCGCGCCGACGAACGCGCCGTATAGCCAGCCGGCGCCGCCAAGGATGAGCATCATCAGCACGGCGGCCGATTGATCGAAATCGAACACGCCGAGCGTCACCAACGTATTGGTCTGCGCAAACAGCGCCCCCGCAATTCCGGCGAGACCTGCAGAGATCGCATAAGCGACGACGAGGCGCCAATGCACCGGCGAGCCGATCGCGTGCATGCGGGCGACGTTTTCACGAATACCTACCAGCGCCTGTCCGAACGGCGAATAGACGATCCGTCGCACGACATAGAAAGCGACCAGGAGCACGCCGAGGCAATACAGATAATAGGTGTGACCGGAGAGATCATAGTCGAACAGCCCGAACAGCGGCGCGATGTTGATGCCGGGAACACCGTCGTAGCCACCGGTGAAGTTGCGAAACAGATTGCCCAGTTGCTGCAGCATGATGGTCGTCGACAACGTCAGCACCAACAGCGCCAGGCCGCGATAGCGCAAGAGCAGCCAGCCGAAGAGAAAACCTGCGATCGCCGCCAGCACCGCCCCGCAAACGAGTCCGGAAATCGGCTCGCTCCAGCCAAGGTCGGTGATCAACAAGGCCGCGGCATATGCGCCGACGCCGAAGAAAGCCGCATGGCCGAGCGTGACGATTCCGGCAAAGCCGAGGATGAGATCGAGCGACAGCGCGAACATGACCATGATCAGCGTCTGTCCGCCCAGGATCATCTGGTTGGGAAAGGCGTAATAGGCCGCTATCGCGACTATCCACGGTAGCGCTTCCGCGGGCCGAAAGCGGTCGCGCCGGGCCAGGAAGTTGACGGCGCGCGCGCGCTCGGCCGCAATTTCGCTGCTGGCGAAGGGCGGGGACGTTTTACTCGCGTCCATAGAGACCCGCAGGCTTTATCAGCAGGATCAGCACCGCGACCGCGTAAATGCAGAAGCTCCCTGCATCAGCGAAGAGATATTTGCCGGCGGTGTCGGAAACGCCGAGCACCAGCGCGGCGGCGAGTGTGCCCCAAATGCTGCCGGAGCCGCCGACGGCAACGACGAGCAGGAAATAGACGAGGTAGATGATGGCAAAGCTCGGTGTGAGGCCCAGGAGCTGGACGGCGAGGCCGCCGCCGAGCGCCGCGAGTCCGCTGCCGACCGCGAACGTGATCGTGAACAGACGATCGACGTTGATGCCGACCGACTGTGCCATACGCCGGTTGTCGACGGCGGCGCGAATCTTGGCCCCGATTTTGGTGCGCTCGAAGCCGTACCAGAGCGCCGCGACCAGTGCCGCTGAGACGACGATGAGAAAGACCCGGTAGGTCGGAAAACTACGACCGCCCAGATGAACCTCGCCTGAGAGATAGGCAGGAACGCGGACCGCTTTCGGCAAGGGCCCATAGAAATACGTGTAGGTGGCGATCGCCATGAAGGCGAGGCCGATGGTCAGCAGCACCTGGTCGAGTTCGCCGGCGCTATAAAGCTGGGCATAAAGCAAGCGTTCGAAAATGACGCTCGCACAGCCGATCACCACGAAGGTGACGATGAGCGAACCGAGAAAGGGTACGCCGCAGCTTTCCATTGCCGTCAGCATGAGATAGCCGCCGGCCATGGCGAACGCGCCATGGGCGAGGTTGACGACCCCCATGAGCCCCATCGTGACGGAAAGCCCGACTGAGATGATGAACAGGAACATGGCCCAGGCCAGACCATCGAACAGGATGCTGACGACGGTGTTGACCACGGGCGACCCTGCTCGATCCCGGCTCCCCGCGAAATGCGCGGGGACATGAATGTCGGCTGATCTGCTTACTGCCTTAAGCGGTTAAGAGGCGCAACGGCCGACTTTGAGAACCTTGCACTGGTCTTTCACCTGAGGGAACGTTTCCAGCACTTTGACACCGAGCTTGCCGTCGGGTTTTTTGATGACTTCCTCCGCATGCTCGTCCTGGATGACGTCGCGCGTTTCGGGGTCGATCTCGATCGTCCCGCGCAGCCCGTCATGTTTCCAGCCTTTGAGCGTGTCGATGACTTTGGCGCCATCGTCGAGATTGCCGTGCAGCTCGTTGATGACGTGAAAAATGCCGGCCATCGTGTCCATCCCCGCGGCCGACTCAAAATCGGGATAGGAATCCGGCCCGTAGGCGGCGTGCCAGTCCTTGACGAACTCCTTGTTGACGGGGGTGTCGTAATCGTTGGCATAGCTCGACACCACGACCAGTCCGATGGCCGCGTCGCTCATATGCGCAAGTTGATAGTCGGGAATGAGGTCCTGAGGACCGACGAGCCGGATGCCGGCCGGGCGCATGCCGAGGTCGCCATAGGTCTTCATCACGCCGCCGGCATGCGAGCCGGACGGCACGAAGACATAGAAGCAATCGGGATGCTCATCCTTGACCCGCTGAAAGAACGGCGTGAAGTCCGGTACCGGCCCCGGCGAACCCATGCGGACTTCGTCGATCACTTTGCCCCCGGCCTTTTCGAAGGCGGTCTTGAAGGCGAGCGCGCTGTCCTGTCCGGGCGGGAAGTCGGTGAAGCCGGCGGCGGCCGTCTTGCACTCGAGGTTTTTCGCCGCATAGGTCCCCATCTGGTAGGCAGGGTCCCACATGCTGAACGAAAACCGCACAATGTAGGGCGACAGATTCGTAATCCACGCCGTGCCGGCGTTGGCGATCAGCATCGGTATCTTGGCTTGGGTCGCGAGCGGCGCGCTGGCAATGGCCGACGGTGAAAACACGAAACCCGCGAGCAGCTTTACCTTGTCGTTGGTGATGAGCTCGGTGACGACGGTCCTGACGGTAGCGCCCGACGCCGGTCCCTCGTCACGCTTGATCAACTCGATCTTGTTGTCGCCGAGATCCTTGGCGTGCAGCTTGACGTAGAGATCGAATGCCTTGTCGATCTGATTACCCAAGTCCGAATTGGGCCCCGAATAGGGCAACACCACGCCGACCTTGATTGTCTCCGCGTCGGCCGCCGCCGTCCAGCAAAATGCCAGCGCCACTGCCGCAAGTGTGCCAATGATTTTCATAACGCTTCTCCTTGGGTATAATAATTTCTCCCGGAAAGAGCGACCTGTCCGGCGCGAGAGCCGAAGCGTCACTCTGATTTTCCGTATTTTCGCACGCCAATCCGGTGATGGCAAAATCGGCACCGAACGAAACAAAAGCCGCGTCGGTGTGACGCATCGAGGGTGGTTTGGTCAAAAAAGAGGAGTTGCGTCATGCTCGAAACAAAGCGGATCGACGGTAAGGCGCGCGCGGACCGATTGGTCGCCGACGTCGCGGCTGCGACGACCAAGCTCAAGGCGCAGTCAGGCATCGCTCCCGGACTCTGCACCGTGCTCGTCGGCGACGATCCGCCAAGCCAAGTGTATGTGCGCAACAAAGGCAAGGCCGCGACCGCGGCCGGCATTGCGAGCTTTCACGAATCCTTGCCGGCGACGATCAGCGAAGCCGAGCTTCTGGCGCTGATCGCCAAGCTCAATGCCGACGACAGAGTCGACGGCATCCTCGTGCAGTTGCCGCTGCCGAAGCACATCGACCCGCAACGCGTCATCGACGCCATCGACTCTGGAAAAGACGTTGACGGTTTCCACGCGGAGAATGTCGGCCACTTGTGGAGCGGGGGCTTAAGCCGAGCGCTCGTTCCCTGCACGCCCTTTGGTTGTCTGATGCTGCTGCGCGAAGCGCTGCCCAAGCTGGCCGGCGCCGAGGCGATCGTGCTCGGCCGTTCCAACATTGTCGGCAAGCCGATGGCGGCGCTGCTGTTGGCCGAAAATTGCACGGTGACATTGGTTCATTCGAAAAGCCGCGACATTCCGGCAATCCTGCGCCGGGCCGATGTTTTGATAGCGGCGGTGGGGCAGCCGGAGTTTGTCCGCGGGCCTTGGATCAAGGAAGGCGCCGTCGTCATCGACGTCGGGATCAACAGGGTCGCCGCAGCGGACGGGAAATCGAAGCTGGTCGGCGACGTCGCCTTTGCCGAGGCGCAAGGTATTGCCGGCGCGATCACCCCGGTTCCCGGCGGCGTGGGCCCGATGACTATCGCCTGCCTGCTTCGCAATACGCTGATCGCTGCCTGCCGGCGGCGCAGCCTTATCGATCCAGAACTCTGAACTCGCGAAAGCCTTTCGCGGTCCCGCGCGCGGGGGTCAGGCCGGGGCCTCGACCGCGGGTTGGTGCGCATATTTCAGCAGCAGGACGAATAGCGCGCCGATGAAGCACGGCACCGCGGCGGCATAGAAGACGCCCCCGACGCCGCCGCCGACCAGGAGTCCGGTGCCGAGTGGCCCAAAGACCTGGCCGAGCCGGCCCATGCCCATGCCCCAGCCGATTCCAGTCGAGCGCACCGTCGTCGGATAGAGCCCGGCGGTCAGCGCGATCAGGCCCGTCCCGGTGCCGCCGACAAAAAAGCCAGCAAGGGTCGAGACCACCGCCAGCACCGCCACCGATGACGTCGCCTGGCCGAAGGCGGCGAGGCAGATACCGCCCAGGATGAAGCCCGGCACCAGCGTCTTGTAGGGTCCAAAGCGGTCGACGAGAAAGCCGGATAGGACGCTCGCGCACACGCTGCCGGCGTTATTGAGGCCGATGATGAGCGCGCCCGCCGAAATCGAAAAGCCGACGGAGCGCAGAACGGTGGGCGTCCATGCCGTCACCGTCACCAGCACCATGAAGCACGTAAAGAATGCGACCCAGAGCAAAACGGTTTTCGCCGCGCGTCCTTCGGTGAACAAGTGCTTGACTGGAACGCCTTCGCGCTCGCGTTCGGGCGAGGCGACGAGCTGGACATCCGGCCCGATCTCACCCGGGGCGATCCGCGCCAGCGTACTTCGCACTTCGTCAAGACGAATATTGCGTGCCATCAGGAAGCGCAGCGATTCGGGAAGCCAGACTGCGAGGACCACCGCGATGAGAAGCGGCGCGGCGCCGCCGATGTAGAAGATGAACTGCCAGCCGAAATTCGGAATGACGTACGAACTGGTCAGCGCGCCGATCAAACCGCCGAACGGGAATGCCGCAAACGCGATCGAGACGAACACGCCGCGCTTGCTCACGGGGGCGAATTCGCCGCCGAGGGCGAGAAAGGCGGGCGTCGCGCCGCCGAGGCCGAGCCCGGCGCAAAAGCGGTAGCTCAGGAGCTCGGGCAGCGACGACACCCGCACGATCAGAAGACTGAAGACGGCGAATATGATTGTCGCAGCGATCATGAATCGCTTGCGGCCGAATCGATCGGCTAGCGGCCCGAAGCTCAGCGCTCCAAGCGCGGCGCCGAGCAACCCAGCCGAGAAGACCGGGCCAAACACCTCCCTCGGCAAATGGAGCGCCTCTGCGATCGCGGGCGCCGTGTAGCCGATCGCCTGCGTGTCGTAGCCGTCGAGCAGCGCCACCAACATGCACATCGCGAGGACCCCGAGCTGGTAGGCCGTGATCGGGTGCCGGTCGATAGTTTCGTTGACATCGACGACAGCGGTCATTGTTTTCTCTCCCCGGACAAGTATTACACATCGAATTCTCGCATCTGGCATAGCGTCTCGGCAGATCATAGAATCAACGCGACCTCGCGAGGTGAGCCGGTATGAGCGCGACAACGACCGAAAAAATTCAAACTCTGAGCGTCTGCTTCGGCACCTACCCACACACGCAGGCGCTGAAAAGCGGCGCCATCACATCGGATCGGGTGGCGCTCCATTTCACCGAGGTCAATCCGGTCAATCGCGCTTTTATGCCGATGGCGCGCGAGCAGAAGTTCGACGTCTGCGAGATGGCGATCGTCACCTATCTGCAGGCCAAGGCTTACGGTAAGCCGCTGATGCTGATGCCCGCCACGATGATGGGACGCTTTCAGCACGGGACCATGCTGTACAATTCCGAACGCGGAACGCTGCGGCCCGAAGACCTTCCCGGCCGCAGGGTCGGCGTGCGGGCGTTCTCGCAAACCACGGGAGTGTGGATACGCGGCATCCTCTGGAAGGATTACGGGCTCGATCTCAACAAAGTGAAATGGGTGACGTTCGAGGACGCGCACGTCGCCGAATATCGCGATCCGCCGGGCGTAGAGCGCGCCGCCGCCGGCAAGGACATCACCAAAATGCTGCTGGAAGGCGAACTCGACGCCGCGATCTTCGGCGGCGCGATGCCGAGCGATCCGCAGCTCAAAAGCGTCATTCCCGATCCCGAGGCGGCCGCGAAGGAATGGTACAAAAAGAACGGCATCGTGCCGGTCAATCACATGGTCGTGCTCAAGGAGAGCCTGTCGAAGACGAATCCGGGCGCGGTGCGCGAAGTCTTCCGCATGCTGCTCGACAGCAAGAAGGCGGCCGGCCTGCCAAAAGTCGGCGCCGTCGACACCATTCCGTTCGGTTTCGACGCCGTCAAACCGGCGCTCGAATTGATGAGCAGCTACGCCTTCGAGATGAAGCTTACGCCGCGCCGCTATGCGGTCGAAGAATTGTTCGACGATACGACGCGGGTGCTGCAGGTGTGATGGCGCTTAGCTCCGCCGCCACCGTGCGGCTGGGCCAGTATTTTACGCAATAGCGGCAATGTGATACAAGATATCCCGCCCCGGAGAGACGTGATGCAGCTTCAAGCGCTGGGATATGTCGGCGTCCGTACCAAGGATCTCGAAGAGTGGGCGACCTACGCTACGCGCTTCCTCGGCATGCAACTCGTCGAGCAAAGCCGCGGCACGCTTGCGCTGCGTATGGACGATCGCAAGCAGCGCGTCATTGTCAGCGCGGACGACGGTGAAGGTCTCGGTTTCTACGGCTGGGAAGTCGGCGATGCGGCCGCGCTCAATGCGTTGGCTGCGCATCTGGAAA
>Ga0187864_10002173_pt1 | contig 17300 bp, 16 predicted proteins | sample June2016WEW_11_4_FD_132985 | JGI IMG/M metagenome (GOLD analysis project Ga0187864, IMG submission 132985) | Peatland microbial communities from SPRUCE experiment site at the Marcell Experimental Forest, Minnesota, USA - June2016WEW_11_40 | ecosystem: Environmental > Terrestrial > Soil >...
CCCACGGCCAGCGTTTGCATTTCGCCGAGGCCCTTGTAGACCTGTTCCAGCCGCTCGCTGACGAGCTTGAACGACTCGCCCAGCCGTTTTTCCAAAGTGCCCTGGAGCTTCTCGTCGACGGTCTGCCGCACCTGCTCGAGGTTCTTGGCGTTGTCCTGCTGGATGCTCTTGAGGTTCTGTTCCACGGCGGTGCGGACCTCGCTCAGCCGCTTGTCGCTGGCCTCGGTCAGCCCTTTGAGCCGCTCGACGACCTCGCCGAACTGGGTCCGCTGCCAGTTGACGAAGCCCTGGATGGTCTTGTCCACGGATTGGTTGATGGCGGTGAGCTGCTGGAGCAGGCCGTCGCCGGCGCCCTTGACGGCGGCCGCCAATTCCTGGCGGGACTGCTGGGCGGCGGTGGCCGCCTCCACGCGGCTGCGGCTGATCTCCTCGCGCACCGCCCGCTCGGTCCGCTCGTTGGCCGCCTCGGCGGCTTGCCCGCCGCCGGACAGGCCCGTCAACGATCTGCGGAGGAGCAGGACTTCAAGGACGATTACGGCCAGCAAGAGCAGGACGACCAGCGCCAGGAGATAGGGGGTCATTTTGCGAGGCTTTTGGAGATCGGAAAGGCGGCCGAACGCCCGCCGGGCCGCGGTGAGCTTGAACGTATAGCCAGTATAGCCGAAGCCGGTGGAAAGGGGGACAGGGCCGCAGCGCGTGCGGCGACCCTGTAGAGCTCGACGTGGGTTTCGCCCCGTAATCCCCGCAACTCCATTTATCGCGGTTGCTGCTGCTCGCCTCTTGGGCCGGCGGCCGGCTTGCCGCCTTTCCGCGGCTGGCCGTCCACGCCCGGCGGCGGCTGCTTGTCGGCGAATTCGTCGTTGTCCTGCACTTCCTTCTTCAGCCGGTACAGCTCCCGCTTGAGCTGGGCCACCACAGCGGCGTGTGCCGGATCGTCGACCAGGTTGTGCAATTCGTCCGGGTCGTGGACCAGGTCGTAGCACTCCCACTGCTTGATCTTCCAGAAATAAATCAGCTTGTGCGTCTCGGTCCGCACGCCGTAGTGGGCGCGGGTGTTGTGGTCGCCCGGGTCGTGGTAGTAGCGGTAATAATAGCTGGTGCGCCAGTCGGCGGGGGGTTCGCCTTTGAGGAGTGGCGCCAGGCTGCGGCCCTGCATGTCCCCCGGCGTTTTCAATCCGGCGATGTCCATGAAGGTGGGGGCAAAATCGGGATTGATGGCCATGGCCTCCTGCACCAGGCCCGCCTTGGCCATCCCTGGCCAGCGGACAAGGAAGGGCATCCTGACCGAGGCCTCGTACATGAACCGCTTGTCGTAAAGGCCGTGATCGCCCAGAAAGAAGCCCTGGTCGCTGGTGTAAATGACCACGGTATTGGAGGCGAGGCCGTTCCGGTCCAGCCAATCGAGCAAACGGCCGACGTTGTCATCGATGGACTGCACGCACGCGAGGTAATCCTGGAGGTAACGCTGGTATTTCCAGGCATTGAGGGCGTCGCCGGTGAGCGTCTGGATCTTGCCGTCCAGCTCGATTTGGACTTCGGCCGGTTTGGTGCTGAGCCACTCTTTAAGGGCGGAGCCGCTCAAACCGGCCGGCGGTTCGAGCTTGAGGTCGCGCCGGGTCAGGTCCTTGAACACCTTTTGCGTGCATTCCCGGATGGCGTCGGTGCGCGTCGCGTAATCGTCACGCAACGTGGGCGGCTCGGGAATTTGCGTCCCGGCGAACATGGCCCGGTGCCGCTCATCGGGGTCCCAGGGGCGGTGCGGGGCTTTGTGATGGCACATGAGGAAGAACGGTTTGTCCTTGGGGCGGTTGTTCAGGAAATCAATCGCCAGGTCGGTGATAATATCGGTGACATAGCCTTGGATGACACGGCCGCCTTTGGGCGTGAGAAAGGCGGGGTTGTAATAAACGCCCTGGCCGGGCAGAATGGTCCATTGGTCGAAGCCGGTGGGGTCGCTGCCCAGGTGCCATTTCCCAATCATTCCCGTGTAATAGCCCGCCACTTGGAGGTACTTGGCCACCGTGGGCTGGGAACCGTCGAAGCGGTTGAAGGTCGGGACGCCGTTGAGATGGCTGTACTTGCCGGTGAGGATGGTGGCACGGCTCGGGCTGCAGATAGAGTTGACGCAAAAACAGTTTGCAAACCGCACGCCACTGGCGGCCAGGCGATCGAGGTTTGGCGTCCGGTTGACCCGGCTTCCATAAGCGCCGATGGCGTGTGCCGCGTGATCGTCGCTCATGATGAACAGGATGTTGGGCCGGCCCTGCGCGCCGGCCAAAGTGATGGCTCCCCCCACGATTGCCGCCCAGGTCAATAGCGTTTTCACGAGCCTGATTCTGCGAAAAACCGAGTTCCGCGCAAATCCCAAATCTCACCCGCCTAACAATGAACGGGCAGGAACAGGTGATAACCACGGATGACACGGATGACACGGATAAAGAACATCCGTGAAATCCGTGAAATCCGTGGCCAAAAAAACTCTCTCGCACCGTAGCGGCCCACCGTTCATCTTACGACCTCGAAAGCGAATCCCTTCAAATACTCCGTCTCCGGAATCATAGGGATAATGGGATGGTCCGGGCTTTGGGAGAAGACGGCGACCCTGCGCAGGAGCCGGTGGGCGTCGAAAGCGGCGGCGAGCAGCGTGTCCTGGAACAAGCCGGCGTCGACATGGTGCGAGCAGCAGAAGGTGGCCAGGGTGCCGCCAGGCTTGAGGAGTTTCAAGGCCCGAAGGTGGATTTCTTTGTATCCGCGCAGGGCATCGGGCACCGAGGCGCGATTCCGGGTGAACGAGGGCGGGTCCAGAATGACCAGGTCCCAGCGGGGTACGACTTTCTCGTGGGGTTGGGTGACGGTTTGCGCCTTGAGCCAGTCGAAGACGTTGGCCGTCTCGAAGGAGCATTTGCCGGCCAGGCCGTTGGCGGCGGCATTGCGTTGGGCGGCGGCAATGGCCTCGGCGCTCTGATCCAGGAAACACACGTGGGCGGCGCCGGCGCGGGCGGCGTGGAGTCCGAAGCCGCCCTGGAAGCTGAAGCAGTCGAGCACCTGGGCGCCCACGGCCAGTTCGGCCACGCGCCGGTAATTGACCTGCTGGTCCAGGTAGAGGCCGGTCTTGTGGCCGCCCAAAACGTCCACCTCAAATTGCAGGCCGTTGAGCTGGACCGCCAGCGGGCCTGAAAGCTGGCCTGAGAGGATTCCGTTGGCATCGGGCAGCCCCTCGAACTTGCGCGAGGCGGCTTCGTTGCGCTCGAGAATGGCGCGCGGAGAAAACAGGGCCTGCAACGCGGCCAGAATCATCGGCTTCCGCTGGTCCATGCCGAGCGACGAGGTCTGCACCACCAGTGCGTCTTCGTACTTGTCCACAATCAGCCCGCTCAGAAAATCACTCTCCGCATTGACGACACGGAATGAAGTGGCGCCCGGCAAATGCCTTTCCCGCACCGCCAGCGCGGCCCGGATGCGCGCTTCAAAAAAGGCCTGGTCGATTTCGACCCGCTCGGGGGAAAGCATCCGGACATGGATTTTGGATTTTGAATTGTAGAACCCCACCCCGAGAAACCGCTGGCGATGGTCCTTGACCTGGACCACGGCGCCGTCGGCGGCCGGTTGGGTAAGCCGGAGGACCGACCCGGCATAAATCCATGGGTGGCCCGCCACGATGCGGTCAGCCTCGCCGGGCCTCAATAAAACGGTCGGTAATAATTCCATAGGCTCCTTAGTGTTGCTCCCTGCTGGCTGAACGACATCGGCTTGCGCTCCGCGCTGAGCTGCGATCGAGCTTGTCCAGCAATGCCAAGCCACGTTGGGCGTTGCCGCGCGAGGCGCGCGCGATAAAGCGCGTCTCGGCATCAAATTGCGCCAGCGCCATGCTGGCCCACTCGTCAACCAGCTTGTTCAGGCTGGTGCCGTTGCGCGCCGCCAGCAGTCGCAGCCGCTCGTGTTTTGCGTCAGGAAGACGAATCGTCATCGTTGCCATATTGTTTTCTCCATCGGGTCATGAATTGCGCCGGGGTCTCGATGCTCAACTGCGGAAAGCGCAGTTCGCCTCGGCGCAGGTCCCGGACGTTTTGAGTCACCAACGCCGCCGCCATCCCGGCGACGGCAAGCTCAACCAAATGATTATCGCCCTCGTCAGGTAAATTCGGGCGCCAGAGAAAAAAGATCGGCACCCACTCACACACGCTCAGAAAGGCATTGAGCATCTCCTCGCGTTCCACTGCCGACAGCGATGAGGTTCGGAACAGTTCCGTGCGGCCCATGACATCCTCGAACTCAGTCAGAAGTTTCTCGCCCATGAGTGGCTGGCACCGCCGCTTGAGGCAAAGGCGAAGCACCGCCCGGCTAGCGCCTCCTTCGCTCCTCAAAGCGGCGACAAACACACTCGTATCGAGAACCACTCGCTGACTCATCCTTCACGAAGATAGCACGGGTGCTATCATCAGCGCAAGGACCGTTTTTGACCGCCTCGTTAGGGCTTTGCCTTCGCGGTTTTCTTCTCGGTCTGTTTTTCCGGGGTCTTGACGGCTTCGGGCGGGGCGGCGGCGTTGAGCTGATCGAGGATGGCTTGGGTGAGGTCGTTATTGGGGTCGTTGTGGTAGAGGATGACGGGGAGGCCGGTGGCGCCGAGGGCGGCGACATCGAGCACCAGGGAGTAGCCCGCAGACCCGGCTTTGGCCTCGAGGACGGAGCGGATTTCCTCGACGGCCTTGGCCGTGACACGGGCTTGCTGGTCATTGTAAGCGGACTGGGCCCCGCGTTCGTATTCGAGCAGGTTATCCTCAGCTTTCTTAAGCTGCTTGAGCTTGTCGTCGGCGAGTTTTCTCCGTGTCTCCCGCTCGTCGTGTGAGACCGCCTGGTCGTTGGCGTCGGCGAGGGAGGTCCGGTAATCTTCCCTGAGCTTTTTCAGGTCCTCGACCATCTTGGCGTTCTCTTTTTCTATGTCGGCCTTGCGCTCATCCAAAGCTGCGCGGGCCTGCTTTGTTCTGTAATACCCGTCAAAGAGCTTGCCCATGTCCACCGTTGCGATACGGGGTTGCGCCCAGGCGGCACTGCCCAGCAGCGCCGCCAACAGCAATCCAGGAACCACTCTGCTTAAAAGGGTTCTCATAACGACAGGAAAACCGAATTCGATGCCGAGGCCAGCCTGAATCTGGCGCTGCTCCTCGAGGTACTGACAGCCGCCCTGCGTGGACGTTCAACCGTTCAACCCATGATTTCTTGCTCTTCGTTAGGTTCGATCGGAAAAAGCTGCTTTTCCTCTACTATTCCAGACGTTAAACGGCTACAATCTGCTTATGCCAAAACTAGAGCGCATCACCTGGAATCCCGCCGTCATGGGCGGGAAACCCTGCATTCGCGGCTTGCGCGTCACGGTCGGCACCATTGTCGGCCTGGTCGCCGCGAGCAAGGGCCGCGACGAAATCCTTCGCCTCTATCCATATTTGGAGGCGGCGGACATCGATGAGGCGATGGCCTACGCCACCTGGCGGGTCGAAGAGCAGGAGGTCGCCGTGGCCGGCTCATGAAACTGCTGGTGGACATGAATCTTAGCCCCGCGTGGGCTCATTCGCTGCGCGCGGCTGGCTGGGAAGCCGTTCACTGGACCGCTCTTGGCGGCCCGGGCGCCACCGACGGCGAAATCATGCGACTTGCCCGCGACCAAGGCTGGGTTGTCTTCACCCACGACCTAGACTTCGGCACCCTCCTGGCCCACGCCCAATCCGGCAAACCCAGCGTTTTCCAGGTTCGTGCCCGCGACGTGACGCCCGACCACCTCGGCCCGCTTGTCATCAAAACCCTGCGTCAGTTCTCCGCTGAATTGGAAGCCGGAGCGCTTGTCACCGTGGATGAGGCACGGCAGCGCGTCCGCCTCCTCCCCCTCGTGCGCTAAGCCATGTATGATCATACACCGTTTGATTCTGCAATACCTGGCCCATCGGGACGATCCCGCCTTTTACGAGTTCCAGGCGGAAGATGCGGTTGGCTGGCTTGAGCGATGGGACGTGGCCTTGGGACCGGGGGTTCGGGCGCTGGACCTGGGCTGCGGGCATGGCATTTTCGGGGCGGTCCTGGCCAAACGCGGTTGCGAGGTGACTTATGCGGATGAATCGAACCATCTGATGCCCGGGTTGGCCGGCGCCCGGTTCCTGAAATTCAACATCGATACGGATGAACTCGCCGGGTTGGGGAGTTACGATTTGGTCATCTGTTCCAATGTCTATGAGCACCTGGCCAGGCCGGGCCCGTTCCTGGAGAACGTGGGGCGGATTTTGAATCCGAACGGAAAACTTTACTTGAGCTGGACCAACTGGCTGTCGGCCTGGGGCGGACACGAGTTCTCGCCCTTCCATTACCTGGGCCCACGGCGCGGACACCGGGTCTATGACAAACTGGTCAAACGCCCGCGCAAACATACTCCCTACGTCAACCTGTTTCCGACCTACGTTGGAGAGACCCTGGAAAAGATTCGGGCCGTCCCGGGGCTGAAGTTGTTGCAGGCGGCGCCTCGTTACTACCCGGAGTTCTCCTTTCTGCTGCGCCTGCCGATCCTTCGCGAGTTTCTGGCCTGGAATTGCGCCTTGCTCATTGGCCGGGTCGATGCCACAAAGGGCCGGCCATGAAATACGGTCTGAATGTCCCTTCGAGTGGCGCCCTGGATCTGCTTTCCGTGGGCGCCCTGGTCCATCGCCTTGATCCGGGGATCGTCCCCTTTCGGAAGGCGGCGGAATGTCAAATCCACGTCAGCGGCGGCGAGTTCAACGTGGCCGCCAACCTCTCGGACTGCTTCGGGCTGCAGACCGGGATAGCTGCCGCGATGGTGGACTACCCGATCGGCGACCTCATTGCCGAGCGGGTCCGGGCCATGGGGGTCCGGCCATTCTACAAGCATTTCAAGCACGACGGCGTGCGAGGTCCCAACATGGCAACGGTGTATAGCGACCGGGGCCAGGGCGTGCGCGCCCCAGTCGTCTTCTACAACCGGTGCAACGAGGCCGCCGCCCAACTCAAGCCGGGGGATTTCGACTGGACCCGCATCCTGGCGGGCGGCCTCCGCTGGTTCCATAGCGGGGGCATCTTCGCCGCCTTGTCCCCGGGCACTGCCGAGGTCATCATCGAGGGCATGGAGGCCGCCAAGGCTGCGGGCGCAGTGGTCTCGTTCGACCTGAACTACCGGGCCAAGCTGTGGAACATTTCCGGCGGCCATGAGCGCGCTGTGGCGGTGCTCGAGCGCATCGTGAGGAACGTGGACGTGCTCGTCGGCAACGAAGAGGATCTCCAACTGGGCCTGGGCATCGAGGGCCCCGCCGTGGCCGCCAAATCCAAACTCGACCCCTCCGCGTTCACCGGCATGATCGGCCAGGTGGTCCGCAAACATCCCCAAATCAAGGTGGTTGCCACGACGCTGCGCGAGGTCCATTCGACCAACCGGCACAGTTGGAGCGCGGTTGCCTGGATTGACGGCAAGACCTTCCTTGCCCCGGCCTGCGAACTGGACGTGCTCGACCGCGTCGGCGGGGGTGACGGCTTCGCCGCCGGGTTCTTTTACGGCTTGCTTGCGGGGGAACCCGAGGAGGAAGCGGTCAAGCTCGGTTGGGCCCACGGCGCCCTGCTCACCACGTTCCCCGGCGACACCACCATGGCCACGCTCGAACAGGTCCGCGCCTTCGCCAAAGGCGGCTCCGCTCGCATACAACGATAGACTCCGGCTCAGGAGCAACCACACCCGAATCCGAAATCCGAAATCCGAAGGCCCGAAGGAAATCCGAAATCCGGAATCCGAATTTGGCGCCTTATTCGGTGCCGCGGTCGTGTAACGCGGGAACGCCTGGCGCCTTAACACTGAGTGCCAGGCCAGTGCCCAAAAGCTCACGGATTGTGGCCTTCGGATTTCGGATTTCGGATTTTCTTCGGATTTCGGATTTCGGGGCTTCGGATTTCCACCGCACATCCGGGCACCTGTGACCCACCTCCAATCAGGCCTTGCCCTGGGCGCCCGGAGGCGGCCTGCGTTTGAGCCACCGATCCAGCGCCAGGCAGAGCACGCCCAGGAGCACCGTCAGGGCGCCCATGAGACGGAAGATGCTCGACACTCGCATCTGGTCGATCAAAACAAAGCCGGAGACAAAGACGCCGGCGATGCTCCCGACCGTGCTGGCGGCGATGATAAAGCCGCTGGCCCGCCCCACCTGCGCCAGGCTCTGCGTGGCCATGCGAATCATGTAGGGCGACAAGGTGGCCAGGACGACGCAGGGCATCAGAAAGATCAGCGCGCTGCCCAGGACCGGGTCCAGCCTCTGCCATAGCAGCGGGATAGGCTGGTCGGAGGGATGACGCTTGATGATGCCCTCGATGAGCCAGTCGGCATACTCCGGGATAAGGCACAGGGCCAGGCCGGCCGGCAACAGCCCGAGAGCCAGGACCGAGGGTCGCGGCCAGCGGTCTGCCACCGCGCCCCCGAGGTAGTAGCCTGCCGCCAGCGCAATGAGCACCACCCCAATCTGGCTGACCCAGACATGAAACGAACTGCCAAAGTACCTCGGTAAAAAGCGCGCCCCGATGATTTCCAGGACCATCATGATGAAACCGCCCACAAAGACCAGGACTGCCGCCGCCGTGTTTCTCATGGCACGAGCATAACATTGGGGATTGACCACGGGAAAGCCTCATCCATATTGAACCCATGGCGAGCGACACCACCATTCTTGAGCGCGTGATCAAACCGGAGCGGGCCGGCTTGTCGCCCGAACTGGCGCGCCATCTCCTCGCCCTTGACTTCCCGCCGGCAGACCATGCGCGCTATCAGGAGCTTTCGGCCAAAGCCAGTAAGGGAACCTTGAGCGACGCCGAGCGCGCCGAGCTCGAGGAATACCTCGATGTCAACGACTTTCTCACTATCATAAAAGCCCAAGCCGCGGCTTCGCTGCGACACCGAGATCCTGCAACGTAAGACCGGCATGGACAGGGTTCTTGAGCAGGAAGTTTGCCGCCGCGCAGGCGACCGTTGCGAGTATTGCCTATTGCCGCAGGCGGCTTCCACACTCAAGCACGTTGTGGACCATGTTATCGCTCGCCAACACGGTGGGCGGACCGCCCTGGGGAACCTTGCCCTGTGCTGCGGCCGATGCAATCTGTATAAAGGGCCCAACATTGCGGGCCTCGACCCGGAAACCGGCCAACTCACTCGGCTCTTTAACCCTCGAACCGACCTTTGGCCGGAACACTTCCGCTGGGACGGCCCGAGGCTGGAGGCCGTTAGCGCCGTAGGCAGAACGACGATTGCCGTTCTGGCGCTTAACAAACCGGCCCGCGTCAGGGCCCGACAGGCCCTCATCTACGCCGGCGGCCTTCCTTAGTCGTCCGTTTCATAAATTACGGCTGCGCCGCCGGGGCTGTTGGCCCCTGCCCGGCCCGGAAGGCCCGGAGGTAATCTTGGCGGAAGTCGTTGGCGGCCTGGGTGCTCGTCACTAGGGCGTCCCAATCCAGCGCGGGCCTGTCCCCGGCCTTTGCGGGGGGCATCGGCCTGCCGCCGAACCGGGCCGTTAATTGCTGGAAGGTCCGTCCCCAGGCTTTGGGCCTTCCATCCACGGTCACGAGGCCCGTCAGTTCGCTGCAGTCACCCGCCTGGGGGTGATCATAAAAGCCCCAATTGAGCCAGCCGGTGACGAAGCCGGCGGAGGTCTCGACCACCTGGCGGCAGTAACGGGCTTGCTGTTCTTCGGTGGCCTCGGGGTGGACGCCGCCGTCGAATTTGGGTTTGCCCCCGCCGTACCAGCCGAATTCGGCCAGCACCACCGGTTTGCCGGGCCGGGCGGCCTCGCGCACGACCGACTCGAGGTAGGCCAGATTGGCCAACTCGTCCGCCGGGTTGCGGTAATCATAAGCGCCGCGCGCCAGCGGGTAGAAATGGATTTCCAGGAAATCCAGGAGCTTTGCCTGCCGCTCGGGGCGAAAGGCGGCGTAGTAGCGCACACTGCCCGGCAGCAACGCCGGCACCGACCACTGAATCAACCCAACCGTCACGAGCGCCTCCGGGTCAACGGACTTGATGGCGGCGGCCTGGCGGCGCGTCCACTCATCGGCGAGCGCTTCGCGAAATGCCTGGTAATCAAGCAACTTGCTGTCTTTGAGCGCGTCTTTGGCGGGTGGGGCCAAAATGCCGCCGAACTGCGGTTGATTGGTCGTCCCCCACGCGGCGGCCAATTTCTCAGCGGTTCCATATCGCTCTTGGAGCCAGGCATTCCACCTGGACTTGAGCAGTTCGCTGTCCCAGCCGACTTCCGGCTCGTTCTTCAAATCGTAAGCAAAGATGACCTTGCGGCCTCGATAGCGGCGGGCAAAAAGCTTCCAGAAGGACTCGAGGGCCTCGAGCGTGCGCGGGTCCTCGATGGCCACCGGTTGCCAATTGGGGGGGCCTTCCCAGTGGTCGGGGCCGGTGGGATGGACATAGATGCCCGCCTCTTCTGCCAAGGCCAGGAATTGGTCGAACTTGGCCAGTCCCTCCGGCCGCAAGACCCCGGGGTCGGTATAGAATGAATGATAAGAAAGGAACACGCGCGCGCAATTGACGCCCAGGTCCTTCATCCGGGCGAAATCGTTGCGCGTGGCTTGCGCATCGAACTGGCGCCAGACCTGCGGCGCCCAGCCGGTTCCGGGCCGGTAATAAGTCACGCCCAGCGGCACGAACGGCGCGCCGGTTTCCGTGCTGAAACCGCGCCCGTTACCGGCGACGCTCACCTTGGGCAGGCCCGGGGCGGTGTGCGCACGAGCGGGAACCCCCTGACAAGGCGCCAAGCGCGGGCGGATCACCCCGAGCTGCGCCTGAGCCGGTCCTCCCGCCAACTCTTCTCTGCGCTCCTCGCGTCTCTGCGTTTTGACAACACGTCCCTTCGCCACCACTGCGCAGCCACGCCCCGGTTGCTCGAGGACAACGCTCCGGTCATGGATTAGAAACCCATAAGGCCGCGCTCCAACCTTTGGGCTGCGCTGCGGTTTCGCCTCCTGGTCCAGAGGAGCAGCGCCCGGAGGCGCCTCGTCCTTCAAGGCCGCGTTGGTCAGGCGCAGTATCTCTTCGGTCGCAGTGCAGAAACGGATCGGCACGCTGGGCGAAGGCGGGGTGTTGGTATCCCCGGGCCTGGGCTCTCCGGCATCGGCCAGGCTGGCCACCTGGCCGACCACATTGCCCGCCTCGTCCACCACGGGGGCGCCGCTGGAACCGGGCGCAAACTCCGCCGTGACGTTCAGAAAGAGAATCGGCCGGGTGAGCAGTCCGTTGGTTCGGCCCCGTCCATCCAGGACCTCATTGGGCCGGCGGTTGAGGCGGGCGATCATGCCCTGGGTGAACATGAAATAATAGCCGCCAGGGTGGCTCAGGCAATAGACGCGCTCGCCGGCGCGGACGTTGGCGCGGAGCGGCAGCGGTTTGAGGCGGCACGTCTCGAGCTTCAAGAAACAGGTGTCCGAGCCGGTGTCCGCAGCCACCACCGAGTCCACGGGATACACGCGCCCGGTCACGTCAGCCGCCACCAGGTAGGCCTCGGTCACTCCGTCATCTTCGCCCGTGACGACATGACAGCAGGTGCAGACAATCCCATTGCCGACCACAAAGCCGGCGCTGCCGTTGAAGTGCCACTCCCCGCATTCGGGGCACTTGTAGTAGCTGCCGACTGCAAGAGTGCTCTCGCGAAGGCGATCGCACAATTCGGGCGGCTCGAGTTTCTGCCTGGCAGGGGCAACGGGTTTGAGGGCAAGGCCCTTGGTGCGCACCTGCGCTCGCAACGAGACCATCGACGCGAGCTTCCGTTCCCGCAGGAGCTTGGCGCCGGCCTCGGTGATCTTGGCGCTATACTCCTCGTCATCGATCACCACGCCCGGCGACGCCGCCACGGCGGCGGCGGCCAACAATACGGCGGCAAGCACAAGGGCGGCACATCGCCGCGCGAAGGTCCTCCGGCGCAATCCCCGGACCTCGCTGCCAGGTCGAGGAATGATAGCCAACGCGACAAAGTTCACGACAAAGGATGCGATGAAGTTCTCATTTCGGCGAGTTTTTTGGACAGGCTCCTAACCATGCCCCAAGCGTTCGAGCAGCTTGCCGTGGATGCCGCCGAAGCCGCCGTTGCTGAAAATGACGACCACCTCGCCGCCCTGGGCCTGCCTGGCCAGATGCGCTACAATCGAATCAACGTCCGGCAGGTAAACAGCGTCTTTGCCGGCGGCCTTCAAGTCCTGCATCAGCTTCTCCGGGTTGAGGCGCTGGTCCGGCTCGAGCAATTCCAGGCGGGCCACCGCCGAGATGACCACGGCGTCGGCGTCATGAAAAGCGGCGGCCAATTCGCTCTGAAAGACATTGCGCCGGGTGGTGTTGGTGCGGGGCTCGAAGACGGCCCAAAGTCTTTGGTGGGGGTAGCGGAGCCGGAGGGCGCGCAACGTTTCGCGGATGGCCGTGGGATGGTGGCCGAAATCGTCCAACACAGTGATGCCGCCGGCGATGCCCCGGACTTCCATGCGGCGGCGGACGCCTTTGAAGGTATCGAAGGCGGATTGGACCTGGTGGTTCTTGAGGCCGCAATGTTTGGCGCAGGCCACCACCGCCAAGGCATTGCGCACGTTCAATTCGCCGATGAGGTTGGTGTGGAACTTGAAGCTGGGGATTTCAAACTCGGTTGCGGTGGGCCCGTAACGGATGTTGAAGGCCTGCACGGCGTTGCCCTCGTCCAGACCAAAGCGTTTGACCGGACAATGGGTCGCCTGGAGGAGCGGCGCCAGGTTCCAATCGTCGCCGTTGCCCAGCAGCAAACCGTTTCGGGGAATCAGGCGGATGAAATGCCGAAACGAGGTTTGTATCGCCTCGAGGTTGGGAAAGATGTCCGCGTGATCGAATTCGAGGTTGTTGATGATCGCCACCTCGGGCAGGTAATGGACAAACTTGCTCCGCTTGTCGAAGAAAGCGGTGTCATATTCGTCGCCTTCGATGATAAACCATTCGCTGTCGGTGAATCGCGCGCCCTGGCCCAGATTATTGGGCAGGCCCCCGATCAGGAAACTGGGGTTGAAGCCGTTGTGCTCGAAAACCCACGTCAGCAGCGAACTGGTCGTGGTCTTGCCATGCGTGCCCGTGACGACCAGCGACCGCTTGCCCCGGATGAAAAACTCCTTGAGCAACTCCGGCAGAGAACAGTATCGCAGCTTGTGGTCCAGGACGTGCTCCGCCTCCGGGTTGCCGCGCGAAATGGCATTTCCAATCACCACCAGGTCCGGCTTGTGCGCCAGGTTTCCCTCCGCATAGCCGGACATCACCTCGATGCGCCGCTCGGCCAGAAACGTCGACATCGGCGGATAAATGTTCTGGTCAGACCCGCTCACCTTGACCCCTTTTTCCTGCATCGCCGCTGCGGCCGAAGCCATCGCCGTGCCGCAGATGCCCACGAAATGAACCGATTGAATTCTCGAAAACATCGCTCCCTATGATAAATCCTGCCACCTAAGTGGAAAGACAAAAAGGGGCAGGCGCCTCACTCCTGCGCCACTTTGAGGTCTTTCTTGCGGAGCAACTCGACCAGGCCGTCCTTTCCGACCAGGTGAGCGGCGCCGACAATGACAATGGCGTTCGTTTTGCCGCGGGACAATTCCTGGATCTTGGGCACCCACCGCTCGGTGCGGTCGGTCACCAGACGTTTGAAAATAGCCGGGGCCTCGACGGCCATGGAATTCAACAGTGTTTCCAGCCCGGCAGTGTCCCCGCTCTTCCAGGCCTTGAGAATGCCGGCAAACTCCTTCCGAGTCGTCTTGATGTCCTCCAGCGTGCTCTTGACCAGCAGCTCGGTCTCCTCCTTCGAGAACGAGGTCAGGAGGTTGAGTTGAAAATCAACGGATTCCAGCGGGACAAGGGTCTTGCCCTGCCCCCGGGCGAGCTTGTAATAGTGCATGTCAATGCCATTTTCCGGCTCGAAACCGAGCTTCATGCACTCGAGCTCGACCAACGCCATGGCCGCCATAACGGGTCTAAGCCGCTCAAGCATGAACAGGGGCAGCCCGGCTTCCACGGCATAGTTGGTGAAGAGGTTGTAGGTCTGCGCAGACAATTGCTCCCGAAAGGTTTGCCCCGGCGGCAACAGGGTCTTGGCCAGGGTCTCCGGCTCGAGCGCCCGCCGCTCCAGCTCGCCGATGTCCGTTTCAAATACGGCAACCGCAGCGTTGGTGAACGCCCGTTCAATCGGGGCGGGCAGGGGGTAATCCTCCGCTTTGAACAAATGGATCGAACCGAGCAGATACACTGTGGCCTGCTCGCCGCTCAGTTTCCAGAGCGAATGCCGGTTGGTTGAGGCCCCGGGGATGTCCTGGGCCAGGACAGCCTGGCAGATGAGCGCGGCCAGCACCGGGAATATGCCGCAGGCACGGAGCTTGTGAGTTTTCATCAATCTTTCCATTTCCCAGGATGCGCCCTTTGCGACCGGGCATCAATTCCTTTCGTTCCGTCTTGCCAAGCGCGCCGATTCCGGGCAATTATGGGCCGCTTGGAACACCGTGCGAGCGTATCGAGCACAGCATTGAAACAATGACTAACCTGATCGACCATCCATGAACACTTCTGACCCCACCCCAACCGGCCGCACTACGCGGCGTGAATTCCTCAAGACCTCCGGCGCCGCAGTGGCAGGCGCCGCCCTGGCCGGCGGCCTGGCTCGACCGGGTTACGCCGCTGAGAACAACACCATCAAGATCGCCCTGGTCGGGTGCGGGGGACGCGGCAGCGGCGCCGCCGCCCAGGCCCTGTCCACGCAGGGGCCAACCAAGCTCTGGGCCATGGCGGATGTCTTCGAGCATCGTCTCCAGACCAGCCTGAACGGCATCCGCCAACAGCATGAGAAACAGGTGGAGACGCCGCCCGAGCGCCAGTTCATCGGCCTGGACGGTTTCAAGAAGGCAATTGATTCGCTGGACAAAGGGGACGTGGTGTTGCTGGCCACGCCGCCCGCCTTTCGGCCCATTCACTTCGAGTACGCGGTGAGCAAGGGTGTGAACGTGTTCATGGAGAAATCCTTCGCGGTGGACGCGGCGGGCATCCGCCGGGTAATGAGGACGGGTGAATTGGCCAGGGAAAAGAACCTCAAAGTGGCCGGCGGTCTGATGAGCCGGCACTACAGGCCGCTGGAGCAGGCGGTCGAGCAGATTCACGACGGGCTGATTGGCGAGGTCATCACCTGCTGGGCCTACCGCATGCACGGCCCGGTCGGCCTGAACGCCAAACAACCCGGCATGACTGAGCTGGCCCACCAGATAGCCAATTACAGTTGTTTCACCTGGCTCAACGGGAGCTTCATCGTGGACTGGCTCATCCACAACATCGATGTCTGCTGCTGGGTCAAGAACCACTGGCCGGTGTCCGTGCAGGGCATGGGCGGCCGCCAGGTGCGCCAGGAAGCCGATCAACTCTTCGACCACTACGGCGCCGAGTACTCATTCGCCGATGGCACGCGCATGTTCGCCCAGGGCCGCCATCTCAACCAATGCTGGGACTTCTTCGGCGACATCATCCACGGCGCCAACGGCTCAGGCATCCTGGGCGAAGGCCAACCCAAACCGCGCCTCTTCAGAGGCCACAAGCAGACTCCCGACAACATCGTCTGGTGCTACAAGGGACCGGACTGGGACCATTACCAGTACGAGCACGACCTGCTCTTCGACGCCATCCGCAATGACAAGCCCTACAATGAAACCGAGCGTTGCGCCAAGTCCTGCTTCACCGCCATCATGGGCCGCATGGCCTGCGAGTCAGGAAAGCTCATCACCTGGGAGGAGGCCCTGGCCTCCGAGGTCCAACTGGCGCCAGGCCTCGAGAACTGCGCCTGGGATGCCGCGGCCCCCGCCATGCCTCACGCCGACGGCAAGTACGACATTGCCATGCCGGGACAGACCAAGGTGATCTGACAAGTTCCCTATTCCACCAGTTGATGCTGCATGGCGTAGTGCATGAGTTCCGCATTGTTCCGAAGGCCCATTTTCTCCAGAATCCGGGTGCGATAGGTGCTGATGGTCTTGACGCTCAAGGAGAGTTCCCGGGCGATTTCGCTGACGGCCTTGCCGGAAGCGATCAGGCGCAAGACCTGGAATTCGCGGTCGGAGAGCGATTCCTGGGGCGGCTTCTGGGCGTCGCTCGAGACATAGCTGGCCAGCTTTTCGGCCAGCGAGGCGCTGACGTAGCGGCCCCCGGCGAGCACCTTTTTGATGGCCCCCACCAGCTCATCCGGGGCGCTCTCCTTGGTCATATACCCGGCGGCTCCGCGTTTAAGCACCCGGACGGCGAACTGGTTTTCGGGATGCATGCTCAGCACCAGGACCGGGAGCTTTGGGCGGGAGCGTTTAATCTCGCGCAAGACCTCCAGGCCGCTCCGGCCGGGCATGGTGATGTCCAGGATGACGACGTCCCACTTCTCCTTCCAGACCAGGTCCAGCGCTTCCTGGGCGTTGCGAGCTTCGCCGAAGGCGGCCCGCGTGAACTCGTCGGCTAAAATCTGTTTCAACCCGCGACGCACTACGGCGTGATCATCGGCCAAGAGAATTTTCATGGTTCGATTCCTCCGGGCGGGCCGTGGGCGGAGAAGGGATGCTTAGCGTCGCTTTGGTGCCCTTGCGGCGGGGCATGGCGCTGATTTTGAACGTGCCGCCCAACAACGCCGCGCGCTCCCTCATGCCCAGCAGACCCAAAGAGTCGGCATTGACGACCTCCGCCTCGGTGATCCCCCGGCCATTGTCCCGGACCTCGAGCACAATCAGCCCCTGGGCCTGCCTCAAGCGGACCGAGACCCGGGTGGCGCCCGCGTGGCGGATGATGTTGGTAAGGGTTTCCTGGAAAATCCGGAAGCACGTGGTGTTGAGCTCCTGCGCCAGAGAGGTTTCCGGAAGGCTGGCACGGACCTCGCACTTGATGCCGGTGCGGGTCTGGAACTCGTTGGCCTGCCACTCGAGCGCCGCCGCCAGACCGAGGTGATCCAAAACGCCGGGGCGCAACTCGCTGGAGATGCGCCGCACCGTCCGGATGGTCGCATCAATGTGGGCCGTTATAGCCTTGGCCTTCTCCACCAGCGGCTTGAGGGTCCGCGGCAGCTTGCTGGCAATCCAGGAGACGTCCAGCTTGCAACTGGTCAGGGCCTGCCCCAGCTCGTCGTGGACTTCACGGGCGATGCGCGTGCGCTCCTCCTCCCGGACGGATTGGAGATAGACAGAGAGGGCGCGCAGCCGCCGGTGCGATTCGCGAAGTTGCTCCTCGGCCCGGCGGTGCTCGGCCCGCTCCCGCGCCTCCC
>Ga0187864_10002174_pt1 | contig 17298 bp, 17 predicted proteins | sample June2016WEW_11_4_FD_132985 | JGI IMG/M metagenome (GOLD analysis project Ga0187864, IMG submission 132985) | Peatland microbial communities from SPRUCE experiment site at the Marcell Experimental Forest, Minnesota, USA - June2016WEW_11_40 | ecosystem: Environmental > Terrestrial > Soil >...
AAAAAAATAACCACTCTGCGTCGTGCGAGCGCGTAGCGGGCAGGCCGACCGCCGCCATTCTCGACGCTCTCCATTCCTGACCTGTCTATGATCACTGTCCATGACCAGAGACGGGGCGTTCGCAGGAGGCCTGGTTAGGGGTTCAGGAATTCAGCGTTCACTTCTCACTGTTCACTGTTCACTGCTTACCGTTCACTGCTCACTGTTCACTCTTCACTGTTCACTGCTTCACTGCTCACTCTTCACTGTTCACTGCTCACTGTTAATAAAACACCGCCAGCCACACCGTCTTTTGCTTCGGGTCGGTCCATTCCACCCGGTGCCTCACATGGGCCGGAATGTCCACCCAATCGCCTTGTTTCAAAAGAACGATTTCATCTTCTCCTTCAAATCTCAAGGCGGCGCTGCCTTCGAGGAGCAGTACAAATTCACTCTCGGCCTGATCGTACCAAAACTCCTCCGGCGAACAGTGAGAGTCGGAAATGATCCTTTGGATTCTCACCCTTCCTGAATCGACCAATGTTTCCATGATTTCATCCTGGAAACGGTCAGGGATAGATGAGTAGATATTTCCTTTGCGCATGATATCTTTGGTTCAAGGGAAGAGACATTAGCGACTTTAGCGGCCCACAGTTTTGTCGTGCCAATAAAAACTAGTCCAGATCCAACTTCACTTTACACTGATTACATTTTACGACGCCCCGGAAAACCTTATTGCCGCATTCAGGACAGGTATAGCGGGCTTCTTCATCTTGAGTCCATTTTTCAGTACCAACCTCTCGCCAATATGGAATGGCCCGCAAAATAACCTTTTTGCCAACAGTCATGGGAAAATTTTCAATATGCTGACAAGGGAATTCATCGCATTGATGACATCCGGTGTAACCTTTTTTTCTTGTGCAGTCCTTGATCTCACACTGTCGGCAATACATAAACGGTTCATCAGACAAGCAGCCACGGCATTGCATGTCTTCTACGGAAAGGTTTTCACTGTCAGGAAGACTACCTTTGCCGGGAACTTCTCCCTTGAAAAGATCCACTAGGCGCTCCTTGAATTTGTGATTATTATCACGGTGTGCGATATATATGGCACAGGTTCCGCAATAAAGACCACACGGAGAAATAAGATCCGGATTTATCGTCATAATTCTAGTCCCTCTTGGTTTGATCGCTCTTCTAAGCCGGAATAATGCATCAAATTAGATGCTATGCATCCGAACCGCACTTTGGGGTTGGATTCTGCCCTAAAAAAACTTCTGGAACAACCCCAACGCCTGCAAAACCATACACTTCGCCAATGGAATATGCAAGTAAACTGACGGGCTCAGCCCTTGAAGTCAGATACCTCCGGCAAAGCCGGAGGCTTGAAAATGCGGGCCGTTCAAAACGGCTGTGGGTATTTGTTCGCTCCCGACACTATCCGCAAAGGAGATGACTACCGCACCCCCGTCATTCCGGCGGTCCCGGCAGTGTTTTTGAGCCGGGACTGCCGGAATGACGACTCCCGGAAATGTCAAATAAGTCTTATGCCTTTCCTTAAGTGCTTTCGCCGGAGGCCCCACGGTGAAGGATTTGAGGTTATGCGGCATGCGGGGATGGCTGTGCGAAACCGCCGCTGAAATAGAAATTCCTTTTGAGACTGTCTCTCAGTTCCCCTCTCAAGTCCGGATGCGCGATGTTGATCAGGGCTTCCGCCCGCTGTCTCCTTGATTTGTATCTCAAATCGGCGACCCCATATTCTGTCACTACGTAGTGGACGTATGTCCTGGGGACGGTAATAGGTGTACCGGGGGGCATTTCCGGGACAATCGACGACACAAGGCTCCCATCCTTCAACTGCCTCGCAGAATAAATCAGGGTGACGCTCTTTCCCCCCTTGGAATGATACGCGCCGATCATGAAATCCAACTGGCCTCCTGAACCGCTTATCATCCTGTGTCCAAGTCCTTCCGAGGCAATTTGTCCTGAGAGGTCAACCATCAGGCTCATATTCATGGCAACGATGTTGGGATGCTGTGCAATGAGGGCAGGGCTGTTGGTGTAGGACCCAGGATGGAATTGGCATGTGGGGTTTTGATTAACGTAGTCGTACAAGCCTTGATCTCCAATGCAGAATGTCGCTACGGTCACGCCGGGATGGAATGGCTTTCTGTTATTGGTCACGATCCCCTTTTCAACGAGCTGGGGAAGACCGATGGGGAACATCTCCGTGTGAACTCCGAGGTCATGTTTGCCTTCAAGTCCTGCAATAATAGCTTCCGGGATAGCACCTATACCCATCTGCAGGGTGTCCCCGTCCTTGATCAGTTCCAGAACATGTTCGCCGGTTCTTTTCTCTTTCTCCCCAGGGGCAACCCTTCCGACAGCGGGAATTTTTGTGGAATTCTCCACGAAGAAGTCGAACTCTGAAATGTGCATCCAGTTGTCCCCAAAGATAACAGGCATCTGATCATTGACTTCCGCGATGGCAACCCGCAGTTTTCCCAGCCCTTTCCCCAGCCGAACCGCCTCCATGGTGTAGAAATTGGTTAAACCCAGATTGAGATAACCTTTTTCATTTGGAGGACTAACCATGACGATGAACACATCCGACCAATGTGCGTATTTATCTCCCGCTTCGCAAGTCTGTGCCGGATGGAAATCAGGCAATCGGGATTCGTTTATCTTTCTCGACAGCGGCATGCCAAAGGCAGGGTGATAATTGATGCGGCCATCCAGGTTCAACATGAATTCAAAGTCATAGAGCCTTGACGGGCGTACGGGAATCGTGTCGCTTATAGTCACATTGGTCAATTCTTGCCAGCGGTCCAATATGGCATCATACATTGCGGCCGAGCAGGCGCCTATGCCCAGCCCTACACCGACGAAATCTCCCGACCGAATCTGCCGGGCAGCCTCTTCAAATGAGACGGTCTTTCTTTTGTATTCTTCTCTCCAGTCCATAATCCTTGTCTCCTTTCGGTTGCGGTTCCAAAGATTTCAAGGGTTTGGGATACCCTGTGATCGAAGAAAACTCAGTCCCTCCTATTAAGGGAGCGGGCCCCAAACTGTTGCCAGTGGAAAATTGCGTGGACTTCTCTCGGGAGGGGTCCCTGCTCTTAGTCCTGAATAATGCGTCAATTTGACCCCAAGAGGAACTGCCTCAAAGAATGCGTCCCGGTTAAGCGGATGAGGTATCTATCTCCCTTTTTATGCCTAAATGAGAACTGCTCTAACTACCTGTGTAGCGAAGGTCGCCCAGGTGCTGTAGACACGAGTCAGGGCATGAGACATCACCTCACCTCCATTCGATGGGGTTGAGAGCCTAACGCAACCACGCCATGCACCGGCGGTCCTATCGCCCCTGCTGTTCCTGCGGGCCCCGTGTCGCCCTTCGGGCCCTCGAGCCCACAATGTGTTCTCGAGAAGTGGAGCTTTGTCACTTCCGAGGGACATCACTCCCGGCCGTCTTCTTAGACGGGTTTAAGGCGTGTGACCCGATCCGTGTTACTCCGAAGATGTTCGAGCGAGCGAGGAATGCACACATCCTACGGGATCTGGAAAGTTGAGGACCAAGTTACATTTATGCGGACTGATTCAGCTCACCGATTGCTATAAATGTCAAGTAAAAAAAGGGGGCAGCCCTTGAAAATGCAGAGCACAGGGACTCCGAAAGGCGCTGCTCTCAGCTCATCCTCCTTGACCTCAATATGCCTAAAATTGATGGACTGGAGGTACTCAGGAGGATAAGGGCAGATGATCGTCATAATTCCACTCATGTTGTAATCCTCTCTACCTCCGGTGATGTTCATGACATAAACCTCTCATACAAATTGGGTGCAAACTCATTCTTCATAAAACCACTTGACTTTGGGGATCTGATTCGAATGATGGCTGTTCTTGGCACCTACTGGTTTGACACGGCCCACCTGCCAATTAATGAGCTTCTCTCTTCTGGACAGTCTACAGCCAAGCCCAAGATAACAGCCACTATACTTATCATAGATGACTCGGCATTTGCTCGCAAAGCGCTTAATCGGATTCTAAGGTTAGCTGGTCACAATACTCTTGAAGCAACAGACGAGGAAACTGCACTCTATATTTACCGCACAAAGAAGCCTGATTTGGTCTTGCTCGATTTAACGATGGCTGGCCTCCAAGGAAAAGAAGTCATTGCAAAGCTTCGAGTGATTGACGCGAAAGTAAGGGTTCTTATAGCCACAGGCAATGTTGAAGAACTTACTAGAGAGGAGATTGACATCAGTGGGGCAATAGGTGTTTTTTATAAGCCCATCCTTTCAGAATCTATATTAAAAGCCATAGACTCAGCGTTGGTGGAGGAACAATAACGGAGGAGGTATGTGGCTACGGTGGCTACGGTGGCTACGGGGTTGGCTACGGGGTCAGGCCAAGGAAATATCTCGCTATTTAAAGGTTACTTTTCAAAAAATAGGCGCTTCTCATGCTTAGACGGCCATTTTGCGCCCCGGAAACATCGCTGTAAGAAGCTTGGTACGTGTTCACCGCAGAGGACGCAGAGCAGCCCCGGGCCGTAACCAAACAGAAAAACAACCCGCAGATTACTGATCGTCGACAGGGGACGGAAATAACGCAGATAAAGTAAAGAATTAAAAGAAAATCTCGACCAAATTTCACGAAACTCGATGTTAGTTGCGCAGAGAGCGCAGAGAAAACCAGAATTAAGCAACATCAACGTGGGTGTCAGGACTTAGAAATAGCCATTTCCGTTAATATGTTGAAATTCTCCTACGTTCCCTGTTAATCCTGTTAATCCTGTCTAGCAAAGCCTTTCTCTCCTTGACCGGACCATGCCCCGTCCTCTCTTTGACCGGACTATGCCCCGTCCCTGCTACGAAAAGGCCTGATGGGTTGGGCTTCGCTCCACCCATCCGGGCTTTTTCGTGGTTTCGGGTATCCCGCGGGGACATGATGAACTGCGGTGACCGCTTACCTTCCCGCTTCTCGCTTCCTGTTTTAGGCCCGGCGTGTTATACTAAATATTTCGTTTTCGCAATGGCAAGCCAATGAAAAGAAATTAACTCCCAGCATTTCCTTGAAAGATAGAGACCGGAGACCTCGATGGATTACAAAGATACGCTGAATCTTCCCCAGACCGACTTTCCGATGAAGGCCAACCTTGCGGTCCGGGAGCCCGAGATCCTCAAACGATGGGATGAAATGGGTCTCTACCAGCAGATGCGCGAGAAAAGCAAAGGCCGGCGGCGATATATTCTCCACGATGGGCCGCCCTATGCTAACGGCCATATTCACCTGGGTACGGCCCTTAATAAAATCCTGAAGGACATGATCATAAAATCGCGCCAGATGAGCGGCATGGATGCCGTCTACGTTCCGGGCTGGGACTGCCACGGCCTGCCAATAGAGCATCAGGTGGACAAGGAGTTGGGAAAAAAGAAAGAGGGCATGTCGCTTAACGAAATCCGCCTGCATTGCCGCCGCTACGCTGAGAAGTTCATCGACATCCAGCGAAACGAGTTCAAAAGACTCGGGGTGCTTGGCGAATGGGGCAATCCCTACCTTACGATGTCAAAACACTATGAGGCGACGATTGCGCGTGAACTTGGCCGGTTTTTCCAAAAAGGAAGCGTAATTCGCAGCAAGAAGCCCATCTATTGGTGCACCAGTTGCCTGACCGCCCTGGCGGAAGCCGAAGTTGAGTACCACGACCACAAATCGCCGTCCATTTACGTCAAATTCCCGCTCACGCCCGAGAGCCGGGCAAAGTTTCCCGAGCTGTCCGGAAAGCAGGCTTACGTCCCGATCTGGACGACAACTCCCTGGACCCTCCCGGCTAACCTGGCCATTGCGCTGCATCCCGATTTCACCTATGCCGCCGCCGAGGTTAACGGCGAGCTCTGGATACTGGCCCAGGGACTTCTGGAAAACGTAATGGGAATCATGGGCGTGAAGAACTACAAACTGGTCCGCACTTTCGAAGCCGCAGAGTTAAACGGGCTGAAGGCGCGCCACCCGTTCGCGGACCGCGATTCGCTCATAATCCTCGCTGCCCATGTCACCCTTGAAGCCGGAACGGGCGCAGTCCACACCGCCCCCGGCCACGGACGCGAGGACTACGATGCGGCGCTGGAGTACGGCCTCGACATTTATTCTCCCGTGGACGACAAGGGGAGGTTTACAAAGGATGTGCCTTTTTTTGCAGGCCAGTTCGTCTTCGACGCAAACAGATCGGTGATCGCCAAACTCAAAGAAGACGGCAAGCTCATGTTGGAAGCCGAGATCGTCCACAGCTATCCCCACTGCTGGCGCTGCAAGAACCCGGTCATTTTCCGCGCCACACCCCAGTGGTTCATCTCCATGGATAAAACCGGCCTGCGCAGGAAGGCGCTCGAATGCATCGACCGGGTGAATTGGATTCCGGCCTGGGGGCGGGAGCGTATCTACAACATGGTCGCAAACAGGCCCGACTGGTGCATATCGAGGCAGCGCTCCTGGGGAGTGCCTATCACGGTGTTCCGATGCCCGCAATGTGGGACCTACATCAGCTCCAGTGAAGTCTTCGATCGCGTTGTGGCCATGTTCGAAAAGGAAGGCGCGGACGCCTGGTTTTCTCACCCAGTCCGGGACCTCATGCCGGAGGGTCTTGCCTGCCCCGGATGCGGCGGCACACAATTCGAAAAGGAGATGGATATCCTCGACGTCTGGTTCGATTCAGGGGTCTCCTTTGCCGCCGTTCTGGAGAGGCGGCCCGAATTGAACATGCCGGCCGACATGTATCTGGAGGGCAGCGATCAACACCGGGGGTGGTTTCATTCCTCGCTTCTCGCGGCGGTCGGAACCAGGGACACGGCCCCTTATAAAACGGTTCTAACACACGGCTTCGTCGTCGACGGCCAGGGATACAAGATGTCCAAATCGCTTGGAAACGTTATAGCTCCCGAGGAAATCATTCGCCAGTACGGGGCCGAGATACTCCGCCTGTGGGTCTCCGCTGAAGATTATCGGGACGACATCCGCATTTCCAAAGATATCCTGAAAAGGCTGAGCGAAGCCTACCGCAGAATCCGAAACACATGCAGGTTCCTGCTTGGAAACCTCTATGATTTCAATCCCGAGACCGATTCGGTCCCGCGCGGGCAAATGGACGAACTGGACCGGTTCGCTCTCCACCAGCTCCAGGACCTGATTCACAAAGTCCGCCAGGGATACGACCGATTCGAGTTCCACCGCGCCTATCACGCTCTGCACAACTATTGCGTGGTGGATTTGAGCTCGTTTTACCTCGACATACTCAAAGATCGTCTTTACACGTCTGCGGCCGCAAGCGTGGGCAGGCGTTCGGCCCAGACCGTGATTTACACCGTTCTCAAGACCGTTGTCCGGTTGATGGCGCCCATTCTCTCATTTACAGCAGAGGAAGTCTGGCTCCGAATGCCGCACACAACGGAGCCGTCCGTGCATATGGAGGCTTTTCCGGAATTCGACTCGAACACCGGGGACGAAGAGTTGATCGTCCGGTGGGGAAAAATCCTCGCGCTGAGAAACGATGTGCTTCGCGTTCTGGAGGCGGCCCGGCGGGACAAAGTGATCGGGCACCCGCTGGACGCCAGGGTGCGCCTGGCGCTTCCACCCGAACTCGATAAAGAGTTTGCGGGCCGGGAGGAGCTTTTCAGGACGGTTTTTATCGTATCGCAGGTGTCAATCGAGCCGGAATCCGCCCTGAGCGCCCCGATGCAGGGAGTTGATGTGCCCGGCTTGAAAATCCAGGTCGAAACCGCTTCCGGTGAAAAATGCGAGCGGTGCTGGGTGAGGTCCGAGAAGGTGGGACAGTTCCCCGATCAGCCGAAGATATGCGACCGATGTTACAGCGTAGTCGGATGACGGATATCGGAGGGCGGATGGCGGATGATGCCGGTGACGTTTCGCAGCCGCTTTGGTTTATGAACTGAATCATGCTGAAGTTTGGTTCCAGATCTTCAACAGCTTTGCGGGACAGCTTCGGAATCAGAGGACTTAGAATGTCCTGAAGTCATCTAATGCCGGATGATGTCCATACGCGCATCGAGATTCCCCCCAAATTCCCTTTAGCCTCACTTATTGGCTTTCTCAAGGGTAAGAGTGCCATTGCCATTGCACGGCAATTTGCAGGCAAAGAGCGAAACTTCACGGGCGAACACTTTTGGGCACGAGGCTATGCGGTGTCAACCGTTGGCTTCGAGATTGAACAGGTGCAAGCCTATATCCGTGAACAAGAAACCAACAACGAAGAGGGACGGTTTTAGGGCTGTCGTACATCTAATAGCTCTATGCCTTTACCCTAAGACGTAAGAACAGGGCGACCGCCTTTGAGGCGGCCCAACTCATCAAGCCACCGCCTCTGGCGGGGGTGTCTGACTTGGCGTGTTGCAATTTGGTCAAGAATGGAACGGGTTTTGCCTTGCTGTAAAGTACACAAGGGCTAATCATTTCGAATCCAAGCCTGCGCGCCGCCGCCAGAGCCAGTAAAGAAAATCATTCAGGGGCCAGCGCTGATGCCCGTACTTGTCCATTATCCATTCGACTAGCGCGCGCATGGGTCTGGGCAAATTGACCGCGTGCTCACATTTCACTTCCTGGCGGGCCATTCGGGCCCCAACTTCTGTCAATAATTTGAGCGTTAGCTCGCGCGCATCTTGGCGAATGGCTCGAGCGTACGCCAACTGCGGCAGATCGGAACCCCGCGTGTACATTTTCCACGATGCGGAAGGAAATTTCAAGACACTGAGCGATTGACAAAAATCAATGCGGGCGGCGCTGGCTTGAATCCGTTCAAGGAAAACGCGATCATCTCCCATTTTCACGCCGGACAGCCACGCCCCGGCAATATCGACCAGATTCTTTCGATGCAACCAATTACTGGGTGAGATAGCACGTTTGTGATCCCACGCTCGCACCGGCAAACCAAACGTGTGCTCAACGCCGGCGGGTCCGATCAGAATACCCAACGAGAACACAAAATCACTCGACGTTGATTCGATGCACTCGATCAGTCGGGACAAGTGCCGGGGGAACCAAAGATCATCGTGTCCCAGATACGCGATGTATTTCCCAATCGCGCGCCTGTAGCCTTCATTTCGCGGTAAACTTGGCGTGCCGGAGTTTTGTGGCAGGTTCAGCCATTGCGCGCGATCATCGCCAAAGGAGGCAACGACGTCCGCGCTATCATCCGTACAGCCATCGCCCACAACCCAAACTTCGAAATTGGCATAGTCTTGTTGCAACACACTCTCCAATGCAAGCCGCAGTGTGTTGCCACTATTGTACGTTGGGATAATAACGCTCACGGTTGACATTGTTGTAACCCTGCTACAATTTACAAAATGTGCGGAAAGAGAAAGGCAGAGTCGGCAATGGCCGGTTGATCTTCATCGACGGGATTTCTATGCGATCGAATGAACCGTTCGATCAAATGATTGTACAATATGCCTCTATGGCGACTGCCGAGCGCGGGATAAGCTTTGCTCTGGACGTTTTGAATTCGCTCCGATCGTTTGCGCTCCCAAAGAAAACCGATGGTCGGCTGATGACGTATATCGGCGATAATTCGATGGCGTTGGTACTTGACTTCCGGCGCCAAATAATTCATCCCATCCGCGCCGATGACGAGCAGAAAGTTGGAGGCGTGGTAGCCATTGAACTCGATTGGCTCATGCGTGTACCGTTCGCTCAAAACAAACACGCCAAAATCGCCCTCGACATCCTTTCGAATCCTGGCGATGCGTTCTAAGACGCCGGTTTGATCAACGCGCGATGGCTCGCCCGAATTCCACTGATGCAGAGCGGATGAAAATAAATCCAGTGCGCGCCGGCAGAGCGTACCTTCTCGGCGACGGCAGACAGGATGCTGGTGTTCTCTGTACTCGTCAACGCGCTCACGCCGATTTGCAGCGGACTGGAGTGATGCTCGATGCGCGCGCGCAACGCCTCGATTCGTTTCAAGGTCGGATCCAAGCCGGCACACGATTCCGCGTCCCAATCGTAGAGCGATACGCGCACAGCGGAGGTGTTTTCCAATAATGCGGCGGCAATCTTTTCCTCGCCAAGAAAAGTGCCGTTCGTTACGACGGCCAACTCTTCAAACCCGGCTTGCCTCGCCAAGTGGAGAGTTTCAGAAAAATTGGGTGCGAGGGTAGGTTCCCCGCCCGTCAGGATCAATCCGCGAGTTTGTCCTTCCAGACTCGCCAACAGCCGCTTGACGATTTCGGTAGGCAGATGACAAAGTGGCAACTGGGTGTTGCTCGCGCAGTTAGGGCAATGTCGATTACACGCGCTCGTCAAATCGAGCTCGAGTGTTGCCGGGAAAATGTATTCACCACGCAAGTACGCGTCAAGTTTCTCCCGATGATATGTGATTTTGCGACTCGATCCAATTTCGGGCATTCGTTGCCTTTCGACCCGGATTAGATTGCTTTATCATCATATCGCAGAAAGAGGAGAGGAAAGAGGAGAGGGGTCAAACCTACATTCTTCACACCCCAAACTCAAACTCAACCATTCCAACAGGTATGGCACAGGTTACATCGGCTTGATCTCTTCCGCAAACTTCCTGTTTTGCCCGACATTGTCAAGAGTGTACCACACAAATCACAAATCAATTCATATTTCTATGATCTATGCGAGCCAATTCACAACCTGCAGGTCCCGAACGCGACGAAAATGAGCTACATTATTGGTTACAACAGCCAACCCATGAGTCATCGCCGTGGCCGCAATCAAGATGTCGGCATCACTGATCAATTCACCTCGCAGGTGAAGATCGGCATACACTGTGGCAGCCTGCACAATCATCGGTTCGGTGAGAGGCAGTACTCGGCTCGTAGCACACAGTTGATCAAATGCCTCGAGCTGTTTTGCTGCCCCTCTGACAAGCAGACCACGCAAGACTTCGTATCTAGTGATAACGGAGAAGGTGAACTGCCGATGGACCTCAAGCTAGGCACGCGCCCGTTCGGTGGCAGGAAGATTCTTGCGCATGATTGCCGATAGAATGTCGGTATCCAGCAAAGCCTGTCCCAGTGATGTCATACCGACGACCTTTCCCCGAAGAAGTTCTCACGCCGCCGTCGGTGTTGCTCAATAGAATCGATCTGCTCATCACTGAGTCCCTCGTAAACTTGAGCTGCTAACGCGAGTATATCGTCCGGGTTTCCAACCCATTCAATAACAAGGCGCACCTTCTGTCCCTCCGAAAAATTCATATCTACCGGGGCAATAGGGCGGAAGCTACCATGCTCATAAACAGCTTCGATTGTTTCTGTAGCCATGGGACTTCTCCTGTCCAATATGGTTTCCATATAAAATGATCCATCAATTTATTAGGCATTATAGCAACTTTCGATTTGTCTGTCTTCGTCTTTGCTCTTGAATCTCAGGGCCGAGAACGATTACACGTAAGGGTTCTATACTCACTGGATTAGGCTGGATTAGTTAGGGGGATCAGGGGTCGGGATCAGGGTCGGGATCAGGGTCGGGGTCAGGGGGATCAGGGGTGGATCAGGGGTCGGGGGTGGATCAGGGGTCAGACCATGCTAAAAGCTTGCCGGCCAAGACGATAGTCATCATAATCAAAAGTTTTATGGCCTTAAGATGCTGTTTTCGACCTGGAAATGGCCCTTCTAACGACGACCATCCGGTGCACCCGTTTCTTCGCGGCGCTCATGCGTGGGGGGTGCTTTTCATGACTCGAACTCATTCCTGGGCACACCTGACCGGCGGATGATCGTTGAAGTGTACCGGCACGGAGTTCGTCATAGTTTGGGACCGGGACGGTAATTGTTGTGCCTGAAAGCCGCTTCTGCATCACAATATGGCTGCCTCGCTGATGTATTTCCAAAAACCCGTGACGAGCGAGGATGTTGCACACCTGCTTCCCGGAGAAGACACGGAGCCTACCCAACAGATACCTCCATTCGGGTCACGTACACTTCCTCATGCAACCGTGTCTGAATCTCATTCGGAGAGACAGTTTCGAAAAATAGTTCGACCGCTTCCCGAAGATTATTTCGGGCCTGCTCGATCGTATCGCCCTGACTCGCAATATCCAGCTCCGGGCAGAGCGACACATACCCGTCTCCCTCACGTTCGATAACCACTGTGAGTTGCTTCTTCACAGTGTCTACCCCCAATTCTTTTTACAAAGGATCAACTTACTTTTAACGCTCAATTCGCGGTTTGTCATCGCTACAGGCATTCTTCGAGATATTGGGCAACGTTTCCGGCGAGATGTCGATATTTTCGTTGCCGGCAATCCTGTCAAGCGCAGTCCTCTTGAATAATACCTGACATCGACACGAAATAATACGGCAGACTCATGTAGACAAAATCGTCGAGGCCAACCACCAGCCCAGGGGCACTTTGTGTCCCCGGTGCCGTCGCCGGGAAACGGCTAAAGAAACGGCATCCACATCCGAAGCCCGGTACGCCGAGACCGGATTCGTCATGCAACGACTTTACCGGCCTTGATTCATCTGAGGCCACAGGTTCAGCCGCGGGTTAACCCTTTAATGTACCGTGCGACAGATTTGTAATGGCTCTCATACTCATACACGTTTGGGATACCACGAATTTCACCACTCAAACACTGGTAGATATAGTCCTCCGGAAGTCTGCCATATCGGAGCCATCGCAGATCGGCATTCACCAGCAGAAGCAGGGGTTCCGGAAACAGGATGATCATCCCCCGTTTTCGTTTATCCGACTGGAGTGCGACAACCTCAATCCCCTTAAAATGTGGGTATCTCCCTTTCCCTGAGTACTTCTCAATGCCTTTGAACGTATAAAACTTCCCGGCAACCGTGCCTGAGATCCTAACGCCTTTTTTCACTTCCTTCAAAATCTCCAGCAATTCCTGTTTTGTCATAGGTTCTTCCGAATCAGGGATTTCGAAGATATCGCCGAAAAAATGTTTAAAGTTTACCCCGGCCTCGGCCCACCGTTCCCCAGGATCAATCCAGGGGCCAATGTTTAACTATTTTTAGACAACCAAACAATACCTCTGGAGCGTTTGAATCCGTACAAGCATCAATTGGTAAATGCGGAACGCTGCCGTAGAAGGCGGCGCTACCATGAGAGTGGGACTTCGCCAGGAGAGATTTCCGTCTTATCGCTTGGAAGAGTTTTGAGTTTTGGGTTTTGAGTTGCTAAAAACTCCTCTGCTTCTCGCTTCCCGCTTCTCGCTTCCGTCTTCCCGCTTCCCGCTTCTCGCTCCCCGCTTCTCGCTTTATATTTCCGAATCGGATTTTATCCGGGCAAATTTTTCCGTCTTGCTGAGCCGGCACGCTTCGGCTTCATCGGTGTCCTCGACGGTGAGGTGTATCTTCCCGCATTCCGGGCATGCCACATTTATATTTTCCCCAAACGAGCGTTCTTTTATCCGGTCAACGGTCATATGGCCTATATAACCGCACTTGGTATCCATCCGCTCGGCCCGCACTTTCGGCCTGTTTTCCCTTTTATCTTGCCTCATGTTCGCTTCCAGCCAGGGCAATCAGATTGCCGTTTGCGTCAGATACACTCACTTCGATTGCCATTCCGCCGTCCAGGCGGTGAGTTGCACAGGATATTCAGGGGTCGTAGGCGCGCACCGCCATTTCGATCCGGTTGAGCGCCTCCCCGGTTACTTCGCCGTTCTTTATGAGGTCCCGCGCCACACGGTTCACGCTCATATTGATAGGCGCCAGATTGTGGGTTGTCCCGACGATCAGGTTCGCCCTGGTAATGAACCCGTTTTCATCAGTGGAATAGTCGTGAATGAGCGTACCACGGGGAGCTTCGACGCAACCCACTCCGCGGCCCGCTTTTGGGACAACGTCGTTTCGAACGTGCTGGTCGGTTATTGCCGGATTGTCAAGAAGCTCGACAACCTTTTCGCAGGCATACAAAAGTTCGATCAGGCGTGCCCAGTGGTACAGCATCGTTGACTGGGCCGGCCGGCCGAAAAGCGAGCGAAACTCGAGGAGCTCGGCCTGTGCGAGAGGGGTTCGAATAAAATCCGCCACGTTGATCCTGGCCAGGCAGTTGGTCCTGTAAATGCCGCGCGGGTCGTCGAGCAGCATCGAGAATCCCTCGCCCCAGGCTCGAGCGTACGGAAATTTCGCGTAGGACCAGGGTTCGACATGTTCTCCTATGAAGTCGGTGTATTCCCGGCCCAAAAACTCATGAAACGTCCCGTCGGGCCGCATAAGCCGCAGGATTCCATCACTGAGCTCCAAGCCGCCGTCTTCAGGGTTGACCATGCCCAAAAAGCCGGTGTTAATTTCGCCAAGCTGCATAAGCCCGGCGTCGAATCGCGAAAAAACGCGCTCCTTGGCAAAATCGAGCGCGAACCTGGCAAAATCGAGCTGATCGAGGGCATCGGCGTGCAACTGCTCCCTTTCCGGGCGGCTCATCGGCTTTGAAAAACCCCCAGGGACAATCGCATCTGGATGGATTGACCTCCCGGCGAATTTTTCGAGCATCATCTGTCCCCGATATCGCATCTCGATGACCCTTTTCGCCAGTTCAGGGGCCTGGGCGGCGATTTTCATGATGTTTCCGGCTGCACATTGATGCGAATCGACGAAAAAATCGGGACCTGCCAGGAAAAAGAAATGAAGGACCTTGTCGCTTATATGCGCAAGGACCTGGGTAAGCTCGCGCAACAGTCGTCCGGCGGGTGGAACTTCGGACCCGAAGCACCCGTCAACCGCTTTGTTTGAAGCAAGATGATGCTGCCAGGGGCATATTCCGCAGATGCGGGTGACGATGCCCGGCACCTCTTCGGCTGCACGGCCCTCGATGAATTTTTCGAACCCGCGCATCGACATTATATGGACGCGGGCCTCAACTACATTGCCGCTCTCGTCCAGCCTGAGACCGATCCGGGCGTGGCCTTCGATCCTGGTCACGGGCTCGATAGTTATCTCTCTGGCGGAGACAGACGCTGATTCCGCAACCGTTTGGCGCATAAAGACCCTTTTCTTTTAAATTTTCAATCAGCCTTTGGCGCAGAGCGCCTTTTAATCCTGCCGTGGGCCCCGGAAAACCGAAGCAGGGAAAGCCTGTCCGGGAGGTTCTTCGTATCAATTCCGTTGCTGACAAGCCCATTGAGGATGTCCAAGATCTGATTGCCGCCTTTGCGCACAGGCCCGTGGCAACCCCGGCACGGCACCCTCGCCTCAATGCAGCGAGGCGGCCCTCCATTCATTCCGGCGCACCCGGCCAGGGTGACCGGCCCCATGCACAGCAAGCCCTGATCGAGTAGGCAGCGCATCTCGGAAATCGGCTTGTCAGGCTGGTACCTGGCATTTTTCACAAATCTTCTAATCCTCTGCGCAGAACCTTTGCCCTCTCGCTTCGCCGGACAGGAATCGCAAACGCTCAAAAGGGACAACTGTGGGGATTTGCCCTCCAGAATTGATTCGAGGGCCGAGGTGATGACGTCAGGATGAGGCGGGCAGCCCGGAAGAATGAAATCCACGGCAATCTTTTCGTCCAGTGCGAATGTTCTCTCGAGGAAGGGCGGAATTACCTGCAAAGGATTAGGCGCTGCGTCCGTGCCTTCGGCGGTCCGGTAATAACGCCGGAAAAGGTCCTCGTCTTCGAAAAGATTCATCATGGCCGGAATGCCGCCGTAGGCTGCGCAAGTTCCGAATGCCACGATGGTGTCGCATTGGCGGCGCATCTTTTCGGCAATACGCAACTGCTGCTCATTTCTGACGCCCCCGCTGATCAGTCCCAGGCCGGCTTTTGGAATATCTATTTCCTGTGTGCCGCCGCTGCTGTCGAAATACTTGTGGTCCATTAGAATCGGCATGTGAAGGATGTCAAATCTATCGAGCAGGCTAAGGGAGGAGCCTCCCGCATTCAGGAGGGACATTTCGCATCCCGAACAGCCGCTCAGGGCCTCGGAGCATAGTGTTAGAGACATTGGATCAACTCACTTTTCGAGTATTTCGAAGCGTCTTTACGGTACTTGGAAGGCCCGATGACCCTCAGTGCCTCGTCGGTTTCCCGCACCAGACACGCAAAGCCTTCGGCTTCGGCTGAGGAACACCATACAAGCCTGTAGCGTTCCGGCTCGATCCCCATGATGGCGAGAACCTCTTCGATTGCCACGGACCTTGCTTTTGCCTTCTGATTGCCATCCTGGTAATAACACTCCCCGGGATGGCAGCCCATCACCAAAACTCCATCGGCGCCACGCTCAAAGGCTTCTATAACCAGGCTCGGATGAACCATCACGGAGCACATGACGCGAATGATCCGCAAACTGGCCGGGTACTGAACACGTGCGGTACCCGCAAGGTCCGCCGCCGCATAGGAACACCAGTTACAAGTGAAGGCCAGGATCCTGGGTTCGAATCCCGGATAGATGTCAGGCAAGTTCAGTTCCTCTGAAGTCAGGGGTTCATTCAAGAGCAGCCCTAACCTGGGCGGCAAGCTGGCTGTACGAAAAGCCCATTACGCTGATTCCTTCCTTGGGGCATGTAGCCTGGCAGGCGCCGCAGCCTTTGCATTTGGCCGGCCGGACAACAAGTTTCTGTTTCCCGGTTTCATCCTCACCTGCCGTCTCTTCGCGTTCAATAGCCAGGGCCTCGTATGGACAAACGTCAACGCAAAGGGCGCAGCAATCGCACCTCATCTCATCGATCCGCGCCTTTGCCTGATCGAGGTCCACCCAGCGGCTTGAGAGCACCGTCACAGCGCGGGAAACCGCCGCCTGCGCCTGGGCGATAGACTCCTCGACCGGTTTGGGGTAATGCGCCAATCCGGCAAGGAAAATGCCGTCAGTCGCGAAATCGACCGGCCGGAGCTTCACGTGCGCCTCCAGCAGAAAACCGTCCTTATTGACCGGAAGCTTGTATATTTTTGCAATCTCCCTGGTGTCTGCATTCGGGATAATCGCAGTTGCAAGCGTGACCACATCCGCAGGAATGCCGAAGGGTTCATTGAGCACATGGTCCCATGCTATGACCTCGATTCTGTCTTCGTTGACCACCACGTTGGGTTTCCGGCGCTCGTCGTAGTTGATAAAAATGACCCCGAGTTCGCGGGCCCGGCGATAGAGATTCTCCTTGAGACCGTATGTCCTTATGTCTCTGTAAAGAATGAAAATCCGACTTTCCGGGTTCTCTTCCCTGAGGGAAATAGCGGACTGGATCGAATGCGTACAACAGACACGGGAGCAATAGTTTCGGTAAGGCTCTCTTGAACCGACGCACTGGATGAACACGAAATTGCGGCTTTTTTTTATCCGTTCGTCGCCTACCGCGTGCAACTTGTCAAATTCGAGTGTTGTGA